>Ga0163200_1000010_pt1 | contig 101437 bp, 89 predicted proteins | sample PL_2010_200m_FD_113535 | JGI IMG/M metagenome (GOLD analysis project Ga0163200, IMG submission 113535) | Freshwater microbial communities from Powell Lake, British Columbia, Canada to study Microbial Dark Matter (Phase II) - PL_2010_200m | ecosystem: Environmental > Aquatic > Freshwater > Lake ... | reverse complement strand
TGGGCTTCATTCTCCTCGCAGGCTCCGGCAGACAACGTTACGCCGCGATCTGGCTGACGCTGGCATCACTGGTGTTCTACGGCTGGTGGAACCCCGCTTACGTGCCGCTGCTGGTGGGCAGTATGGTGGTCAACTTCCTGATCGGTGGTTACCTGATGCGGCGGCCATCGCGGAGCCTGCTGGTTCTCGGTGTGGCGGCCAATGTCGCGTTGCTGGGCTACTACAAGTACACCGGCTTTCTCTTCGGCACGCTCGACAGCGCCTTCGACCTCGGATGGTCCGTGGGCGACATCATCCTGCCGCTGGCGATCTCGTTCTTCACCTTCCAGCAGATTGCCTATCTGGTCGACGCCCACGATGGCGAGGTCGCCGAGCATGACTTCGTCAATTACTGCCTCTTCATCAGTTTCTTCCCGCAGCTGATCGCCGGTCCCATCACCCATCACGGCGAAATGCTCAAGCAGTTCAACGACAGCAGCACCTTCCGCCCGCGGCTCGACAATATCTCGCTGGGCCTGACCGTATTCCTGCTCGGCCTGTTCAAGAAGGTGATCCTCGCCGACCCGCTTGGGGAAAACGCCTCGCCGATCTTCGCAATTGCCGCCGATGGAACGGTGCCTTCGCTATACGACGCCTGGTACGGCGCGCTCAGCTATACGTTGCAGATCTACTTCGATTTCTCGGGCTACAGCGATATGGCAATCGGCTTGGGATTGCTGTTCGGCCTGCGCCTGCCGGTGAATTTCAACAGCCCGTTCAAGGCGCATAACGTCATCGACTACTGGTCGCGCTGGCACATGACGCTGACGCGCTTCCTAACCGCTTACATCTACAACCCCATCGTCATGCGCATCACCCGCAAGCGGATGGCCGCCGGCAAGCCGTTGCCACGGCGAGGCAAGATGAGCCTCGGGACCTTTGTCGTGCTGATCGCCTACCCCACGGTATTGACCATGTTCATCTCGGGCGTCTGGCACGGTGCGGGCTGGCAGTTCGTGGCGTTCGGTCTGTTGCACGGCTTCTACCTGGTCGTCGTCCACGGCTTCCGCGCCTACAAGGCGCGCCATGGCCTGCCGCTGGACAGCGACAAGCTCTGGCACCACGCCGGCGCAGTCCTGTTGACTTTCTTCTGCGTCGTCGTGGCCATGGTGTTCTTCCGGGCCAACAGCGTGACCGCGGCGATGGCGATGCTGTCGGGCATGGCTGGCTTGAGCGAACTGAGCACCAAGTTCGATAAGTCCGACTACCTCACTGTCGCCGTGCTGCTCGCCTTTGTCTGGTTCATGCCCAACGTGCAGCAATGGATGGCCGGCTTCCGCACTGCCCTTGACGCCCAACCACGCGAGAACTGGCTGCTGCGCTGGTTCCCGATCGCGGTATGGAGCCCGACGCCGGTCATCGGCTTGGCCGTGGGCGTGCTGGGCTTCTTCGCCCTGGCCGTGGCGTTTTCCGTGGCCCCTACTGAATTCCTCTATTTCCAGTTCTGAAACCGTCTACAAGTAAGGAGTGACACGCTAATGGATCAGCTTCTCTGGTTAGCGCAACACCCTGATCTTGGCAGCGCCATCGGCGAGGCCAAACGCGAAGCCGACCCCTTCACGCGTCTGGATCTGGCCGCGAAGCTGGCCGGCTACCGCCGCGATTTCACGCTCACCACCCGGCTGGACCGGCTCGCAAGCGAAGGCTTGCGCGCGCTCGCGAACGGCGAAACGACCAGCAGCGGGCTGCGACCGTTGCGCATCGCCCTGCTGTCATCGCATACCGTCGATCATCTGGTGCCGGCGATTCGTGTCGCGGGGCTGCAGCGTCGCCTGGCGCTCTCGGTGCACGTCGCGCCCTATGGCATGTACCGTCAGGCGCTGCTGATGGACGACGCCGAGCTCGCCAACTTTGCCCCGCAGCTGATCGTCCTGGCGCTGGATGCCAGAGACGCGCCCCTGCAGTTACCGCTCGAAGCCTCGCAGGCAGACGTCGATGCCGCAGTCGGGGAACGCGTCGACGAATTGCGCCTGCTGTGGCGCCGGGCACGCGAGCGCTATGCCGCTCAGGTCGTCCAGCAAACCATCGTGCCGGCAGACCCTCCGATTTTTGGTTCATTCGAAGCGCTGGTTCCGGCCTCACCCTACGCACTCATCGATCGCCTCAATGCGGCCATCCGTGCTGCCGCCCGAGAAGACGGCGTATTACTGATGGACCTTGCCTGGGAAGCCGCCCGTGGCAGCTATGGCGACGGCCTGGCTGAACCGGTGCGCTGGCACCAGGCCAAGCAATTGGTCAGCCCGAACCTGGCGCCGCTGTATGGCGACCAACTGGCTCGCATCGCCACCGCCAGCATCGGTCTGTCGCGCAAATGCCTGGTGCTGGACCTGGACAACACCCTGTGGGGTGGCGTGGTCGGCGACGATGGCGTAGACGGCATCCACCTCGGCCAGGGTTCGCCCAGTGGCGAAGCCTTCCTCGCCTTCCAGCGCTACGCTGCGCAGCTGGCGCGCCGCGGCATCATCCTCGCGGTGTGCAGCAAGAATGATCTGAGCGTGGCCGAAGCGGCGTTCAATCATCCCGAGATGGCGCTCAAGCGCAGCGACATCGCGGCCTTCGTCGCTAACTGGGAAGACAAGGCTGGCAACCTGCGCCGCATCGCCTCGATGCTCGACATTGGGCTCGACAGCCTGGTGTTCGTCGATGACAACCCCGCCGAGCGCGACATCGTGCGTCGCGAGCTGCCGGAAGTCGCGGTGCCGGAGTTGCCGGATGACGTGGCCGACTATCCAGCACGCGTCGCCGCCGCCGGGTACTTCGAGGCCGTCTCCTTCACCTCGGACGACGCCACACGCGGGCGCAACTATGCCTTGAACGCTGAGCGCAAAGCGGCAATGAGCCAGGCCACCGACATGGAAGGTTATTTGCGCGGCCTGGAGATGGTGCTGACCGCCACCCCGATCGGCGCCGCCGAACTGGCCCGCAGCACGCAGCTGATCAACAAGACCAACCAGTTCAACCTCACCACGCGCCGCTATAGCGAGGCGGAAGTCGAGCGTATCGCCAGCGACCCGCGCTGCGTGGCGCTCGCCATCCGACTGGCCGACAAGTTTGGCGACAATGGGTTGATCAGTGTGGTACTGGCGCGCCCGGACGAGGCTATCGCCGCAGATGAACTGCTTATCGACAGCTGGCTGATGAGCTGCCGCGTACTGGGTCGCCAGGTCGAAGTCGCGGTGCTCGAGGTGCTGATCAACGCCGCCAACGCCGCCGGCTATCGCGCACTGATCGGTGAGTACCGGCCAACCGAACGTAACGGCATGGTCGCGGAGCATTTCCCCCGTCTGGGCTTCGTCCAGCATCCCGCCCCCGCTGACAGCACTCGCGACGCCACCTTCTGGCGGTACGAATTCACCTCCCCTCGCACGCCCAACCATTACATCGAGGTATCGGCATGACCGAAGCAGAAGTACTCAAGCAACTCACCCCGGTTTTCCATGATGTATTCGATGACGACAGCATTGTGCTGTCGCCAGAAATGACCGCCAACGACATCGAGGGCTGGGACAGCCAGACCCACGTGATGCTCACGGTCGCCGCCGAACAACGCTTCGGCATCAAGTTTCGGACGGCGGAGCTCGAGTCGCTGCGCAACGTCGGCCATTTCGCCCAAGTCATCAGCGCCAAGCTGGAGGGGAAATAATTCATGATCCGGACAGCAGATGTGCCCAGGGACGGGAGCAATGCCGAACAGGGAGCAACCAGCGCGGCCAGCGTGCCGGGACGGGTACGTTCGCGGTATCTGCTGTCGTTGTTTGCCGGGCTGTTCGGCGCACTGGCGATATTTTGCCTGACGCTGTTCGCGCTGAACCGGACCGGCAACCTGCCACCCCCGGCGTTCTCCAATATGTCCTGTGTCGATGAAAAACTCAGCTTCCTGCGCGACAACCCGATCCAGTCGCCTAATCTGCTGATCATCGGTTCTTCCGTGGCCTGGCGCCACGTGGACGGCCATGTGCTGACCGAGGCATTGCCCGGGGTGCGCCCCATGAACGGCGCCTTTTGCGGATTGTTTGCCAACCAGTCGACCTACGTAGGGCATTGGTTGCTAGACCGTCAGCCCAGCATTCGCAGTGTGGTGATGATTGCCGACCCACAGGATTTCGCCGGTTGCTGGCGTGTACCTACAGCGGTGCTCAACCGTGAGCACGTCGACCCTTACGTTTATGAAAACGCCTCCCCTTGGGGCCACTACATGCGTTACTTCTCGCCAAAGTCGTTGGCGCGCAACGCGTTGACGGTCAAGGCTCAACGCGCCGGAGAAATCGAGTGGGACCCGCTCGTGTTCAACCGCTTCGGCGATGGCCCGCTGGTCACCAGCAATACCCGTGAGCTGCTGTATGGCCGCCCGGAGCCACTGGATGCCAGCTGCTTCGCGGCCCTGGGCAAGATGAGCGCGCGCCTGGCGCAGGAAGGCCGAGAGCTGATGGTCGTCTCCACACCGCTGCACCCGCAGTGGAAGGAAAAGTACGATCCAGACGGTACGTTCCTGGCCGACTTCGACAAGCAAATCATGGAAACCCTCAACGCCACTGGTGGCACCTACTGGAATGCCGACAAAGACTGGGACACGCCGATGTCCTCCTTTGTCGACGCGGTACACCTGCGCTGGTCAGTGGTGCAGGGATTCACAGCAGCCCTCGCCGAGCAGATGCGCGACGCCGCAATCGCGCCTGTCCCATCCTCGACGCTGGAAACCGCGAAGCTGCCCTGATTGGCTGCCCTCGAAATCAAAAAGCCCGGGCTGTCTGCACATGCCCGGGTTTTTTGCTAAACACATTTCCGTTAAGCAGGCATCACGCGACCGCGACATTCGCCAAAGCCGATGGATGCCTGTCCATCCCGACGGCAACGTGCCTTGAGGATGATTTCGTCACCATCTTCCAGAAAGGTGCGAGTTTCGCCGCTGGGCAGTTCCAGAGGCTGCTTGCCGCCTTGGGTGATCTCCAACAGGCTGCCAAGGCTTTCAGGGCTGCTACCGGACAATGTTCCGGAGCCGAACAGATCGCCGGGTTGCAGGCTGCAGCCGTTGACGCTGTGGTGCGCGACCATCTGCGCCACGGTCCAGTACATGTTCTTCGTGCTACTCAGTGCGATGCGCTGTGCAGGTTGGCCCTTGTCGCGCATGGCCTCGGTCAGCAGCAGCACTTCGAGTTCGATATCCAGCGCGCCCTGCTGCTGGTCCTGCTCATCAAACAGGTACGGCAGCGGCTGCGGATCGCCTTCGGGCCGCGCCGGTTGTGCACAACGGAACGGCTCGAGTGCTTCCGGCGTTACCACCCATGGCGACACGCTGGTGGCGAAGCTCTTCGAGAGGAACGGGCCAAGCGGCTGATATTCCCAAGCCTGTAGATCGCGCGCCGACCAATCATTGAGCAGGCAGAACCCGGCGACGTGACTGCTGGCTTCACCGATCGGGATCGATTCGCCACGGGCATTGCCTGCGCCGATCCAGATGCCCAGTTCCAGCTCATGGTCGAGCCGCTTGCTCGGGCCAAAGCTCGGCTCGCTGGCGCCCGGTGGCAGGGTCTGACCGTTGGGACGCTTGACGGTTACGCCGGACACGTCAACCGTCGAGGCACGCCCGTGATAGCCGATGGGCACGTACTTGTAGTTGGGCAGCAAAGGGTTGTCCGGCCGGAACAGTTTGCCGACGTTGTTGGCGTGGTGGATGCCGACATAGAAGTCGGTGTAGTCGCCCACCTTGGCCGGTAGATGCATCTGGCAGCGGTCCATGGGCTGCAGTAAGGACTCGCCCATGCCCTGAAGGCGTTCACGCTGCGCGCTGCCCTCGCCGAGCACTCCCAGCAGTGCCCCTCGCAGCGCTTTGCGTGCAGGCGCTCCGAGCGCAAAGAAAGTGTTGAGGCTGCTGTCGCTGGCCGTTTTCGCCGCTTCTAGCGCCTGGCCATCGAACACGCTGGCTTCGCAGGCGGCGCGCAAGTCGAGAATGTAATCACCAATGGCGACGCCACCGCGTGGCTGGTCGCCGTCACGGCTGAATATGCCCAGGGGTAGATTGGCGAGGGGGAAATCCGAATGGCCATTGGCCGACTCGACCCAGCTGCGTTGCTCTTGTTGTGCGGTCATGTCATTTCCCGTTTTTATCGAATGTCTTGGTCAGGCCGGCCCAGCAGCTGTCGTAATCGCTCTGCAGCTGCGGGCTTTCCAACGCTTGACGGGTGGCACGGAGCACCTGGCCGGTCTCAAACATAAAGGCCATGGTGTTCTCGATCTTGTGCGGTTTGAGTTCGGCCTTGATCGCCTGTTCAGTGGACACATGATCCGGGCCGTGGGCGCTCATGCAGTTGTGCAACGAGGCACCGCCCGGCGAGAAGCCATCGGCCTTCGCGTCGTAAGCGCCATCGATCAGCCCCATGAACTCGTTCATCAGGTTGCGGTGGAACCATGGCGGGCGGAAGGTGTTCTCCGCCACCATCCAGCGCGGCGGGAAGATCACGAAGTCGATATTGGCCATCCCGTGAACCGCACTGGGTGACGTGAGTACGGTGAAGATCGACGGATCGGGATGATCGAAACTGACGGTGCCGATGGTGTTGAAACGGCGCAGGTCGTATTTGTACGGCACGTTGTTACCATGCCAGGCGACCACGTCCAGTGGGGAGTGATCCAGTTCGGTTACCCAGAGTTCACCGAGAAACTTCTGCACCAGCTGCACCGGCTCGTCGCGCTCCTCGTAATGCGCAACCGGCGTCAGGAAATCGCGCGGGTTAGCCAGACCATTGCTGCCGATCGGCCCCAGGTCAGGAAGGCGCAGCGCACAGCCATGGTTCTCACAGACATAGCCGCGCGCCGTCGCATCCAGCAGCTCGACCCGAAACCGCATACCACGCGGAATCACTGCAATCTCCAGCGGTGCGACCTCGAGCACGCCCAACTCCGTGACCAGCTTCAGCGCACCCTGCTGCGGCACGATCAACAGCTCGCCATCGGCATTGAAAAACATCCGCTCCATCGACTGATTCGCCGCGTACCGGTAGATGCTCGCCCCGGCAGGCTGGTTAGGTTCGGCATTGGCCACGACGCACGTCAGGCCATCGAGGAAATCAGTCGCGGCCTCGGGAAAGGGTTGCGGATTCCAGCGCAGTCGATTGGGCGTGACGGGACCCAGCTCTGCGCTGAGTTGCCGCTCCAGGCGCTGATAGTGGCCGTGATGGGCCGATGGTCGAATACGGTACAGCCAGGTTCGCCGTGCTTCACTGCGCGCCACCGTAAAAGCGGTGCCGGAGAGCAATTCGGTATACAGGCCGTAGGGCACCTTTTGCGGCGAATTCTGCCCGACCGGCAATGCACCCGGCAGGGCCTCGCTGCTGAACTCGTTGCCGAAGCCGGACAGGTATCGAGAGGTTTCGCCCATTTGTTGTTGTGGTTGCATAGCCGTCTCTCATTTCGCGTAATGCGTTTACGCAAAAAGTAATTTGAACTCACCAGGGCGTCAAGTTATAAACAGCGCCTCGATAAGCGAGCCCGCACAAACAGGCATTTGAATTCATGGCAGACAGCAACGCGGACACGGCGCCACGGCGGCAGAAGGTACAGGCCGCAGAGGTAGGTACTGACATTCTCACTGCCCTGGCCGAGCTGGCCCCGGCGACCTCCTTATCGCGCCTGGCCGAACATGTCGGAATGCCTGCCAGCAAGGTCCATCGCTATTTGCAGGCCCTGATGGCGAGCGGCTTCGCCGAGCAGGATCCACTGACGAACCATTACGGGCTGGGCCGCGCCGCGCTGTTCGTGGGCTTGGCCGCGTTGGGCCGACTGGACGTCGTCAAACTGGCAACGCCGCATCTGGCGCAGCTGCGTGATGAACTCAACGAAACCTGCTTTCTTGCGGTTTGGGGTAACCGCGGTCCGGCCGTCGTGCATGTCGAACAGGCGGTCCGTGCCGTGACGCTGGTGACACAGGTGGGCTCGGTGCTGCCTTTGCTGGGCTCATCGACCGGGTTGGTGTTCAACGCCTTCATGCCCAACGCCGAGACTGCGCAATTGCGCGAAGAGGAACTGAAGCTTCCCTCGGCACCCAGCCCTGCAGCCCTGCTCGCTGCCATGAGCGAACTGCAACGCACCCACATCCAGCCCGTGCACGGCCTGTTGATGGCTGGCGTCAACGCACTCTCCGCGCCGCTGTTCAGTGGCGACCAGCGGTTGGCAGGCGTGATCACCATCGTCGGTGGCGAGCCGGGCTTCATGGCCGAAGCGGATGGCGAGGCGGCAAAGCGACTGCTGACAGTGGCGCGCAAGATCAGCGCGCGGATGGGTGCCTAACGGAAAACAGAAGGACCGGCAGCAGCGAATGCTCCTGCGTCAATGGCGCAAATTGACTGGTGGCTGGCAAAGGACTAGCGTTCGTCTGTCTTTTCCAGACCCCGGAGGCATCATGGATATTCAAATCCGACCGCTTACGTCATTCGAAGGCAGCAGCTGGGAGGTTCGCTTGGACCGAAACAAGGTCACATTTCGCAGCGAGTCCGAGGCCCGAGCTTTCGTTCAGCTCCTCGAGTCGCGCCTATCAGCGCCCCATCAGCTACCCGACGTCGCCGCTGACCTTCAACTCCACAGCCGAGCTGGCTGATCGCATCAGGCAGGGTTGCATGTAGCAGTGCCAGCACCCCTGCCTTCCTTTGGCTAACGTCCGCCGAAACCAACCTCAGATACGCAGCGCGACACCCAGTCGCAATTCGCGGCCAGGCTCGTAACTGCCGCGTATGCCTTCATAGCCGGGAATGTTTTCGAAATCTTCGTTGCTGGCGTGATCCAGGTACTGCTTGTCGAACAGGTTCTTCAGCGTCAGGTTGAATACGAGTCGGTCATCGCTTAAGGCCGACCACTGCGCATAAAGGTCGTGCACGCCGTAACCGGGTTTGTCGAGCGTGCCCACAGCGGTCCGCAGCGAATCGACAGCCGTGACGAAGCGGCCCTGCCAGCCGAAACTCAACCTGTCGGTTGCACGGTAATCGGCGAAACCTGTCCAGGTGTCGCCCAGGGTCGTGCCGAGTCCGTTGTGCTCGTAGACATTGAGCTCCTCACCGTCCAGCTCGACATCGTTGTGGTGGTAGCTCAGCCCGACGCTCAGCTGCTGCCAGTGGTAGGCGCTCTGCAACAGCATGCCCTGCGTCTGTAGCGTGCCCCCGTTCACGTAGAGGTTGGGACGGCCGCTCGGGTCGTAGATTGCATCCCGAACGCGGGTGTCATAAACCCGCCCGGACAACTCCAGCCCGCCTTGGCGATACTCGAAACCGACTTCATTGGTACGTGCCTTCTCGGCGTCCAGCTCCGGGTCGTTGCCGGAAGCATCGAGCTTGAACGCATCCCGTACCTGCACGCCACGTAAAGCCTGCGCATGGCTGGCCAGCAGGGCCAGTTCCGGAGTCAGCTGATAACGAAGACTCACGTTGGGGCTAAAGCCCGAGTCCGAAAAATCCTGGCCGTCACGGTCGTCGAGGCGGTAACGGTCGTAGCGTAGGCCTATGCCCAGCAGCAGCTTTTCGGTGGCCTGATAGCTGTCCTGTAGATAGAAGCCCAGCACGTCGCCGTTCTCTTCATCCAGATCTCGATCGCCATCCGGCCCCAGGCGGGTGCGGTCATCTCGATAATCGACACCATAGGTCAGTCTATGGGCGCCCAGTTCGCTGGTGTTGCGCATGTCCAGCCCAGCGCTGGTGGTATCGCCAATGTAGAGGCCATAGCGACCGTCTTGCTGCAGCTCGGTGGAGGTGTGGTAGGTCGTTACTTCGACATCGAGCAAGTCGTTGCTCAGCGGGTTCCAGCCGTAATTGAACGTCAGCGTTTCCCGCTCCGTCTCAAGCGGGAACAGGGGGTTGAAGCCGCTTGGAATCCACTGCGGACGCTGGCTGCGTTCACCCTCGTCAGTCCGTTTTTCGTAAGCCAGGCGCAACGTCTGCTCATCCGTCAAGCGGCCCACCAGCTTGGCGAACCCCAACTGTTGACGCGCACCGGTGCCGAGTACGTCCCGCCCGTTGCCATCTTCGTAGTCGTTCTGGTCCTGGTGAGTCGCCACCGCCATGGCCGACCAGGCGTCGTTGAACCGGCCGAACAAGCTGGTGCTGGATTTATAGCCTTCGGCATTGCTGAAGTAAGTGCCTTTGATCAGGCCGCCGACGCGTTCCCCGGCACGCAGCAGATCGTCCGGGTCTTTGGTCACGAAACGGACGGAACCACCCAGTGCGCCTGGTCCTGCGGTTGCGTCGCCCGTGCCGGGCTGAACCTCGGCTCGCTTGAGAAGCTCCGGCTCAATTCCGATGCGCCCCGTATGGTGGAAGGTCTGGCCCGGCTGGTTGGCGCCGTCGATGGTGATGTTCAACAGCGTGTCTTCGAGGCCTCGGAGGTAGAGCTTCTGAGCGACACCCGGGCCGCCCCCGACAGACACCTCCGGGCTGGCCTCGAATACATCCTGTAGGTCAGCAGCTTGATAACGCTCTAGCTGCTCGGCTTCGACGCTGTCGCCTTGTACGTGGCGAGCAATCACCTCGCTGCCGGTCAGTTCCAACGGCTCCTTGGTTTGCGCTTGCGCCTGGCAGGGCATGGAGACAATCAGCGCAACAAAGGACATCGAACCGAGAAGCGATAGCGGGATAGGACAGTGTTGCATGAAGAACCTCGAACCATTAATGCGAACGTTTCGTATTAACGATTCTCACCCACAATACCCTGCCCGCGTATCACTTTTACAACTGTTACGTTGTGTCCCCAGGGCGAGGCAACCAGATGGTCATGCACAACCCGCCTTGCTCGTGATTTGTCGCAGCCAGACGCCCACCGATCGCGCCAATCTGCCGTTGGGCCAAAGCCAGCCCCAGGCCAAAACCCGGGCGATCACCGCTGACCCGCTCGAACGGCTGAAAAATACGTTCAAGCCACTGCGATGGTACGCCCGGGCCCTGATCGATGATGTCCAGCCGATAGCTCTGGGCTTCGGCTTGAAGCTCAACCCACACTTTTTTGCCTGGCGGTGTGTGATCGAGTGCATTGCGCACGATGTTCTCGATCGCTTGGCCAAGCGCGCGGTGGCAGCTGCCAACCAGCTCCGCTTCGGCGGGTAGCTGCGTTTCAATTTGACGATCCGGATATTCGAAGCGCGCATCGTCGAGAATGCTGTCGAGCAAGTCCGTCAGATCCAGCGTTTCGTCACGCAGCGTTGGCCGCTCCGTCTCGAGCCAACTGAGCGTCAGCGCATCCTCGACCAAGCGACGCATTGCCGAACAGTCCTGGCGAATGCGCGGCAGCAATGCAGCAGTGTCGCCGCCCTGCTCCGCCAAACTGACCGCCATCTCGATGCGTGCCAGCGGCGTTCGAAGCTCATGGGACATTTCGGCCAGCCGCTGACGCTGATCGATGATCAGTCCGCCGATGCGCTCAGCCATGGCGTCAAAGGTCTCGGCTACACCTGCAAGCTCGTCGCGTCTTGAACCCAACAGCGCACCCGCACGGGCGGTGTAGTCGCCTTCGCTGAACTGTCGGGTGGCCTGCTCCAACCTCCGCAACGGTTGCATCAAGTGGCGATAGAGCAACAAACAGCCACAGACCAACAACACCAGGGGCAGCACCAGTTCGAGTAGCAGCCGCGCTGGATACCAGTAATGCCCTGGGCGCATGCGCTGCGGCAACTGGATCAGGAAGCGCAGCTGCCCATCAGCGAAAGGCACGTCCATGATCGGATTTTCCTGAAAGTAGAGATGGATCTTCCAAGACGGATCCCGCCCAAGGCTGAACTCCCGCATGAAGCGCTCGGACAGTTCACTACCGGCAAGGGCGTGCAATTGCGGATCGATGATCGCCGCCCAGGTTTGCTCTCGCTGCTGAAGCGTCCGCAACCACTCTCGCAAAGCCTTTTCGTCGCCGGCACGGTATAGGACTTCGGCCTGCGCGCCGTACTCACGCAGCGTGCGTTGATGCTCGGCGTCAATGAAGCTCATCTGCTCCTCTGCCTGACCGCTCAAGCGCGCAATGACCCAGAACAACGCTACGCTTCCCAGGGCAACGCCGAGGCACAACTTCCAGAACAGTCGCCGGTTCATTGGAAGCTGTAACCACGACCGTGGAGCGTCTGCAGGCGATCGGCCGCCAGCCCGGCTTCGGTCAGACGGCGACGAATGCGGCTGACATGCATGTCGAGGCTACGGTCGTAGCCGCTGTGCTCGCGTTCGAAAACAACCCGGTACAGATAAGGTTTGGTCAGCACCTCGCCAGGCTGCAACATCAGTTGCCATAGCAGCCGGAACTGCAAGGGCGTCAGTGCCAGGTCCTGTTCTCCAACGCGGGCACGTAGCGTGTGTCGATCCAACACTAGGGCGTCGACGTTCAACGAAGACGGCTGTACGGCTCGGCTCTCGGCGCTACGCGTACGCCGCAATATGGCATCGATGCGTAGCTGCAATTCGGTCGGGTTGAAGGGTTTGGCAAGGTAATCATCCGCCCCATGACGCAACCCTCGAATTCGCTCCTCTTCAGCACCGCAAGCGGTCAGCATGATGACCGGCGTTTGTTGCTGCTCGCGCAAGCGACGTAACACGGAGAAACCGTTCATGTCCGGCAGCATCACATCCAGCAAAATCAGGTCCGGCGCGTTAGCCAATGCCATCGCCAAGCCACTCTCACCCAGCTGGCTCAAGCGCACCGTGTATCCCTGCAAACGAAGCAACTCTCCCAGTTGCGCGCTCAGCACCTGATCATCCTCGATGACCAATACTTCAGCCAGAAACGCCCCCATCTCTACTCCCTGTCGGGTGAGTTACACCCATCGCCAGAAGATAATAATTCTCATATAGGGTAAGGCAAGTTGTCCGGCCGGGCTATCAACGCGTCGCCGTTATCGCCATTGTCCGCTCCGCCCGTCTTCATGGCTGAGCCGGATGGCGATGCGGCAAAACGCAGCGAGAAGTGACACCCGCGATAACGAGCGCTTAGTGCTGCAACGGCAAATACGGACTGTTTGCTGATTCGAGAGTATTGCGCGGGGCCAGCGTTAGTTAATCTCTGCCGGTGCCCCATCAGATTGAGGGGAAGATCCTGCTGAAGACGCGAAGCAAACTCTGTTTCGACCAGTTTGCTTGGCGGTGTATAGCGCATCGTCAGCCCGGACAGTCAAGCGACTGGAGTCATCGACTGCTGGTATGGCGGACGCAACCCCTGCGCTGACCGTGATTCGTACCGGGCCGCGGTCTGTTGGAATAACGGCATTCTCAACCGCCACCCGCAGCTTTTCAGCGACGAGCATGGCGCCTTCTGCGTCTGTATGAGGAAGAATCAAGCCGAACTCCTCTCCTCCGAGCCTGCCGAATACGTCATGCGTGCGGAGCACGGCGCTGCAGAGCGACGACAATTCTTTCAATACGACGTCGCCAATCGGGTGCCCGTACGTATCGTTCACCTGTTTGAAGAAATCGATGTCAAGCAACACCAGGCTGAGCGGTGCGTCGTGGCGCAGCGAACGGCCTAGTTCGCTTTCCAAGGTTTCAAGAAAATCACGCCGGCTTCGAGCCCCTGTCAGCAGATCGATGCTGATGATCTTCTGCAGCGAGTCATGTGCACGCTTTAGCGCCGCCGTGTTTTTTAGATGCCGCTGCGTAGCGAAGTAGAGAAACGAAGCGAAAGCGAGCAGCAAGATCGAAATTGCAGCGGCACAGAAAATCAGGAATTGACGTCGTTCACGAGACGCTGCCAAGTATTCAGCGGGTGAAAGCTGGACGATGACAACCAGGCCGGCTTCCTTCAGACGTCGATACGCGGTCAGTCGATCAAGATGGTCGATGGCGCTCGGTCCTCGATAGAAGCCTTTATCGGGTTTCGTGCTATCGAAATAGGGACGATCCCCAGGCACTACCATCCCGTCCAGGCGCGCATCAAGGTTAATCGAAGATGCCGCCGCGCGTGGCACCCGGTCCAGACCGACTAGAGCGATCAGCCCATGGCTCCCGATGTTGATCTGTTTGTAGAAATCGGTGAAGAACGTAACCGGGATCGAAAGAACGACCACCCCGGAAAACTTTCCGTCATTAATGACCGGTCTGGTTAATTGTATGGACCAGATTCCCGAGACGCGGCCGAGTATCGGTTTACTCACGAACAGCTGGTCTTGCCCAAGGTTGTCTCTGTGCACGCGAAAATGTTCGCGATCGCTCAGGTCGACTTTTTTGGCCAGCGAGTCCAGAGACGAGCCAACCAACCATCCCTCTGCATCTATCAGTGCGAGCTGGCCGACCAGAGTCTCGTACCGTGGAAGTTTTGTTTTGGCTATCGTCTGAAACGCGTCAGGGTCCTTTACCAGCTCCTCACGCACGTCCTGTATCAAGGCGTCGGCGTAACGGACGACACTGTGTACATGCTCTTCGAACGCTATCGCCAGATTCATCGCGTCATTGCGCGCGGCTTGTTCTACCAGCTCACTTTCATGTTTTAGCCAAGCGTTAAGAATGGCCCACATTGGGACCAGCGTCGCCAACAGCGCAGCGATAACCACGAGTCCGGCCTGAGCCTCGGTAGAGCGACGTCGGAACAATTTCAATCTCCAGAGCGGCGTCTATACCGTTAGGCAAGTACGCGTCCACCAAGCCAGCGAAATACCTGTAGGGCTATCGAATGACAGCGCTATAGAGCTGTAGAGTCAAAATGCTATCACTCTTAATCAAACCGTCAAAAAAAATTTCTACGGGATGGTGCCGCATGCCTAGCGGAAGGAGGACAGACGGATTCGTGGGCCTAGGCATCCAGACACGTCGGCTTCACGCTGGCCGGAGTGTCGTTGCCTTTTTCCAAGCTCATTCACCACGTGTCGGGCTGCACACGCTCTGGACTGGTAGTGGCGATGGATCAGACTTTCGTCCTCAGGCTCGTTCGCGCGGCGCCCGCTCAAGAATCGCCTCATCGAGTCGAAGCAGTCGAACAGCTCGATCCTGCAACAGAGCGTCAATGGGGCTGGACGGTGGTAAGCGCAGCAAGGATCCGGTCACGTTGAGCACCAGCGCTTCACGGGTGAAAACCTCCGCGCCCAGGGAATAGAACGCGGCGATAAGCTGGCGTAACCCCAACGGTAATCTCCACTGCGCTCGAAGGGCTGATCCAAAGCTGGCGGAGCGTTCGCGCAAAGCGCAGTGAATTTCGTCCTCCGCCAGTTCACCACCGCTATCCAGCCACTCCTGCAAGCTCCTGAGCAGAGCAAGCTCGCCGATGTTGTGCAGCAGCCCGGCCGTGTAGGAGAGCTCCGTGTCGAGCTTGAGTCTGCTTGCAAGCCAATGAGCAAGCTCGGCGGCGCGCTGGGCATACTCGGCGCTGGAAGCTGCCTGATGCTTTAAGCGGGGATCCGACAAGGTGGCATTGTTCTGCACCGCGAGCTGCAAGGTTAGATTCAGTGCTCGCTTTACACCAAGGCGCGGCAAAGCCTGGCCAAGCGTCTTGCACACAGCGCCGTTGTGCTGCCCAGCACTGTTCAGGCTGTAAGGCTTCTTTAAATAGGCCTTCGGTGCCAACGGACGCACGGCACGCACGCTGGTCCCGTCCACCCGATCACTGATGACGATGGCGGGCAACAGCCGCGTCGCTTGGTGATTGCGCAGCTCGTGCAATAGATTCCGAGCATCCAATTGCGCCAACTCACCGTCAGCTATCAAGAAGCTCGGCGGTTGCTTTCGGCAGACCCTGAGTGCCGCCTGGCCATCATTAACCTGAACAGTCCGGATTCCTGGACGAAGTGCTACGACCAGGCGGGCAAGCTCGTCAGCGCGCCAGGGCTCGTTATAGGCAATCAATACATAGGACAGGTTCACTGAGACGCTCACGCTACCGCTCCGTTAACAATGACCAGTCGGCGCACAGAAGCGCGGGCCGAGCGGCCGGTGGCGGGCGTAGCTTTTTTGCAATACTGCTCGAGACATACGCTCAGCGTCGCAACGCCGCCACCTACGACGCCAGCATAAAGCCATGCATCACAATGTAATTGACGAAGGGCAACACCGACCAATATCGCCGGTTTTTAGAAGGCGCGGGTGATAGGCCAACACGCCTCGCCGAGGACAGCAGCCCGGCCCAAGATAGCGATACCTGCGAGCAAACGGCTCCCAGGCCTCGGAACGCGACCTCACGATCGCGGCTGCTCTCCCTCGGCCAGACGCAATGAACCTTTTTATAGCGTCAGGGCAACGGGTTCCCTAACCCCGGCTCGTTCGGGTCGATATCGGGCGTGCTTTTCGGCGGGCCTGAGGGCTGGGTGCCGTTGTCATGTCCAGAACCGGGTTGGACATCTGGATTATCGGTAATGAAATCAGGCTCAGGAGAATGGCTGGGGTTCTGGTCCTGCCCCGGCACCGGTTGCTGATCGTGGGGTCTGTCAAGCGGATCGATACTCATGGAACACCTCCCGTTAACCATATGTGGTTCCAAGATTCGATGCAGTTGCGGGTGATTGGTGCCAGCCGCAGGTCGTGCCGCAGAGTTTGTCCAAACCGCTCATCCACCTTGGTGGCATTTGCCATTGTTGCGGGCACAACGCAGCGCCAATATCCGGACAACCCAATAACAACAAGATCCAGGAGCCAGCCATGCGCGACCATGCCACTGCGGCCAGCGAATTCGACTTTCAGCAGACGGTCTCGGCCATCCTCAGCGGTGATCTCTCCGCCATGAATGCCTGCGTCGAGTGTTGTGACCGTCACGCCGACTCGGACAAGGTCGCGCTTATCTGGGAAGGCCGCGACGGCCAGCGAGCCACCTGGACCTTCGCACAGCTCAAGGAAGCCGCGGCACGCTTCGCCAATCTGTTGGACAGTTATGGCATCAAGCCGGGCGATACCGTAGCCGGTCTGTTGCCGCGCACCCCCGAGTTGCTCGTCACCATTCTCGGCACATGGCGCGCTGGCGCTATCTATCAGCCGCTGTTTACCGCCTTCGGCCCAAAAGCGGTTGAGCATCGAGTCAAGGAATCCGGCGCCAAGCTGGTCGTCACCGATGCCGCCAACAGCGAGAAGCTGGACGCCGTTGAAAGCGCCCCGCGCCGCCTGGTCGTAGGCGATGGCGCCGACGACTTCTGGACCCAGGTCAATCGGCAATCGAGCGCATTCGAACCGGTGCTGCTGGCGGGTGACGCCCCCTTCCTCGCCATGTTCACCTCCGGCACCACCGGGCCGGCAAAGCAGCTGCATGTGCCGCTCAAGGCCATCGTCGCGTTCGTCACCTACATGCGCGATGCAGTCGATCTGCGACCCGAGGACAATTTCTGGAACATCGCTGATCCTGGCTGGGCGTACGGCCTGTATTACGCCGTCACCGGGCCGCTCGCCATGGGCCATTCGACCTTGTTTTACGAAGGCGGCTTCACCGTCGACAGCACCTGCCGCGTCGTCAATGAATACAAGATCACCAACATGGCCGGCTCACCCACCGCGTTCCGCCTGCTGTTGGCGGCCAAGGACGAGGTCGAAGGCAAGATCAAGGGTCGCCTGCGCGCCGTGAGCAGCGCAGGCGAACCGCTCACCCCCGAAGTGATCCGCTGGTTCAGCAGCGGCCTTGGCTGCACGATCCACGACCATTACGGACAGACCGAACTCGGCATGGTCCTGTGCAACCACCATGCGCTGAGCCATACCGTGCGCATCGGCACGGCGGGCTACGCGATGCCCGGACACCGCGTCGTGGTCATCGATGATCAACAACGCGAGCTGGAGCCCGGCAAACCGGGAATGCTCGCGCTGGACCGCAACCAGTCTCCCCTGCTCTGGTTCAACGGTTATGCGGGCACCCGCACCAAAGCCTTCGTTGGGCATTACTACCTGAGCGGTGACACCGTCGAGCTCAATGACGACGGCAGCATCAGCTTCGTTGGCCGCGCCGATGACGTGATCACCACATCCGGCTACCGGGTCGGCCCTTTCGATGTGGAAAGCGCCCTGGTAGAACACCCGGCCGTGATCGAAGCGGCGGTGATCGGCAAGCCCGATCCGGAGCGCACCGAACTGGTGAAGGCCTTCGTTGTGCTGCATGCGAGCCACGATGCCGACCAAGCATTGGCCGACGAACTGCAACAACACGTGCGGCAGCGCCTTTCCGCCCACGCCTACCCGCGCGAAATCGAGTTCGTCAGCGAACTTCCGAAGACCCCGAGCGGAAAAATTCAGCGATTCCTGCTGCGCGACCGGGAAAAGATAGCGCAGCAAACCACAACAGCAGCGGCGAGCTGAACCCAGACGGTCGGCACCTTACAACCTGGCGGCGTCAGGCTGCCGCCAGTCAATGCTATCGGCGTGGCGTATGCCTTCGGCGGCCCAGCGTGGCCGCTTCTTTTTGGCAGCCGCCATGACGGCTGCCAAAACTCGCGCCGATACCGGGCCATACAGCTGTCGCGCCGAGGGATACAAACCTGAGCCGGCGATACAAGGATTCTCATGACCATTTCGACCGAAGACCGCGTTCTGCCCACCGAGCACGGCGACGTATTCACGCGGCGCTGGCGCACCCGTCATTCGCGTAGAACGCCCATCGTTCTGATGCACGATTCCCTCGGCTGCGTCGAGCTGTGGCGCGACTTTCCCGAGCGCCTTGCTGTGGCCACCGAGCGCGACGTCATTGCCTACGACCGGCTCGGCTTTGGTCGCTCCGCAGCGCATCCGGGTGGCTGGTCGAACAGCTTCATTCGCGAAGAAGCCGAGCGGTACTTTCCGCCGGTACGGCATGCGCTGGATATCGAGCATTTCATCGCGCTCGGCCACAGCGTAGGCGGCATCATGGCCGCCAGCCTCGCCGCCCATCACCCTGACAAATGTCACGCGCTAATCACCATCGCCGCCCTTGCCTTTGTCGAAGATCGAACCTTGCAAGGCATCCGTGCCACTCAAGCGGCATTTGCCGAACCGGGCCAGGTCGAACGCCTGCGCAAATACCACGGCGCAAAGGCCGAGTGGATTCTCTGGGCCTGGATCGACACCTGGCTTTCGGACAGTTATGCCAACTGGACAATCGAAGAAAGCGCCCCGGGCTTCGCCTGCCCATTACTGGCCATTCATGGGCGGGACGACGAATACGGTTCGCTCGATCATCTTCACCGTGTCGCTGCGCTGGGGAGCGGCGGCGTGCAAAAACTTCCGCTCGACGGCTGCCAGCACGTTCCCCATCGTGAGCGGCCCGAGACAGTGCTCGACACGGTTGCCTGCTTTCTCCAAGAGCAAGGGGAAGGACGGATGCAATCAATCAACCGTTTATCGCGCGCTTGAATAGAAGGCCAGCGCGGTAGCCGTAATCAGGATCAGCGCCATACCCACGATTTGAAGGCCGGCCAGGCTTTCGTTGAGAACTGCGACGCCGAACAGCGTCGCACTCACCGGCTCAACCATTGCCACCACCGAAGCGACAGATGGCGCGGTATGGTTCAGGCCGATGATATACAGCGTGAAGGACAACCCCGCGCCAAGCACGCCCAGTAGCATGAACAGCGGCCAGCTCGGCGAACGGAAAACAGCCATGACCTGGTTGGCCTCGACAAGCCAGATGAACACGGTGACAAGCGCGGCGAAAGCGATGACAAGAATCGCCTGTGGGGTGCCGTGCGGCGCCGCATATTTGAAGCCGAAAATGAATACCGCGTAGGACAGCCCTGCAAGCAGTCCGGCGCCCGCGCCGATCAACGTGACGCCACCCGCGCCATTCTCGTAGACGCCGGTCAGCAGCACGATGCCAAGCATCACCATCCCGATCGCGACCCACTTCAGTGGAGTCGATCGTTCCAGTTTGCGAACGAATGACACCAGGTAAACGAACACTGGCGCGCAATACATCAGCGTCGCTGCAACGGCTACGCTGCTTTGCCTGATGCTTAGGAAATAGAAAGCGAAGTTGCCGGCTACACCGAGCCCTGCGATCACCGACCAGAACCAGAGCTTGCGGTTTGCCAATCCGCTGGCACTTGGTCGCAACGCCAGCCAGAGGAGAACAAACAACAACCCGATGGCGCCTCGAAAGAACGAAACGACGAACGCATCCCAGCCATCGCTCAAGAGAACACCGGCGATCCCGCCCGATATTCCCCAGCAAAGCGCCGCCATCGCCACAAGCACCGTGCCCTTACGCGCCATTGCCATAGCCTCGTCCGGAGTGGCGACTGCCCTGTCACTTCGATTAACCCTGTCCTCTGTTCGATACTCGCAAGCCAAGGCCGTTCGTATGCCCAACGCAGCCAGACCGTCCGGTAATGCATCGAAGTCGCCTGATCAGTACGGCTTTCGGCAACCAGCAGAAGCAGGTCGTCTGCCTGCGGCAGCCGACGGAGACCTGCGTCCGTAAGGGAAAACACGGTCCCAACCGATTAAGCGACCTTTAGTACGTCGGTCATCTTTTTTTCAGCTATGACTGACGGGACAGGTTCGATCCGACCATTGACCAGAGGAAGCCAGATGGAGCGATTCACCGGTGGTTGCCTGTGCGGCAACTTGCGGATTGTGGCGACGGGCCGCCCGAAGCGCGTTGGCCTATGCCATTGCCTCGACTGCCGAAAGCATCACGGTGCCCTCTTCTACGCCGCCGCGGTGTTTGCGCAGGATGCCGTGACAATCACTGGCGAAGCGCAGGACTATGCCGGGCGACATTTCTGCCCCCGCTGTGGCTCGTCCGTTTTCGCACGCACAGCAGACGAAATCGAAGTGCATCTGGGTTCCCTCGACGCGCCTGATCAACTGATGCCCAGTTACGAAAGTTGGACGGTACGCCGCGAGGCCTGGTTGCCGTTGTTTCCGCTCACGCGGCACGAACGGGACCGTGATACCAGCGCTGACGACCCGCCCCCCGAGTTGCAGACCTAAAGAGACCCTTCGGCCATCCGGATCGCTCGCCGCAGCGCGGGGGATCTTCGAAGCCAAGGCACCGCGCGGTGCAACCACGGTGCCGAGGGGTGTGACCCAGCCTGTTACTGTTTGTCGATTCGCGTGACGACGGCGTTCATCCCTTTCGAAACAAAGTCGAACTCAACCTGGTCACCCTGCTGCAAGGTCCGGAGTTGATCCGGCGTTGCCTTGAAGCCCATGGTCATGGATGGCCAGCCGAGAGCTTCCACCGGGCCGTGAGCGATGATGACCGAGCCCTTTTCCAGGTTCACTTTCTTGACCGTGCCGGTGGCTGTAGCGGCCTGTCCGGCCGCCTGCTGGTCCGTTTGCATGTTCATGCCTTTGTGATCCATCGGCATGCCGTCCATGGGTTGCTTGTCGGCGGCATAGGCAGCAGGTATCAGGAAGAATGTCGCAAGGCAGATGTGCTTGATGTTCATGAGTGTGCTCCTGCGGAGTTGATAGAGTGGTGTGGGATGGTCGGCAATTGACGGCGGCGCATCAGCAAGTACGCCGCCGGCAGCACGAACAGGGAAAGCAAGGGCGCGGTAATCATCCCGCCGACCATGGGCGCGGCGATGCGGCTCATGATTTCGCTGCCGGTTCCGCCCCCCAAAAGGATGGGCAACAGACCGGCGATGATGACCGCCACTGTCATGGCCTTGGGGCGCACGCGCTGTACGGCGCCCTCGCGGATCGCGTCGAGCAGGTCGGCTTCATCTCGCGCACCGGCGTTGAGGCGGTCTCGCCAGGCGTTCGTCAGGTAAAGCAACATGATGACGCCGAACTCAGCGGAAACCCCGGCGAGCGCGATGAAGCCAATACCGGTCGCGACGGACAGGTTGTAGCCCAGTAGATACAGAAACCAGACACCTCCGGTCAGGGCGAATGGCAGCGTGGCCATGATCAACAGCGCCTCGCCGAAGCGGGAAAACGTGAGGTAGAGCAGAACAAAGATGATCAGCAAGGTGGCCGGCACCACCAGTTTCAACTTGGCGTTGGCGCGCTCCATGAACTCGAATTGACCGGAATAGCTGATGCTCATGCCGGACTCGAGCTGAACACTTTCGCTGACCCTTTGCCTCAGATCGCTCACCACAGCAGCCATGTCACGGCCACGAACATCGACGTAAACCCAACCCGACAGCCTGGCGTTCTCGCTTTTAAGCATCGGTGGGCCGTCGGTCACCTTGACCTCGGCAACCGTGCCCAGGGTGATCTGGCTGCCCTGCGGCGTGTAGATAGGCAGGTCGCGCAGATCCGTCAGCGAGTCGCGCCACTCTCGACCGTAGCGAAGGTTGATCGGATACCGCGCAAGCCCTTCGACAGTCTCTCCGATGGTCTGGCCTCCGACGGCACCGGCCACGATCGATTGCACATCCGCTATGTTCAAACCGTAACGTGCCGCCGCGACACGATCGATGTCCACATCGATATAGCGCCCGCCGGTCAGTCGCTCGGCCAACGCCGAGCTGACACCGGGCACGGTTTTGGCGATTTTCTCGATGGCCAAGGTGGCGTTATCGATCTGAGCCAACTCGGTGCCATACACCTTCACCCCGATCGGGCTCTTGATACCGGTCGCCAGCATGTCGATGCGGTTTCGAATGGGCGGGATCCAGAGGTTGGCCAACCCCGGCACTTGCACCGTGCGGTCCAGCTCCTCCACCAGTTTTTCGGACGTCATTCCTTCGCGCCACTGATCCTTCGGCTTGAACTGAATGGTCGTTTCGAACATTTCCAGCGGCGCAGGATCGGTTGCGGTGTCGGCTCGCCCCGCCTTGCCGAACACGCGGGCAACCTCTGGAACCGTTTTGATCAGCCGGTCGGTCTGCTGTAACAGCTCGGACGCCTTTTGCGCCGAGAGGCCCGGGAGTGCAGTGGGCATATAGAGCAGGTCACCTTCGTCCAACGGTGGCAAGAACTCACCACCGAGTCGAGTGGCAGGCCACAAGCCCGTTAAAAAGACCAGAACCGCCACCAGCAACGTTGTCTTGGGCCAACGCAGCACCGCGTCCAAGGCAGGCTTGTAGATCCAGATGAGGCCTCGGTTGAGGGGGTTGCGGTGTTCATCCGGGATTCTGCCCCGTATCCAGTACCCCATGAGCACCGGAACCAGCGTGACGGACAACCCGGCAGCGGCCGCCATTGCGTAGGTTTTGGTGAAGGCCAGCGGACCGAACAGCCGACCCTCCTGCGCCTCAAGGGTGAACACTGGAATGAACGACAGGGTGATGATCAGGAGGCTGAAGAACAGGGCCGGTCCGACCTCGACGGCCGCCTCGGTGATGACCTTCCAGTGCTCCTGGCCTTTAAGGGTGGAATCTGGGTAGCGCTTGTGCCACGCCTCGATGTGCTTGTGAGCGTTTTCGATCATGACGATGGCTGCGTCGACCATCGCTCCGATGGCAATGGCGATGCCGCCCAGGGACATGATGTTGGCGTTGATACCCTGCCGCTGCATGATCACGAACGCGATCAGGATGCCGATTGGCAACGAAACGATTGCCACCAAAGACGAGCGCAAATGCCAGAGAAACAGCGCGCAAACCAATGCAACAACGATGAACTCCTCGATGAGCTTGTGGGTGAGGTTTTCAACAGCGCTGTCGATCAGTTTGCTGCGGTCGTAGGTCGTGACGATTTCAACACCCGGAGGCAAGCTCGCTTTGAGTTCGTCGAGCTTGGTCTGGACCGCGGCGATGGTTTCCCGCGCGTTTTTGCCGCTGCGCAGAATGACCACTCCACCGACCACTTCCCCCTCGCCATCAAGCTCGGCAATGCCGCGGCGCATCTCTGGGCCGAGCTGAACGTGCGCAACGTCTCCGAGGGTTACCGGCACGCCACCATCGAGACGCAGCGGAATGGCTCGAAAATCTCTCAATGTCTGCAAATAGCCGGTCGCACGAACCATGAACTCGGTTTCTGCCAGTTCCAGAACACTCCCGCCGGTTTCACGGTTCGCCTCGTCGATGGCCGTTGCGATCTGCTGCTGTGTCACGCCCCGGCTGGCCATGCGTACCGGGTCGAGTACCACCTGGTACTGCTTGACCATCCCGCCGATGGGTGCGACTTCCGCCACGTTGGGCAGTGTCTTGAGTTCATAGCGCAGGAACCAGTCCTGCAGAGAGCGCAGCTGCGAGAGGTCATGCCTGCCCGTGCGGTCCACCAGCACATATTGGTAGATCCAGCCGACACCCGTGGCATCTGGGCCTAAGGCGGGCTTGGCCGCGGCGGGCAGCCGGCTTTGTACCTGACTCAGGTATTCCAGTACCCGCGAGCGGGCCCAGTAGAGGTCCGTGCCGTCCTCGAACAGGACGTACACGTAGCTGTCTCCGAAAAACGAGTAGCCGCGCACCGTCTTCGCGCCTGGCACCGACAACATCGTTGTGGTCAGTGGATAGGTGACCTGGTTTTCGACGATCTGAGGCGCCTGGCCCGGGTATGGGGTGCGGATGATGACCTGGACATCGGAAAGGTCAGGCAAGGCATCGACCGCTGTGTTCTTGACCGACCAGACGCCCCAGGCCACCGCGAAAACAGTGGCCAGCAGAACCAGAAATCGGTTGGCGACTGACCAGCGAATCATGGCTGCGATCATGGCTGGCCCCCGAGCTTCACGATGCGCTCGATGATCAGGCCCTCGTCAGTTTCACGCACGCCAACGCGGACACGGTCACCCGACTGCAAGCCTGAGGTAAGCGATGGATCGGCAACCGGAAAGGCCATGGTCATCCCAGGCATGTTCAAGGTCTTGAACGGCCCATGCGACAGGCCAACCATGCCGTCTTCCAGCCCCACAATCGTGCCCTCAGCCTCATGCAAAGCGGATTCGAAGGAAGACCTCGGCTGTTCCAGGCTTTGCGCGGTCAGTCCGCGCAGACTCGCCTCGGAATCAAGCAGGAACTGGCCGGATGCGACTACCTTCTGACCTGCTTCGAGCCCTTCAAGTATTTCGGTTCTGTCATCGAATTCCCGACCGATACGCACCTCGACGGGACGGTAACGGCCTTCATCCTCCGCCAGCATGACCAATGCCCGGCGACCGGTCCGAATGACCGCCTCGGAAGGAATGACCAAAGCCTGCTCGACGTCGCGATTCAAGGTCACCTGCGCCGTCATGCCGGGGCGTAGTCGCTGTTGTGGGTTAGGTAGCTCGACCCGGACACGCACCGTACGGCTATCCAGGTTGGCTTGAGGCAGCACGGCCTGAATCGTCCCTTCCAAGGATTCACCGGCAAAGGCCGGCAAGCGCGCGGTTACCTTTTGCCCTTGTGCCAGATGACCGACCTGGGCCTCAGGCACCGCCACCTCCAGCCAAACGGTGTTCAGTCCATTGATGCGTGCAAGTGATGCGCCGGCAGGTACTGTCATGCCCTCGCGAACATCGAGACTGCTCAACACGCCAGCAATCGGGCTGGTTACGGTCCAGACCGCACGTGTCTTGCCGCTCCGTTGCAGTTGCGCAATGACGTCTGCCGGCATACCGGCGAGGCGTAACCGTTGCCGCGCCGCGGCCAACAGCTGGGGTTCACCAACGTCTCGGAGCGCCAGATACTCTTCCTGTGCCGCGGCCCATTCCGGTATGAGCAGATCGGCCAGCGGCGCCCCCTTGTCGATCACATCCTCAGGTGCCCGATCGTAAACGCGCTCGACGAAGCCTCCAGCGCGCGCCTGCACCACCGCCACGTCGCGCTCGTCAAACAACAATGCTCCGGTGGCTTCAAGCGACTGACTGATCGACTCACGCACAGCCGTCGCCAGACGGATGCCGAGGTTCTGCGTGACGCTCGGGTCGATCTTCATCGATGCCCCGTCGCTGCCTTCATCGGCATAACGCGGGACGAGCTCCATATCCATGAAGGGTGACTTGCCCGGTTTGTCGAATTTCTGCTGCGGGACCATCGGGTCGTACCAATAGAGCACTGCCCTGCCCTCATCATCACCTGCTTGTGCCAAGGCTGCGGTGGGCATCACGGCTGCTGCGGTCGCACCAATCATTACGCTGAGTACGAGCGCCAGCTGTTGTGTGTGGAAACTCATGGTTGGGTATCTCCAAAGGCGAAATGCAGGCGGGCGTTGCTCAGCGAAAGGTCACGAGACGTGTCGATGCGACGCAGACGGGTTTCGACGAGCTGGCGGCGCGCATCGATCACAGCGATCAATTCGCCTTTCCCAGCGCGGTAATCGGCCATGGCCAGGTCAACCTTCTGTTCTGCGAGCGGCAGTAGGGTTTGTTCGAGGCGCGTCAGTACCCGAGACAAGCGTTGATACTCAGCCAGGTTGGCGGTCAGCTCCTGGTCATGCATACGTAACGTGGCCTGGCGCTGAGCCTCGATCTGCGCGAGCCGTGCCCGCTCGGCAGCGATCTTCGGGTCCTGTCGCGAGCCGGTGAACATCGGCAGGTCGAAGCTGACGCTGAGGTTCACCATGTCGCCGTACTCCCGCCCCCGACGCAGGTAGTCGACGCCCCAACTCCAGTCCGGTGTTTTTTCGGCGATGGCCTGGCTGACGTTTGCCTCGGCCTCGCGTGTCATCGGACCGAATGCCAGCAGTGCCGGGTGGCGGTCGAGGTTGTGCTGGTAGTGAACAGCGTCGGCGGGCCATTGCGGCCAGACGCCTGTCAGCGGCTGGTCAGCCGGCTCGCCTATCCAGCGGCGTAACTCGGCCCGTGCAACCGCCTGGTTGCGTACCAGCTCATCTTCCTGTTCTGCCAGCAAGGCGGCTTCCTGCTTGGGAAGCACGCTGTCGGCGGTCTGGCCGCGCCCGCCAGCAATACGCGCCTGAACAGCCTGGGAAAACAGCTTGTTTTCGCCGTAAAACTGTTGGAAAAGACTCAGCTTCTGCTCGACCGCGAAGCTAGCGACCCAGGCCTCGGCGGTCGCTTGACGAACACTGAGGCGTTCGATGGACTGCTGCACGCCTGCAAGCGCGACACCTGCCTGCGCAGCCTCGATCCGAGCGCGCCGTTTCGCCCGATTCGGTACCTCTTGCATGACGCCGACCATTTGCATGGTCATGGCCTCTTCATCGAGCCGCCAGCGTGTGTCGCCTTCGATGGGTACGTTTTGCAGCCCAAGCCTGAGCTTCGGATCGGGGAGCTCGCCTGCCGGAATCGCAGCGCTACGAGCAGCGTGGAGGTTGGCAGTTTGCGCGGCTAACGAAGGTGCCTGCTGCTCGGCCAGGCTCAAGGCCTGTTCCAACGTGAGAGCTGACACGAGCCCGGGAAACGAGAGCGCGCCCATGATCAAGGCGGCCACCTGATGGGGCGCCCAGCGAATAAGGGGTTTCATTTAAAGGATTCCTGATCTTCCATGCGGGCCAAAGGGCGCGCGGTAACCGACCCGAATGCTCACATTCGGGCGGGTTTCTAGAATTCGATTGGAATCAGACGCGGGGTGGGTGCCAGACGGCATCCAGAAGACGCGAAGGGATCTGGTCGTTATAGGGTGTAGTCACGGGATTGGCTGCAGGAATCACGTCCGCCTTGGCCGCCGCAATCTGAACGAGGCTGGAGGTTTTGCATTCTTGCCCGTTCTTGCAGACGGTCGTTGGGCCTTGATCCTTTCCTTCACGACAATCTTGATCAGCGCCGTCCATGCCGTTCATGCCTTCCATATCAGCCATCTGGTGATGTACCGACGATGTTGCCGGCATGAGTAGTTGCGCCATCCCATTGATCGGAAGCGTAAGTACCAACAGCAGGATAAGGAAGGAACGCATGTTGACGATCATGGGCTAAGCCTATGCGGCAACGCAGAAGCAATCAATAAGACATTTGGTCGCTCTGCAAGCTGCGTAGTCACTTGCGCCCTGTTCTTGTAAACGCATGCATTGATCGCGGCAGCTATTCATCACAGCCCCGTTCGGAGGTTACGTGGCAGCCTTGGCGTCTCCGCTCGCTTCGGCCGGACCAAGGACGGGATCATCTGGCCTGATCGTTTCGCTAATCACACACATGGCGAAGCCGCACCGGCACCGGCAGCGCCCTTGTGCCGCCGCCGGTGCGCTTGAAAGCGCGGTGAAACAACTGGATCGATTGGAACGGCAACCGGAGTCGGTTGCCGTCTCGGTGGTTACTCAGTGGTGCTGAGCACGCCGCGCTTAATCTGATCACGCTCGATGGATTCGAACAGCGCCTTGAAGTTACCTTCACCGAAGCCGCTGTCGCCCTTGCGCTGGATGAACTCGAAGAACACCGGGCCGAGCACGGTACCGGAGAAGATCTGCAGCAGCAGGCGCTGCTCGCCATCTTCCAGCGCCCCGTCAAGCAGGATGCCGCGGGACTTCAATTCCTCCACCGGCTCGCCGTGGTTGGGCAACCGGCCTTCGAGCATTTCGTAGTAGGTTTCCGGCGGAGCGGTCATGAAGACGGTGCCGCTGGCCTTCAGCTTGTCCCAGGTCTCGATCAGGTTGTCGGTGAGAAAGGCGACGTGCTGGATACCCTCACCGTTGAACTGCATGAGGAATTCCTCGATCTGCCCAGCGCCCTTCGACGACTCCTCGTTGAGCGGGATGCGGATCATGCCGTCCGGTGCGGTCATGGCCTTGGATGTCAGGCCGGTGTACTCACCCTTGATGTCGAAGTAACGGATCTCACGGAAGTTGAACAGCTTCTCGTAGAAGTCCGCCCAGTAAGCCATGCGACCGCGGTAAACGTTGTGGGTCAGATGGTCGATGAGCTTCAGGCCAGCGCCGACCGGATGACGCTCGACGCCCTCCAGGAACACGAAATCGATGTCATAAATCGAGCTGCCCTCACCGAAACGGTCGATCAGATACAGCGGCGCTCCGCCGATCCCCTTGATCGCTGGCAGGCGCAGTTCCATCGGACCGGTAGGCAGTTCGATGGCCTGTGCACCCAGCTCCAGCGCGCGGGTATAGGCTTTTTGCGCGTCCTTCACACGGAACGCCATGCCGCACACTGAAGGCCCATGCTCAGCGGCGAAATAAGCTGGCAGGCCTTTCGCCTCGCGATTGACGATGGCGTTGATCTCACCCTGGCGGTACAGCGCCACATCTTTGGAACGGTGGTTGGCGACATGGGTAAAGCCCATGCTTTCCAGTACCGGCTCGATGACGTTCGGGGTGGGCGAGGCAAATTCGATGAATTCGAAGCCCATAAGGCCCATGGGATTTTCAAACAGGTCGGCCATGATTGGCTCCTTGGAATAACGGTACGTTAGCGAAATTGACGTTATGCGAAGGTCAACTCGGCGGCGCACAGGAAATCCCACGGACGCTGCGACCCAGATGGTCGCCCAGGGTCAATCGAAAGCCCAAGATCTTCATTTCAGCAGCTCATCCGAACGTCAGGCGCGGCCATCGACCTGGCTTCCGGGCTGCGCTTCAGCCTGCTGGACAGACTAGCCGCGCCAGCCCGCAACGACTTCACCGGGCCGGCCACGCTCAACGACCTTGCGGCCACCTGGACGCTCCGAAGTCGAGCGGACGCGGTGAACTGAAAAAAAACGGATGAATCCATATTCGTTGCCATGGCTGCACTGAAGGCGCGCCGTGTCTACGCGGCGCTCTATTATTCTTTTGCGTAATCGAATTACGTTTAGCGAAATCTGCGGGACGCATGTCCAACTGTCAAGCCATGTCGCGTGCCGCTTATCTCCCGCCTCGAACGAATACCGCTGCGACGCTGCCGAATCTATGGCTAACGAAACGAGGCAAACAGGCTCTGCTGTGGCCAGAACATCGCATTTATTCGACGAGCATCACCTGTCCTGCCCGCTACGCCCTCGAGCGGGCGTCATATTCAACGGCTGAACAAAAAGGAACGACCATGAATCGACTTTTCGACAAGAGCGCCCCGCAAAACGTGCACGGCTGGGAACGCAGCGCCTCCGTTGCGGGCGGGCTGGTTATGCTGGGCAGAGGGTTGCGTCGCGGCGGACTGAGCGGCCTGTTGCAGTTGGCGATGGGTGGCATGGCGTTAGCGCGCGGCATCAGTGGACGTTGCGAGGCCAAACGTATCCTGACCGCTACCGAGCCGCAGCCACGCCACGTATCCGTCGACAAGCAGCGCTACAGTCACATGCCAATGGACTCTGAAGTACACAGCCCAGACTTCGCCGAGCCGGATGTGAACCTACCTGATGCCACGCCCATGGGACATGAAACGCATCCGGGGGAGCGCCGTGGCACGTAGTCAAATGCTGCGACGACCGAACGCCCCCAATCAACTGCGCTGTTCCAGTGCACCTAGGCGGTGGGGCTGTGCCGGGACAGAAAAACGGCACGGATGGCCCCTCAACCGGGGCTGATTGGAGTCCCGCCGAACGGCAGTTGTCGGCTTTATGACGCCGTGGTATTTATGCGCCGTATTTTTGTCACACCTCGTGACATTTTGGGAGACGGTCGTGGATATCATCAAGGCAGATAGCGGAAACCCGGATCGGTGGGGAGTCGTTTATTCCTACGGTAGCGTGTTAGCGGTTTTTGACAACGAGCTGGATGCTCAAACAGAAGCCAGCGGCTTCGGCGGCGCCGTGGTGCGCCTTGCCTGCAGCCTCTGGAACACGCTTAATATGGCCGCTGAAGGCAGCATGACCGGGGACCAGTCTCAGCTCGCGTGAGCAGGCAAGTCGGTCGATCATGCCAGCAGGGTGAAGGCAGTGCCGTCACCCGCTGAATCTTCTTCAGTCAACTGTATTGGCGCTGCGATTGGCAGCGTCTCTTGCACAGTGCGAGATTCGTGGTGATACGGGACGAGGCCGATTCCGGTCCGCTGAAACTCCACGAAACCGTATCCGTCGGCCCAGACCTCCGCCTCGTCCTGGGCTCTCACTGCAGAGCCTGGCGCAACAGCGTTGGCTGAACGTCTGTTTCGATCCGCTGCAGCACTTTTTGTTGTTGCTGGAAGATGATGTCCAGCACGCGGCTGGGCTGAACTTCGATGTCGTCGAACGTGATCAGCTGCCCCGGCTCGACAGCTCTCTTGAGAACCGTGTTGCGCAGCAGCCCGATGGGTACGTGATCGAGCTCGTCGGCAAGTTTGACTGCTTCGCCGCGAACGTCGAACCCACCTATTCCACGGCCGATCATCTCTCCAGCCTTCATCTCACGTTTGGCGATTGCCGCAACACCCAAGGTGGGCGAAACAGAATTGTTCAGCAGCACACCGCCACCGGCAAGCACCCGCCGTACGGTCTTGCCGACTTCGAGCGAGCAGAGGTGAAAGGGTCGTGTCAGCACGTAATACGGCCCAGGCCCGAGCTTGAAGTATTCGATTGCCCGCGCCTGCATTTCATCGTGCCGGCACACCAGAAACACGCCGCCCGCCGAATAGCCATTGGGCAATACGTAGTCGACAATTGGTTGTCCGACGCCTTCTGCAATCAGCCCGAGAACGTTGCCGCTGACGTTTAGATCGGTCGACGTCAGTCCTTCCAGACCACGTCTGGTGATAGTCGCGCCAAACCCGTTGCCTACCACGACCTGCTCGATCTGCACCTTGGTGCCATCGGTAAAGGATGTGGTCTGTTCAATGCTGATGCCCTGGCGCTTGGACCAGTAGGCCATGTCTTCAAGGCTGGGGTTGTGGTTCAGGTAGCCCTTCATGTTGCCGTAGACCAGCGGCTGAAAGCCCATCTGCAAGGCTTCTTCGCGCAGCGCGGCGAGCGATCCAGGCTGATCCCCTTCGGCTTCGGTCAGGAATCCCTTGCCGGAAAGGTAAGACCCCGTCGTGACCTGAAGCTCGGCGTTGATGGTAACCACCGGCACCCCGGCTTCGAAGGCGCGCTCGATCACTTCGGTACCGAAAAAGACGTCACCCGTGCACTCGACGATCACATCTGAGTTGGCAATAAGATCGTCAATGGAGTTGGTCAGCGCGTCGGCCAGCGGAAAGCTACTCAGCGTCGCGACGCTTCTACGGGTCAAGACCCGGCTGATTTTAAGATCCTTGTAGTGCTGCATGATCAGACGAACGAAACAGTGCGAGATCATCCCTGTACCCGAAACACCTACTCTCTTGATCGTTGCATCTGTCATGGTGAAATCCCTTCGGAAAAGTCCTGAGCCTCGGACCGTAATATTTAGAAAAGGTTTTTGATCCGCCCGAGTATTTATTCGCCTGTGGCGGACCGCCTGGACGCCGATAGCTGCGCGGGCTGCTCTTGGATACAAAACGGATACGCCTTGAACGGAACGCGGCTGGGCGAAGGCCCGAACGGCACGACCGGCATATCGCTGATTCGCCGAATCACATGCCGCAATTCATCTCGCCAGTGCTTGGGCCGGATACCGAATGTCTCCTCGATGAGCGAACAATCGAGCACAGACCAGGCTGGCCGCAACGCAGCCCGAGGCAGGCTTGAGCTAGGCACCGGCAGCACACGGGGGGCTGTATCAATCAACCCCGCCGATTCGGCTTCCTGGAACACCTCGGTGGCAAACTCGGCCCAGCTGCACGGAGACGCACCGCTGTAGTGATACAGCCCCCACTGCAGATCGCCGTCACGGCAATAGCGCAGAGCCAGTTCGATCAGTACGCGTGCAACGCTGCGGGCTCGGGTCGGGCAACCAATCTGATCGCTGACGACGGAGATTTCCTCCGTCTTGTTGCCCAAATTGAGCATCGTTTTGACGAAGTTGTTTCCGCGCTCACCGTAGATCCAGCTGGTCCGCAGAATGAGGTAGCGGTCAAGCGTCTGGCTGATGACCTGCTCGCCTGCAAGACGTGTGGAGCCGTACACGCTGTTCGGCATCGCCTGGTCGGTTTCACGATAGGGTTTGTCAGCGTCACCGGAAAATACGTATTCACTCGACAGATGGAACAAGGGAATACCGAACTGTCGGGCGGCTGCAGCCAGGTTGGCAGCGCCGTCGCGGTTGACCGCCTGAGCCTGCGCCACTTCCGCTTCGGCGTGATCCAGGTTGGTGTACGCCGCTGCGTTGATGATAAGGGCAGGCTTATGACGCTCGATGGCCTCTCGAATGTGCTCCGCGCGGGTAATGTCCAATGCCTGGCGAGACAAGCCGATGGCATCCAACCCGAAGCTGGCAGCCTGATTGGTCAGGCAATAGCCGACCTGCCCTTCCGCGCCACAGACGAGAACCCGCATGTTGGTGTGCCCCGTAAGGATAGGCGTATCGGACAACGTATCGGTGCGGGTAACCGTAACTGGGGCGGTATCTGGCTGCTGTTGGATGGTTTGCTCAGCTGTCTCGCCTGACCGCTTTGGGACTAGCTCACGCACGCTCACACCCAGCGCCTCAACAGGCGCATCGGCGGCCTCCGGAACCGGTGCGAAGCTGAAGCTCTCCATCAGCCCGGTAAGGATGATGCGTGCCTTGGCAAACTGACCTCGCGCCAGCATCGCAGCAACCAGGCCCAGCCGTGATGTGAACAGGCCTAACACCCGTCGCTTGCGGAAATACCGGCGCGCCACGAACAGTTCGTTGCGTACCAGGTGCCGATGCAGCGCAATCCGACTGGGGTCCGGCTCGCGCAGAATGTCGATGGCACCGCTGACACGCCGCAGGTGCAGGACCTTGCTAGCAACCACGAGGTAACCCGGCGTGTCCTGGCTGATACGCAACGTGAACTCGGTGTCGTCTCCCCACATGAACATCGGGGCCAACGGCACGCCGTGCCGGGCCAATGTTTCTCGCGGTACCAGGATCGATACATAGGTGGCTGGTCGCACCGGCACTACACCGAGGTGCAGCAACGCGGGCCAGTTTTCGTAATCAATGGCGTTGGTCCGCTCATCGATTCGCGGCACGTTGGTGAGCAAACCCGCCTCGGTAAACGCCCTCGACAGCAAGAAGGAGCGTGGCTGTTTGTGCTCGGCGAGTCGCTGATCAGCCTCGAGCAGTTTTTCCAAGGCATCCGGTTCAGGGATGACATCGTCATCCATCATCCAGACAAAATCAGCGCCCTGCTGATAGGCCATACGAAACCCGGCACTGAAACCACCCGAGGCGCCGGTATTGCGGGACAGCACGTACACCTTGAGATTGGCAACTTCTGAATCGAGCAACACCTCTTCGGTCCCATCGTTGCTGGCGTTATCGACCACGATGATGGCGTCACACGGACGGCTCTGGGCACTGATCCCTTCCAGACAACGCTTAAGCAAATCCTTGCGTTTGTACGACAGCACGACAGCGTATATCTGATCCATTAGAGCGCTCGGCATCTGAATAAAGAGATTGGGTCCAAACCCGGCAGGCGACCCGACTGGTTAGCGGTGGGGCGCTGCGGTGCGTGATGGGCTTGAGCCATTACGCTCAGCTCTGACCGAGGAAGATGAACGGGGTTCAGTGAATTGCAACCAAATGTGGCGGACTAGATCGCACCGACGCCGATCCTGGTGAGAAAGCCGAATGGCCACTGGCGCACCGGTTTCCTATCGCCTGGAGCATCCAACTGAACCCACGCCCTGGTTAATCGAGGGCTGAGAGATGCAACCAGCGACGGCCTGCCTCGCCCGTTTGATAGCAGCGTCGAGTCAATCTTCGAACTCAGCGCGCCAGCCCTGTTCAGATGAATAAGCCACCAAAACGGAGAAGCAGAATGAAGAGACCTTTAATAGCGCTTATTAGCTTGGCGTTCGCTCTGCCTGCCCTCGCTCAGGAGCCTCTGGTCGTCAAACGTTTGAACGGTATGAACCTGGAAGTGGAAGAACTGGGAGTACCGCAAGCGTCCTCGGACAAAGTCGACTTGCGCGGCGTCCCCGCCGTCAAGATTACCAACCACAGCCAGGAAATTGCGTCGTGCCAGTTCCACGCCTTACCCGAGGAAACCGTGATGACCGCTGCGCCCGCAATGTCGATCAGCCCAAACGAGCAAGCCGTAGCCAGGGTGCCCGGCAAGTATTCGAGTGGTGGTCCGATTGCCTTGTTGGTGTGCCAGCCGGAGGGCGTATAGCTTCGGTTGGCAATGATCGGAATCAGGTACGGCAACCCGACACGCCGCTTGGTCGGCACACTTCATCAGGAGACCGTCATGAACAGATCCTTTTTTACGTCACTGGCAGTGACCACGCTGCTGGCCGCCGCCGCCCAACCGGCATTGGCCCAGTGGCCAGCCGGCACCCCGCGAGAAGACACCGGTTCGCGCCCAAGCCCTATGGGTGTTCCTACGCCCATGGAAAAGCTTGAAACCCACCGCAATGAAAAAGGTCAGATCGTCACCGAGGACGGCCGGATAGTTCAAGGCATGCCGGAGCGCGACAGCGTCCCGAACCGCAACCTGCACAAGACCGAGCAGGAAACAGTGACAGAGGACGAATCGCACTACTCCGCCACGCCTGGCGAGCTGGAGTAGCCCAACGGCAAATGATGAGAAGCGTTTGCTTAGCCAGTGAGCCCCACGTGTCGACGATACTGAAACGGCGCATGGGGCCGCTCACCGCCCACCACTAGAGCCAGACGCAGCGCCAGCACTGGTCGACCGTATGTCGTTCGGCGATGGCGCGGCCAACTGGCCAATTCCGCTCAACAACCATGGCTCAATGGCCGATTCAGGAAAGCATTCAATGAGCCGCTCGATGCTGGTTGGACGACTGATCACCGCTTTGTCGATCAGCCTTCTCTTGGCTGGCTGCGCCGGGACCGAACGTCTCGACACAGCAATGGCAACGATCAACCGGGACTACAGCCGTCTACAGGACGAAGCCTTGCTGCTCAACATCGTGCGCCGCAGCGTTTCGCTACCCGCCCACTTCACGACCGTGACGACCATCCGTGGCCGCAGCCGCCTTTCGGCTGGCGCCAACCTGACGCTGCCGTTCGGGGGCGACGCGCCATCAGACTTCAGTTTCAACCCCCACATGGCGATTGAACAAGGGCCAGGGTTCGACGTGTCGACCCAGGACAACCAGGAGTTTTACCGCGGCTATGTAGCGCCGATCAGCACCACCTCTCTAGCTTTCATGCTGCGCCAGGACTACGCACCGGAGCTGATTCTGTCCCTGTTCCTTGAAAGCGTGCACTTCCAAGGTCCGAACGGAACGGAGCGCTTCTATAACAATCCTTCGAAGATCGCTGATTTCAAACGATTCCAGCAGGTGGTGAGCCGCCTTGTCGACCAAGGCATCACCATGGAAAGCGCCTTTCTCGTCAGCCGCTACGGGCCGGAACTTGAGCTCAAGCAAGCGCCTTCCATCGACCAGTTGATTTCCGCACGCAAGGAGAACCTGGCCGTCAGTACGCGAGGCAATAATCGCTACCAGCTCACCGAATCGGTTGAAAGCGCCCGGTTCTGCTTCGTCCGTCCTCAGGAGAACCTGTTCAAGCTTGCCCGGTGCAAGCTGGAAAGCCGAAAGGAGTTCCAGCTGGGCGACCCGGACTTCTTCGGCAGCGTCGGTGGCGGTCGTGTGTATTTCGAAGCCGAGGGCATCGGCAAGGTCGAGTTGCACACCCGCTCGCTCGCCGAAGTGTTCGACTACCTGGGCGAGTGCGTGCGGGTGCAGGAAGCCAACGGCACCTTGCTAACCGTCAGAACCCACGCCGGGCAGCAGCCGATCATCCGCGTGGAGCAAGGAATGACGATGAACGCGATGGTCCGCGCCGAATTTGCTGGCGACGAATATTGGATTCCCAAGGGGCCAGACGGCGGACAATCCGGGGCCGTCCTTTCGATGGTTTCGCAATTGCTGGCACAGGCCCAATCGGTCGACGACATGCCAATCAACAACACCATCAATCTGATCGGCCAGTAGCCGTTGCGGCTGTATGACCTCATGTCGGTAACCGAATGTTTTTTAGAACTCTCAAAGCTGACGGGTTACGAAAACTATGTCAGCGCCATCCTCTGGTGATGACTACCCAGTAATTTGCAGAGGAGAAGCAGCATGAACATGAAATGGCAAAAAGCAGTTGGTGGTATCGCCCTGGCAGCGGCCCTTGCAGGCGGCTCGGCCATGACTTACGCGGCGGATATGGACTACAACACTTGGGATGCCGATAAGTCCGGCTCCGTGGACTACAACGAGTGGGACACCGGGTTCGACAATCAAGGCATGTTTTCCCGTTGGGATGCTGATCGAAACGGCACACTCTCCGATGAGGAATATGGCCAAGGCGTCTACAACAGCTATGACCGCGACAAGAGCGGCGACTGGAACGAGGAAGAGTACAACCGCTTCCGTGATGACGCCGACGATGAAGGCTGGCTCGACGTCTGACGTTGCCGCGTTAGCTTCAATCGCAATGTAGCAGCCGCCCCCTCATGGGGGCGGTCGTGTTTTCGGGCTTCGAATTTCTGCAGGGCGAAGCCAGTCACCGCGCCAACGGATGGAACGTCCCGCGCAAGACAGGCTCCCATTTTGGTCTGCTGACCGATCACTGGAGCACCTCGATGACTCAACAATCGCAACACAACCGCAGCATCCACCTCGCCTCGCGTCCGCACGGTGCCCCCACCGCCGATAACTTTCGGTTGGAAACCGGTCCGGTGCCGAGCCCCAGCGACGGACAGCTGTTGCTGCGTACCGTTTACCTCTCGCTGGACCCCTACATGCGTGGCCGCATGAGTGCCGGGCCGTCCTACGCGCCACCCATGGAAGTAGGCGATGTGATGGTCGGCGGTACGGTTTGCCGGGTCGTAGAGTCCCGCCATGCCGACTACAAGGAAGGCGACTGGGTGCTCAGTGGCAACGGCTGGCAGGACTATGCTGTTTCCGATGGGACCGGCCTGCTCAAACTTAGCCAAGACATGCAGCACCCTTCCCATGCCCTGGGTGTGCTGGGCATGCCCGGTTTCACCGCCTACATGGGTTTGCTCGATATCGGCCAACCCAAGGCCGGCGAAACGCTGGTGGTGGCCGCAGCCACCGGCCCCGTTGGTGCGACTGTCGGGCAGATCGGTAAGCTGAAAGGCTGCCGGGTTGTCGGCATCGCCGGTGGTGCTGAAAAATGCAAGCATGCGGTCGAAACGCTTGGTTTCGACGCCTGTATCGACCATCGCGCCGAACATTTTGCGCAGCAATTGGCAGACAACTGCCCAGACGGGATCGATGTGTATTTCGAGAACGTCGGCGGCAAAGTATTCGATGCCGTGCTGCCACTCCTCAACACCAGCGCACGGGTGCCGGTCTGTGGCGTCGTTGCGCAGTACAACAGCACCGACCTGCCAGACGGTCCGGACCGTTTGCCATTGCTGCTCGATACCATCCTTAAGAAGCGCATGCGTATGCAGGGCTTCATCATCTTCAACGACTACGGGCACCGCTACGACGAATTCGCCCGTGACATGAGCGCGTGGTACGCCGAGGGCAAGATCAAGTATCGCGAGCAAGTCGTCCAGGGACTGGAAAATGCGCCCGAGGCGTTTATCGGCCTGCTCGAAGGCAAGAATTTCGGGAAACTGGTCGTGCAGGTCGGCGAGGCCTAACGCCTTCTAGCCGTTCGGCACGTGTAAGCACGGCTCGTTTGGTGGATTGAAGCGGAACGTCGCTCGACCCGCTCAACGGCCGAAGCAGGGGTCGGCGGCGCCCAACTGTCCGTGGGCAGCCGCCGCCTCATTATTTTCGCGAGCAAGGACTCGACGTTCCCCTCGCGCCTAAAGCTGCACCAGCGAAACCGCATGATTTCGTAGGAGCCAGCTTGCTCGCGATCCGTACTCAACTATCAAGCGAACAAGGGAACAAGGGAACAAGCGAATCGGGCCTGCTCAGCCTTGACCCAGCCCAGCCGACAGTTCGCAGCGGCGCGCATCCCTGGCCTGTTGCAGGTGCGGCGGCCGCACGCCAGGGATCGGCTTGGCCAAGCGAATCTTCAGGAACTCGGTAACGTCCGCATTGAGGCCCCGCCCTCCTCCATAAGGAAAGTTGTTGTCGTTGGTGACGAGCAAGGTGCGTGCATCCAGCGGCAGCACGCTTTCGATGGTCACGTAGGGAAAGGTGAACGACCGCTGGCCGTCGCCGTTCAGGTCGTCGGGGTCGGCCAGTTGCATGAGGTCGACCACTTCGGTTTTATGCACGGCACCACCACTGGCGACACCACGGATGTCGATCAGGTAGATCTTCTTGAACGGGGTGCCGTTGGTAGCGGTAGCGCCATTGCGCTCGATGACCAGAAAGCGTGTCTCGTCGATGGCGGTCATGTCACCGATGGCGTGCTCCGGCGCCTGCAGCCGATAGAAGAACACCTTGCCGCTATAGCGCTCCTGATCGATGTCGAACTCGTTGATTCGCAGTGTGCCGGCCGGATCGCCGTTGACGGACTTTTCCAACAGCGCGTACAGCCGATCGCCGCGCGGGTTGATCGCCATGCCTTCGAAGCCACCTGACCCACCCAGATTGGCGGTTGCGCGCCCAGCCACTACGTCCGCATGCTGCGGCGCGTAAACGCCCGGTAGCGAGATGGCGCTACGGGTAACGGTGCCGGAGGCATCGGTCTTCACCAGGTACGGACCGAACTCATCACCAAACCACATGGCGCAGTTCTTATCGCGGCGCACCGACTCGACGTCCAGGTCGGCGCCCGTCAGCAGGCGGCCGAAATCGATGGCACTGTCTACGCGCGGCTTGGAGCCGTCGTTGTAATAGAAGCGGTAGTCGGCCTGGATCGGCAGTTCCAGCTTTTGATTGATGTCGTTGAGCGTCAGGCGCGACGGATGAGTGAAGCGAGCCAGCGGCGCACCGCTGAGATAGTCGCTGGCGCTGACCTTGCCGCTGCCGCCGCTGGCGGTGCGGAAATCCGGCCGCACGCTGTAGAGCCGCAACAGCGTATCGGCAGAGTTCGTTTGCCCACCGAAGCCGTTGTCGGTCATGAATATGAAGCTGTTTTCATCTGCACCCGGCAGCACGGCGGAAAAGCCCTGTACCGGCTGGCGGTTTTCATAGGGTGGCGCGAAGGTGCCGTAGGGGTTCGCGTTGGCCATCTGACCCGACATCGGGCCGTCGGAGAACGTATCGGCAGGCATCATCGCCCAACCCACCAGGGTATTGGTGGCAGCCATGGCGGGGGCAGAGATCGCAGCGGCAAGCGCCACGACCAGCGGCTTCGGGATTCGCATGTTGGGTGTCTCCATCCGTTTGGAGCCTGCGCCGTGCGACATGCGCGGCGCTCTGGCACCGGAGAACCACCTTAGAAAATCACTGTGTCAGGAATATGGCTATAGCTGAATAAGCGTCATTACGCCGGCACCGTTCGGCGAAAAGCACCGTACGGCTTGGCCACAAAGCGCGTCAGTCAACCTCATGCCCTCGCGCCGCCTGAGCGAGATAGAACCAGGTCTGAGTATCAAGTTGCAGCTCGGCGCCCAGTAGCGCTTCCTCGATTCGCTCCCAGCGCAGGCTACCGAGGATCGGGACCGGCTTGCCGGGCAGCTTGCGCAGCCAGGCCAAGGCGACCTGATTGGCTGTGGCATTCAACGCCGCGCCAACTTCGTCGAGCGCACGCAGCAATTCAGGACCGAAACGTCCACCGCCCATCGGCGACCACGCCAGCACATGCACTCCTTCGCTCTCCATGGCGTGCAACCGACCGTCCCACGCGGCGTCCTGCGCCTGCAGTGAAAGCTCGATCTGGTTGCAACGCAGCGGCAGCTCCCGCGCCAGCGTCTGGCATTGCAGCAACTCCGCATTGGAGACCCCGAGCCAGCCGATCTTGCCGCTGCCGACCAGATCATCCAGCGCCCGCGCGACTTCATCGACCCGCAGCAAGGGATCGGGGCGGTGCAGCAGAAAGCCATCGAGGCGCTCCACGCCCAACCGCTTCAACGAGCCCTCCACCGCCTGGGTGAGGTAGTCCGCCCGGGTGTTGTAGTGCTTGACCTGCCAGCGCGAGCTGTCCTGCGCAGCGGGCACGATGTCGGCCTTGCCGATCAGCTGGACCTGCTCTCGCAACGCCGGGCGCAGTTGCAATGCCGCGCCAAAATGCGCCTCGCACTCACCAGCACCATAGATATCGGCGTGATCGAAACCGCTCAGGCCGCGCTCCACACAGCGCTCGATGAAGCCCAGCAGCGCCTGCGGCTGCGCCAGTTCGGGGTATTGCATCAGGCGCATCATGCCCAGCAAAAGAGGTTGTTCGACGACCTTGTTCAAGTGATCTCCAGATTCGTCAGAGGATGAGGCCAGCCGCAAGGATAACGATGCCGCGACCGGAAGGTCGTGTACTGACCGATCCCAGGACGCAATGTTCGGCTTCAGGCCAAAACGTTTGCCATATCGCCCCAAATAGGGGAGCCGGTCTCTTGCACCGCACTCTTCTGGGTCGGTGCCGCGCCTCTCCAAGCGAAACTGGACGCGATGTCTGTGAGCGCCATGGTGGGCTGAAGCCCACCCTACGCAAGCCTCCGTCTACCGAAGGGTGGGCTTCAGCCCACCAGTTCCCCGTAGCGGTTCTCTGGAACCCTGCCATCTGCACCCGACACTGGCATGCAACATGCTAAGTCACCTCAACAGCTGCCGACCGATTCGGCAGCGTCTCCCGCGGTCAACGAAGACCATCAGCCACGAGTGGCACGGGACGGGTGCACCGAGCAACGTCGCTCGCACATCACCCCCACATCCCATGAATACCAGGCAAAGGCGCCTGGAGCTGCCAGACAGCTCCAGGCGCCTTTTTTGTTTTTGTACGACGACGCCGCAATCGGCTTCGACGGAGGAACCGGTCATGAACGCAATCGTCACCCCGATCAAGAGCGAAACGCTGATCGTCATTGGCAACGGGATGGTGGGGCATCACTGCGTCGAGCAGCTGATCGAGCGCGGCGCACTGAGCCAGTACCAAGTGCATGTATACGGTGAAGAGCGTCAGCGCGCCTACGACCGGGTGCACCTGTCCGAATACTTCGGCGGCCGTGATGCCGACTCACTGGCCATGTGCGATGCCGACTACTACGCCGCCCACGGCGTGCATATGCACCTTGGCGTGCAGGTGTTGGAAATCGACCGTGAGCGCAAGGAAGTGGTCACTGCCGAAGGCCGCCAGCCCTACGACAAGCTGATTCTGGCGACCGGTTCCTACCCGTTCGTGCCGCCGATCCCGGGTGCCGAGGGCAATTCGCGACTGGTCTACCGCACCCTGGATGATCTGGACGCCATCCGCGCCGCCGCCAGCAACGCCAAGCGCGGCGTGGTCGTCGGTGGCGGACTGCTCGGGCTGGAAGCGGCCAACGCGCTCAAATCGCTCGGCCTCGAAGCCCATGTGGTCGAGTTCGCCCCACGTCTGATGCCAGTACAACTCGACGAGGAAGGCGGCGCCGCACTCAAGTCTCGCATCGAGGCACTGGGCGTCGGCGTGCACCTGTCCCGCGCCACGCAGGAAATCGTCATCGGTGAGGAATACGCCTACCGGATGAACTTCAATGACGGCGAGTATCTTGAAACTGACCTGATCGTCTTCTCTGCCGGTATCCGCCCGCAGGATGCGCTGGCCCGCAGCGCCGAGCTTGAAATTGCTCCACGCGGTGGCGTCGTGATCGACGCTGACTACCGCACCAACGACCCGTCAATCTTCGCCATCGGCGAGTGCGCCTCCTGGAATGCCATGGTCTATGGGCTGGTCGCGCCGGGGTACACCATGGCTCGCAACCTGGCCGCCCTGCTCTGCGGCGAGCCGCACCAGCCCTTCAGCGGTGCGGACATGTCGACCAAGCTCAAGCTGCTCGGCGTTGACGTCGGCTCCATCGGCGATGCCCATGCCGCCACACCCGGCGCCAAGAGCTATCGCTTCATCGATGAAGCCAACGCCAGCTACCGCCGTCTGGTGCTGTCCGAAGACGGCAAGCGCGTCATCGGTGCGGTGCTCATCGGCGACAACAGTTACTACGACACCCTGCTGCAGTACGCGCAGAACGGCATCAAGCTGCCGGCTGATCCGTCCAGCCTGATCCTGCCGCTGTCCGATGGCGCACCGACCCTGGGCGCCGATGCCCTGCCGGACACCGCAACCCTCTGTTCCTGCCACAACGTCACCAAGGGCGCGGTGTGCTGCCAGGTCGATGCCGGCATCACCGATCTCGGCGAGCTGAAAGCCGCAACCAAGGCCGGCACCGGCTGCGGTGGGTGCAGCGCGCTGCTCAAGCAGGTCTTCGAGCATGAACTGACAGCCCGTGGCGTCGAAGTCGACAAGAGCCTCTGCGAGCACTTTGCTCTCACTCGCCAGGAGCTCTACGGCATCGTGCGCGTCGAAGGCATCATCAGTTTCGCTGAGCTGTTGGCCAAGCATGGTCGAGGTCATACCGGCTGCGACATCTGCAAGCCGGCAGTGGGCTCTATCCTCGCGTCTTGCTGGAACCAGCCGATCACCGATCCGGGGCTGATCCCGCTGCAGGACACCAACGACACCTTCATGGCGAACATGCAGAAGAACGGCACCTATTCGGTGGTGCCGCGCATCGCCGGCGGTGAGATCACCCCGGACAAGCTGATCGCCCTCGGTGCCGTCGCGAAGAAATATGACCTCTACACCAAGATCACCGGTGGCCAGCGCATCGACCTGTTCGGTGCCCAGCTGCATGAGCTGCCGGAGATCTGGAGCGAGCTGATCGAGGCCGGTTTCGAGACCGGACATGCTTACGGCAAATCCCTGCGCACGGTGAAATCCTGTGTCGGCAGCACCTGGTGCCGCTACGGTGTGCAAGACAGCGTCGGCATGGCGCTGCGCCTGGAGGATCGCTACAAGGGCCTGCGCTCGCCACACAAGATCAAGTTCGGCGTCTCCGGCTGCACCCGCGAATGCGCCGAGGCACAGAGCAAGGACATCGGCGTCATCGCCACCGAGAACGGCTGGAACCTCTACGTCGCAGGCAATGGCGGCATGCGTCCGCGTCACGCCGAGCTGTTCGCCACTGATCTCGATGACGAGACGCTGATCCGCTACATCGACCGCTTCCTGATGTTCTACATCCGTACCGCGGACAAGCTGCAACGCACCTCCGTGTGGCGTGAATCCCTCGAAGGCGGCCTCGACTATCTCAAGGAAGTCGTCATCGACGACAGCCTGAATCTCGCCGCTGAGCTGGAAGCGCAGATGCAGCTGGTCGTCGACCGCTACGAATGCGAATGGGCCAACGCCATCAAGGACCCAGAAAAACTCAAGCGCTTCCGCACCTTCGTCAACGACCAGCGCGGCGACCCGGACGTTCACTTCGTCAGGGAACGCGGCCAGCGCCGTCCAGCACATGCACACGAACTTCACCTGATCCCCGTCACCGAGGAGGTGCTCTGATGAGCCAGTCCAACGCCGTACGCCTGCAACCGAGTGAAAACGTCAGCTGGCGGGCGCTCTGCAGCCGTCGCGATCTGGTCGCCAATTCAGGCGTGGTCGCCTGGCTCGATGACGAGCAGGTCGCACTGTTTCACCTGCCCGAAACCGAGACGGGTGAGCAGGTCTTCGCCATCGCCAACAAGGACCCGAAATCGGGCGCCAATGTCATCGGCCGCGGCATTCTGGGACAGCTCAAGGGCGACCTGGTGATCGCCTCGCCGCTCTACAAACAGCACTTTCGCTTGGCTGACGGCTGCTGTCTGGAATATCCGGAACAGCAATTGCAGGTCTGGCCAGTACGCCTCAATGGCGATGCGGTGGAGATCGCCGCGGCCTGACCGCGGCCCGGCACAACGAGTAGCGATACGCCAACGGCAGGGATGCCCCTGCTTTGCCAACACAACCAGAGAACCGAAAAATGTCCTACATCGCTCCTTCGGAATTCGTCACCAAAATGGTCGACGCCGGTGAATCAAAGGTTTTCATGTCCACGCGGGACACGCTGATCCGTGCCTTCATGGCGGGCGCCATCCTGGCACTGGCTGCGGTGTTCGCCGTGACCATCACCGTGCAGACCGGGTCGCCGCTGGTGGGCGCAATGTTGTTCCCGGTCGGTTTCGTCATGCTTTACCTGATGGGGTTCGACCTGCTCACCGGCGTGTTCGTCCTCACGCCGCTGGCCTTGCTGGACAAGCGACCGGGCGTAACCGTCAACGGCGTGCTGCGCAACTGGGGGCTGGTGTTTCTGGGTAACTTCGGCGGAGCGCTCACCGTCGCCTTCATGATGGCCTTCGTCTTCACCATGGGCTTCTCCACCGATCCGGGCCCGGTGGGCGAAAAGATCTCGCACGTCGGTGAAGCGCGGACGCTGGGCTATGCCGAGTTCGGCGCCGCTGGCTGGTTCACCATCTTCCTGCGCGGCATGCTGTGCAACTGGATGGTCTCGATGGGCGTGGTCGGCGCGATGATTTCTACCTCGGTCAGCGGCAAGGTGATCGCCATGTGGATGCCGATCATGCTGTTCTTCTTCATGGGCTTCGAGCATTCGGTGGTGAACATGTTCCTGTTCCCCTCGGCGATGATCATGGGCGGCAACTTCTCGATCATGGATTACATGGTCTGGAACGAAATCCCCACGGCGCTGGGCAACCTGGTCGGCGGCCTGGCCTTCACCGGCCTGACGCTCTACACCACTCACGTACGGACCGCACCGAAGCGCGCGTTGGTGCGTTGAAGCGGCAATCGAGCGACTGCTAGCTTCGCCAGCAAGCTGGCTCCTACAAAAGCGAGCCTGCGGCGAGGCCAGTCTGGAACAGGTGCAGGTGCTGTAGGAGCGAGCTCGCTGGCGAATAGCTGGGCCGATACCATAGGGCAAGCACGACGCTGAAACAGCTTCGCCAGCAAGCTGGCTCCCACAAAAGGCAGCGGTGACCTAACTCGGGATCAGACATACGCATTGTAGGAGCGAGCTTGCTCGCGATCAGGTTGTCAGGCCGTTACGCAAGGATGGGTTGGGTTAGATGTCGAGCAAATGAGCAGTCAACTCAAGGTCTCGGTGGGCCAACACACCGACAAGGGCGCCAAGGAAACCAACCAGGATTTCCACGGCATCTACATTCCGAAAGAGCCACAACTGAGCAGCAAGGGCATCGCCATTGCCTTGGCGGATGGCATCAGCAGCAGCGCCGTCAGTCACATTGCCAGCGAGTCAGCCGTCAGCGGCTTTTTCGCTGACTACTACTGCACGTCCGACGCCTGGTCAGTGAAAACCTCGGCGCAACGGGTGCTGATGGCGACCAATTCCTGGCTGCATGCCCAGGGCCAGCAAAGCCCCTATCGCTTCGATCCGGATCGTGGCTACGTTTGCACCTTCAGCGCGATGGTCATCAAGTCGACCACGGCACACCTCTTTCATGCGGGCGACTCGCGTATCTACCGCGTCCAGGGCGCTGCGCTGGAGCAACTGACCAATGACCACCGCATGTGGGTCTCGGAAGACAAGAGTTACCTGAGCCGCGCATTGGGCATCCACCCGCAGCTGGACCTGGATTACCGCGCCGAACCTGTAGAAGTGGGCGACACCTTCATCCTGGCCACCGATGGCGTCTATGAGTACATCAGCGCGTCGTCGATGCTCGGCGCCATCGCCCACAACATGGATGATCTCGATGCAGCCGCTCGGGCGATCGTCGCGCAGGCACTGGAACAGGGCAGCGACGACAACCTCACCGTGCAGATTCTGCGTATCGACACGCTTCCCTTGCAGCAGCCAGACGAGCTGCTGCAGCAACTGACCGAACGGCCCTTCCCGCCCATTCTCGAAGCGCGCGCGGCATTCGACGGCTACACCATCGTGCGCGAGGTGCACGCCAGCAGCCGCAGCCATGTGTATCTCGCCACTGATGATGACACCCAAGCGCCGGTGATCATCAAGACGCCCTCGATGGAGCTGCAACGAGACGTGCAGTACCTGGAGCGGTTTCTCACGGAAGACTGGGTGGCGCGACGCATCAACAGCGCGCATGTAGCCAAGCCATGCTTGCAGACCCGCAAACGCAACTACCTGTACAGCGTCAGCGAATACATTGAAGGCCAAACGCTGGCGCAGTGGATGATCGACAATCCCCGCCCGGATCTGGAAACCGTGCGCGGCATCGTCGAGCAAATCGCCAAGGGCGTTCGCGCCTTCCACCGGCTGGAAATGCTGCATCAGGATCTGCGCCCGGCCAACATCATGATCGACGCCACCGGCACGGTGAAAATCATCGACTTCGGCTCCACTCGCGTTGCCGGCATTATGGAAGTGGCTTCGCCCATCGAGCGCAACGAGCTGTTGGGCACTGCCCAGTACACGGCGCCGGAATACTTTTTGGGTGAAGGTGGCAGCACCCGATCCGACCTGTTTTCGCTGGCGGTGATCACTTACCAGATGCTGACCGGTGCACTGCCCTACGGTACTCAAGTTGCCAGCTGCCGCACCCGTGCGGCGCAGAACAAGCTGCGCTATCAACCGATCCGCGAACGCGATCGCGGCGTACCGGCCTGGATCGATGACGTACTGCGCAAGGCGCTGCATCCGGACCCTTACAAACGCTATGAAGACCTGTCGGAGTTCGTCTTCGAGCTGCGCCAGCCGAACCAGGCTTTTCTGAACAAGGCGCGTCCGCCACTTCTGGAGCGCAACCCGGTGCTGTTCTGGAAAGGCGTGTCTCTGGTGTTGGCACTCACCGTGATCGTGCTGCTGGTTCGTTAAGCAACCGCCTCACTCGGAGCGATGTGGCGCGTACACGTTAAGCGCGGGATCGGTGACGCCGTCCTTCGACGGATCGAGAATCCAGCGCAGCTGGGTCACCAGCTCCTCGCAATTCTCGCCACGCTGTTGCCAATCCTGAAAGGCGATACGCGCCGCCGCCAGCGATGATTCGGCGACCTGCTCGGCCTCGGTCGTGGCATCAGCGGGCTGCCAGTGATCGAAGACCGATTTGAGCGCATGTTGTGCCTCTTCGGCGCCCAGCTCGCCGTCGGCCCAGCGTGACGTGATGTCCTGAGCTTTTTGCAGCGCGGTCACCGAGGGGTTGGACGATTCCATTTTCGGGTTACCTCTAGCCAATGCTTGTGTTGCTTGGAGTCCGGCCGCGTTTGCAAATTCGCCCCGCCGATCAGCCGACGCGCGATCCTGCAGCGTTGCCCACGGAAAAACCTCGCGAACAGCAGTGATTGTGCCGCCGCCGCCCAGCGCGTTGCATGCTCGGAAATCATCTCGTCCACCGTTGCCCTGACTCACGGCCTTGCATTGGTTGGTCCTCAGTCGACAGCGCTGAGATGCCGTCGATCTGCGCCATCGCATCGCGCGCGCGCCCAGTGGTCATATCAGAACGAACACTTTTGCTTGGGCCCTAAGCATGCACCTGATCCAACTCTTTCTGCCGCTGTACGACAACGACCAGCAGCCATTACCGAAGTCGTTGTTTTCCGAGGTCCGGGACGGCCTCATTCATAAGTTTGGTGGCCTGACCGCCCACAGCCGCGCCCCTGTCGACGGGCTATGGCAAGAAGACGGCAGCCATGCCGTGCGCGACGATCTGGTTATTTATGAGGTGATAACGCCAGAGCTGGACCGTGCCTGGTGGACGGAATATCGCGCGTCACTGGAGACCCGCTTTCGCCAGGAACATATCTTGATCCGCGCCCAGCAGGTCGAACTGCTGTAAAGCGGCGCTCGTCCTTTACTGACCCGCTCAGTGAGAAGCACGGCGGCCTGTCCGCAGCTGCCTTCGCAGCAGGAGGTCGGATCCGAGCCTCAATCCACACAACCCAGGCCCGCACAAAATCATGAACTTTTAATGAACCCTGACTGCTGCGCGCTGTCAGTCCAGTCTGCAGGACTACAGGGGTCATTGGCCCAACCCTGGGAGAAAGCATCCTCCCGCTTACGATCGGCACATCCGGCGCCTACTGTTCGACTTGTCGAAACGCTCTGCTGGCGTACCTCGCCAGCCCGGAACTCCGCTTATGTCCGGCCCGTTCATCAGGGCCTCCATTTTTGCCAGCGCGAACACTATTCATGTCCCTATCACGTCATCTCGTTGCACTTTTATCCCGTATATCCTGGTCCGCTACTCAACGCCGCGCCTTTAGCGTCGGCCTGGTGGGTACGCTGCTGGCGGTCATCACGCCAGCCCACGCTCAAGAGTCAGGCAACGACCGCTGGGTCAGCGACACCTTGAGCACCTATGTTCGCAGCGGGCCCACCGACGGCTATCGCATCGTTGGCAGCCTCACCTCCGGTCAAAAGGTCGAGCTGCTGGGTACCAGCGGAGACTACAGCCAGGTTCGCGGTGAGAACGGCGACCGCGTCTGGATCCGCAGCAGCGACCTGCAGGAAGTCCCTGGCCAGGCCGAGCGCCTGCCGCAACTCGAACAACAGGTTGCCGAGCTAAGCGAAGAACTGAAAACCATCGATGATTCCTGGAAGACGCGTGTGCAGGGCATGCAGGAGACGCTGGATTCGCGCAAGGAGTTGATCGATGAACTGGAGGCACGCCGCCTGGCCCTGGATGAAGCCCTCACCGCCACCGAATCTGAATTGCGTGACGCCCAGGCGCGGTTAGGCGACGAAAACAATCAGGTGTTGATGCGCTACATGGTCTACGGCGGCAGTATCGCCGGCGCAGGGCTGCTGGTAGGGCTGATCCTTCCAGCTATGACCCGTGGCCGAAAGCGCAACGATCGCTGGTTCTGAGCCTGAGTCCAGGGCAAATCAGGCCGGCTCAGTCAGCAACTGACACCCCGTGGCGAAGACCGACTCTCCCGGCAGTGCATGCTTGATGCGCGCACAGATTTGGCCCGGCGTCATCGGCCGGTCGAGCAGGAAGCCTTGCAGGGTCTCGCAGCCCAGGCGGGTGAGGAACATCTGCTGATCGGCGGTCTCCACACCTTCGGCCACGACTTCAAGCCCCAGCGCCTTGGCCAGCGCGATGATCGCCGAGACGATCACCGAGTCCTCGTTGCCGACGCTCATTTCGCGGACAAAAGCCCGGTCGATCTTCAGCTCGCTGGCGGGCAGTCGCTTGAGGTAAAGCAGGCTCGAATAGCCGGTACCGAAGTCATCGATGGAGGCCTTTACACCCATATCGGTGAGCTTCTGCAGCGTCTCGATGGTGCTTTCCGGGCTGCGCATGGCAACGCTTTCAGTAATTTCGACTGTGAGCATTGCAGGCGGGATGCCGTGACGTCCGATGGCATCGACCACCACCTCAAGCAGATCCGGCTGTTCGAACTGCACGGCTGACAGATTGACCGCGACCGACCAGTGAGTCAGACCTTGACCATGCCACTCGCTCAGCTGCCGACAGGCCTCGTTTAGTACCCATTTGCCGATCGGCACGATCAGCCCGGTTTTTTCCGCCAGCGGCAGGAAAACGTCTGGCGAGAGCATGCCACGCTGCGAATGCTGCCAGCGCAGCAACGCCTCGAAGCCGCGTACCGGACCGGCAGGCGCCTCGAACTTGGGCTGGTAATGCAGCCGTAGCTCACCGCGCGCCACCGCCAGACGCAAATCATTGAGCAGTTGCAGATGCTCCACCGCGTTGGCGTTCATCGAGGCTTCAAAAAAGCTGTAGCCGTTCCGCCCTGCACTCTTGGTGTGATACATGGCCGCATCGGCGTGCAACAGCAGATCCCGTTCGACCTCCCCGTCGCCCGGGAATACCGCGATACCGACGCTCATCGATACGCTGAGCTGGTGGCGCGACACCACGAAGGGCTCGGCAATGCTATGCACCAGCTTGGCGGCGACGGTCGCGGCATCGTCCGGGTTGGAAATACTCGTAAGTAGCACGAATTCGTCCCCACCGAGACGAGCCAGGGTGTCCTGCTCCCTTATGCAGCCGCGCAGACGATCAGTGACACCGACCAGCAGCTGATCGCCGAGGTGGTGGCCGTAGGCATCGTTCACTGCCTTGAAGCCGTCAAGGTCCATGAACATGACGGCAAAGCGGGTCTGTTCGCGCTGCGCCATTTTGAGCGCCTGGCTCAGGCGATCCTCCAATAGAAGACGGTTCGGTAGACGGGTTAGGTTGTCATGCAGCGCCAGCTGCATGAGCTCGCCATTGGCTTTCTCCAGCGAATTGGCCAGTACCGAGGTGCGCGCCTGCATGCGCGCGTCGAGCACCGAAACGATCAGCGTGATCGCCAGGACAGCGAGCGTCACGACGATGACCAGCAATGCCAGCCAGTTGGTATCCACCCCGTTCGCAGCGCCGCAGAAACTGCCCTCCGGAAAGCTTGCCGCCGCCATTCCCGTGTAATGCATGCCCGTGATCGCCAAGCCCATGACCAGCGCCGCGGCACCGCGCCAGATCCGTACATGCTGCAGGTTGGCGCGTAACCGAAAGGCCAGCCACAGCGCGGCGCCGGAAGCCATCACCGCTATTGCGACCGAAACGATCAGCCAGACGGGGTCGTATACGATCCCTGGCTGAATGCGCATGGCCGCCATGCCGCTGTAGTGCATCGCCGCGATGCCGGCGCCGATCAACAGCGAGCCATGTACCAGGTGGGTCCAGCGCAACTCATGCTGGCACACCAGCCACAGGGCCAGTGCCGACGCGACAATGGCGAGCACCAGCGAGCCGGCGGTAGTCAGCGGGTCGTAGCCCAGAGCAAACGGCAGGCTAAAAGCCAGCATGCCGATGAAATGCATGGACCAGATACCCAGTCCCATGGCAAACGTGCCGCCGATCCACCACAGCTGCGCCGCTCGGCCCGACGAAGTAGCCACCCTGCCGGCCATGTCGAGGGCGGTATAGGAAGCCAGAACCGCCACAACGAACGAGAAGAACACGAGGATGTTGTTGTAACTACCGACCAGCATGGGCCCGACTACCTTGAGCGAAGAGCGCGAATCTTGACGGAAAAGCCAATAAAGGCGAAGTGCCATCAGTCCGATGCCGTAAGAAAACACCACCACGCGGTCGCATTTGACGCTGTTTCGGCTCATGCCCTGTTTCTTTAAGCTGACGTAGATCAATCTCTGCCGAGCGGCGTTCTGATTGCTTTCCTGCCCATCATGCGGTGTGAAGCGGTCGCCTACGGCTTGACCGGACCGTCGACTTGAGGCGAAATGCGAAATCTTCGTCATACACAGGTCCCTGCGCGTCTAGCCTGGCGGACAGCACCCTCCAAACCGAGCGGACAAAACTCATAGCTGCGGCCACCAAACAGACCGTGGACATTGCTCCGCTTTTTCTCCCAGCCCGATTCAACTGCCGCACCGAAGATGTGCAGCGCGCAACAGTAGTTTTGCGCTACCGGAACACCTGCGGGCAATGTGGATCAAACTCGACTACTGCGGCACCCCCATAAGGAACAGCGCTAATGGCAGCATTACAACAACGCACATTCAACGTAATTGCCAAGAAAGAGCATGAGCTGCTCGACAGCTGGACCGGTGAACTCGAAGCCAGCGGCATGTACCGCAACGTCAGGATTGAAGAGCTACGCCAGCAGACAGGCGACTTCATTCGTTTGCTAGTAGCCGGTGCAGCTCAGGCCGATTCAACCGACCTCAGGGCGTCGAATTGGGAAGACATGCGCCAGTTTCTTGAGCAGCTGTCGCACAGCCGCGTGCTGCTGGGTTTCGATTCGCAGCAAACCGCCGGCTTCATCTTTTCGTTCAAACGCCCGCTAATGCCTGTATTGCAGGCCGAATATGCGGACGAGCCGGCGATGCTGGCCGAGCAACTTTGGGCGCTTTCCGAATTAATCGACCAACTTGGCCTGCACACGGTGCGCACCTTCCAAAAATCCCGAGAAGCCGTCATCAAGCGCCAGCAAGAAGAGCTGCTCGAGCTCTCCACGCCTGTGGTCAAGCTGTGGGATGGCGTCCTGGCGCTGCCGATGATCGGCACCCTTGACTCGCAACGCACCCAGGTGGTGATGGAGTCGCTGCTGCAGCGCATCGTCGATACCGGTTCGGAAATCGCCATCATCGACATCACAGGCGTGCCGACCGTCGACACCCTGGTGGCTCAGCATCTGCTGAAGACCGTCACTGCGATTCGCCTGATGGGCGCTGATGCGATCATCAGCGGTGTTCGTCCACAAATTGCCCAAACCATCGTGCACCTGGGCCTGGATCTGCAAGGCATCGTCACCAAGGCGACCCTCGCCGACGCCCTGGCGCTGGCGTTGCGGCGGTCCGGGCTGACCGTCAGCAAGGCGGTGTAATGGAACGTATCCCGATACTCCGGATGGGCGATTTTCTTCTCGTCACCATTCAAGTCGACATGCACGACCAACTGGCCATGACCCTGCAGGATGACCTGGCCGAGCGCATCAGCAGCACATCTGCCAAGGCCGTTCTGATCGATATATCTGCGTTGGACATGGTCGATTCGTTCATCGGTCGCATGATCAGTTCGATCTCTGGCCTGTCCAGCATCATGGACGCTGAGACAGTGGTCGTCGGCATGCAGCCTGCCGTCGCGATTACGCTGGTCGAGCTGGGTCTGACATTGCAAGGCGTCAGTACGGCGCTCAACGTAGAACGAGGGATGCAGCTGCTGCACAAACGGATGGCCGACAAATGATCGCGCGCTCCAGCGGCAGCGTGGCAGTCCGCATCGAACAGGATGTGGTACTGGCACGGCAGGCTGTCCGCAAGCTCGCGCAGGACTGCGGTATGCGCTTGATCGACCAAACCAAGCTGGTCACCGCAGTCAGTGAGTTGGCCCGTAACACCGTCGTTTACGGTGGCGGCGGCGATATGGACTGGGAGGTCCTGGATGAAGCCCCACGAACTGGCATCCGGTTGACCTTCCGCGACGAGGGGCCGGGCATTGCTGATATCAAACTGGCGTTGACCGATGGCTGGACTTCCGGCGGCGGCCTCGGGCTCGGGCTGACCGGCGCCAAGCGCTTGGTGGACGACTTCGAGCTCGACAGTACGCCCGGTGTTGGCACCCGCATCAGCATCACCAAATGGTCATGAATATCAGCGGTTCCACCACTACCGCTCTGCTGGTCGAAGACGAAAGCCAAGTGGGGCATGCGCGTCGCGTAGCACAAGCGCTGGCCCAGCAATTGGATTTCGCCGATGGCGATGCTGGCCGGGTGGCGCTGGTTACCACCGAGCTGGCCACCAATCTACTCAAGCATGCGGGCCATGGCGTCTTGCATCTACGTGCGACTCCTGGGCAAACCGGGATTGGCATCGAACTGATCGCTGTAGACCGAGGACCGGGATTTGACCCCAGCGAGTGCATCGCCGATGGCTATTCCACTGGCGGCACGCAGGGCACTGGGCTCGGTGCGTTGATGCGCCAGTCTCAGGTATTCGACATTCACTCCGACAACCGAGGCTCGGTCGTACTGGCGCAACTGTACCCTCGCCATGTCTCGCCTCCACCGCTTCTTTTCGGCGTCAGTCAGCATTCACTGAACGACGACCCTTCCTGTGGCGACGTCTGGCATCTCGCGTTCGACGGCTCACGGATCAGCGCCCTCGTGATCGACGGAATTGGCCATGGCGAAGATGCCGAGCGGGCTGGCCTTGCTGGCGCCGCAGTCTTCGCAACAGCCCCTTTCATCGAGCCGGCCACCAGCCTGGTTGAAATGCACCAGGCAATGAACGGCACCCGTGGCGGTGCAGCAGCCGTTTCCTTGTATGACACCAGCGTCGGCAAGTTACGCTTTGCTGGTGTCGGCAACATCGGCGGTGCCTTGATAAACGCCGAGAAAAGCCGCGGCCTCGCGTCGCATCCCGGTATCGTCGGCTCGCAGTTCCGCAAGGCTGTTGCTTTCGATTATCCGGTCGACGGTCGACAACTGTTGATTATGTACAGTGACGGCTTGCAGTCGCGTTGGGACCTGCGCGACTACCCCGGCCTGGTGCACCGTCACCCGGCGATTATTGCAGCGCTGTTGCACCGCGACTTCTGCCGTGGTCGAGATGACGTGACCGTTATGGTGATCGCGCTGGAGGAAATCGGTGACTGACTCGAACACGAACGACCTCGTCGAACAGCTGCGCAGCGAGAACGATCTGCTACGCGCCGAACTCGAGGAAACCAACCAGGGCGTCCTCGCGCTCTATGCCGAACTCGATACCCAGGCCGGGCAGCTCAGACAGGCGTCGGACTTGAAAAGCCGCTTTCTGTCTTACATGAGCCACGAGTTCCGTACGCCTTTGGGTTCTATTCGCAGCATTACCCGTCTGCTCAGCGATGAGCTGGACGGCCCGCTCAGCCCGGAACAGCACAAGCAGGTGTCGTTCATCAATGGCGCTGCTGGCGAACTCAGCGACATGGTCGACGACCTGCTCGATCTCGCCAAGATCGAAGCTGGCCGCATCACCATATCGCCCGCCTGGTTCGACATGCTGGATCTGTTCGCCGCCTTGCGTGGGATGTTTCGCCCGATCGTCGATGCCAACGCGGTGGACCTGATTTTCGAGGAGCCGCGCGACATGCCGAGGCTTTACACGGATGATAAGAAGCTCGCCCAGATTCTTCGCAACTTCATCTCCAATGCGCTCAAGTTCACCCAGAATGGCGAGGTACGCATTTCCGCCTGTGCCGAGGGCGAAGGCGAGGTTCGCTTCGCCGTGACAGACACAGGCATTGGCATTCCGGAAGACTTGCACGGCAATCTGTTCGAAGACTTCGTGCAGATCGATACGCCGTTGCAGAAGCGTCTGCGCGGCACCGGCCTGGGACTGTCGCTGTGCAAGCGCTTCGCCGAACTGCTGGGTGGCCGCGTTGGCGTCGACAGCAAGCCGGGAGTGGGGTCGACGTTCTACGTAGTCATTCCCGTCTCGGTTTCCACGGAGCGCGCTGATGGAGCATAAGAGTCAACTGCTGGTCGTCGACGACAACGCGGCCACGCGCTACGCAATACGCCGGGTACTCGAGCGCCACGGTTATGCCGTGCTCGAAGCCGGAACGGGCACCGAAGGACTGGGCCTGATTGCCGCCGAAGCGATCGACGCGCTGATTCTCGATGTGAATCTGCCGGATATGAGCGGCTTCGACATCGTACGGCAGCTGAGAACTGATGACCGCACGCAGCTGTTGCCGGTCATTCACGTTTCAGCAGCCTCGATCCAGACCGGCGATATCATCACCGGCCTGGATGCGGGGGCCGACGCATACCTCATTCACCCCGTCGATCCGGACGTGCTCCTGGCTACGCTGCGCACACTGTTGCGGGTGCGAGACACCGAGCATGCGTTGCGTGAAAGCGAGGCACGCTTTCGTGAAATCTTTTCCCAGGTAGCGGCGCCCATCGCGGTGATCGACCCGCAGCTGCAAATCCATGAAAGCAACCGTGCGCTGTCCCTGCTGTTGGGCAATCAGCCGGAACCCTCTGCGCTTACGGCAAGCCTTGCCGGGGGACAGGAAGCCAAGCTGCTGTCGCTGCGGGCAAGCCTCGCGAGTGGTGCTCGCTGGCATGACACGTTATTCATTCAGGTGGCTGGGGAGCGTCGCGAAACCAAATGGCAGGTTTCGCCATACCGGGCCTCTGAACTCGGGCTGGTCGTTATCGAAGACATTACCGAGCAGCGTCAACGCGAGCGTTCACAACGGCAGCAACTCGACAACGCCAACAACGAGCTTGCCCGGGAGGTCGCCGAGCGCGTCCGCACCGAAGGGCAGCTGATGCAGGCGCAGAAAATGGACGCGCTGGGCAAACTGACCGGCGGCATTGCGCATGATTTCAATAATCTGCTGACCGGAATCATCACCGGCATCGAGCTGCTGAAGAAACGCTTGCACGAAGGCCGCACCGATGCCGTCCTGCGTTTTGCCGACACAGCGCTGAATTCGGCTCGCAGTGCCGCTTCGATGACTAACCGCCTGCTGGCCTTTGCGCGCCAGCAACCGCTGGACGCTCGCCCGGCAGACCTGAATGACCAGATACGCTCGCTCGAAGAGCTTTTGCAACGGACCATCGGAGAGCAGATTGCGCTAGTACTCGAACTGAGCGATCAGCCCACGGTTGCCCAGGTTGATGCCAACCAGCTCGAAAGCGCGATTTTGAATCTGGTGATCAATGCACGGGATGCGCTGCCCCGTGGCGGCACCATTACCATCAGAACCGCTACCTTGCAGATCCAGGACGAGGCGGACCTGGCCGATGGCGACTATGTGGTGCTGACGGTCAAAGACAACGGCACCGGGATCCCACCAGAGATCCTCGGCAAAGTATTCGATCCGTTTTTCACCACCAAACCGCTCGGCCAAGGCACCGGTCTGGGGCTGTCGTCGATTTACGGTTTTGCTCGCCAATCAGGCGGCGAAGCCCGGCTGAGCAGCTTATTAGGCGAAGGTACCGAGGTGTCGCTAGTACTGCCCGCCGCCCTTGCTATGTGCATAGCTGCGGTCGCAGTGGGCGACCTGTCGCAGGGTAACGGCGAACACGTGTTGATCGTCGAGGACATGCCGGCCGTGCGCATGCTGGTCGCTGAAATGCTAGGCGAAGCCGGCTATCGCTGCAGTGAAGCCGGCGATGTGGCAACGGCACTGACGGTGCTGCAAAACGACCCTAGTGTCGATCTGCTCCTGACTGATGTCGGGTTGCCACAATTATCCGGCCGAGAGCTGGCCGACACGGCGCGCACTCACCGGCCAACTCTGCCGGTGCTGTTCATGACCGGCTACGCCGAAAACGCGGTTCGCCGTGATCGTTTTTTGGCTGAGGGCATGGACATGGTGGTTAAGCCATTCCAGATCGACGAGTTGCTCGGCAAAGTGCGGCAGCTGCTTGATCAGTCAGCAACTCTCGCTGCGGACTGACCGGGCAGAAGCACCAGCGACGCTATTTCTGGTTCTTGCCAGCCTTGTCAGCCGCGATCAGGTCTCCCCAGTCGCCGAACTCGTACCAGTCGTCGCCCATCATTTCAGCCGGATGCTGAGTCCTGCCGGCGCCATTGCCGCAGGCCAGGGAGTCGGCGGGGCAATAGCGATCGCAACCCCAGCAGATGCGCTCGGGATGCGGCGGGTTGAGTGGGAATTTCTTGGCCATGCAGGCCTCGGGATTCGCTTGATAGAAGCCCTCAGGCTAAACAGACCTCTGCTGGCTGAACTTGACCAGGCTCAAGATCGGCCATTCCCGACCAGTTCCTAGCGGCTTGGCAGCGCGCCCAATCGCATCCCTTGGCGATCCGAGTTGCCTTTCTTCCGACCTCGCGAGCTGAACCCAGGCCAATCGAGCCGCTCTACTTAGTCATTGCCGCAATCAAGCGGCCGGACCAGAGGGCCTGTTTTTGCCACAACTTCAGGCAATGGGATTGTCGATGAGCGTGGGCCTGCTATTGGTCTGCGCAGTCGTGATTGGCATCGTAGGGACCCGTCTGACGCGGGTCGTCGATGAACTCGCCGACCGCACCGGCATGGGCGAAGCGATGGCTGGCGCGATCCTGCTGGGAATGGCGACGTCCCTGTCCGGAATTGTCCTGTCCGTTACAGCTGCCTGGCAGGGGCAGCCAGAATTGGCGATGAGCAACGCGCTGGGTGGCATCGCGGTGCAAACGTTGTTCCTGACGGTGGCCGACCTTGCCTTGCGGCGGGTCAACCTCGAGCACGCCGCTGCTTCCATCGGCAACCTCATGCAAGGCACGCTGGTGCTGTGCCTGCTGTCCCTGATCCTCGTCGGCAGTTTTTCGCCAAATGTCACCGTGTGGGCGATCCACCCAGTTACTCCCCTACTGCTGCTCGGCTACCTCTATGGCTTGCGCGTGATAGCAAAGGGCCAAAACGAAGCCATGTGGCTGCCAGCGCGAACTCGCGAGACCCGCGAGGACACCCCCGACGAACAGTCAACGAACCGCTCGCTGACTTCGCTCTGGGTTCGCTTCGTGATCATGGCTGCGATACTCGGTATCAGCGGCTGGCTGCTGGAAGCGTCGGCCAGCGAGATTGCATTGCATACCTGGCTCAGCGAAGCGGCAGTGGGCATCCTATTGACCGCCGTGGTGACGTCCCTGCCAGAACTGGTCACCTCGGTCGCGGCTGTCAGGCGTGGCGCCCTGACGCTGGCCGTCGGCGGCATCATCGGTGGCAACGCGTTCGACACGCTGTTCGTCGCTGCCTCGGATATCGCCTATCGCGACGGTTCGATCTACCACCATATTTCCGGCAATGTTCTGCTCTGGGTGGCCCTGTCGATATTGATGACCGGGGTGTTACTCATGGGCCTGCTGCGCCGAGAGAAGCACGGGCTGGGCAAGATCGGCTTCGAAAGCGTCACCTTGATCGGCTTGTATTTCGCCGGCGTGGCCATGGTGCTCGGCAAAAGCCAGCTCGGCTGAGAGCGGTCAAAACAACCCGAGTTGTTCGTCGATCAACGCGCTGAAGCTGTCGTTGACGAACGGCAGGATGGCATCGGCGATGGGTTGCAGCTGGCGGCTGACGTAATGGTCATAGTCGATCGGTGCGCGTCGCACTTCCAGTGGTTCCGGGCCGGCCACAGTAATCAAGTAGCTGATCCAGCCGCCATTCTGGTACTGCCGCTGGCGACCCTGCTGCAGGTTGTATTCATCGGCGATACGGGCGGCGCGCACATGCGGCGGCACGTTGCGCTCGTAGTCATCCAGGCGCCGACGCAGGCGCTTGCGGAAGATCAGCAGCTCGTCCAGCTCGCCGGCCAGCGTCCGCTGGACGTAACTGCGCACGTAGTCTCGGTAGGGCTCGCGATTGAAGATCAGCCGATACAGTTCCTGCTGAAACTGCTGTGCCAGCGGCGACCAGTCGGTGCGCACCGTTTCCAGCCCTTTGAAGACCAGACCATCACTGCCGTCGGCGCGGGTGACCAGCCCGGCATAGCGCTTCTTGCTACCCTCCTCCGCGCCGCGAATGGTCGGCATCAGAAAGCGCTTGAAGTGGCTCTCGAACTGCAACTCCAAGGCGCTATGCAGACCGAACTCGCGCTGCAGATGTTCGCGCCACCACTGGTTGATCTGCTGCACCAACCCCTTGCCGATGCGCGCCGCGTCCTCGTCGCTGTGGGCGCGCTTTAGCCAGACGAAGGTGGAATCGGTGTCGCCGTAGATCACGCTGTAGCCCTCGGCTTCGATCAGCTCGCGGGTGCGCCGCATGATCTCGTGGCCACGCAGGGTAATCGACGAGGCCAGCCGTGGATCGAAGAATCGGCAGCCGCTGGAACCGAGCACGCCGTAGAAGGCGTTCATGATGATTTTCAGCGCCTGAGACAGCGGCTTGTTGCCTTCACGCTTGGCTGACTCGCGGCCTTCCCAGACGCGCTCAACGATGGCCGGCAGGCAATGCCGCGAACGCGAGAAGCGCGCACCACGGAAGCCCGGCACCGAGTCGCTGTCTTCCGGTTGGCGCATGCCTTCGACCAGCCCCACCGGATCGATGAGAAAGGTACGGATGATCGAGGGGTAGAGGCTCTTGTAGTCCAACACCAGTACCGATTCGTACAGGCCCGGCTGAGGATTCATGACGAAGCCGCCAGGGCTGGCCTCGGGCGGCCGCTCGCCGAGATTCGGCGCGACGAAGCCCTGGCGGTGCATCAGCGGGATGTAGAGGTGTTCGAAGGCTGCCACCGACCCGCCGCTACGGTCGGCTGGCAACCCGGTGACGGTGGCTCGTTCGAGCAGAAAAGTCAGCAGCTCGGTCTTGGCGAAGATGCGCGTGACCAGTTCGCAGTCCTTGAGGTTGTAGCGCGCCAAAGCCGGCTTGTCCTCGGCGAACATGCGGTTGATTTCGTCCATCCGCTGATACGGCGTGTCGATCGCCTTGCCCTCACCGAGCAGGGTCTGGGCGACATTTTCCAGGCTGAACGAGGGGAAGCTCCAAGTGGCCGAACGCAGGGCCTCGATGCCATCGATGATCAGCCGCCCCGCCGCCGCGGCGAAAAAGTGGTTGCCTCGGCTGCCGTGCTCGCGCCAGGCCATTTCTTCGCCGCCACGGCCCAAGTGCAGCGGCACCTGATAGCGCTGAGCCTGATCACGCAGCACCCGCAGATCGAACTGCACCAGGTTCCAGCCGATGATGCCGTCAGGGTCATGCCGTGCCATCCAGCCGTTCAACCGTTCGATCAGCTGTTTGCGGCTGTCGCAATATTCCAGTTTGAAATCCACGCCGGAGCCGTCGCCGTTGGCCGGGCCGAGCATGTAGACCTGCCGCTGGCCGCAGCCTTCCAACGCGATGGAATACAGCTCGCCGCGCATCGTGGTTTCGATATCCAGCGAGACGAGCCGGAGCTGCGGTCGATAGTCCGGTGCCGGTTTGATCTGCGCCTCCAACAGCACACCGTCGGCATCCGGCTGGCCGGTAAAGCTCACCGGTGCGGTGATGAAGCGCTCCATCAGGTAGCGCTCCGGCGGGCGAATGTCGCCCTCGTACACATCCAGTCCTGCACCGCGCAGGCGCTTCTCGAGATTCATCAACTGACGGTGCTGTTTGCAATACAGGCCGACCACCGGGCGATGGCGGAAATCGATCAGGTTCAGCGGCCGCAGTTCGACGTCGCGCTCGCCTTTGAGCAGCAATTCAACCTTGCGCTGCTGCGTCGCCGGAATGAAGGCAACCGAAGGCTGGTACGGCACGCGCAAGCGACGTGGGCCGGTATCAGTCGCCAGCCAGAACTCCACTTCGGTGCCGGCCGCCGTATCTCGCCAATGCCGGGTCAGCACGAAGCCCTGCTGCAGATCCACCGTTCGCATACCTCACCCATTCGAAGCCGCCCATTCTACGTGGCATCAGCGCGTCGAGGGCGCCAGCGCGACGGGGCAACTCGTACGATGTCTTGTCTGGCAAGGACTCTTCTTGGTTCTCCTCAATGGCTTGTTTACAGCCTTATCGCTTTGACAGGCTGCAAATCACTGTCGATACTCGACGATGTTGTACGATGACTAACCTAACAATAACAATGGAATCACCATGCCTAACTCCAGTACGCCGCCCCCGGCCCGTCTCTCGCTGTCGCCCTGTTCTGTTCACAGCCCGCCACTAGCGACCCCGAACGCCTCCCCGTGGGCAGTCGCGCCTGCATCCGCTCGATATCACGCCTCCCCTGATAAAGCCTGAAGGACTCCGCCATGACAGCACGTAACAATGACCCCACCACCAACGGTGCACGGCGCGCTTTTCTGAAGTCTTCCTTGATGGTATCGGCCGGTGTCGCCTCCATGGGCAGCCTGGGCCTGTCCCGGCTCGCCGTCGCCGAACCCTTGACCCAGCGCTATCCAGACGAGCTGGTGGAGATTCTCGACGAGAGCTTCGCCAAGTACAGGCTGTTCAACGCCAGCGTCGAGAAGATCGCCAGCGGTATGCGCTGGGCTGAAGGTCCGGTCTGGGTGGGCGATGGCCGCTACCTGCTGGTCAGCGATATCCCGGAGAACCGCATCATGCGCTGGGATGAGATCACTGGCTCGTTCGATGTCTATCGCCAGCCCTCGAATCACTCCAACGGTTTGGCGCGTGACCTACAGGGCCGGCTGCTGACGTGCGAAGGCTCAACCACCACCGATATCGGTCGCCGTGTGACCCGCACCGAGCCCGACGGCAGCATCACGGTGCTGGCCGATCGGTTCGAGGGCAAACGCTTCAATTCGCCCAATGATCTGGCGGTGCGTCAGGACGGCTCGGTGTGGTTCACCGACCCACCCTTTCAGACCGGCAACTATTACGAAGGGCACAAGATCGAAACCGAGCTGCCAGACGCGGTCTATCGCATCGACGGTGCAAGCGGCGCCGTGACCCGAGTGATCGACTCGATTTCCGGTCCCAACGGGCTGTGCTTCTCACCCGATCAGAACTCGCTCTATGTAGTCGAAGGGCGTGCCAAACCGAACCGGCTGATCTGGGCCTACCCGGTCAATGAGGATGGCACGCTGGGCGAACGCCGCAAGCACATCGAGGCATCGGCGTATGGCGCACTGGATGGCATCAAGTGCGACGAAGACGGTAATTTGTGGTGCGGTTGGGGTAGCTCAGGCGCCCCGGAAGCGGTGACCGCCGACCTCGATGGCGTGATGATTTTCAACCCAGCGGGCAAGGCCATCGGCAAGATCCGGCTGCCGGAACGCTGCGCCAATCTGTGCTTCGGGGGCGCCAAGGGCAACCGCCTGTTCATGGCCAGCAGCCATTCGCTGTATGCGCTCTACGTCAACACGCGCGACGCGAGCTTCGGCAAGTACGGCAGCTGAGCGGGCGCCGTTCCTTTCAACCGACCTAGCTTAGGTAGAAGCGAGCGTGCATGCGAAGAGCTGCCCCACCAGGCTCAACGCATTCACGAGCACGCTCGCTCCTACAGGTTGGCGTGCGGCCCGAACGCTCTACTCGCTCAGGCGACCGACGCATCCTCGCCCAAATGGATCACCCGCGCCGCACGCAGCATGCACTTGGTCATTTCGGGCGGTGAAAACTTGGTCAGGATGTCATTGGCACCGGCGGCCTTGGCCTTGTCGGTGCTGATGGTGCTGTCGAGCGAGGTGTGCAGCAGCACATAAATAGAGGCGTAGTCGGGATGCTTGCGCAGTGCCTGGGTGAAGGAATACCCGTCCATTTCAGGCATCTCGATATCTGAGACCACGCAGTTGATCGCCTCGTAACTATCCTTGAGGCTGTCGAGTTTTTCGAAGGCTTCGCGGGCGCTGCGCACCGCATGGCACGTGATACCCATCTTGGTCAGCGCCGATACCGACATGTGAATGGCCACCTGGCTGTCATCGACGATCAGCGCGCGGGTTTCGGTCAGCAATTGCGCGTCCTGGTCGTCCAGATGAGAAATGTCGGCCTCTCCCGGAACCGGGGCGATGTTGTGAATGACCTTTTCCACGTCAAGGATCTGGATCAGTTCGCCATCCACTTCCGCCGTCCCGGTAATGAACGAGTTGGCGCGCGCGCCGTAGGGCGGCGGCAGGATTTTCGACGTCTGGATATGCACGATCTTGACCACTGCCTGGACGTGCAGGCCCTGTTTGGAACGGCTGATCTCGGTAACGATCAGGCAGCCGCCTTTGGGGTCTTGCAACGGCGCCATGCCGATTGCCAGGCTGAGGTCGATCACCGACAACGGCTGGCCCCGCAGCGTAGCGACGCCTCGGACATGGGGATGCGATTCGGGCAACCGAGTGAGCGACGGCGTCGGAATAATTTCGCTGACCTTCAACAGGTTGATCGCCATCTGCTTGCCGCTGCGCAGCGTGAACAGCAAAAGCGATAAGGCGTCGGTAGCGGATGCGTTGTTCATGAATGGTCCTGTGGAAAGCCGGTCTCGTGCCGAGATGTAACCTCGCTACAGCCTTGTCGGCAGCCGCGCGCAAATCTTCAGTGGAATCGGCGCACGCCCGACGAGTTGCAACCGCTCCCCGTGACTCAACAGCGCTCGAAAACCGCCGCGATGCCCTGCCCACCGCCAATGCACATGGTCACCAGCGCGTAGCGCCCCTGAATGCGCTGCAGTTCGTGGATCGCCTTGACCGCAATGATTGCGCCGGTCGCGCCCACCGGATGACCGAGGGAGATACCTGAACCGTTGGGATTGACCCGCGCCGGGTCCATGCCCAGCTCTTGCATCACCGCGCAGGCCTGGGCGGCGAAGGCTTCGTTGGCTTCGATCACGTCGATCTGCTCGAGGCTGATCCCGGTGCGCTCCAGCACCTTGCGCACGGCCGGCACCGGGCCGATGCCCATGTACGCTGGGTCCACGCCCGCATGGGCATACCCGACCAGCCTCCCCATGGGCTTGAGCCCCAGCGCCTGCGCACGCCCGGCCTCGGCCAGCACCAACGCCGCAGCTCCATCGTTGAGCCCGGAGGCGTTGCCCGCAGTCACGGTGCCGTTGTCCTTCTTGAACACCGGTTTCAGTGCCGCGAGGCGCTCGGCGGTCAGGTCCCCGCGGACATGTTCGTCGGCCTCGAACTGCACGGTCCCCTTGCGGGTGGCAACGGCAACCGGGACGATTTGCTCACGGAAGCGGCCCTGTTCCACTGCGCGAACGGCCCGCTGTTGGCTTTCCAGTGCCAGCGCATCCTGCTGTTCACGGCTGATGCCATAGCGCTCGGCGACATTTTCCGCGGTCACGCCCATGTGGAACTTGCCCCAGGGGTCATGCAGCAGAGTATTCATGTAGTCGATCGCCTGGCTGTCACCGAGGCGCGCGCCCCAGCGCATGTTCGGCAGGATGAACGGACCGCGGCTCATGCTCTCTGCGCCGCCACCAATGGCTACGTCGGTATCGCCCAGCAGGATCGCCTGCGCCGCGGAAATCACGGCCTGCAATCCCGAGCCGCACAAGCGGTTGACGTTGAACGCCGGGGTTTCCAGCGGAATACCGGCATCCACCGCTGCCACGCGCGCCAGGTAACCATCGCGCGGTTCGGTGGGGATCACGTTGCCCATCACCACGTGGCCCACAGCGTCAGCGGGCGTACCGGAGCGTTCCAGCACGCCGCGGCAGGCCGTGGTGGCAAGGGCGATCAGGTCGACATCCTTCAGCGCACCGCCAAAGGAGCCGATCGGGGTGCGCACGGCACCGACAACGACGATTTCACGTTCAGCCATGGGGGCCTCTTCGAAGCAGGGAATCAGGCGCGCTGCCAGGAGCCGGCGCACGGAATCGCCCGATCCTAGCGAAGTCCGGCTGCGGAACAATAGCCATCGGCGCAGAACAGCTGTGCAGCATTGCAGAACCGGGCGGTCAGCCTGCGTCGCTAATCTAAAAAGTCAGGCGACTATGGCGTGGCTGGGTGACCCGCCTTATGGCGCCGGCAGCGGTTGCGGCGCCATGGCATCGGTGGCGATCAGCTCGCCATGGACGTGGCGCCCGGCCTTATCTGCCCGTTTGCGCGCACTGATCGTGGCCACGCACTGGTCGTCGTTGTTGAGGATGACGATGCACTCCAGACACTGAATGCACTCGTCGTAGTCGATGCGCCCGTCACGCTTAATCGCGCCGATCTCGCAGTGGTTCTTGCAGTGCTGGCAGGGTTGGCCGCACGCATCGATACGCTTGAGCCAGGAGAACAGGTGGAACTTGCCAAGCATCGCCAGCCCAGCGCCCAGCGGGCAAACGTAGCGGCAATAGAACTTGTGCACGAACAGACCCAGCCCGAGCAGAACCACGGCATAGAGCACGAACGGCCAGGAGCGGACGAAGAATAGTGTGATGCTGGTCTTGAACGGCTCCACTTCGGCGAGCCGCTCGGCCAGCGTCAGTGAATAGAAGGCAGTCGGCACCAGACCGATGAGAATCAGGTACTTCAACCACTGCAAGCGCTGATGACGCCGATCAGAGATTTTCCACTGGCGGATACGCAGGCGCTTGGCCAGCCAGCCGAGCATTTCCTGCAGCGCACCAAACGGACAGAGCCAGCCACAGAACACGCCACGACCCCAGATGAACAGGCTGACAAAGGTGAAGCTCCAGAGGATGAATATCACCGGGTCCATCAGGAACACCCGGATATCGAAGTTCTCCCCCAGCGCCAATAACAGGGTAAAGATGTTCACTACCGAGAGCTGGCCCTGGGCATACAGGCCTATGAACACCAGCGTGAACAACAGAAAACCGGCACGGAACAGATGGAAGCCACGGCTGTGCTGGCTGATGCGATGCTGCCAGATGAACACTGCGCTCAGCAGGATCAGCGATACGACAAGCACGCCGATCTGCCACATGCGTTCCTGCCACATGCGCAGCCAGATAGGCGCCGGCTCGGCAGCAATCTGCGCCTCTTCAATGTTGAACAGCTGCTGGTCGAGCTGAAAGTCACGGGTGAACTGCGTGCTGCTTTGCACCAGATGGTTGCGCTGCAGATTAACGTTCAATCGCAATCCAGCAGGCTCGGCAGGGTTGAACGCGCTATGTGTCTTGATGCGGAAGATCTGCGCCTCGACCTCATCGAGCGGCGCGTCGAGCAGGTCCATCACCGCGCCGTTATTGAAATTCATGTCATACAGGTCAATGGCGTGGCCGTTCTGCATCAGTACCAACCGGCTGGGCGATGTGGCTGGCACGAAGTCGTCCGGCACATGGCGATACATACCCGAGGAGAGCACCAGCACCGCTTGCTCGCCTGCTTTCAATTCCTCGTTGAGCTTGGCGAAGCCGGCGTCGCCCAACAGATTGCGGCCAATGCTTGGCGCGTTCAGGTAGGCGAAGTAGAGGTCGGTGAAGGGCTGCGTATCGCTCTCCGGCTCGATACCCAGGTACCCCTCAATGGAATGTCCCAAGCCGCGTTCGACCTCCTCGCGGCTGATTGTCCAATGCTGGAGATAGCCGCGCTGCAGCATCTGTGACCAGTCGAGCGGTTCATAGAGGTCGGGCTTTGCCGTGGCCAAGGGTCCGCTGGCAAATCCTTCGAGCAGCTTGCGGGCCACGCTCAGGGCCGACAGCAACACGGTTTCGTTGAGGATCACTACCGACACCGTGGCCTTGCTCACCCCATCGATGCGGGCAATCGACTCACTTCCGCTCGCCCCGCCCTGTGCACCGCCCACCACAATGGGTATGCCAATCGATTTCTGTTGGTACTGGTCGACGAAGTCGAACAGCGGCTGTTCCCCGAGCCCGTGCAGGAAAACCGGCTCGTGATGTTCCAGAACCTTCACCCCGGCCAGCACACCCTGGGTGTCCATGCCGATCAGCAGACGGATCGGTTTGCCGGAAAAGCCCTGCAGGTTTGAATAATCGGTGGACTCGAAGGCATAGCCGAGCAATTCGTCCAGCTGATAGACGCTGTGCACAGGCGGATTGTCCTGCTTCGGCTCGATGCGCGTGGCTTTAGGAAAAAGCTGCTGGATCTGCCCGTCCAGCCCCTGTGCGAACAGCGTCGGGCTGGCCAGCACGCTCAGCAGCACAAGCAGGCGGAAAAGAAGGCTGGCGCGGCGAGTCATGGATGCCTCTTGGCTGTTGTTATACAGCCATGCTATCCACCGCTCGCGCCCCCGCCATGCGACTTGCTGACTGGAACGTCAGTACTTCAGTCTTAGATTCTGATCGTCAGCCGTGAACGATCGATTTCACCCGGTCCGATTGTGCGCCCGTCGCGCAACGCCTTCGGCACGGAACGATGCTCGCCGTCACCGGGCCCAAGCTAGACAACCCAAACGGGAGGCCCAGCGATGACCAAGGCAGTCAAACCGGACGCCGAACAACCCTACTTCGACGCCCCTGCCCATATTCCTGGCGGTAGCGATCACCAGATTCCGCACAGCCACCGGCTCGTCTACCGCAACTACGATGTGATCGTCCACCTCACCGGCTACGAGTACGAGACCTTCGGCGAGACCCTCTGGGCCGTGGGTGCCGAGGTGGTCAAAGAATTGGAAATTGTCGTCCCGGTGAGCCTCGACCAGACGCAGCATTACCGCAGCTACGACGAAGCCTTGGCGCATGGCACGGCGCTGGGCAAGCGGCTGGTCGACGGGCTCTGACCGGCGTTCGCCAATCCTCTGAACAGTAACTGGCTGCAGCATGCGGCCAGACCAACGGGAGAATCCATTCCATGAACGACAACAACGCGGTCGTGCGACACGACGAGTCCCAGCAGCGCTATGTCCTTGAAGTCGACGGCAAGGAACTGGGCGTCGCCAGTTATCAGGACGAGAGCGACCGTCAGGTCTTCACCCACACCGAGGTCGATCCGAGCCTGGAGGGCCAGGGCATGGGCAGCAAACTGGTTCGCGAGGCACTCGACGACGCCCGTCGGCGCGAAAAGCGCATCGTGCCGATGTGTGAGTTCGTTGCGGCCTATGTGAAGAAGCATCACGATTGGGACGACATCATCGTCGCGCAATAAAAGCACTCGGATGGGCAAGCATTTACCGCTCAGGCGAGTACCATGCCGGCCCCGAACCGAAGCGCTTCGCATGACCTGTACCAACCGCAAGATCGATCACCTCCGCCGGCAAATTCCGGGTTTCGCCTGCGAACCCGGTTGCCACGATTGCTGTGGCCCGGTCACCGCCTCCTCGGAAGAAATGGCCCGTTTGCCGCACAGGAGTGCTGCCGCGCACGACGCGGCGATGGCGCACTGGAACTGCGTTCACCTCGGGCCGAACGGCTGCGAGGCTTACGAACAGCGCCCGTTGATCTGTCGGCTGTTCGGTACCACGGCCAGCCTGCCCTGCCCGCGCGGGCGCGGTCCGGAAACCCCCACAACACCTGAGGTGGAAAAGCAGGTGCACCAACTTATCGCCAGCACCCGTCAATTGCTGGTTTAAAGGCGTAGCCAGAAAAGACATCACGAGAGACACGATGAGCAACGAACTGCGGATCGAAGACATCCAGCTCGGCGACGGCAAGGCCGTGGTCAAAGGCGCCCTGATCACCACGCAATACCGTGGCCAACTCGAAGACGGCCGTACCTTCGACTCGTCCTATGATCGCGGCAAGCCGTTTCAGTGCGTGATCGGCACCGGTCGCGTTATCAAGGGTTGGGACCTGGGGCTGATGGGCATGAAGGTTGGCGGCAAACGCAGGCTTTTCGTCCCCGCCCACCTCGCCTATGGCGACCGGCAGATAGGTGAGCACATCGCGCCGAACTCGAACCTGCTGTTCGAGATCGAGCTGTTGGAAGTGCTGACCCGTGACGACTGAATTTGAGAGTGATCACTGATCAGGCGTACCAAACGCGGCAGCCGCCCGCTTGCGGGATTGAATAGAGAGAGCGGCCAGTCCCGCGGCCGCTCACAAACAGACGCGATTGGCACCGATGACGGCTGCAGCCCGAGCGGCAGCCGTCAAGCTCCTCAGGCATGGGCCGGTTGATCACTAGCGACAGTAGTCGACGACCGGGCACTGCCCATGGACTCGCTCACCACGTCACCCAGCATGTCGGCAGTAATCGCGCAGAGCGTCCAGCCGAGATGGCCGTGGCCGGTGTTGTAGAACACACAGGGTGAGCTGCCGCGTCCGACCTTGGGCATCATGTTCGGCATCATCGGCCGCAGGCCAGCCCAAGGCACCACGCTCTGAGTACTGACGCCAGGGAAACATTCGGCCACCCAGTCCACCAGCGGGCGGATCCGATCAGCGCGGATGTCGCGGTTATAGCCGTTGAACTCGGCGGTGCCGGCTACCCGAAGGCGGCTGTCACCCAGGCGGCTGGTGACCAGCTTGGTTTCATCGTCCAGCAAGCTGACGGTAGGCGCTGCTGCGCGGCTGGTCTCGTCGTTGAGGTTGACCGTGATCGAGTAGCCCTTCACCGGATAGATGTTCACCCGATCGCCAAGTTGGGCGGCCAACGCGCGGCTGGCGGTGCCGGCGCAGACAACGATGCCATCGAACTGCAGGCGCTCTTCGCCACCCGAAGCCGCGACGGTCACGCTGGCACCCTTGCCATCGGTGGCGACGGCTTTCACGTTCTGGTCGTAACGGCAGTCGACGCCTAAGCGTATGGCGGCTGCCGCGAGGCCGTTGGTGAACATGTGGATGTCGCCCGTGGAATCGCACTCGGTGTAGTAGCCGCCATAGTATTGCCCTGCCAGCGTCGGCTCGATGGCACGCATTTCGTCTGGTGTCACGCTGCGCCGGGGTAAACCGCCCTGAGCCAGCAATGTCGAGACCTTACCCGCATGCTCGAAACCAGCCTTGTCGCGGTAGATGTGCAAGATACCGGCCTTTTTCAGGTCGAAATCGACGCCCTCGTCCTCGGCCCAGGCGAACAGGTGCTCCCGAGCGGCAATAGCCATGCGAGCCGTTTCGATGGTGTTTTGGCGATATTGCGGGATGGAGCCGATGAACTCGGCGAACCAGGACAGCTTGTGCCAGCTGGGCTTGGGATTGACCAGCAGTGGTGCATCGCTTTTGAGCATCCACTTGATGCCCTTGAGGATGGTCGACCAGTGATTCCAAACTTCAGCGTTGGAGGCGGACAGCTGACCGCCATTGGCAAACGAGGTTTCCATCGCTGCGTAGCGGTGCTTCTCCAAAAGAGTGACGGCGAAACCACGCTTGGCCAGCGCGTAGGCCGTGGTGATGCCGGTGATACCGCCACCAATGACAGCTATTTTTTTCATGCGTGCAGCTCCAGAACGTCAAGGGTCAGAGCCCATCCGCGACATGCAGATCAGGCGCCCCCTCTGTTCTGGACCTGAGAGTTTCACGAGCGGCGCTCGCTTGCTCCTTCGGTGCGACGGGCGACGACGGGCCCGGCGGCTCTTCAGAGTTCACCTGTGATAACGGTCCTTTTGCCTGAGAGTTTCCGGGGCGGTTGCTCCTTCGGCGCTGCACACGACCAAGCCGCTGCAGTCTCTCCCGATATCACTTCTTTGCCATGAGCGGCTGCTCACAGCAGTTACAGCTTTTGCACAATGCGCGCCAAGCGACACTCGCTCGCCGCGGCTGACTGCAGCCGCTCTACCGAACCTGAAATTGCACAGCTACGGTGCAACAGTCAGCGCGCGTTGCAGCTACATGGGTGTTTCTACCGCAGTTCCGGGACAGAAGATAGCCCCGCCCCATCGTTGCTTGGCCTCAGCCGCCGACCACCGCAATCAGTTGGCTCAGGTCGACCGGCTTAGTCATATGAACATCGAAGCCTGCCGCCAAGGCCTGCTCTCGATCACTCGGCTGGCCCCAGCCGGTGATGGCAATCAACCGAACATTGGCGCCGGTGGGATGGGCGCGGATCATCCGCGCCACTTCGTCACCCCGTTGGCCGGGCATGCCGATGTCCAGCACCACAATCTCTGGCTTGAGCTGCAGATAACGCTCGAACGCTTCGATGCCGTCAAACGCCAAGTGCACCTCGTGGCCCTCCAGCCGAAGGATCTCGGCCATGGTTTCGGCAATGTCCTGGTTGTCGTCGGCAACCAGAACGAGCCGCTTGTTCAGCGTGACGCTTTCGCTGAGATCACGGCTTGCGCCCGCGGTGCTGGCAGACAGAACCGGCAGGGTCAGGCTGAACTCCGCGCCGTGGCCTAGCCCTTCGCTGCGTACCCGAAGGTCCGCTCCGTGTAGCTTCGCCAGGCCTTTGGCCAGTGCCAGGCCGATCCCCAGGCCGGAATTGATGTGAGTCCCGGCGACGGGCACCTGCGCGAACCGTTCAAAGATCAATCTGAGGTGTTCCCGCGCGATACCCAGACCGTTATCGATCACCGAAACCTTGGCGGTGTCACCATCCCGTGTCGCCGTGATGCGAATGCAGCCACCGTTGGGGGTGAATTTCGCGGCGTTGTTGAGCAGGTTAGTCAGAATCTGCTCGAGGCGAAGCGGATCGGCGTCCAACACAATGGGACTGGCCGGCAGCGCCACGACCAATTCATGTTGCTTTGCCTCGATTTTCTCTCGGGCAGTCTCGATGGCTGCCTCGATGATGGTTCGCAGATCCACCTGCTCCTTGCGCAGAACCAACTTGCCAAGCGTGATGCGGGAGATGTCGAACAGATCGTCGAGTAGCAGCGCCATATGCCGCACCTGCCGCTCGATAATTTGCTGGCTACGGAGTTTTTGCGCATCGCTGGCCGCCGCAGAACCAAAAATGCCAGCAGCCAGGCGAATCGGTGCCAGCGGGTTGCGCAGCTCATGGGCCAGGGTCGCGAGAAATTCATCCTTGCGCCGTGCAGATTCACGAATTTCCTGTTCGTGATGCTTGGCCTGGGATACGTCAGCGAACCATACGGCCAAGCTTTGATCGAACGGCGTCGCGATCAAACGCACCCAGCGCTCGCTGTCAAACGCGGTGCTGCGCAGTTCCAGATCACGCGGTTGCTGAAACCGGGACACCTCCAGCAAGGTCTGCAATGCTTGCGGATTGGCGGCCTCGCCAAGCACCTCGCGCAGCCGCCGCCCAGTCAGCCCGTCGACTGTTCCGCGCAGGCTGGATGCGCCAGTGAGGTTGATGAAATCGAAGCAGAAGTCGTCCACCTCGCCCGCCGGGTTCCGATGGGGAGACAGGACTGCAAAGGGCACGGTGGACGAGTTCAGCGCTACCTGCAGGCGCTGCTCGAACATGCCCGCCTTGGTCTGCGCCCGCGCCCGGTCGATGAATACTGCGGCCAGGCCCGCTACGACATCGGCCAGCCGAATCTCTCGTTCCGTTGGGGATCGCGCCTCTTTGAGCTGTACCGTAAGTGTCCCGAGTACGCTGTTGTCGCTGTGCCGAATGGGGGTGCTGTGAACCGAACGAAATCCCTCGCTGCGCGCGACGGAGACAAACTCACTGAAGCAGGGGTCGGCTTCGGTATCGGTCACCACCACGCGCTCCCCTTTTTGCACCGCAATACCACAGGCACCCAGACCGGGCTGCACGTCATCCATAAGCGCCAACGAAGCAACCGAAAAGCCCCGCGAGGCATGAATGCGCAAGGCAGCCGAACCGTCGCTGAGCGCCAGCAGCCCATGCGCGGCGCCGTGCAGCGTGCACAGGGCGTCGATGATCGCTTGCAACTGGTCACTCAGTGCAGGCATCTGTAGCAGGCGATTGCTCAGGTCCTGGACCAACTCCAGATCGCTGACCTGCTGGGTCAGATCCTGCTGCGCCAGCTCCAGCCGCGAAAGCATGTTGTCACGCTCGGCCTCGCTCGACAGACGCGCCTGCGCGGCGCTTTCGAGCGCTCGCCCGACTTCACGGATTTCTTCAATCTCGCTTTCAGGCGCCTGAAACGCCTGCCCCTGCCCAATAGCCTGCGCCGCCCGTCGCAGATGCCGCATCGGGACGTTAATCCGACGTGTTGCGAACAGCGCCGCCGTCACCGCAAACACCAGCGACAGCAGCAACCCGCCTCCGTAAAGCGTATAGACACGCGTCGCCCCGGCTTCGACAACTTCCGTGGGCACGCCGGTCGCCACCACCCAGCCGGACGGCTGCAATCTCACAAAAGAGGTGTAGACCGAATGGCCTTCCATGGTTTTGGACAGGCCGATCCCTTCCTCGCCTGAGTTCTCCTGCAGGATGGCCGCCAACGTGGGCGAAGCCGGCATCCCCAGCGTCTCCTCGTGATTCAGCGAACGAGCGATACGCAAACCATTGGAGTCCAGCACCGTGTTGACCCAGCCGGCCGGCAGCCTCCGGTTGGCGATCACATCAGCGACACCCTGGGGCCTGAGCACTGCAGTCAATACGTAGTGAACCGCGTCGCCCTGGTGTACTGGCACACGCAAAGGGACGCCCCAGACGCCGCCGGGTCCCTTGCTCATGCTTCCCACTTGAGGTTCGCCTGTTCGGATCACCTCAGCGAAGCTACGCGGCTCGGCGATGGTTCTGGAAGCTGGGGGATTGTGCAGCGAAACCCGCTTCAGCACCTCACCTTCAGAGCTGACTATCAGCAAGGCATACCAGCTGGGCAGTGAGGGCAACACGCGGCGAACCATATCGGCGAATCCATCGATATCGCCATTATCGAGCAATGGGGACTGCGACAGCGTCTGGAGCACATTGAGCGACCGGCTCAGCTCGAGTTCCACAGCCGTCGCGGCGAGGCGCGTAGCTTCAAGGCTGCGCTGCTTGGCCAACTCCGTCTGTTCGGCGACGATCGAGAGCATGCCCAGCCCGGCCACCAGGGCCAGCGGCAGAATCCCTGCCAGCGCAATGGTCAACAGCCGACTGCGCAACGGTACCGACCGTACTGACTTGGCTCCCGTTGCGTGATTCAAGATATGTCTTCCTTTGACGCCCGGACGGATCAGCCGCGAAATATTTCTGCTGAAACGAGTACAGCGCGGCACGCTAGCTTAAGCGATCATTTGACGGCGCGCATTGCACTTGGAAACCCGGGCGCCAAACAGGTTCCATGTGCACCTTGGGCGGTGCCGTGCCATACCCGAGCGGGAATGCATCAACATCAAAATCAGGCAGGAGCAGCCCCATGCTTGAACTTCGCCCAAGCTGTGAATGTTGCGACGCCGATCTACCGCCCGAATCGGGGCAGGCGCTTATTTGCTCTTTCGAAGGCACCTTTTGCGCGTGCTGTGCCGCTTCGAAACTGGCTTCATCTGCCCCAACTGCGGAGGCTAGCTGGTTGCCCGGCCGCGCCGCCCCGTCTCCAAACTCGCCAACCATCCGCCCTCGGATCGCCGCGTATACAAGCCGCAGGGCTGTCGCGACCCGGCGGATTGAACCGATCGAGCCGCACGCTCTTGAGCATCAGCCCAAATAACTAGGCTCGATTCCCCTGGCTATTGGGCGTCACTCGTCCCGTATGCACGTCAACAGCGCATTCAGCGTTGAGTCACCGTACTCGCCGCTCATGGTGAGCGCACGGCGACCCTCCGGCGCGATGATGGTGATGGGCGTGCTATCCAGGCCGGGCGAGGCCTCGGTTTCGCCCGGATGGAGCTGGCAGGCCACCTTGAAGCGTTCGTGATTGGTGATCAGGACCTGCACCAGCCCGGACTCGATACCGGGTTGGGTGTCGGTTTCGAGCTCACTGACCTCCACATCGACACGCAGATCATTCAGCTCACGTTCAAGGTGCAGCGGATCGGCCATGGCCACCGTTGTTAGCAACAGCAATCCCAGCGTCAGAGACGGATTCATGGAAACCTCCAGAGCTTTACTCAAACCATATGGAGCCACTGCCGCGACGAGGAGTTCGCGTGCAGTGCCGCCGAGCCGGGCGCCTACGGCCCGATACCACCCTCAAGATGCAAGAAGGCCCGCACATGGCGGGCCTCCTGGTCTTGCTTGCGGCTGCTTACTTCGGCAGTTTGAAGGTGATGAAGCTGGCGCGGCCGTCGCGCAGTACCCGCATCGATACTGAACGGTTCTTCGGCAGGTCCTTGACCACCTGGCTGAACGTCTTAACGGAATCTATCGCTTCGTTGTTCAGGTGCGTGATGACATCCCCCGGACGCAGGCCGATCATCGCTGCCGGGCCCTGGCTGATGTCGTTGATCACTACGCCACCGGAGATTTCCAGCGCCTGACGTTGCGCGTCGGAGAGCTCGGTAACCGAAACACCCAGGCGGTTATTGCTCTGGCTCTTGATGCTCGAACCATCTGCAGAGGCCAGCACGTCGCCATCCTCAGGCAGCGCACCAATGTCGATGTTCAACGTCTTGCGCTGGCCATCTCGCACCACTTCCAGCTTAGCCTTGCTGCCTGGCTTCATCGCGCCAACCAGATGCGGCAAATCACCGGACATATCGATCGCCTTGCCATTAACGCTCAAGATCACGTCGCCGACTTTCAGGCCGCCCTTGGCAGCCGGACCGCCATCCATCACCTGGGCGACGAGCGCACCAGCAGGACGCTCCAGGCCGAAGGATTCGGCGAGGTCCTTGTTCACTTCCTGAATGACGACACCAAGCCAACCGCGGCTGACCTTGCCGTCTTCACGCAGCTGATTGGCGACGTCCATTGCGACGTCGATCGGGATCGCGAACGACAGGCCCATGAACCCACCGGAACGGGTGAAGATCTGCGAGTTGATGCCAACGACCTCGCCGTCGAGATTGAACAGTGGGCCGCCCGAGTTACCCGGATTGATCGCCACGTCGGTTTGAATGAACGGAACATAGCTTTCGTTCGGCAAGCTGCGACCTTTGGCGCTGACCACGCCTGCTGTCACCGTGTGATCGAAACCGAACGGCGAACCGATCGCGACCACCCACTCGCCTGCTTTCAACGCTTCGGAGCTGCCAATTTTCACGGTCGGCAGGCCGTCCCCTTCGATTTTCAGCAAGGCCACGTCGCTGCGCGGGTCGGCTCCTACGAGCTTGGCCTGCATCTCGCTACGATCCGGCAAACGCACCATGATCTCATCAGCGTCGGCCACGACGTGGTTATTGGTCAGGACATAGCCGTCCTCAGAAATGATGAAACCCGAACCTAGCGACTGAGCTTCGCGGCGACGCTCGGGCTGCTGAGGCATTCCGCGCTCGAAAAACTCGCGGAACATGGGCGGAATGCCCTCAAGATCTGGCATTTGTGCCTGCGCGTGGCCGCGCATCGGCTGCTTCTGCTTGGTGCTGATGTTCACCACTGCGGGCGAAGCATCCTCCACCAGAGGCGTGAAGTCCGGCAGGTCAGCGTGGGCAATGAGCGTCTGTCCAAACAGCGCTACACCGGCCACGGCAGCCAGGAAATTTCTACGAAGAATCATAGGGACTGGTCTCTCCACGATGAAAAAATGGGGTTAACAACGACCGGTCTCGCGCCACAGCCGATTCCTGGTCAAAAAAGCAGCGGGTTGCCGCATGCACAATGGCTGACTCTAAGCTGACAGCCGGTTTGCGGCAAACCCACCCAAGGGAGCTGGCTGTTCCGTCAGCCTGAACCAGACTTTACGCCGAAGACAGTCAGCTTCGTGTGTAGCGGGCGTAAAGGAAAAGTAAGGTTTCAACAGCAGCGCCCTCGCATTCAGCGTCACAAAAGCTCTATTTCCCCTGCTGGTTTAAGGTGTCCAACAGTCCGGCGGCGTCTGCAGCCTGACACACCCGCTGATAGTCGTCCGGCATTGTCAGTGCCGCCTCTGCACGTCTGAGTGCCATCGAGGCATGTCGGTTCGCCGCAAGAGCAACCGCCGCATCGCCGAGCCGACCCAATGACGCCAGCGCTTGCTGCAAGCGTATGCACACCTCGATGATCGCAGCGCCGTCCCGCGCGATGGGTGTAAAGAAATCGTCGAGCATGTCCGCTACGCTCAGCCCCGGCGCGAATACGCGGTCGAACTTCGGGTCTTCCGGCGGCGTCGGCCTGGACAGGTGCGACAGCACGCGAACGCCCCGGCCAATCACATCAACTGCGGTGCCTTGGTCGTTGATCCCGGGCGACAGCGCACGCGAAGCGACCTCGGCCATGACGATGATGCCGTACCGGGGGTCTCGGTCGAAGGTCCGCTGCGCGCCGATGACAAAAGCATCGCGCAGGGCGTCGTCGCAGTCTTCACCGATCCCCACCGACCAGGCGATCGGCTGCGACGGCTCCACAAAGATCCCGGGAAGTACGCATATATAAACCGCGCGATCCTCCGCCTGGGTCAGTTCGCCCAGCGCGGGCATGTCGATATGCTGCACGAAGCCGATCTTCCTGGGGTACAGCGGGCGTGCGCCCGGCAGGGCTTTCGGATCAACCTCCAGCGGCCGACCGCCCAGAAAGGGTTGCTCCATTCGCTGGCACAGCGCTTGGGTGGCGGCCTTCTCGACTCTGGCCGTCGTTTCGGCAACGCGGCCAAGCCCGGACAATTGATCGATCCAGCGCAACAACGCGTAGAGCACCAGAATGACCACAATGATGGTCGCCGCAAACAGCACCACGCGGCCATTGTCGCCGTAAAGCCCAGTGCTCAACGCGATGATGCCGACCAGGCTGAAGATGAACGAGCCAACAAAGGTCGAGAGCGTGTTCTGTGTAGTCGGGTCTTCGACCAACAGGGAAATGGCGCGCGGTGTGACATTGTTCGTTGCCGAGCCATAGGCCGCAACCATGATGCTCAGCGAGAAGGTGGTGACCGCGAGCATGCTGGACGCCAGCACGCCAAGAATATTGTCGACCGCATCGGAACCGATCTTGGTCGGCACGTCGTCCGGGATGTAAGGCGCCGCCACCAGCGCGACCAGCGCGGTAGCAATCCCCAACACCGAATACAGGCTGGCCCGGAACCAGGGCCGCTTACTGATGCGGATGACAAACCACTTCCAACGCTCAATCATCTGTTGCTCGCAATACGTCCGTTTCACTACAGACAAGCGCGCTGAAGGACTGTTGCGTAGGCTTGGCGGTTTCTTCCCGCCTCGGCCGCCAGCGCTTAGCGGGCCAGCGCCTCGACCGTTGCGGGCAAGTCACGCATGTCATTGATCACGGCGGCCACCCCCAGCTCACGCAACGCTTGGTCATGCCCAGCTGGAATGTGGCTGGCGCCGGTAAAGCCGATCACCTGCATACCCGCGGTGCGCGCCGCCAGCACGCCGGTCGGGCTGTCTTCAACGACCAGACAATGACCAGGCGCGACGCCCATGCGCTCGGCAGCCAGCAGGTAGACGTCGGGCGCCGGTTTCGGTGAGCGGACCATTTCGGCGCAGAAGATATTGCCGGCCACCCGTTCGGTCAGGCCGGCACGCTGCAGCGATGCTTGAACGTTGTGCAAACGGCTATTGGATGCCACCGCCAGCGGCAGCTTGATGGCCAGCAGCGCTTCGCGCACGCCTGGGATCGCCTGGACTTCTTCCGCCACGACCTTCTCGCTCTGCCGACGTAGATCGGCATCGAAAGTCTCCGGCATGGTCAGGTCGAAGCGTTTTTCGATCAGATCGATGATGCTCGGAACGGTCAGACCGAAGGTGCCCTCCAGCGCCGCATGCAGCTGCTCGGCGGGTACATGCAGGCTCAGGGCCTCGAACAGGACGCGGTGGCTGATGATTTCACTGTCGACGATCACACCGTCGCAGTCGCTGATCAGCAAGTCGATAGAGGCCATCGAATCTCCCGTTGTGAATGCGCAGAACGGCGCGACGACTCCGGTTTGGAGACAGCGCCTTGGACTGCAAACGGTGCGTTGAGTTTAGCCTGCGACGGTACAGCAGCGGCCCAATCATGCCGCCTCAGCGAATGCCCAACATCCGGTCAGCCGACCAACGCCCAGCGCCACGGCCGATAACGACCAGCATCAGGCCGATCCAGGTCAGGTGCGTAGGCCAGGCATCGGGGTAAACGAAGAGCTGGATCACCAGCGTCATGCCCAGCAAGGCCAAGGCCGATAGCCGCGCCAACAGGCCGAGCACCAGCAGCAGTGGGAACAGATGCTCGGCATAGGTGGCCAGATGCGCTGCAAGGTAAGGCGACAATAGCGGCAGCGCATACTCGGTTTCGAACAGGCTGAAGGTGCTGGGTTTGACTGTAAGCAAGCCGCTGACCTTGGTTCGCCCGGAATAAAAGAACACTGCGGCAATGGCCAAGCGCGCCACCAGACCCAACATCGAGTCGCTGATGTGATGTTGCAGCCATACGGCGAGTCGATTCCAGTGCTGCAACGGACTCGATGTCGGGCTGGCTGGGTTCCTGTGCAGGGTGTGCATGTCGGTCACTCCAGTTTCTGATCAATCGATGGCGAAGACCCGAGCGGCAAACAGGCCCGCCAGCAGCGAATTGAAATCCAGCGCGGGCTGGGCCTCGAGCGCGAGATCCGATGCGCTGGCAAGCGTATGGCCATCGGCGCAGGCGTCGAGAAAGGCACAGCCGCCAACGCTCAAGGGCTGCCAGACAACACGGTTCTCTCGCCGACAGAGCAACGTGCCCTCGCCCTGCCAGAGCAGCGGATCGGGCACATCGATGCCTTCGCGGTTGCAACGCCATAGGCTGAACGCCGGCAAAACGGACCAATGCCAGCGCGCCGCTGCATGGGGTCGCAAATGCAGTTCGGCCAGCTGGATCGGCGTCATCGAGCTCAGCGTACGCAGTTCCAGTCGAGGTTCCTCCGCGGCGGCAAACGCCTCAAGCCACAGGCGATCGAGGCGCGCGATCTCGGCGAGGTACGGTAAGTCGCGGGCAGGTTCGAAACGCTGCAGAAATTCTGCAAAGCCATCGCCATAGCTGATCAACTGTGGCTGGGTCGGAGGGCACTGCTGCGCGAAAACGCAGGCCGTTGCGCTCATCCAATCGGCGCCTACCAGCCGCTCGACCGTCGGAAAGTTCGCGCGCAGGGCATCTACACACCCTTTCATCACGGTGTTGCGGTACACCGCGAACCCCGGCTGCGCGATAAGCCTCGCCAGCCAATCAGCTGGAGGGGCGACAGCGGTCGAGTTAGTCGCCATGGGTTCGCTGGCCCATAGCGCTTCGATCAAGCCATCCTGAAACTCAGCAAGCGAGCGCGTCATGCCGCCTCCTCCTTTCCAGCAGCCGCTGCGCGTGGTCGCGCTCGACCAACAGTTCAGCGAAGGTTGGCAACTGGTCGTCACGTTCGATCAATGTTGGGCGCGGGCCGATGCGCTCGATCAACCGCTCATAAAGCGACCAGACGGCGTCAGCTATCGGCGCGTCGTGGGAGTCGATCAATAGCCCTGAGTGCTCCGAGCTGTCCTGCCTATGTCCGGCCAGATGCACTTCCAGTAAGGCTTCAGCGGGAAAACCATCGATATAGGCGGCGGCATCGAAGCCGAGATTGTGGGCGCTGACGTGTACGTTGTTGACGTCCAGCAACAGGCCGCAGCCACTGCGGCGCGACAGCTCGGCGAGAAACTCGATTTCATCCCACTCATGCCCGTCGAGGCACAGGTAGTGGCTGGGATTTTCCACCGCAATCTGTCGTCCGAGCCGTTCCTGGGTGCGCTGAACGTTGTCGACGATACGGTTCAAGGCCCCTCCGGTACGTGGAAACGGCAGGAGATCGGGATTGTACTGACCTCGCCAGGCGGACCAGGCCAGGTGTTCGGAAACCAGAGCCGGCTGAACGCGCTCGGCCAGCATCCTGAGGCGTTGCAGATGGGCCTCGTCCGGCGGGCAATCGGCCGCCAGCGACAGCGATACGCCATGCAGTGAAAGCGGATGGCGCTCGCCGATAGCGTCTAGCCAGGCCAGACGAGGACCGCCGCCGAGCATGTAGTTCTCCGGGTGCACTTCGAACCAGAGCCCCGGCGCTGCACAGTCGTGCGCCGCCTCATAGTGCTCGGGCTTGAGTCCCAGGCCTGCTCCCAGAGCCGACACGCTCATGCGGAACCTCCTATCAGGATTCGATCGGCGTCAGCGAACCCATGCCTTCCGGCGTCTTGATCGAGGTGCAGGTCCCTGCTGGTACGTTCTTCCAGGCATTGCCCTGGTAATCCATTTTGGACGTGCCGGCGCAGCTGGTGCCGGCACCAGCCTTGCAATCGTTCTGACCGGCGAGCGCGACGCCATAGCATTTCTCCATGGCGCCTTCGGTGTTTTTTGCAGCTGTGGCGCCAGCGGCGATGGTTGCAAGGGCAACGGCTGCAGCAGCAAGGGCGAGATTATTCATTGATGTTTCTCCATGCGGTGTTGCCGCCAGCGGTTTTACTGGCAGCTCGACCAGTAGTTCGCCCTGCTCGGTCAATCGGTTACAGCAGGAGCAATAAATATATTTTTTGAGAATTCTTCCGTCTCGACCTACCGTAGCGGCGTGCCCCGCCGTTGGCTGGAGGCAAAGGACGGGCAGCATCGATTTTTTCCTTGCGTGTAACCAGAGCGACCGATGCAACGAACTACCAGTCACGAGGCGTTGAAGGCACGCGAAACCCATCTGCAACAGCTGTTCTTGCAGGGGCTGGACGGCGACGAGGCGGCGTACCGGCAATTCCTGACGCTGCTCAGCGCACATCTGCGCAGTTTTCTCAGGCGCAGGCTGCAATCACCCGAGATCGAAGACCTGCTCCAGGAAGCGTTGCTTGCGGTGCACAACGCGCGGCATACCTATCGGTCCGAGCAACCGGTGACAGCCTGGGTACAGGCGATTGCTCGCTACAAATTGATGGATCATTTTCGAGCCCATGCAAGGCACGACGCCTTGAATGATCCCCTTAGCGACCAAGCAGAGCTGCTGGCCGACGAAGATCACCAGGCCCAACAGGCGCAGCGGGACCTGGCGCGGCTGCTCGAACAACTGCCGGACAAGCAACGCTTGCCCATTTTTCACGTCAAATTACAGGGGCTTTCGGTGGAAGAAACCGCTCGACGAACCGGACTTTCGGCTTCAGCAGTCAAGGTAGGCGTTCACCGCGGACTGAAGGCGCTGGCCGCCCTGATTGGAGGTCATCGATGAAGACCGACGAGCTGATCAACATGCTCGCCAACCACGCACCGCCCGTGGATCGGCAGATCGTCACGCGCCGCTTTGGTACAGCCCTGGTCATCGGTCTGGCGCTGGCATTGCTGGTGTTACTGACGGTCTTCGGCATTCGCCCGGACATTGGGCAAGTCGCGGCGACCCCGCTGTTCTGGGCCAAGCTGGCGCTGCCGGCTAGCCTGCTTGCGGGCGCGCTGCTGGTAACCACGCGGCTGGCCAGACCGGGAGCGCCTGTGGGTAACGGCTGGGTCACTGTCGCAGCGCCGGTGGTAGCGGTTTGGCTGGCGGCGTTGGGCCTGTTGCTCAGCGTTTCGGCCAATAACCGTTGGGCACTGATTTTCGGGGAAACCTGGCGAGTCTGCCCAGTGAACATTGCGCTACTGTCGATTCCAGCGTTCGTCTGCGTGTTCTGGGCAATCCGCGGCTTTGCGCCGACCCGGCCGCGTCTCGCCGGCGCAGCCGGTGGATTGTTGGCCGGTTCGATAGCGACCCTAGCCTACAGCCTGCATTGTCCTGAGATGAGCGTCGCTTTCTGGGCCGTCTGGTATGTGCTCGGCATGCTCATACCCACCGCCGTCGGCGCCCTCCTCGGCCCACGACTGTTGCGTTGGTAAGCCGCACAACGCGCATTTTCTTCAATACCGCGGCAGTTCCCGCTCCTATCGTCGCGCTGATGTTAATGCGAACTTTCAGGAGCTTTCGATGAGTCTTTTGCTGTCCATGGCCGCCTTCGCGCTGGCTTCTTCCATATCGCCCGGCCCGGTCAACATCGTCGCGCTCAGCGCTGGCGCGCAGTTCGGTTTGCGGCCAGCCATGCGCCACGTTAGCGGCGCAACCATTGGCTTCACGCTGTTACTGTTGCTGATCGGGCTGGGCCTGAACGAACTTCTCGGTCAGTGGCCCTGGCTGGCCGAGTCGATCAAGCTGGCTGGCGTGGCATTTCTGCTGTACATGGCGTTTCGGCTGGCCGCAGACGATGGTCGTTTGAATGCTGACAAACCTGCGATGCGGCCAACGATGCTGTATGGCGCCGCGATGCAGTGGCTCAATCCCAAGGCCTGGCTGGCCTCGGTCGCGGGCATGGGCTTGTTCGCTGCCGCGGGAGACGCCCCGTCAGTCTGGCGCTTCGCAGCGATCTACTTCGTGATCTGCTATGCCTCACTGGCGTGCTGGGCGTATGCGGGCACCTTCCTGCGGCAACATCTCAACAAGCCCGCACGGGTACGGCTGTTCAATCGATCGATGGCAGCGCTGCTGGTCGCCAGCGCGGCTTACCTACTGCTGACCTGACGGGTGTCGTGGCGCACGTTTCGGCCTCCCGTTCGATAGTGCCCGGGCGTAGCAGCCAGCAGTTGCTTGAAAGCGCGTTGCAGGTGCGCCTGGTCAGCAAAACCCGCAGCCAGCGCCACATCTGCAATAGGCCGGCCACGCCGCAGCTCGGTACGCGCAAACTGCACGCGCCGATTGGTCAGGTAGGCATGCGGGGTCATCCCGAACTGTTTTTTGAAGGCGCGGATGAGGCTCGACGGTGAGACGCCTGCCACGAGGCTGATCTCGCCCAGCTTGAGGGAGCGCTGATAGTTGTCGGCGATGAACTCGGCGGCGCGCTGCAGTTTCAGGTCACTCACCGGGACGCCGACTTCGAGCCACAATCGCTCGTGCAGCAAAGAGAAGAAAGATACGGCGGCGGTTTCCTTTTGCAGCAAGTCGGCGTTGTCGTCGACGAGCACTGCATGGAATCGGGGAAAGCCCGACTGTAGCAGCGGATCGCGGGTCATTATTGGGGCGAAGCACCGAAAACCGCCGCCCTCCATCCCCAGGTCGTCCTGCAACTGGCTCAACCAGCCAGCATCGACATACAGCATGCGATACGCCCATGGCTGGTTCTGGATCGGATTGCAGGCATGTACATCGCCGGGGTTCATCAGCACCAGGGTGCCGGCTTCAACGCGGCACTGGTGATCGCCGTTGATGTAGGTACTGGCACCGCTGTCGATCAACCCGATGGAGAAGGTTTCGTGGCTGTGCCGCGCATAACAGACGCGGCGGCCATCTTCCACACTGCGCGACTCAATGAACGGCAGCGCCTCGTCGCGCCAGAAGCTGGAGCTCGAAGCTGAACGAGACTGGGCGAGGACTTGCTGATGCATAGTCGAATCTGTAACGGCAGTTGGGAACCTCAGCGTAGCCGAAAACGGGGCGATTGATTGGTAGCCTGCGGTGTTTCGGCATGGCGAGCATTGGCCTTCGGGGCAACGGGAACGACCATCAGAGAATTTCCAGCCCTTCGCACTTGTAATCACCGATGAAGATATCGTCCTGCAGCACCTCGCCGTCGAGGTTGAAGCAGAACAGGTAGCTCTCGGTTCGAGAGCCGATCTCGACGCTTTTCAGGCCAACGCACTCGTTGGGATGGCCCGGCAGGATCTTGAACGATGAAATGCCCCGCTCAGGAACACGCTGGCCGATCTCAAGGGTTCGGATCTGGCTGAAGTCTTCGTTGGCAATAATCAAGGTGTTGGCACCACGCTCCCGCTCATCGATCGCCTCGTCGAATGGCTCGGTCGAAATCTTGCGCGGAAAGAAAAGCCATTCCCGGCGATACGGGTGCCACTCGGCCGCCTCGTGGATCACATAGCCGTCCGGCCCAACGCCTAGCGCGTCGCGGATGCGTTGATAGCGCTCCGACCAGTCCACGCTCTGCACGGCGTAGTGGCGGTCGAGCAGCTTCACCCACTCCTCAGAGGCCCTCTTACCGTGGCTGCCGACTACCAATTGGTCGTTATAGAGTGTTGCCCACTCCGCTTTGAAACCCTTGAAGGCTTCGTCGCCGCTGCCGGTCATGAGAATGTTTCGAGGCACCAGCTGGTTCTGGTCGCGGATTTCACAGACCAAGCCGGTGCGGTCGTCGAAGGTCACCAAGCGCTTGCCGAACATGGCCAGCTCGGAGAATTCAGCGCCGCGCCCGCCCTCGGCGATCAGGCTGACTAGCTGAAACTCGCCACCCTCATGCTCAGGGATGTCCTCGAAACGGAAGTTTGGCTTGCCCGTTTGCGGGTCGACGTCACGGTGCAGTCGATCATGGCGCAGGGTTGATTGCCAGGCGATTTGGCCGCTGTCCAGTTCAACCTGGGACGCGTGGTCTTCATCTGTGATGATGGCCAGCAGGTATTCGCGGGTGGTGCTGTCGTAGCGTTCGAGTCGCCGAACGTCGAAGTGCGATTCGCTCATGAGGTCAGGTGCTCGTCGGTGTTTGGCGCCACCGGCACGCCCGGTGGCTCGTCAGGTTTCGGACAGCGAGAACCTCGCAAGTTCACCGGCAGTCATCAGCACCTCAGCGCCTGCAGAACGGCTGCGTCTGTTTTACTGTCGGAACCTGAACCACGTATCCAGATGGGACCGCATGATTTTTCAGTTCTCAAATCGACAGCGTTTGACTGTCGACTCGCACGCGCCAATGCCGACTCGCTCCAGCAGAGCTGCGCGCCGACTCGCCGTTACGCTCACCAGCGCCCTGATGCTCGGCCTGGCCGGCTGCGGCACGCAAAAACCGGAGGTGCCTGCGCCCCGGCCGGACGAAGTCCGCGCCAAGATCGTCCGGCTGATCCCCACTAATATCCCGAATCGACAGGGCTGGGCCACCGACATCTACGCCGCCTTCGATGCGCTGGCGATCCCGCCGACCAACGAGAACCTCTGCGCCGTCCTGGCCGTCACGGTGCAGGAATCCACTTTCCAAGCGACCCCTCCGGTCCCAGGCCTGGCGAAAATTGCTCGCGATGAGATCTACCGGCGCGCGTCCCGACTGCATGTCCCACGCTTCATCGTAGATGCGGCCTTGGACGTTCAATCACCCAACGGCAAGACCTACAGCCAGCGCCTCGCGGCGGTGCGCACTGAAGAACAGCTGAGCGCAATCTTCGACGACTTCCTCGGCATCATGCCGCTCGGCAAACAGCTGTTCGGCACGCTCAACCCGGTCAAGACCGGTGGCCCCATGCAAGTCAGTATCGCCTTCGCCGAAGACCGCGCACGCGACTATCCCTATCGCCGGGAAGGCTCTATCCGGGATGAGGTGTTCACTCGCCGCGGCGGTATGTACTTCGGCATTGCACATCTGCTGGACTACCCCGCTAGTTACACCCAGCCGCTGTACCGCTTCGCAGATTTCAATGCCGGCTGGTATGCCAGCCGCAACGCTGCGTTTCAGGCCGCGGTCAGCCGCGCGAGCGGAATCAAGCTGACCCTCGATGGCGATCTGATCATTCATGGCAGCAGCAAAGCCGGCCAGACCGAGCGTGCGGTTCGCTCACTGGCGGGCAAGCTCGACATGAGCGAGACAGCGATTCGCAACGCCCTGGAGCGCGGCGATACGCACGGATTCGAGAAAACCACGCTGTATGAGCGCGTGTTCGCCTTGGCTGATAAGCGTGCAGGAAAGCCTCTGCCCCGCGCGGTGCTGCCTGGCATTCGGCTGGAAAGTCCGAAAATCACGCGCAACCTGACGACCGCCTGGTTTGCCAATCGGGTCAATGACCGACATTTAGCGTGTATGAAACGCGCCGGCAACTAGCGGGAACATTTTGTGACCGGCCCCCCTCGCAGTAGAAGTACTGCGAACTCGGAGCCTTCATGTCCCAGCTGAACATTGCACTTGCCATCATGGGCGGCGTTGCCGTCTGTATTGCCTTGCTGTCGGCGCTGATCAAGCGTAGTCCTGTATCCGAGCCGGCGCTCGCCGTGCTGGTCGGCCTTGCTGTCGGTCCATATGGCTTGAATTGGCTCGATCTTGCACGCTGGGGCGAGACGTTCAGCGTTCTCGAGCAAGCGGCGCGGCTGACGCTGGCAATCGGGCTGATGGGCGTTGCACTGCGCCTGCAGCGTGCGGCGCTCAAGGCCATCCTCAAGCCCGTCATGCTCTTGCTGATCTTCGTCATGCTCGGTATGTGGCTGGTGTCATCCTTGTTGGCCGGTTGGCTGCTGGGGTTGTCGCTATGGGCAGCCCTGCTGCTGGGTGCAGTGGTCACACCCACCGACCCGGTAGTTGCCAGCTCGATCGTGACCGGCAAGTTCGCAAAACAGCACCTCCCCTTGCGGCTGCGCGACACCCTGTCGGCGGAATCCGGAGCCAATGACGGCCTGGCCTACGCCTTCGTCATGCTGCCAATTCTCATGCTCAGCCATTCGCCTGATCAGGCCTGGTCGCGCTGGCTCATCGAGTCGGTACTGATCGGCATCGGCGGTGCCGCGCTGATGGGCGCAATCGTGGGTTTTGCAGCAGCCAAACTGCTGGCCTTTGCAGAGCGCAAGAAGCTGGTAGCCAGTTCCTCTCTGCTGGGCTACACCGTGGCGTTCTCGCTATTGACGCTGGGACTCGCCAAGCTACTGCAGACAGATGGCGTGCTGGCGGTATTCGCAGCGGGGCTGGCGTTTAACCTCTTCAGCGAGAAGCACGAAGAGCAGGAAGAAGAAAACATCCAGGAAGCAGTGGCAAAGCTATTCACGCTACCAATGTTTGTGATCTTCGGCATCGCCCTTCCCTTGCACGAGTGGGTAGCGCTGGGATGGCCGCTGGTGGCGCTTGCGTGGCTGGTTCTGCTGTTGCGCAGGCCTCCGGTGGTAATGGTGATGTCCAGCACCTGGCGCCATTCGCTCAATTCCCGCGACTCGCTCTACCTCGGCTGGTTCGGCCCGCTGGGTATCGCCGCGATCTATTACGCTGCGCTCGCCCATAGCCATCTGCACGATCCGCTCTATTGGCATGCGGCGAGCGCGTTGATCTTCGCATCGATCATGATTCACGGCGTGTCCGCGGCACCGCTGTCGCGCCTGTATTCACGCCATCCCGGCGCAGCGCCGCAAGGTAGCGCTCACCTGGACGAATAGTCTGGCTGAGCCAATAGTTCGGAAACGGGCGGACCGCATTGGGACGAGGCAATCAGCCAATCAGCCCCATTCCCGCAAGCACGAACGCGCCGACCGTCACTATCAGCCCGAGAACGATGGCTGCTCCGTCTCGGGTGGTGATACCCAGACCGAACAGGCAGATGGCCGAGAACGGCGCGGTGCTGGCGAAGGGCAACAGTTCAAGCGGAGGCACCGAGGTCGCAAGCACGACGCAGAGCACCGCAATCACTCGTAGAAAGCTGTTGCTGGTGGCCCAATCCAAACGCTTGTTGCTCACTTTGTCCAGCCAGCGCACAACCGGACGGATTTTGTTCAGGCCCTTCTCAAGCTTCTGACCGCTGACCGAGCGATGCGCGAGAAATCCGGGCATCCAGAAATGATGCCGACCAAACAACATCTGGATGGCGAACAACGCGACGATCAGTGCGAGCATGCTCGGCACGCCGGGGATACCGCCGACCGGGCTGATCTCGATGATTGCAGGAACGAACAGGAACGGCCCGAAACTGCGCTGACCGATTTTGTTCTGAATGTCACCAACCGACACCTTAGATTGGTTATCGCCTAACTCGACGACACCGTCGATCACTTGTTCAAGACAGTCATGTTCGTGTTCGCGCTTGTTAGTCTCAGTCATGCGGTCCTCCTCGTCGCAGTAGGGCTGTGGATACGGCAGAATGCCGCTGCGACATCTAAAGCACTGTTCCGCTGACATAATCCTCTGATGAGCCACAGCAAGTTATTCGTGATCACGAAACAGCAAATAACAGTCACAGCTTTGTTGCACCAAACTTGTACAACTTACAACCATGCGACCTATACCATCATTACCGTGCTGCTCAATCAAACGGCATAAAAAAGCGGAACTTGCTAAGCAAGTTCCGCTTATGTTCGCTTACGTTAGCAATAATGCATTAACGTATTACGAATTGCGGCCGCCGCCGTGGCTGTTCTCGCCGCCTTTCTTACCGGCTTCAGAGGCCTTCTCACGGTCGTTGGCAAAGTTGCCACCGCTGTTCTGGCCGCCTTTCTGGCCGGCTTCAGAAGCTTTCTCGCGGTCGTTAGCGAAGTTGCCGCCGCTGTTCTGGCCGCCCTTCTGGCCGGCTTCGGAGGCGCGCTGCGGATCGTTGGCAAAGTTGCCGCCGCTGTTGTGACCGCCTTTTTGCCCAGCTTCGGAGGCCTTTTCGCGGTCGTTTGCAAAGTTACCCGGATTTCCGCTCTTATCGTTCGACATGAGATTACTCCAGTTACTTGGTGGTACTTAAAATGGCGACCGCTCTGCAGCCGCCTCACTATCTCGGAGGACAAGAGCGGCCCAAGAGTTCTAAAAAAAAACCATATCTCGATGAACGGCGCACAGTTCAAACTGCCATTACAAGCGCAACAGATGGACAATACATAATTGCATTTAGATAGCAACGAAACGCTAAATGCCCCATCCGCGCCAGTTACACCGCTATATATACTTTTCCACACTTTACGATCACCAGCGATCAAGGCATGCGATCCGAAAACGCCGTTCATCGGCGCGGCGAAACGGGCGGGATTTGTCAACAACCTGTAACCGAATCCGGGCAGTCTCGGAGCCATGGAAAGCCGCGACGGCTGGCGCAAGGATGCGACCTTTTTCAGGACCACCAACCACTCGACCGAGACATTGGAGGCCACATGAGCAGCAAAACTCTGGAAACCCTGGTCAAGCGATCCGACCTCAACCCCAAGCAGCCGCTTGAGTTCTGGAGGCAGCTGCGGCGCTGTAAGACAGACTATCGCCCGAGCGCGGCGGCACTGGCGAGGCGTGCGTCAATGGACCTCGAGTTCTGCGCGGCCGGCCGATAAGCAGCGTCTAGCCGGCATGCCCCGTACGTCGCCCTCACGTCGCAACAGAACAAACAGAACCGGGCTCAGCCTTGAGCCCGCAGGCGCGCAGGTTTAACAGTACGCCTGCCCTCTCAGATGACGGGTGAGGTCGAAAGCTATTTGCTCCCTCGTTCAGATACGACGCGACCAGAACCCTCAATCGAGCCTGTACCGCCGAAGCGAGCAGAAAGCTTCTGCAGCGGTTTGGTCATCACTCACGACTGAGTGGCGCGCTCCTGACGGAGCAAAAGCCAGACGATCCCGAGCGCCCCGACTGCCACCACCGCAGCGCCAAGAAAGATGCTCTGCATGCCGATGTAAGCCGCTAGCACGCCCATGATCGCGCCGGACAGCCCCAGCGACAGGTCGAAGAACATGGCGAACACGCTGAGGCCCGAGCTGCGATTGGCCGTTCCCACGCGTGACACTACGCCAACCCCCAGCGCGGGATAGAGCAAGGAAAGCCCGCAGCCCGTTAGCGCGGAGCCTGCCAGGGCAAAGCTGGGCGCCTCCGCAAGCCAGAGCAACAAGAGCCCGAAAATCTCCACCACCAGGCACACCATCGCCACCGAATAACCGCCGACGCGGTTGATGAGGTTCGGACACAACAACCGCGTCCCGATAAAGGCAAACGCAAAGGCCGTGAGGCACCAGGCCGCGCCATCCCAACCGCGGGCGTTGTAATACAGCGCGATGAAAGCGGTCAGCGTGCCGTAGCCAATGGTGGCCAACGCCAGGCTGATACCAGGCGGTGCGACCTTCCACAGGACTTTGCCGAACGGCAAGCGCTTGCCCGGGTTCAGCGGTGCATCACCACGCCGCCAAGCCAATGCGAGGCCCGTCGAGGCAAGCGCCATCGTCACGACACCCAGGCTCCACAGACCCAAGGATTGAGTGAGAAAGACACCAAGCGGTGCGCCGATCCCGACGCCGCCGTAAGCCGCCACGCCATTCCAGGAGATCGTTCGCGCTGTGCTTTCCGCGCCCAGTCGGCTGATGCCCCAGCTGATCGCCGATATGCCGATCAGGCTCTGCGCAAACCCGAGAATCAACCGGCTGCCGACCATCACGGCGATGCTTGCCATCGGCCAGGATTCCAGCAACGCCGAGGCGAGCAGCAACAGACCACTCAGCAACCCGGACGCCATGCCGATCAACACGGTTTTCTTCGCCCCGCGCTCGTCCGCCAACCGTCCGGCAAGCGGGCGGCAAAGCAAGGTGGTCAGGTACTGCGCACCGATCACGATGCCGGCGATAGCAGTGCTGAAGCCGAGATTTTCATGGATGTAGCCCGGCAGCGACGCCAACGGGATGCCGATGGAAATGAACGAGATGAAGTTGAACACCACCAGAGACAGGATGAAGAAGGTGTCGTTGGCAGAAGGTTTCGCAGCGGGCATCGGATCGCCTGTTGGGATGAGCTGAAGGAAGATGACACGGCGGGCCAAACCGACCCCGGCGCCTATGGAGCGCCGAGGTAGCGCGCGGGTCGTCCGAGGTTAGGACCACTAAGTGATTGGTCCGATCTTGCCCAAGCGGAAGTCATCATACAACCACCGTCAGGCCGACGGCGTGCTCGATTCAGCTCTCGCTCGCCACAGCTATGGCCTTCGGCCGGCGCCATTGGGGCAAACCGATCAGGATTACCGCGCTGACGATAACCGTCATCGCCAACCACTCTTCAGGCCCGATACGCTCACCAGCAAACGTAATACCCAGCAGGACCGCCACCACCGGATTTACATAGGCGTAACTGGTTGCCGCTGCCGGTCGCACATGCTTGAGCAGGTACAGGTAGGCGCTGAACGCGACGATGGACCCGAGAAGCGTCAAGTAGACCAACGCAAGCCAGCCGCTCATGCCTGGCATCTGCTGCAGGCGCTCGCCACTCACCAGGCTGCCGAACAACAACACGGCGCCACCGGCGAGCATCTGTGCTGCACTCGCCATTGCACCGTTCGGCAGGCTGAGGTGGCGGCTCCACATCGAACCGAACGCCCAGCTCGCCGCTGCGAGCAACACGATCACCGCGCCCAGAGGGCTGGCCTGGAGGTTGTGTCCTAGATTGAGCAAGCCGATGCCGATCAGCCCCAGCAGGATCCCGCCCCACTCTAATCCGGTGGTTCGCTGGCCCCAGATCAAGCCGAACAGCAAGGCAAACAGCGGCACGGTGGCAATCGCCAGCGCCGCAACCGCCGACGCTACCCCAAGGTGCTCGGCAATGGTGACGCCGCCATTGCCGCAACTGAGCAGAAGGAAGCCGACGATTGCACATGACCGCCACTCCTTGGCGGTCGGCATCGGGACACCGCGCCAGCGCAACCAGGCAAACATCAGGCTACCGGCTACGACGAAACGCAGCCCGGCCAGCAACATCGGCGGCCACGACTGGACGCCAATACGAATTACAAAATAGGTCGAACCCCAGATCAGATACAGGGCGGCAAAAGCGCCCACGAGCAGCAGCGGAAAGCGGCGCGAAGACATGACGTGAGGCCCAAGCGGGTGGTGGGATCGACCATTCTGGATAGCCCGCTTAGCCAAGAATAAGCACAGTCAGCCATTTGTTTAGCGGTGCAGTTAGGCGCACCGCCTCACCGCTTAGCCATTATTGAGGCCGAAGGGATCATCAATGCTGTGGCTTGGCTCGGTGAACCAGCGCGGTCCACTCTCGCTCATGTAGAAGTGGTCCTCCAGGCGAATGCCGAACTCACCGGGCACGCAGATCATCGGTTCATTGCTGAAACACATGCCGACGCCGATGGGTGTCTGGTCGCCGCGGACCAGATAGGGGCTTTCATGGATTTCCAGCCCGATCCCGTGACCGGTGCGATGAGGAAGGCCCGGCAATTGGTAATCGGGACCGAGGCCGCAGGCTTCGAGCGCGCCTCGCGCCGCCTCGTCCACTTCTTCACAGCGCGCACCCAGGCGGGCCGCCGCAAACGCGGCCAACTGTGCGTCCTTTTCGAAGGTCCACAATGCTCGCTGGTGTTCGCTCGGCTCACCGAAGACGTAACTGCGCGTGATGTCCGACAGGTAACTGTGCACACGACAGCCCGTGTCGATCAGGACCATGTCACCGCGCTTGAGCGTTTGCGCATACTTCACACCATGGGGAAATGCACTCGCCTCGCCGAACAGCACGATGCAGAAGGTTGACCCTGGCGCACCGACTGCCCGGTGCGCCAGCTCGATAAACCGAACCACTTCGGTGGTGCTGATGCCCTCGTGCAGGATGCTCGCCGCCGCTTTGTGCACTTCCAGCGTCATGTCCTTGGCCCGTTGCATCAAGGCGATCTCAGCACTCGATTTACGCTGCCGGCAATAGCTTGTCACGACGCTCGCATCGGTGAAGGCGTAGCCTGGATCCAGCAAACGCAGGCCGTCGAACATGAAAAACGGCAACGACGGACACAGACCAATGCATGGGCGAAGACTGGTGTTCGGCTGGATGCCCTTGCGCTGCAAACAGTCGAGCAACAAACGATAGGGGCTTTCATGCTCCTGCCACCCGTTGACTGCACCATCAACCACCATGAAGTCGCGAATCGTGCCCTCTTCGAAGGCCGGCGCCAGGTACTCCAGCGCACCATCGGCGGGCAGGATTGCACCAACCATGCGCTCGCTCGGGCTCCAGCGCACGCCGGTGAAGTACTCGAGGTTCGCGCCCGCGCTAAGAAAAACGGCGTCGAGGCCAAGCTGCCTCATGCGCCGCTGTGCCTTGTCGATACGGTCCAGGTACTCGTCTTGCACTATCGGCTCGACGCCATCCAGCATGTTGCGCAAGCGCCCAAGCGCTTCTTCCTGCGTGCTGCCGCCGACACCGATGGTCATGCCTGTTCTCCGAAACCAGCCGAAAATGTTGGTCGAATTTAAGTACAGCTTAATTTTTCTAGCAAAGCTTTTTTCTGCCGTGCCGTGAAAAAGCCAAAATCAAGGCTGGCGCGAGCCTGTCCCGCTGGCCGTATACTGGCCACTTTCACAAGGCGAATTTCATGACAGTCGACCGTATCGGCGAGCGATTGCGTCGTCACAGGCGTGCCGCTAACAAGACCCTGAACCAGGTAGCCAAGGAGTCGGGGCTGACGGCGAGCTTCCTGTCCCAGGCCGAACGTAACCTTACGGGTGTCTCGATTTCGTCGCTGGCGAACATCGCAAAATCGCTCGGCGTGCCGCTCAATTCGCTGTTTGATCAGCCCAGCCAACCGCAGCCCGATTCCCACCAGGGCGAACGAGTTCGTTACACCATCGAAGGCCAGCCGCTGGCGTACGAGCGCCTTTCTACAAGCTTTCCAGGCAATCTGCTGAACGCCGTCAAAGTCAGCATGCCAGTGGGTTACCAGTCCGAACTCATTGCCCACGAAGGCGCCGAATTCGCCTATGTCCTCTCCGGACGGATCATCTACACGGTCGATGGCCGCGACTATCCGTTGGCCAGCGGCGACTCCATACATTTCGATGCGGGCAAGCCTCACCACCTAGCCAACGTAGGCGATCAACCGGCAGAAGTGCTCACCGTAACGACCATGGGCCTGTTCGACGATTTGACCACCCGCTAGCTGGCACCGCTATTGCTTGATCTCGATACCTGAAGCTCGCCAACGAAATTTAGCAGCGCTTAATTTCTGTTGACCGGGTTTTCAGCATGACTTAATTTCGAGGCAGGCTAGGCTGTGATCTTCAAGACGCAGCCGCCAACAGTGTTCTGCGCCGAGCGGGCGAACCCCCACGGCGACACCGGCGTGCAGTGAGCCACTGTTCGGTCCACGAGACCAACCCTCGATGAACATAAAAAAGAATGAGGTTTGCATGCGAAACACTCTCTCCATCCGAGCATTGCTCGCCGCGGGACTGATCCTCGGCTCGCCCCTCAGCTACGCCGCCAGCAGCCTGGTGTACTGCTCCGAGGGCAGCCCCGCCGGTTTCGATCCCGGTCAGTACACCACCGGTACAGACTTCGACGCCGCCTCGGAAACCGTATTCAACCGTCTCGCCCAATTCGAACGAGGCGGCACTCGCGCCCTACCCGCGCTGGCAACCAAATGGGAGGTCAGCGATGACGGCCTCACCTATACGTTCCATCTGCGTCCCGGGGTCAAGTTTCATACCACTGACTACTTCAAGCCCAGCCGCGAGTTCAATGCCGACGACGTCCTCTTTACTTTCCAGCGCATGCTCGACAAGGAGCATCCGTTCCGCAAGGCGTACGCCAGCGAGTTTCCCTATTTCGTCGACATGGGCATGGACAAGAACATCACCAAGGTCGAGAAGCTCGACGACATGACGGTCCGCTTTACCCTCGACAAAGTAGATGCCGCCTTCATACAGAACCTCGCAATGAACTTTGCCGCGATCCATTCAGCTGAATATGCCGATCAGTTGCTCCAAGCCGGCAACAGTGAACAGATCAACCAGAAGCCGATTGGCACTGGGCCGTTCGTGTTCAGCCGCTACCAGAAAGATGCTCAGATCCGCTTCAAGGGCAACAAGGAATACTGGAAACCCGAAGACGTGAAGATCGATAACTTGATTTTCGCGATCACTACCGATGCCTCGGTCCGCGCGCAGAAGCTTCGTGCCGGGGAATGCCAGGTTACGCTCAACCCTCGCCCGGCGGACATCGAAGCGTTGCAGAAAGATCCCAACATCGAGGTACCGAGCCAACCCGGCTTTAACCTCGGATACATCGCCTACAACGTTGAGCACGAGCCACTCGGCAAGCTTGAGGTGCGCAAGGCGTTGGACATGGCCGTCGACAAGAAATCGATCATCGAGGCCGTCTATCAGGGGGCCGGCCAATTGGCTGTGAACGCCCTTCCGCCCACTCAGTGGTCTTACGACGAGAGCATCAAGGGCACCGAATACAACCCGGAAAAAGCGCGCGAATTGCTTAAACAGGCAGGCGTCAAGGAAGGCACCGAAATCACCCTGTGGGCAATGCCGGTGCAGCGCCCCTACAACCCCAACGCCAAGCTGATGGCGCAAATGATCCAGGCTGACTGGGCCAAGATCGGGATCAAGGCACGCATTGTCAGCTACGAGTGGGGCGAATACATCAAGCGCGGCCATGCGGGGGAACATGATGCCATGCTGATCGGCTGGACTGGGGACAATGGCGACCCGGACAACTGGATGAACACGCTGTATGGCTGTGATGCGGTAAATGGCAACAATTGGTCGAGATGGTGCGATGCCGAGTACGACAAAGTGGTCAAGGATGCCAAGCGCATTACGGATCAGGCTGAACGCACAAAGCTGTATGAACAGGCGCAGCAGATCATTCAGGAGCAGGTGCCCATCACGCCGATCGCCCACTCCACTGTCTACCAACCGATGCGCAACAGCGTCGAGGGCTTCGAAATCAGCCCCTTCGGGCGTAACTCCTTCTATGGCGTAGAAAACAAGCGTTGATAGTAGCGAAGCCAGGCCTGCTCTCGGGCAGGTCTGGCTGACCTCCTTTGCACGCTTTTTGACTGCCGGTCCGCACAGCCAAGCGTCATCAGCCCAACGATAGTCGCGAACTTGAGTACGGCGATCGAGGCTGTGCTGTCGCGCAGCCATAGTTTTACCAGGAGTTCTGCAATGCTCAGCTTCATAGCCCGCCGCGTGGGTCTGCTGATACCCACCTTTTTCGGGATCACGCTACTCACCTTTGCCCTGATTCGCATGATCCCCGGGGATCCGGTGGAAGTGATGATGGGAGAGCGAAAAGTCGATCCGGAGATGCATGCCCAGGCCATGGAGCGGCTGGGTCTTAACAAGCCACTCTATCTGCAGTATTTCGATTACATCGGCAATCTGGCGCAAGGCGATCTCGGCGAGTCGCTGCGTACACGCACCAGCGTCTGGAAAGAGTTCACTACCCTGTTTCCCGCCACCCTTGAGCTTGCCTTCGCGGCACTGATCATCGCCGGCACCCTGGGCTTGCTGGCTGGCGTGGTCGCAGCACTTAAACGCGGCTCGCTGTTCGACCATGGCGTCATGGGCGTTTCGCTGGTGGGTTACTCAATGCCGATCTTCTGGTGGGGGCTAATTCTCATCATGTTTTTCTCCGTAGGCCTTGGCTGGACGCCCGTTTCCGGACGAATCGACCTGCTCTACGACGTACCGCCCGTCACCGGCTTCATGCTGATCGACACCCTGCTCAGCGAAGAAGAAGGCGCATTTCTGGACGCTCTTCACCACATGATTCTGCCGGCTGTGGTGCTGGCGACGATTCCCCTGGCGGTCATCGCCCGCATGACGCGCTCAGCGATGCTGGAAGTGCTGCGCGAAGATTATGTCCGCACGGCTCGGGCGAAAGGTTTATCGCCGAGCCGAGTGGTTTTCGTCCATGGGCTGCGCAACGCGCTGATCCCCGTCCTGACCGTGTTCGGCTTGCAGATCGGCACCCTGCTGGCCGGAGCCGTACTGACCGAGACGATTTTCTCCTGGCCGGGCATCGGCAAGTGGCTGATCGAATCCATCGGCGCTCGCGACTACCCAGTAGTGCAGAACGGCATCTTGCTGGTCGCCTGCCTCGTCATCCTGGTCAATTTCACCGTGGACATCCTCTACGGCCTGGCCAACCCCCGTATTCGCCACCAGCGCTAAGGAGGCCGAAGCATGAACAGCATCGAGACCCTGCCGGCCGCCGAACCGACTGCATATTACCCATCACCCCTTCGGGAGTTCTGGAGTGCCTTTCGCCGCAACAAGGGCGCACTCGGCGGCCTGATCTACATGGTGTTGCTGGTTGCCTGCGCCCTGTTCGCACCGGCTTTGGCACCCTATAACCCCAGCGAACAATTTCGCGATTTTTTGCTCACCCCGCCAGCATGGCAGGAAGGCGGGACGGCGCAATTCATACTTGGCACCGACGAGCTCGGACGGGACATGCTTTCGCGGCTGATCCACGGGGCGCGGCTGTCGCTACTGATCGGCCTCGCTTCGGTCGTCTTTTCACTGCTACCCGGCATCCTGCTCGGCCTGCTGGCAGGCTTTTCGCCTACTCGGCTGGGGCCGTTCATCATGCGCTTGATGGACATCATGCTGGCACTGCCCTCGCTACTGCTGGCGGTAGCGATCGTGGCGATCCTCGGCCCAGGTCTGATCAATACCATCTTCGCCATCGCCATCGTGTCCCTGCCCTCTTACGTGCGCCTGACCCGGGCGGCGGTGATGACCGAGCTCAACCGCGACTACGTGACAGCCTCGAAACTTGCTGGCGCCGGCACCTTGCGGCTGATGTTCATCAGCGTACTGCCGAACTGTATGGCGCCGCTGATCATCCAGGCCACGCTGAGCTTTTCCTCGGCGATTCTCGACGCCGCCGCGCTGGGCTTTCTCGGCCTTGGCGTTCAGCCGCCTACACCCGAGTGGGGCACGATGCTGGCCTCGGCACGCGATTACATCGAGCGCGCCTGGTGGGTCGTATCCCTTCCTGGCTTGGCGATTCTGCTCAGCGTTCTGGCGATCAACCTGTTCGGCGACGGCCTGCGCGATGCGCTTGATCCCAAGCTCAAGAATGCCGCATGAGGAGTCCACAGATGCTTCGTTCAGAACTTACGAACACAAGGGACAACCGCCGATGAGCCTCCTCGAGATTCAAAACCTGTCGGTGCGCTTTGGAGACGACGGCGCGCCACCTGTGGTGGACGGGCTAGACCTCAGCGTCGACAAAGGTGAAGTGCTGGCCATCGTCGGTGAGTCCGGCTCTGGCAAGTCAGTCACGATGATGGCCTTGATGGGGCTGGTCGATGCACCGGGCAAAGTGGCGGCTGATCGCCTCCAATTCGCCGGCCAAGATTTGTTGACTCTCAAGGGGCGCCAGCGCCGTCGAGTGATCGGTAAGGATTTGGCCATGGTCTTTCAGGACCCGATGACCGCGCTCAATCCAAGCTATACCGTGGGTTTCCAGATCGAAGAGGTGCTGCGACAGCATCTGGGCCTCAAGGGCAAAGCCGCTCGGCAGCGAGCACTCGAGCTGCTCGAGCGGGTTGAGATCCCCGGCGCCGCCAGCCGTCTGGACGCCTTCCCCCATCAGCTGTCCGGCGGCATGAGCCAACGCGTTGCCATCGCCATGGCCATCGCCGGAGAGCCGCAGCTACTGATCGCCGACGAGCCGACCACAGCGCTGGACGTGACCATCCAGGCGCAGATCATGGATCTGCTGCTGAGCTTGCAGCGCGACCAGAACATGGCACTCATCCTGATTACTCACGACCTGGCCGTGGTAGCCGAAACCGCTCAGCGCGTCTGTGTGATGTATGCGGGCCAAGCGGTCGAGACCGGGCGCGTACCAGAGCTGTTCGACGCACCCGCTCATCCGTACACCGAAGCGTTGCTCGCCTCCATACCGGAACATTCGAACAGTCGGCGTCTTGCGACCTTGCCGGGCATCGTTCCGGGTCGATACGACCGCCCGGCGGGCTGCCTGCTCTCGCCACGTTGCCCTTACGCTCAACCACGCTGCGGAGAACGACCGGCACTGGAACCCTACGACCGCGGCGAGGTGCGCTGCTTTTACCCGCGCAACATGACACCTGGCGAAGCACCTGAAGTGCTGCCGGAGTCGCAACGTCCTAGCCAGCCACCCGGAGAACACCATGTCTACTGAGCCGTCGACAGGCAGCGTGCTGTCCGCACGCGAGCTGACCCGCCACTACCAAATCTCACGTGGGCTGTTCAAACCACACGCCACCGTACGCGCGCTCAACGGCGTGTCCTTCGAACTGGCGTCCGGCGAAACGCTTGCGGTGGTGGGCGAATCCGGTTGCGGCAAGTCCACGCTTGCACGAGCACTGACACTCATCGAGGAGCCGACGTCCGGCTCGTTGCAGATTGCCGGACAGGAAGTGGCAGGCGCAGACAAGGCTCAACGCAAACAGCTACGCCGCGATGTGCAGATGGTGTTTCAGAATCCCTACGCCTCGTTGAACCCAAGGCAGAAGATCGGCGACCAGTTGGCTGAACCGCTTGTTATCAATACCGGGCTGTCACGCAGTGAACGCCGGGAGCGCGTGCAGGCGATGATGCAGCAGGTCGGGCTGCGTCCCGAGCACTACCAGCGCTATCCGCATATGTTCTCCGGCGGCCAGCGCCAGCGCATCGCCCTTGCGCGGGCCATGATGCTCAATCCGAAGGTGCTGATTGCCGACGAGCCGACTTCGGCGCTGGATGTGTCGATTCAAGCGCAGGTGCTGAACCTCTTCATGGATCTGCAGGAGCAGTTCAACGCCGGCTATGTCTTCATATCCCATGACCTGGCTGTTGTCCGCCATGTGGCCGATAAGGTACTGGTGATGTATTTCGGCAGCCCGATGGAAATGGGGCCAGCCGAGCTGATCTACACCCGCCCGCTACACCCCTACACTCAGGTGCTGCTGGCCGCGACGCCAAGCATTCGACCTGACTCGACGAAGCCGAAAATCAAGGTCAGCGGCGAACTGCCCAACCCGCTCGACCCACCTACCGGCTGCGTTTTCCACACCCGCTGCCCTCACGCCACCGAACGCTGCAGTTCAGAAGTCCCGGCATTCCGCCCTTTGGACGACAGGCTGGTGGCCTGCCACTACGCCGAGGAAGTGGGCTCGGCACCCCAAACCGCTTCGGTCGCCTGAGCCGAGTCAGGCCCGCGAGTTGCTTCATGAACTCAAACGACAAAGGCCCCAGAACATGGGGCCTTCTACCACAGACTGGCAGAGCCGGTGAGATTCGACGCCGTCGCCTATCTTGGATGACGCATAGACAAACGTTCAGCTAAATGGCGATCTGTCGTTCTCGCAAGCCCTCGAGCAGAGCCGGCCGTAGTGCAATGACGTCGAGTTCGATCACGCTAATCAACCCTGCCAATTGCGCTCGCGTAACCGATACGCCACACGGGAGCCCGGTCAAGACCAACGACTCCCCGGTCAACTCATCCAGCAGCATCGCCTGGATGGTCTGAGGAGAATCCATTGTGGCCGTGAACAACAGCGGCCTGAAGTGTTCCCGCACGAGTCCCAAAGCCTCGGGCAGCCTAATCCGGATCATCTGACAATTCCTTTTGTCCGAGCGGAGATCTTAGTTACCAAGCGCACCCACCGCACGCTAAAGAAACGCCAACTACCTCACCTTTAAGCACGGAGTTACGTCCATCGCTGGGTAGAAGCCACGAGCTCGCTCCAATCAGCCCACGTGCTGGAGTCACCCAGCGCACCATCGCTCGCCGTCTCCAAACAAACTAGCTGGGACCGGCGAAAATCGCGGAACTGGCGTCTGAGGACGACTTCGCGCTGCCGCACTCGCTCCCTTGGGAACAATATGGGAACGCTCATGCCCGCAGTCCCTAGCCCAGAAACGCTGAAGGCCCCGGAATACGGGGCCTTCAGTTCGCGATATGGCGGAGGAGGTGAGATTCGAACTCACGGAAGAGTTTCCCCTTCGACGGTTTTCAAGACCGTTGCATTCAACCGCTCTGCCACTCCTCCGCAGAGA
>Ga0163200_1000009_pt1 | contig 101748 bp, 92 predicted proteins | sample PL_2010_200m_FD_113535 | JGI IMG/M metagenome (GOLD analysis project Ga0163200, IMG submission 113535) | Freshwater microbial communities from Powell Lake, British Columbia, Canada to study Microbial Dark Matter (Phase II) - PL_2010_200m | ecosystem: Environmental > Aquatic > Freshwater > Lake ... | reverse complement strand
GAGTACGCTGAGTACGCCACTTCACTTCTTTCGGGTCCAGACGAATCGAGCGGCTGACCTGGTGTACCGCCAGCCCCCACTCGTAGCCCTGCACCGAAATTACATACTGAAGTCCGTCGCGGAAATCGTCGCGATACCGCTCAGCCATCACCCAGCGTGCGGTATCCAGGACTTTCAAATTGCCAGCCTGGCTCGGCAAGATGCCAAGGAACCAGGCCGGCTGGCCGAACAACGGCGTCAGCTCCTGCCCGGCAAGCGGATAGATCGAGCCGAGACTGACCAGCGGCACCGCCAGCGTCAGCCCGGCCACGTCGAACAACAGGCACTCGAACGGCTCCTCGCCCCACTCTGGCTGGCGGCTCAGGATTGCTGGCGGACCGCCCGGCGCTTGGCCCTGCGACTCAAGTATGGCAACGGGTTCGACCGGTACAGGCGGCGCCTTCGCGGGTAACTCGGGTGGCAATTCGAGCAACGGCTGCGCCTCGACTATCACCGGAACGGCAATAGCTTCGGGCTCGGGCGGAGTAACCGGGCGCAGCGCAACCACCCGCTGCGTATCGCGCTGTTGCTCCTCGAGCACGGCAGCCTGAAACTCGTCTGCACTGACCGATTCGGCCAATCCGATGACGGCGTCCTGCAACAGGGCGTCGAGATATGACTGCAGCGTCTGTTGCGATCGGCTTTCTTTAAGAACGGTACGACTCATGGAACCAACTCGTGCGAACCCACTGGATAGGCTATCGGCCGCACCCATGTCGAACTTGAACGGCGAACGCGGCCGTACGTCGTCATTCAGGCCACCTGCGGCGAAGCTTGCGCCGCTAGCAGTGTTTTGAGCAGCGCGCGATAGGCGAGCACGCCCCGGCTGCTCGGATCATGCTGGGACGGCGTAAGGCCGGCACGACTGGCATCGCGCAAACGTGTATCAATCGGAATGAAGGCTTGCCAGAGGTTGTCCTGGTAGCCATTACGCAAGACCCTGAGTGTGCTCATCGAGGCTGCAGTGCGGCGATCGAACATCGTCGGCACGATGGTGTAAGGCAAGGCCTGCCGGCGCGACCGATTGATCATGCTCAGCGTGCTGACCATCCGCTCCAGGCCCTTCATGGCCAGAAACTCAGTCTGCACCGGAATGATCAACTGCTGGCTGGCTGCCAGCGCGTTTACCATCAGCACCCCCAGCAGCGGCGGGCTGTCGATGATGGCGTAGTCGAAATCCTGCCACAGCTGAGAAAGACTTTTGGCGATGACCAGACCGAGACCGTTCTGGCCGGGCGACTGACGCTCCAGCGTCGCCAGTACCGTGCTGGACGGCAACAGGGAAAGGCGCTCATGGCTAGTCGGCAGCAGCAGTTGCCAAGGCAAACCCTCGGGAACCGTGCCCTGGTGCTGGAACAGATCGAAGACGCTGTGATCGAGGTTATCCGGGTCATGACCGAAATAGCTCGTCATCGAGCCATGGGGGTCGAGATCCAGCGCTACGACCCGCTTGCCCGAATCGGCCAGCAAACCGGCAAGTGCTATGGAGGTAGTGGTCTTGCCCACTCCACCTTTTTGATTGGCTACAGCCCAGACTCTCATATGTATCTTTCCATCCGGATCGAACCAGACCGGGATCGGCCGTCTCGGCCTTGGCCGGCGACGGAGAATTGACGACACCGCGAGCGGCACCTAACGATCAGAAGGAACAGCACGTTGTGTGCCAGGTTGCGGGGCCACCCCGACAGGTCGAGCATTCCCACTTCCCACACCACTGACGCTGCGACGAACGTCCAGATTGCGTGAAACAACCAGAATCACCCGACGATTACGCGCCCTGCCCTCGGCGGTGGAATTATCCGCAATGGGTTGAAATTCGCCGTAACCCACTGCGGCCAAGCGTGCCGGGTCGACGCCGTCGGCCGCTAGCATTCGCACCACACTGCCGGCACGGGCGGCGGAAAGCTCCCAGTTGGTAGGAAACTTTTCGGTGTTGATCGGCAGGTTGTCGGTGAATCCTTCGACATGGATGGGATTGTCGAAAGGCGCCAGAATCCCGGCAATCTTCTCCAGCAGATCGAACGCATGGTCGTTAGGCAACGCATCGCCGCTGGGGAAAAGCAGGCTCGAATTCAGTTCGATTTCAACCCAAAGCTCGTTGCCGCGAATCGTCAGTTGCTTCGAATCGATCAGATCGGCAAAGGCCGCCTGCATGCTCTGCATGATGCTTTGCAGCGGATCGATTGGCTGCTGAGACGATTGCGGCTCGTCGATCTGGGATGCATCCGGCTGCGTAGTACGTGGTCTCTCTTCACCGATCGGAATCGGCTTGACCGCTCGGTCGACCTGATTGAAAACGCCTACCAACGAATCGGACAGAATCTTGTATTTGCCCTCGTTGAGCGAAGAGATTGAATACATCACCACGAAGAAGGCAAACAGCAGGGTGATGAAATCCGCGTAGGACACCAGCCAACGCTCGTGATTCTCCGGCTCTTCGTGAGTGCGGCGACGGGCCATTCAGATGCCTCCAGCGTTTAGCGCGCAACTCATCGAGCTAGGCGTTTCAGAGCCTAAGTTGATGATCGTCTTGACTGGAGCCTTTTCCATCTTCGTTCCCAGGACCGCAGCGGCAAGGGTGCCGTTGGCATTCCGTCAGTTAATCGATGAAACCCTGGAGCTTCATTTCGATTGAACGAGGGTTTTCTCCTTCGGCAATCGACAGAACGCCTTCGAGCAACATTTCGCGGTAAGCGGTCTGCTTCTGCACCACGCTTTTGAGCTTGTTGCCCATCGGCAAAACCAGCAGGTTGGCAAAGGCCACACCGTAAATCGTCGCAACGAAGGCAACCGCAATACCACTGCCCAGCTGACTGGGATCGGCGAGATTGCCCATGACATGTATCAGCCCCATCACCGCACCGATGATGCCTACCGTGGGCGAATAGCCACCCATGCTCTCGAACACTTTCGCCGCCCTCAGATCGCGGGTTTCCTGCGTGTACAGGTCAACCTCGAGAATGCTGCGAATCACTTCCGGCTCAGCACCATCGACCAGCAGCTGCAAGCCTTTGCGTGCGTAGGGATCTGGCTCGGTTTCGGCGATCGGCTCAAGCCCCAGCAAACCCTCCTTTCGCGCCGTAGCGCTCCAGCTCGTGACCAAGCTGATACCACGGACCATGTCGATACGCGGGGGAAACAAAATCCACCCCATCACCGACATCGCTCGCATGAATACCGCCATTGGCGTTTGCAGCAGCACCGCACCGAGCGTACCGCCGAGCACGATCAGTGCGGCCGGGCCATTGAGCAGCGCCGACACATGCCCGCCTTCGAGGAAGTTACCCCCGACAATGGCAACAAACGCAAGGACCAGCCCGATCAGGCTGAGTACATCCATCAGATGCACGCCTCGCTCAAATGGCGACCGATGTCATCGAGCCCGTAGACGGCATCGCTGAGGTTGGCCTTGACCACTGCCATCGGCATCCCATAAATCACACAACTGGCCTCATCCTGCGCCCAGACCTGGCTGCCGCTCTGTTTGAGCATCCGTGCGCCTTCACGGCCATCAGCCCCCATACCGGTTAGCACGACCGCCAGTACCTTGTCTCCGTACGCCTTGGCGGCTGATCCAAAGGTGACGTCGACGCAGGGCCTGTAGTTGAGGCGTTCGTCGCCCGGCAGGATACGCACCGTACCTCGCCCGTCGACCATCATCTGTTTGCCGCCCGGCGCCAGCAGTGCCAAGCCTGGACGTAATAGATCGCCGTCTTCGGCCTCCTTGACGCGGATCTTGCAGAGCTTGTCCAGACGTTCGGCGAAGGCTTTGGTAAACGCGGCCGGCATGTGCTGAATCAGCACGATAGGCGCCGGAAAATTGCCGGGCAGCTGCGTTAGCACGCGCTGAAGCGCCACCGGCCCACCAGTTGAAGTGCCAATGGCGACCAGCCGGTACGATTTCCGACGAGGCGCCGAAACCGGCGCCGTATGGGCGGGCGTCGCATGCCGGGCAACAGGAGCCGTGCCCGACACGACGCTAGCTGACCGAGACCCCGGCACCGTAGCAGCCGGAGCGACACTAGTACTGCTGAAGCGGCGATTGCTGCGCGAAATGGAGTGGACCTTTTCGCAGAGCAGTTGCTTGACCTTGTCCGGATTTCGCGAGATGTCCTCGAAGTTCTTCGGCAGAAAGTCGACGGCTCCCGCATCCAGCGCGTCGAGGGTGACCCGTGCGCCTTCGTGGGTTAGCGATGAGAACATCAGCACGGGTGTTGGACAGCGCTGCATGATTTGCCGGACCGCGGTAATGCCGTCCATCATCGGCATCTCGTAGTCCATGGTGATGACGTCCGGTTTCAACGCCAGCGCCTGGTCGATTGCCTCGCGGCCGTTGGTCGCGGTTCCGATCACCTGGATATTCGAATCTGAAGAAAGGATCTCCGATACACGGCGGCGGAAAAAGCCGGAATCGTCCACCACCAGGACCTTGACTGCCATAAAACAACTCCTAGCGACAGCGGTCCGTGAAAAACCGCTGCCTACTGATCAGATCCGGCGTGCGTAACGCTTAAGCATGCTCGGGACATCCAGGATCAAGGCGATACGACCATCGCCAGTGATAGTCGCACCGGACATTCCCGGAGTGCCCTGCAGCATCTTGCCCAACGGCTTGATCACTACCTCTTCCTGCCCCACCAGCTGATCGACGACGAAGCCGATACTTTGGTTGCCGACGTTGAGGATCACCACGTGACCTTCACGCTGCTCTTCGAGCTCGGCACCGCGCACCAGCCAGCGCTTGAGATAGAACAATGGCAGCGCCTTGTCGCGAACGATCACCACTTCCTGACCATCAACCACGTTGGTACGGGACAGGTCGAGGTGGAAGATCTCGTTAACACTGACCAGCGGGAAAGCGAATGCCTGGTTACCCAGCATCACCATCAGGGTTGGCATGATCGCCAGCGTCAGGGGCACTTTGATTACAACGCGCGAGCCCTGGCCTTTGTTGGAGAAGACGTTGACGGTGCCGTTGAGCTGCGAAATCTTGGTCTTGACCACGTCCATGCCAACGCCGCGGCCGGACACGTCGGAGATCTCCGTTTTGGTCGAGAAGCCCGGCGCAAAGATCAGATTGTAGGATTCCAGATCGCTCAGGCGATCGGCTGCGTCCTTGTCGAGCAAGCCCTTCTCCACCGCCTTGACGCGCAGAACGTCTGCATCCATGCCTTTGCCATCATCGGTGATCAGCAACAGGATGTGGTCGCCTTCCTGTTCAGCGGAGAGTACGACCTTGCCGGTACGCGGCTTGCCTGCAGCTTCGCGCTCTTCCGGTGTCTCGATGCCGTGATCCACCGCGTTGCGCACCAAGTGCACCAGCGGATCAGCCAAGGCTTCGACGAGATTCTTGTCCAGGTCGGTTTCTTCGCCGACCAGTTCCAGATTGATTTCTTTCTTGAGGCTGCGAGCCAGATCGCGAACAAGACGCGGGAAGCGACCGAACACCTTCTTGATCGGTTGCATGCGTGTTTTCATCACGGCGCTCTGCAGGTCAGCGGTCACCACATCGAGGTTGGACACGGCCTTGGCCATGGCCTCGTCGGCGCTGTTGGACCCCAGGCGCACCAAGCGGTTACGCACCAGTACCAGTTCACCCACCATGTTCATGATTTCATCGAGCCGCGCGGTATCGACTCGAACAGTCGTCTCAGCCTCGCTCGCGGGCTTCTCCGGAGCTGCAGCAGACTTGGATGCAAGCTCCGCTTTCGCCGGGGCAGCAGCCTTGCTCGCTACGGCATTTGCTGCCGGTTTCGCTGGTGCAGCCTTTTTCTCGGCAGGCGCGGCAGCCGGTGCGGGCTTGGTGGCAGGCACAGCTGCAGCCGCGACTGGCGCGGCAGCATCAGGTTCAAACTTGCCCTTACCATGCAGCTGGTCCAGCAGCGCTTCGAATTCATCGTCGCTGATGTCAGCGCCACCCGCCGCGGCAGGCTTGTCAACGGACCCGGCAGGGGCAGCAGGTGCAGCGGCAGCCGGTTCGGCGAACTGGCCTTTGCCATGCAGTTGATCGAGCAATGCCTCGAATTCGTCGTCGGTAATCTCGTCGCTGGCAGACTGTCCCGCCACCGCAGCAGCAGGAGCGACCGGAGTCGATTGCTGCTCCGTCGCGAAATGACCCTTTCCATGGAGCTGATCGAGCAGCGATTCGAACTCCTCGTCGGTAATTTCATCTGGGGCGCTTGAAGAAGGCGCCTCGGCAGATTCGTCCAGCGCGCCAAGAAACTGCTCGAACTCGCTGTCGGCGGTCGTAGCGGGCTCAGACTCAGCCTGAGTCTCGACAGACGCTTCGACTATGGGCTCCTGCGCTCCGGCCGGCTCGGCCAAACGGGCCAGCGCTGCCAGCAGCTCGGGCGTCGCCGGGGTTACTTCGGTCCGCTCGCGCACCTGGCTAAACATTTCATTGACGGAGTCCAAGGCCTGCAGCACGACATCCATCAATTCCGAGTCGACGCGACGCTCACCCTTGCGCAGGATGTCGAAGACGTTTTCAGCGATGTGGCAGCACTCCACCAACTCATGCAGCTGGAGAAACCCGGCACCGCCTTTTACCGTATGGAAACCGCGAAAAATCGCATTGAGCAAGGCTGTGTCATCGGGGCTGCTTTCCAGCTCCACCAGCTGCTCTGACAATAGTTCGAGAATCTCGCCGGCCTCTACCAGGAAATCCTGGAGGATTTCTTCATCGGCGTCGAAGCTCATATTTAACTTCCCCTAAAAGCCCAGGCTCGAAAGCAGATCATCAACGTCGTCCTGCCCGGATACGACGTCTTCACGTATATCGGCATGCATCTGCGGACCTTCACCATTGGAAGGCTGTTTTTCTTGTTTTTTCATTTCCTGCTCGGCGCGCATCGCGTCGCGGTCGTGCTGGATGCCCGCCACGCGGTCAACCTGGCCGGCCATCAGCACCAGATTAAGCAGGTTACTTTCGAGTTCGGTAATGAGCCGGGTCACTCTTTTGATCACCTGACCGGTAAGGTCTTGGAAATCCTGAGCCAGCATGATTTCGCTAAGGTTCTGCGACAGCTGACTGCCATCGTTCATGCTGCGCTGGAGAAACTGGTCGATGCGCTTGACCAGCTCACGGAACTGTTCAGCGTTCATATCGCGCCGCATGAAACGCTGCCAATCAGCAGTGAGGCTCTGCGCCTCGTAACTCACGTAATTGACCAGGGGCGCCGATTCTTCAACCAGGTCCATGGTGCGGTTGGCCGCTTTCTCGGTCATCTCCACCACGTACGACAGCCGATCAGTCGCATCGGTGATCGGTGACGGATCCCCCCCGGTGGCACAGGTATCCATCTCGAGTTTTACGATGGCGTTGTGCAGCTCGCGTGTGAGCTTGCCAACTTCCAGGTAGATCCCGTGATTGCGCGCCTGGTTGAGCTCATTGAACATCTGCGTCGCTTCGTCGAAACGACCCTGTTGCAGACTTTCAATCAATTGGGGTGCGTGAGCCTTCAGAGTTGCTTCGAACTCTGCCAGGGTTTGGTCTGCTTGCGTCATAGTGCCCTCGCGGCGTTACTGCTTCAGCCGTTGACGCGCTCGAAGATCTTTTCGATCTTCTCTTTGAGCACTTGAGCCGTGAATGGCTTGACCACGTAACCGTTTACGCCCGCTTGCGCGGCCTCGATGATCTGGTCGCGCTTCGCCTCGGCGGTCACCATCAATACCGGCAGATGCTTCAAGCGCTCATCGGCACGCACCGCGCGCAGCAAATCGATGCCGCTCATGCCGGGCATATTCCAGTCGGTGACGAGGAAATCGAAACTTCCGCTCTTGAGCATCGGCAGCGCAGTGGTGCCGTCATCTGCCTCGGCAGTGTTGGTAAAACCCAGATCGCGCAAGAGGTTCTTGATGATCCGTCTCATGGTCGAAAAGTCGTCGACGATGAGGATTTTCATGTTCTTGTCCAAGTACACCTCCGTAAATCCCGAATCGAGACCTGCTCACGGTCTGTTTGCGAGCCTCATGAATGAAGCTCGTAAGCGGTCTCTAATGCTTTTGTCGCAAACCGGTCGTTAACGCGCGCGCCACTCGCCAAGACGAGCCCGCAGACGGGCCGCGCACTGACTGTGCAACTGGCTCACCCGTGATTCACTGACGCCCAGTACCTGACCGATTTCCTTCAAGTTCAACTCTTCGTCGTAATACAGCGAAAGCACCAACTTTTCACGTTCGGGCAGGTTACTGATGGCCTCGGCCAACGCCTGTTGGAAACGCTCGTCTTCAAGATCGCGGGACGGTTCCGGATGGGTGCTGGCTGCATCCTCCTCGAACTCCCCGTGCTCGCCTTCCTGAAGCAGATCATCGAAGCTGAACAGGCGGCTGCCCAGGGTGTCGCCCAGAATGCCGTAGTACTCATCGAGACTCAATTTAAGTTCGGCCGCAACGTCCTGATCTTTAGCGTCGCGTCCTGTTCTAGCCTCAATTGCCCGAATCGCCTCACTGACCATGCGCGAGTTTCGGTGTACCGAACGCGGCGCCCAGTCACCTTTGCGCACCTCGTCGAGCATGGCGCCGCGGATGCGGATACCGGCGTAGGTCTCGAAACTCGCCCCTTTTCCGGCGTCATATTTTTTTGACGCCTCCAGCAAGCCGATCATGCCGGCCTGCATCAGGTCGTCGACCTGCACGCTCGCCGGCAAACGTGCCAGGAGGTGATAGGCAATGCGCTTGACCAGCGGTGCGTACTGATCGATGAGTTGATATTGCGAGTCTTTAGCCTGAGCTTTGCTGTAATACATACCGAATCCAGCCGCTATTGTTCGTTAGGCTCTGCGGCGGGCCTGACCAGGCGCTCCACAAAGAACTCCAGATGACCGCGTGGCGTTGCCGGCAACGGCCAAGTGTCCACCTTCTGCGCGATAGCCCTGAACGCCAGCGAGCACTTTGCGCGCGGGTAGGCCTCGTAAACGGCACGCTGCTTCTGCACGGCCTTGCGCACCGCTTCGTCATACGGGATGGCGCCGACGTACTGCAGCGCCACGTCGAGGAAGCGCTCAGTCACCTTGGTCAGCTTGGCAAACAGGTTGCGCCCTTCCTGCGGCGCATGGGCCATGTTGGCCAAGACCCGGAAACGGCTGATGCCGTAGTCACGATTGAGCAGTTTGATCAGCGCATAGGCATCGGTGATTGACGTGGGCTCGTCGGTGACCACCAGCAACACTTCCTGCGCGGCGCGAACAAAGCTCACCACACCGTCACCAATGCCAGCGGCGGTGTCGATGATCAGCACATCGATATCATCGCCGATGTCGCTGAAAGCCTGAATGAGGCCAGAATGTTGAAGCGTCGACAGCTGCACCATGCTCTGAGTGCCGGAAGCGGCCGGAACAACACGTATGCCGCCCGGCCCCTGAATCAGCACATCGCGCAGGTCGCATTCACCGGAAATGACATCGGCCAGGGTGCGTTTTGTCGTCAGGCCGAGCAACACGTCGACGTTAGCCAGACCAAGGTCAGCGTCGAGCAATACCACTCGACGCCCGAGATCGGCCAGCGCCAAGGCCAGATTGACCGACACGTTGGTCTTGCCGACGCCACCCTTGCCGCCGGTCACTGCAATAACCTGTACGGGATGCATACCCATTTTCACACGCCTATCTCTTGCTGGAGCCCTTGGGCCATCGATGCGTTCAGCGGGAACGCGTCTTCTTTGTGTGTCTCTCGGAGCATTGCGTTCATCCGACCTTCCTAGAACCGTTGTACAGATCGGAGAACATGTCAGCCATGGTTTCCTCGCTAGGAGCCTCTTCCGATTGCAGGCTCACCGCGCGGCTGACCAACTGGTGACTGCGTGGCAGATGCAGGTCATCAGGAATGCGCGGCCCATCAGCGAGGTAAGCGATGGGCAGGTGCTGACTGATGATAAGACCAAGTACGTCACCCAAGCTCCCGGCTTCATCCAGTTTAGTCAGAATGCAGCCAGCCAGCCCGCAACGACGGTAGTTGTGCCAAGTTGCCTTGAGCACCTGACTCTGGCTGGTTGCAGGCAGGACCAGGTAATTCTTCGCTTTGATGCCGCGGTCCGCCAGGGCCTCGAGTTGCACCTTCATCATCGAGTCACCCGCTGGCAGGCCGGCGGTGTCGACAAGGATCAGGCGCTTACGGGCTAGCGGCGCCAAGGTTTTGCTCAAGGGCTGGCTGGGGTCCAGCTGAATGACCGGAACGTCGAGAATCCGTCCCAGGGTTTTCAGCTGTTCCTGAGCACCGATGCGGTAGTTATCCATGCTCGCCAAAGCGATGCTCTGCGGGCCGTGCTTGAGCACGTAACGCGCCGCGAGCTTGGCCAGCGTAGTGGTCTTGCCGGCACCGGCCGGGCCGACCAGGGCAATGACACCGCCCTCTTCCAGCGGCTCGACCTTGCTGACCTTGATCGATTGCGCCAGATACGCCAACAACATCCGCCAGGCCTGGCGTGGCTCCGATACGGTCGAAACCTTTTCCAACAAGGCGCGCGACAGTTCTGCAGGCAGGCCGATGCGCTGCAGGCGACGCCAGAGGCCAGCCTGTTGGGGACGGCGGCTCTGCTCCTGTCCCCAGGCAATCGAACCGAGCTGCACTTCGATCAGTTCGCGCAGTCCCTGTAGCTCTGACTGCATCGCCTCGACCGCACGCGATTCGAACGACGAACTTGCGGCAACCGGAGCTGCTTGGGCAGCTGCAGCCGGCTTTTCGTCAAGCAGCTGACGATCCTGGCCGACCGATCCACGCGATGGCGCGCTCATTTCGGCATGCGCGCTGGCGAGACGAGCCTGAGTCTTGCGCAGCTCGGCCTCCAGTGCCGGGTTCGGCTGCTTCGCCGCCGCCGACTCCATCGGATAATCAAGCACCGCGGTCAACTCGACGCCGCCAGCAACCCGACGGTTTCCCGTGATCACGGCATCGGCGCCCAGCTCGTCACGAATCATCTTCATGGCGATACGCATGTCGGCTGCGAAGAAACGTTTGACCTGCATGGCCTGTAGCCCTCAGTTAATTCTGACCCACCGTCGAAACGATGGTGACCTGCTTGTTATCCGGTATTTCTTGATAGGCCAGGACATGAATGTTCGGTACAGCGAGCCGGGCGAATCGCGACAGCATCGCGCGGACCGGACCTGCCACCAGCAAAATCGCCGGCTTACCTAACATTTCTTGACGCTGTGCCGCTTCTACCAGAGAACGTTGCAACTTTTCGGCCATTCCCGGCTCGAGGAGGATGCCATCTTCCGAGCCTTGTCCTGCCTTCTGAAGGCTATTGAGCAATATCTGTTCCAACCTGGGTTCAAGCGTGATGACAGGCAGCTGCGGCTCAAGCCCGACAACGTTTTGCACGATTGCACGTGACAGCGCGACACGTACCGCAGCCACCATCGCGGCGGGATCTTGACTCTTGGCGGCAACGTTGGCGATGGCCTCAGCGATGGTTCGGATGTCACGCACCGGCACCTGCTCCTGTAGCAGCGCCTGCAGGACTTTAAGCAACGTAGACAGCGAGATCATCCCAGGCACCAGTTCCTCGGCAAGCTTGGGTGAGCTCTTTGCCAGCAACTGCAGCAGTTGCTGAACCTCCTCGTGGCCGAGCAGTTCATGGGCATGCTTGTGCAGTATCTGGTTGAGGTGGGTCGCCACCACGGTGCTGGCGTCGACCACTGTGTAGCCGAGCGATTGCGCCTGATCGCGCTGGCTGGCCTCGATCCACACCGCTTCCAGGCCGAAGGCCGGATCCTTGGCGGCGATGCCGTTGAGCGGACCGAACACCTGACCCGGATTGATCGCCAACTCACGATCCGGATACACCTCTGCTTCCGCCAGGCTTACACCCATCAGCGTCAAGCGATAGGCGTTGGGCAGCAAGTCAAGATTGTCGCGAATATGCACCGACGGCATTAGAAAGCCGAGGTCTTGGGACAGCTTCTTGCGCACACCCTTGATTCGAGCCAGCAGCTGTCCACCCTGGTTGCGGTCGACCAGCGGAATGAGCCGGTAACCGACCTCCAGACCAACCATGTCCACCGCTGTCACATCATCCCAGCCCAGCTCTTTGGTCTCGGCGGTGCGCTGGGCAGGGAGCATTTCCTGCTGCTTCTGCACGTCCTGTTCGGCCAGTTGTTTGACCTGCCTCTGGCGGTGCCATATCCAGTAAGCGGCGCCGGCTGCAGCTCCACCGAGACCAAGAAAGGACATGTGCGGCATGCCAGGCACCAAACCCATGGCGATCATGATGCCTGCCGAAACCGCCAGTGCTTTCGGCGATGCGAACATCTGCCGGTTGATCTGCTGCCCCATGTCTTCGGAGCTGGTGACACGGGTCACCATGATGGCTGCAGCGGTCGACAGCAACAGCGACGGGATCTGAGCGACGAGGCCGTCACCGATGGTCAGCAGTGCATATACCTGGCCGGCTTCACTGAAGCTCATCCCATGTTGAACCATGCCAATGCCGACGCCACCAATCAGGTTGATGAACAGGATCAGCAGGCCCGCAATGGCATCGCCGCGCACGAACTTGCTGGCACCGTCCATGGAGCCGTAGAAGTCCGCCTCGGAGGCAACTTCGACACGGCGCAATTTGGCTTCGGATTGATCGATCAATCCGGCGTTGAGGTCGGCGTCAATCGCCATTTGCTTGCCAGGCATGGCGTCGAGGGTGAAGCGCGCGCTGACTTCGGAGATTCGGCCGGCGCCCTTGGTGACCACGACGAAGTTGATGATCATCAGGATCGCGAAGACGACGATACCGACGACGTAGTTGCCGCCGATTACCACGTTACCGAAGGCCTCGATTACATGGCCCGCCGCCGATCCGCCCTCATGGCCGTTAATCAGCACCACCCGCGTCGACGCCACGTTGAGCGCGAGACGCATCAGCGTGGCGACCAGCAGAATCGTTGGGAACACGGCGAAATCCAACGGCCGCAATGCATAGACGCTGACCAGCAGCACGACGATCGACAAGGCGATGTTGAAGGTGAACAGCAGATCCAGGAGGAACGGCGGCACCGACAACATCATCATGCCCATCATCACCAGCAACAGCAGCGGCACACCCAGGTTGCCCCGCCCTGCGCCCGCTAGGCCATTGCCGAAATTGATGAGTTGCGTGCGATCCACGTAGACCCCGTCAGACAAGAACAAAGAATTGACGCGAAAACGCATCCTGTTCGAGCTATAGCAAGAAGGAGTCCAATTTTTGATCCCGCATCGATACGGCCCCACCCGCCCACGACGGGCCAATCGAACGCGCCTGGACTGAGGCAGTCAGACAGTCGACGGGTGGCGTGACGCTACCCTCCTTTAAGTCAAACAGGAGCGTGCTATGAAACAGTGGTTAATCGCTGCAATGGCTAGCTGCGCCGCGGTTGGCGTGCAGGCCGAAACCCTTTCAGTCGAAATGAACAAGGTCAACGATCAAGGCGTTGCCAGCTCTGTCGGCACCGTGAAGATCGAAACCACCGATCAGGGTCTTGTATTTCGTCCGAATCTGTCTGGCCTGAACGCCGGCGCGCATGGCTTCCACGTCCACGCCAATGGCAGCTGCCAGCCTGCAGAGAAAGACGGCAAGCAGGCCGCAGCCGTTGCAGCCGGCGGCCACTGGGATCCGAAGAACGCTGGCAAACACGGCGAACCTTGGGGTGAGGGACACATGGGTGACCTGCCCGTCCTGGTGGTTGATGCCGAGGGCAATGCCAACCAACCAGTCCTGGCGCCGCGCCTGAAGAGCCTCGGCGATCTCAAAGGGCATGCACTGATGGTTCATGAAGGCGGCGACAACTATTCTGATGAACCCAAACCGCTCGGCGGCGGCGGCGCTCGGGTGGCCTGCGGCGTGATCGAGTAACGCGGCTTCAGGCTTCAGTCGGGCTGGGCCTCTGCGACCCGGAGATCCGCATTGGTGGGCTGAAGCCCACCCTACCGGGTACAAGTCGAATGATGACCGCCGTAGGGTGGGCTTCAGCCCACCAGTCCGGTAGGACGGCTCAACCCGCCAAGAAGATGAACACGGAGGACGGCGAACTAACCTACCGGACAGCTCCACGCCCAACGTTTCAAACCTCGAAACACCAAACTTTACACCGAGCGTATTCCCACTCGATCATTCATCGCGGCGCAAGTCCGGTGGAATGGGCAGACTGCTCAACGGATCTGGCCGCTTGCCCTTGCCGGAGCGGTACTGGCGTAGCTGATATACGTACGCCAGTACCTGGGCCACAGCGAGGTACAGCCCCGCTGGAATTTCCCGGTCGAGTTCGGTTGAGTAGTACACCGCTCGCGCCAGCGAAGGGGACTCAAGCACCGTCACCTTATGCTCGTTGGCGATTTCGCGAATCTTCAGAGCGACAAAATCCCCACCCTTGGCCACCAGCATTGGCGCCCCGCCTTTGCTGCCGTCGTATTTCAGCGCTACAGCGAAGTGGGTCGGGTTGGTGATGACCACATCGGCGTCAGGGACGGCCTGCATCATCCGGCGTTGGGCAGCATCGCGCTGCAGCTGTCGAATCCGCGATTTGACCTCGGGCTTACCCTCGCTGTCCTTGTACTCGTCGCGCACTTCCTGCTTGGTCATCATCAGCTTCTGCTTGTTGTCCCAAAGCTGGAAAGGGACATCCACCGCGGCAATCAAAATCAGCCCGCAGGCCATCCACAGCGCGCACCAGCCGACCACCTCGACACTGTGCATGATGGCCAGATCCAGCGGCTGCTTGGCGATCGACAGCAGGTCGTCCTGATAGGCACTGAGCACGGCCAGCGCCACCGACAAAACAACGAGAAATTTGCCCAGTGCCTTCAGCAGCTCGACCAGCGCTTTGGTCGAGAACATCCGTTTGAGGCCTGGCCCGGGGTTCATACGACTGAACTTGGGTGCCATCGCCTTGGCTGAGAAAAGCCAGCCACCCAGCGAAATCGGGCCGATGATCGAGACGAGCAGCAGCACGATCAGCAGCGGCATGATGGCTTCCAGCGCAATCATGCCGCTGCCCATCAACAGCCTCACCATGGAGGCTTCGTCCAGCAGGGTTTCGCGGCTGAGCTCGAAGCTGCCCTGCATGATGGCCATCAGGCTGCCGGCCAGGCTGCCACCAGACGCCAATAAACCGCCAATGCCACCCAACGTTACCGCCACGGTGTTCAATTCACGAGAGCGGGCCAGCTGGCCTTTTTCACGGGACTCACGGATGCGTTTCTCCGTGGGTTCCTCGCTTTTATCGGCACCGCTTTCGCTCTCAGCCATGTACGGCCTCCGGCAGCATTAAGGAACGAATCAGCATCAGCGTAGACCGATCAGTTCGCGCAGCATCGCCAAGGCTTCACTGACAAAGGTCTGGTATTGGGCAAGAATGTCGGCCATGCCGATCCAGACGATGATCAAGCCGAGCACTAGCGTTAGCGGAAAACCGATCGAAAAAATGTTCAGCTGCGGCGCAGCGCGGGTCATCAGGCCGAACGCCAGGTTGACCACAAGCAGTGCCGTGATTGCTGGCAGTACCAACAACAGGCCGGCGCCGAGCACCCAGCCAAGCTTGCCGGCCACTTCCCAGAAATGATTGGTGCCAACCAGCCAGCCGCCGATCGGTAGGGTAACGAAGCTTTCGGTGAGGATTTCCAGCACCACCAAGTGCCCATTCATCGCAAAGAACAGCAGAATCACCAGCATATTGAAGAACTGGCCGATCACCGGCACCGAAACACCATTAGCCGGATCGATCATCGACGCGAAGCCCAAACCCATCTGCATGGCAAGCAGTTGTCCGGACACGATGAACACCTGAAAGAACAGCTGAAGCACGAAGCCCAGCATGACCCCGATCAGGATCTGCTCCGCAATCAACACCAGCGCCTGCCCGCTCAGCGCGTCCACCATCGGTACTGCTGGCAGCCCAGGCACGAGGACGACCGCAATCGCGACCGCCAGATAGAGCCGAACCCGCATCGGCACCAACTGAGTACCGATGATCGGCATGCTCATCAGCAGTGCCGCAATGCGAAACAACGGCAGCAGAAACTGCCCGACCCAGGCGCCGATCTGCGCATCGCTGAGTTCAAGCACGGGCGCGCACCTGGCGCGAGGTATCGATCATCAGGGTCAACCGATGATCAGCGGAATGTTCTGGACCAGACCCTGGGTGTACTCCATCAGCTCTCGAACCAGCCAAGGGCCGGCCCAGATCAGCGTCAACAGCATGACCAACAGGCGCGGCAGAAAACTCAGGGTTTGTTCGTTGATCTGGGTGGCCGCCTGAAACATCGCCACCACGAGGCCGACCAGCAGGCTGGGCACGACCAGCACGCCAACGATCATGGCGGTCATCCAGAGGGCCTCACGAAACAGGTCAACCGCGACTTCGGGTGTCATGCGTGTCTCCGTATAGGCCCTAGAGCGTGCCGAAACTACTGGCCAGCGTACCGATGATCAAACCCCAGCCATCGACCAGCACGAACAGCATGATCTTGAACGGCAGCGAGATGATCAGCGGCGAGAGCATCATCATGCCCATCGCCATCAGCACGCTGGCGACCACCATGTCGATGATCAGGAACGGGATAAAGATCATGAAGCCGATCTGGAACGCGGTTTTCAGTTCGGAGGTCACGAATGCTGGAACCAGGATGGTCAGCGGCGCCGCATCCGGGGTCTGGATATCGGTCCGGCGCGACAACCGCACGAACAGCTCCAGATCGCTTTCGCGGGTCTGCGCGAGCATGAAGTTCTTCAACGGTACCTCGGCCCGTGAAATCGCCTCTGGCGCAGACAGCTGCTGGTTTAGATAGGGCTGCACCGCCTCGTTGTTAATGCGCTCGAAAACCGGCGCCATGATGAACAACGTCAGAAAAATGGTGAGGCCCACCAGGATCTGGTTCGATGGCGTCTGCTGCAGGCCCAGCGCCTGACGCAAGATCGAAAAGACAATGATGATGCGGGTGAAACTGGTCATCAGCATGACGAACGCCGGGATGAAACTCAGCGCTGTCATGATCAGCAAAATCTGCAGGCTGACCGAATATTCCTGCTGTCCTTGGGCATCCGTGCTTAGGGTAATGGCCGGTATCGACAGAGGATTGTCGCCCTGCGCGATCAAACCACCCCCATCCTGGCCCACAGCGAACGGGGCGGCCAGAATCAACAGGGCCGCCAACAACAATCGAAGCATCAGGGCTTGTCCTTATGGTCCCGCCCGAGCAGCTCCATTAGGCGCTGGGCAAACTCCGGGTTGGCCGGCTCGGCATCCGGCAGGTGCACCGGCTCCTCAAGCACATGCAGTGGGGTGATCCGACCGGCGCTCAGGCCGAGCAGCACTTGTTCACTGCCGACCTGCACCAGCACTAGCCGCTCGCGAGGGCCCAGCGCGTGGCTCGAGATCAGCTTGATCGCCTGGTTGCTGCGCGGGTTCAGCTGCTGCATCCGGCGAAGTAACCAGGCAAGCAGAAAGATCAGGCCGATCACCAGCAGCAGCCCAAGCAGCAACTTGGTCATCTGTGTGCCCATGCCAGTGCTGCTCATGCTTGCTGCGGGCTCAGCGGCCACCGCTGGCAAAGCCAGTAACAGCGAGGGGAGCGCCAGGAACCGCATGTCAGCGCAACTTCTTGATGCGTTCGCTCGGACTGATCACGTCAGTCAGACGAATGCCAAACTTTTCGTTCACCACTACCACTTCGCCGTGGGCGATCAGTGTGCCGTTGACCAGCACATCCAGCGGCTCGCCGGCCAGCCGATCCAGCTCGACCACCGAACCCTGATTGAGCTGCAACAGATTGCGAATGCTGATTTCGGTACTGCCGACCTCCATCGAGATCGACACCGGGATATCCAGAATGACGTCCAGGTTCGGCCCTTCGAGTCCTGCGGGCACAGCAGCCGACTTCGGGCTGCTACCAAACTCCTCCAGCGGCGCACGAGGCGGCGCCGGCGCTGCTGCCGGGCCCTGGTTCAGCAAGGCATCGATATCATCCTGATTGGCGTCACCGGCCTCGGCCAGTGCCGAAGCCCACTCGTCGGCCAGCGCCTGCTCCTCGGGGGAAGTGTTTTCGTGTTCATCTGCCATCGCTAATCCTCGACCGGCGGGTAATTGAATAAAGTCTGAATCAACGTGGTCGCAATACGGATTCGAGCACTTGCAATGCCAGGTTGCCCTTGTGCGCACCCAGCTTGACCTTGAAAGCCGGCATGCCGTTGGCGCGCATGATTATGTCTTCCGGCATTTCCACCGGTATCACATCGCCCGGCTGCATATTGAGAATCTCGCGCAGCTTGAGCTGACGCCGCACCACCGTCGCACTGAGCGGCACGTTCACATCGAGCACGTCCTCGCGCAGCGCGTTTACCCAGCGCTCGTCCTGATCGCTTACATCTGACTGGAAACCGGCATCGAGCATTTCGCGGATCGGCTCGATCATCGAGTACGGCATGGTGATGTGAAGATCGCCACCGCCACTCTCGAGCTCTATATGGAACGTCGACACGACCACCACTTCGCTGGGGCTGACGATGTTGGCCAACGCCGGGTTCACTTCCGAATGCACGTATTCGAAATTGACGTCGAGTACCGCGTGCCAGGCTTCCTTCAGATCGACGAAAGCCTGGTCCAAAACCATGCGCACCACACGCAGTTCGGTGGGCGTGAATTCTCGGCCCTCGATCTTTGCATGGCGCCCGTCACCGCCAAAGAAGTTGTCCACCAGTTTGAACACCAGTTTGGCGTCGAGGATGAACAGTGACGTTCCGCGCAGCGGCTTGATCTTCACCAGATTGAGGCTGGTCGGCACATACAGCGAGTGAATGTATTCGCCGAACTTCATCACCTGCACGCCGCCTACTGATACGTCTGCCGAGCGGCGTAGCAGGTTGAACATACTGATGCGTGTGTAGCGGGCAAAACGTTCGTTGATCATTTCCAGGGTAGGCATGCGCCCACGGACGATCCGGTCCTGGCTGGTCAGGTCGTAGCTCTTGATGCTGCCCGGTTCGGAATCGCTTTCGGTATCGACCAGACCGTCATCGACTCCGTGCAGGAGCGCATCGATCTCGTCTTGCGAGAGCAGGTCTTGAACAGCCATCTGAAACGACCCCTATTGCAATACGAAGTTGGTGAACAGGACTTGCTCGATCGCGAGCTTGCCGATTTCCTTCTGCGCCAGCTCCTGAACGCTGGCGGTCGCCTGCTGCCGCAGCATTTCTTGGCCGACAGGCGTCGCCAGGCTGGCAAAGTCCTGACTGGAGAACAACATGACCAGTTGATTGCGTAACAACGGCATGTGTTCCTTTAATCCATCGAGCGCTGCCTGATCACGCGACATCAGCGCAACGCTTACTTGCATGTAGCGTTGACGCCCACCGGCATTGGTGAAGTTGACAATAAAAGCCGGTGCCAGCACTTCGTAGATTGCCGCTTGGCGCTGGGGCGCAGCATCCTCGCTGGCAGCATCGTCCGCCGGCTTATCTGCCTCGCCTTGAGACATGAAGTACAAGGTAGCGCCCACCGACACCCCGACGGCCAACAGCAATCCTAAGACAATCAGAATGATCAGCTTCAGTTTGCCCTTTCCTTCGGTCGCAGCCGCAGGACTCGGAACGTCCGGAGGTCCTTGTTTCTTTGCCATGCCAAATATCCGTCATTACAAGTGTTTTCACTCGCCTCATAAAGGAAGCGAGCAACTGCTGTGCCAAAGTATCGGCTAGCGAACAGGCAGCGTAAACGATTGCCATGGCGCGGCCGTCTTTTGTAGACGAATAGTCGGAGACTCAGGTTGCCGTGAGCAAAAAAAACCGGGCGCAAAGCCCGGTTCCTGTCAGCACGTTACGGTCACGCGTAGTAATCCACCAAGCCGCGATCGCCACCGGTACGCGCGGAGCTGATCTCCATGCTGCCCTGAACGACCTCATCATCCCCTGCAGTCGATACACCGGCGGCGCCACGATCACGCGATTCGCCGCCGCCGTCACCGCGCCAACCTCGCGACTGGTCTGAGACGTTCACGTCCATCGTCATCCCCTGCTGAGCGAACATATCGCGCAGCCGCTGCATCTGCCCTTCCAGCGCATCGCGTACGCCTGCATGCGGGCTGAGGAAGGTCACCTGGGTTTGATCCTTGGTCATATCGATACGAACCTCCATGCGGCCCAGCTCGGCCGGATCAAGCTGAATTTCGGCCGACTTGAGGTTCTGGCTGGACAACCACATCACTCGATCAACCACGGCTTCGCTCCAGCCGGTCTGCTGCATCTGCACAGGTTGTCCTGGCACCATCGTAGGCCGCTGCAGCTGCTGGGTCTGATTCTGCTGAGCAAGCGCCTGAGTCAATGGATTGAGCCGGTTGAGTGCCGCCTCTCCGCTGACGCTTGGGCGACTATCCTTCGACGCGTCCAACTTCTCGAGCAGTTCACCGAAACCTTCCTCCAACGAGCGATCGTCGCTCTCGTCGGCCAGGGCCTCGCCTTCAAGCAGAGCCGCGGGGAGGGTTTCTTGCGCATCGCTCGTGCCTTCCTCAACCAAGACGGAAGTCGTGACAGGGCTTTTCTGGTTCGCCAACTGAAGCTCCAGCGTACGTTGCCCTGCCAGTACCGTCTCGCCCTTTGCCTCGAGACTCTCGCCAGCGACAACCGGCTGTGCCAGGCCAACCAGTAACTCGCTTTCTGGCAGCGGCAGTCCGTTGACGGGCGGCGCCTCGCTGACCGTACCCTGCCCGCCCATGCCGAACAGCAACAGCGGATCAAGCTCGGCCTCGGGGTTCGGCACGCTGTCATCGACCGTCTCGAGGCTGGCAGGCAAGTCATTGCCGGTTTCGGCCGTTGCCGGCTTTTCGGTGCCGCTTGCCTTGTCGGTTTCCTGACTCGGCTCCTCGCCAGTCGGCTTATCCCGGGCCGGCTTCGCCGCCGCGTTTTGCGCCTCGGCAGGCTTACCCTGGCGCTCTTTCGCGTAGACGTTAGCGAAGCTGGAGGCCTCGTCACGACTGGATTGTTGGGCCGGCTTGGGGGATGTGTTCGCTGCCTTGGCGGCGGCGGTCGGGGCCTTGATATTGAGCAACAGATCGGGGGAAACGGCCATGGATCTTTCCGCTGAGGATGGAGACGTGCTCATGCTCAAGCAAACTCCGGGCCACTCGGTTGCGAATGAAGGTTCAGCGGCAGCGTCGCGACCCCTGCGGGACTGCAGAGAAAAGGTTCCTGTTAGCCAGGTCCTCCCCAACGCTGGCGTTCGGCGCGATAGAGAATGCGCACAATGGCAAATTCGCGTTCGATGCGCTCAATCAGGACCGGCGCCTCATCCAGTTGGTCGCGCCTGGCGGATTCCTCCATCTCACGACAAAGTTCTGCCAGCAGCGCGGCGCCCATGTTGCTGCAGCTACCTTTGAAGCTGTGCGCAGCCTGACGCAGGCTCTCTGCCTCGCCGCTCCGACAGGCCGCCTGCAACAGCCGCAGTCGCTCTTCGGAATCAACGAGAAAGGTGTCCAGCAGCACCGGGTACTCCGCCTCCATCACTTCCTGAAGGGTTACCAGCACGCTGGTATCGAGATGTTCGGCCACGGAGATGCTCCTGGCTGTAAACGGCGGATTATGCATGACCGGACCAGTGAAACTCCACGTTGAGCACCTTCCCATCGGGCTCCCAATAAAATCGCTCGCTTAACTGGCGAATCATGCGTAGCCCTCGTCCTCCCAGCGATTCGCTGCAGTATTGCTGGTTCAATGCACACTGCACATCAAAGCCCGGCCCGCTGTCGCGAACAGCGATGCGCAGGGACCCGTTGGCCCCTTCAGACTTGACGGTAAACTCGATAGACACGAAGCCTTCGCTAAGCGCGTCCAGGCGCCGCTGGCGTTCCCGGTAATAGCTGGCAAAGCCTTCCGCGTCAGACTTGATGGACGAGTCGAGCAACAACACCCCATGCTCCACGGCGTTGGCATAAAGCTCAGTCAACACCGTAAAAATGGTGCCGACACGGTACCGCAGGGGCGAAATCTGCAGCAAAAGCTGCATCGCCATCGGCAAAGGGTCAGCCGAGCGCAGGCTGCCGGGTCGTAGTTCGAAGCAAGTCGACCAATCTCTCGGGCGCAGCTCTCGGCTTCCGAGTGGGTAGACATGGAGCAGATGAGGCGCAACCGCCCCCGGCTCAGCGATCATGCTCACTTCAACCAGGCTCAGGTCGTCAAGTATTTGACCATGGAAGGCATGCAGCGCCTCCTGAATGTCGTCGAACAGCGTCGCGGGGTCGGAGTTGGACTCCAACACGGCTAGCAGCCGTTGCTCGCCGAACAGCTGATCATCGGCGTTGCAACTCTCCAGCAACCCGTCCGACAGCAACAGCAGGCGATCGCCCAGCGCCAAAGGTAGTGTCTCGAAGGTGTCATCGAATGACGTCGCCTCTCGTACCCCTAGCGGTAAATGCCTGGACCGCAAGGGCAACCGTGCGCCGTTCACGGTCTTGAGCAGATAACCGTCTGGCAAGCCACCGTTCCACACCCGCAAGATTCCTTGCTCGAGGTTGATGTCGAGAAAAGTGGCGCAGCAGAACATCTCGACCGGCAGGATCAGCTTTAGCTTGGCGTTGATATCGCGAAGGATCTGATTACTCGAGTAGCCCTTGGCGGTCATTCCGTAAAAAGTTTCCGCCAGCGGCATGGCGCCGATCGCGGCCGGCAGACCATGGCCGGTGAAGTCGCCGAGTAGCACGAACATCCTGCCGGCCGGCGCTTGGGCAGCGAGCAGCAGGTCGCCATTGAACAGCGCTCGAGGAGATTGTCGATAACGGATGTTGGGGGCGTTAAGACAGCCGGCGTGAGCGACCTTGTCGAAAATGGCCTTGGCCGCTCGCTGCTCGTCGAGCAATTGCTGATTGCGGCGGCCGATCAGATCGCGCTGCTCCAGCACCGTCGCCTGCAGTCGGCGCAAGCGATTCATGGCCTGGATCTTTGCCTCCAGAATGATCGGGTTGTACGGCTTGGCGATAAAGTCATCGCCGCCCGCCTCGAGGCAGCGAACCAGCGCTTCGTTTTCGGTCAGCGAGGTAAGAAAAATGATTGGCACCAGCTCATTGCCGGCCAGTTGCTTGATCTGTTGTGCCGCTTCGAAGCCGTCCATCACTGGCATCAATGCATCCATCAATACCAGCTGTGGGCGCTCGCGCTCGAACAGCTCCACCGCTTCGGCGCCATTGGCGGCGGTCACCACGTGATGGCCCTGTTGGCGGACGATAGCCGCCAACAGCATGCGATCAGCCGCACCATCCTCGGCAATGAGTATGGAGAGCCGACGAGGCATCAGGCGATCGCGAACAATTGTTCGAAGTTGGAAACCGAAAGGACTTTGCGGACGTCAGGATTGCAATTGGTCAGGCGAATATCGGCCTTGTCGCTGCCGGCATGATCACGCAACAGCAACAACATCCCCAGGGCAGAGCTGTCGAGATAGGTCGCGCCGTTGAGGTCGACCACATAACGTCGGGGCGAACTCCCAGCACATTGATAGGCATCGCGAAAAGCCTGGTGCGTATTGAAATCGAAACGCCCTCGAATCGTTATGGTCAGCTCCTGTCCATCTGCCGATAACTGTGAACTGATGGTCATCTAGCACTCCTGATCCGAACGAGGTCGTGGCCTTTCGCCACGGCTGTCGTTATTGCTGGGTTGGTGCCGGCGCGCCGAATGGCGCCACGTCCAGGGCCTGCAGCTTCAATTCCAACCGCGCTAATGTAAAGAAGCTGATGAAGATTTAGCACCCTAAGCCCAGCACAGCAAGCCTCAATCCTGTTTGGGGCGACTCGAGAGTCGCTGGGAAAATTCGTCCAGCAGTTTTTGTTCTCGCTTGTCCGCCGCAGTCCTTGCCTCTTGCAGGTAGCGTTCGACCAGTCTGCGCAGTCCGTCGAGCCGGGCTCGTCGCTGCTGCCATTGTTCGCGCAGCTTGTCGAGGTTGTTGCGGTGCCAATCCAGGCTGCGCTGCTGCTGCCCGATGGCGGACTCGAGTTGGGAGAGAAAACGTTGGTAGTTCATCAGCCATTGGCCGGACACGCCCTGGCTGCCTTGAGCCATCCACTGCTGCTGGTAATCGGCGAAGTATTGCCGTAACTCGCCCAGCTTGGCTTCGGCCTGGGCAACTTGCGTCTGGCCTTGGCCAAATAGCTTAGCGGCCTCTCGCTCGGCACGCTCGGCCATATCGATCACCGGCGCCAGGCGCGCCGCTCGGCTGGCTGGCAAGGATTAGCCTGCGGCCTTGGGGTTGAATACGTTGGCCAGCAGCGCTTCGCTCTGGGCCAAATGCTCGGCTTCGTCCAAACCCTGTCGAAGGTAACGAACCATCTCCGCCTGTCGAGCGATGGCAAGGTCGGTTTCCGGATCGCCTCCCGGTACGTACGCGCCGACGCTGATCAGATCGCGGCTCTGCTGAAAACGCGACCAGAGCTGTTTGAAGCGCTGGGCATTGCGCATATGTTCAGCGCTTACCACCTGCGGCATGACCCGGCTGATTGAAGCCTCGATGTCGATGGCGGGGTAATGCCCCTCCTCCGCCAACCGGCGAGACAATACAAAATGGCCGTCCAACACCCCTCGCGCGGCGTCGGCGATCGGGTCTTGCTGATCGTCGCCCTCGGACAAGACGGTGTAGAACGCCGTAATCGAGCCGCCGCCCTCTTCCGCATTGCCGGCGCGCTCCACCAGGCTGGGCAGCTTGGCGAACACCGATGGTGGATAACCCTTTGTCGCCGGCGGCTCGCCAATGGCCAGGGCGATCTCGCGCTGTGCCTGGGCGAAGCGGGTCAGCGAGTCCATCAGCAGCAGGACGTTCTTGCCCTTGTCGCGAAAATACTCGGCGATGCGCGTGCAGTACATGGCGGCTCGCAAGCGCATCAAGGGCGCGTCATCCGCCGGCGAGGCGACGACAACCGAACGCTTGATGCTTTCTTCGGTGAGAATGTTCTCAATGAACTCTTTTACTTCCCGGCCTCGTTCGCCAATGAGCCCGACGACGATGATGTCGGCCTCGGTGAAGCGCGTCATCATGCCGAGCAGGACGGACTTACCCACGCCGGTGCCGGCGAACAGCCCCAGACGCTGCCCGCGGCCGACGGTCAGCAAGCCGTTGATGCTGCGGATCCCGACATCCAGCGGCTCGCTGATGGGGTGGCGCTTGAGTGGGTTGATCACCGGGCCGTCCATGGGGACCCAGTCCTCAGCTTTCATTCCGCCCTTGCCGTCCAGTGCACGGCCAGCACCATCCAGCACGCGCCCCAGCATCGAGGTCCCCATGGGTAGACGCCCGGTATTGGCCAAGGGCACCACGCGCGCGCCGGGGGCGATGCCCGCTAGGCTGCCGACCGGCATCAGGTACAGCTTGCCACCGGAAAACCCCATCACCTCGGCTTCGACCTGGGTCGGATGGTAGCTGTCTTCGTTGATCACCAAGCAGCGGCTGCCGACCGCAGCACGCAGGCCTTCGGCTTCCAGCGTCAGCCCGACCATACGCAACAACCGACCCTCGAGGATCGGTTGACTGGGAAGCTTGATCGCCTCGCCATAGGTTTCAAATCGCTTGGCGAAGCTGGTTCGTTCAAGGCGCATCGGCTGGCTCCGCGCCCGAGCCGAGATCAAGATGCAGGTCAGCCTCAGGCGGGCTGGTGGCGTTTTCCCGCTGCTGTTCGAATAGCTGACTGATCGCCTGGCCCAGGCGCGTTTCGACACTCGCGTCGATACGGCTCTGTTCGGTCTCGATCCGGCAACCGCCCGGCAGCAGATCACTGTCTTCCACAATGCGCCAGGTCTCTTCGTGGCGCTCGCGCAGCGCTTTGACCAGGTCGAAATCCTGCGGGTTGATGTAGATGCGCACGTTGCTGGCTCCCATGGGCAACAACTTGAGCGCTTCGCGCAGCACCTGGCGGATCTGGCTGGAGTCGACCAGCAGATCGCGCTGAATCACTTCTCGCGCCAGTTGGCTAACCAGTGTGACCATTGCGTGTTCGAGGTTTCGATCCTGATCGGCGATGGGTTCGAGCAACTGCGTCATCAGCTTTTCCAAGCTCTCCAGCTTGGGGTTCAGCGCCGCCTCGGCTTCTTGCCTGGCCTTGAGCTGACCGGCGTGAAAGCCATCCTTTTCGCCCGTACTGAAACCTTCGTTGTAAGCCTCCTGACGAATGGCCTCGAGCTCGTCGAGCGTCAGAGGTTTGACTTCCTCGACCGGCACGTCCTCGCTGCGTGACAAATCCTCGTCTTCAACCGGCTCCTCGCCAATCTCTGGGTCTTCCGGTGCTGCTCCCAGAGGGTCGAAGCTCGGTAAGGCCCAGCGATCGAAAACGTTGACGTCTTTCGCGCGGATCACATCGCTGGGGTTTTCCTTGGACATTCAGTTTCAGTGCCTTGCTTGCTAGACCATTTCCTCGCCGCCTTTACCGCCGAGCACGATTTCTCCGGCTTCGGCCATGCGGCGAGCGATAGTGAGAATTTCCTTTTGGGCGCCTTCGACTTCGCTGATGCGGACCGGCCCTTTGGCTTCCAGATCGTCACGCAGCAATTCACCGGCGCGCTTGGACATGTTCTTGAAGACCTTCTCCTTAATCGCTTCATCGGCGCCCTTGAGCGCCAGTACCAGCACATCGGAGGATACTTCGCGCAGCAGCACTTGAATGCCCCGGTCGTCGACATCGGCAAGATTGTCGAACACGAACATCAGGTCCTCGATCTGCGACGACAGATCCTCGTCGACATCCCGGATGGCGTCCATCAGCTGGCCTTCAACGGAGCTGTCGAGGTAGTTCATGATGTCCGCGGCGCGCTTGACGCCGCCCAGCGTTGCCCGCGTGGTATTGGCGTTGCCGGAGAACTGTTTTTCGAGGATCAGGTTCAGCTCTTTCAGCGCGGCGGGCTGCACCGTGTTGAGCGACGATACGCGCAGGACGATGTCCAGCCGCACCTTGTGGTCGAAGTGAGAGAGCACCTCGCCAGCCTGATCCGGGTCCAGATAGGCCACCACAATCGCCTGGATCTGCGGGTGTTCGTAGCGGATCACATCGGCAACGGCACGTGGCTCCATCCACTTCAGGCTGTCCAGGCCGCTGGTGTTGCCACCGAGCAGGATGCGGTCGATCAGGCCACCCGCCTTGTCCTCACCGAGGGCCTGCGTGAGCATCTTGCGGATATAGCCGTCCGAACCCACTCCAAGGCTGGTCTGGTCGCCGACGATCTCGACAAACTCACCCATCACCTGTTCGATCTGGTTCTTCTGCACGTTGCGCAACTGCGCCATTGCCGTGCCGACTTTCTGTACTTCCTTCGGGCCGAGATGACGCAGCACCTGCGCCGCGTCGGCCTCGCCCAGCGAAAGCAGCAAGACCGCCGCCTTGTCGATCTTGTTCAGCTTGACCGGAACTCGAGCATCACTCATCTGCGTTGATCCACTCTTTGACGACCTGAGCCACCCGGCCCGGATCTTCTGCTACCAGATTCTTGATGGCATTCAATTGCGCATCGTATCCCTCGGTCGGGCTTGGCAGCATGATGCTCTGCGGCCCGCTCAAACTGACTCGATCATTGGACAGCGCCCCGTCGATGCCTTCCATGTCACCGAGCTCGGCATCACCGCCCACTGTTTGCAGTTCCTTGCTCTTGCCGGCGTTGGTCAGGTTGTTCAGCACGGGCCGCAGCACGCCGAACACCAGTACCAGGATGAACAGGACACCGAGCACCTGCTTGACGATGTCCCAGAACCACGGCTGCGAGTAGAACGGACTTTCAATAAACGCCTCGTCGAGCGAGTCAGCGGCGAACGGCGCATTGATCACACTGACGCTGTCACCACGGCTTGCATCAAAACCGACCGCGTCCTGTACCAGCCGGGTGAAGCGCGCCAGTTCTTCGGCGGTACGCGGTACCCGAGTGGTGGTGCCGTCAGCGGCAATGGTCATCTGGTCATCGAGCACCACGGCAACCGACAGCCGACGCAGGCGTCCCTGTTGCTGCTTGGTGTAGCTGATCGACCGATCCAACTCATAGTTGCGGGTCGCCTGCTCACGCTTGTCTGCCGGATACGGCGCCAGCATCGGTTGACCGGTTGCGGGGTCCATGACTTGCTGACCATTTGCATCCAGCAACGGCTGGCCCGGAGCGATGGCACCTGCCGCGCCGGCCTGCCCGGCAACAGCATTCTCGGGCGCAGCAGCGGGTCCCGGTGGCTGATTGCTGAGGGCCCCAGGCACACCTTGCGGGCCGAGGCTGCTCTGACGCTGCTCGCTGACGCTCTGCTCGCTGCGCAGTGCGGGCTGATCGGGGTTGAAGGTCTCGGACGTGGATTCGACTGCACTGAAATCCACATCGGCAGACACTTCAGCCTTGTAGCGACCGCTGCCCAGCACCGGCTGCAGGATGTTGTGCACGCGCTGGGTGTAAAGGCTCTCCATACGACGGCTGTAGTCGAACTGCTTGCCGGCCATGCTCAGCTCGGTCAACTCCTGCTGATCGGATAGCAGGTTGCCCTTCTGGTCGACTACGGTGATCTGTGACTTGGTCAGCTCAGGCACGCTGGTCGCGACCAGATTGATGATCGCCATCACCTGGCTTGGCTCAAGATTGCGGCCCGGATAGAGTTCGACCAGTACCGATGCGCTTGGCTTGCGCTCGTCGCGGACGAATACCGAGCTCTTCGGAATGGCCAAGTGGACGCGCGCGCCCTTGACGTTATTCAGACTGGAAATGGTGCGACCGAGCTCGCCTTCAAGACCACGGCGATAGCGGGTCGCTTCCATGAACTGGCTGGTGCCGAGGCCTTGCTCTTTGTCGAGAATTTCAAAACCGATATTGCTGTCGGTCGGAGCGATACCGGCACTTGCCAGCTTCAACCGCGCACGCGCAAGGTCGTCGGCCTTGACCAGCAGGGCGCCGGAGTTGGGCTCAACCGTGTACGAAATGTCGGCGGCTGCCAAGGTTTCCATCACCTGGTTGGCATCCATTCCGGCAAGGCTGCCCAGCAATGGCCGGTAGTCCGGCTGCTGTGACCAAAGCACCACGGCAAAACCAATAGCAACGCTCGCCGCCAAACCGACCAGCAGGCCGATCTGCCGCAGCATCGACATTTCAGACAGGTTTTCCAGAAAGGAAAGACCCAGCAAAGGCTTCTTCGGAGCATCCGAACCAACCGGCACCGGGGCATTGCTAAGCGCGTCAGCCATAGTTCAAATCCTGCCTTAGACCGGCATCTGCATGATGTCTTGATACGCCTGGACCAGCTTGTTGCGCACCTGAGTCATGGCCTGAAAGGAAACGCTGGCTTTCTGTGACGCGATCATGACTTCGGTCAGATCAATGCCACCCTGGCCCATCTCGAAAGCAGTAGCTAACTGATTGGAAGCCTGCTGGGTTTCGTTCACTTTATTGACGGCTTGGCCGAGCATGTCGGAAAAGCTCGGCGCGCCCACTTCTGGGGCCGCAGTCACGGGCTTGGAGCGTGCCATTGCATCGGTCTGCATGGCCCGCATTTCCAGCATCAAGCGATTGAATTCAATACCCTGACTCATCATTCCTCCAACAGCTGCGGTTTTTTTGACGCCTCGCAGCAGGCACAGGAGTAATAGCAACATCGGTGCCATTGTCCGCACGACCATTCCTATCCGCCGCCGCGCGGGAGACGAACGGCGCCAAGCAAGGTCAGGGCACTGTTACGCTGATCACGCTGCTGGCTGTACCGCGACGCGAAGCGCGCAACCCCCTAGCCTGTCGTGTATCGCTGGCGCGATGCGTTGAAGTAGGCCAAACCCTGGTCCGTCAGCGATTTCGCCCCGGCGTATCCATCCCTGAATCCGGACCCAAAGCTGACGATGACCGCCACCGCCGCCCCGCCTCACCACCTAATCAAGGACAGCTCGGCCTCTACCGTCGTGGCCGGCTTCATTGCCATGCTCACCGGCTATACCAGCTCGCTGGTGCTGATGTTTCAGGCCGGGCAAGCCGCTGGGCTCAGCGGCGGACAAATCTCTTCCTGGATATGGGCGCTGTCGATCGGCATGGCGATCTGCAGCATTGGACTGTCATTGCGCTACCGGACGCCGGTTGTCATCGCTTGGTCGACGCCCGGTGCGGCGCTATTGATTAGTAGCCTCCCTGGCGTTCCGTACGGCGAAGCGATCGGTGCCTTCATCTTCGCCTCAGCGTTGATCGCGCTCTGCGGGCTTACCGGCAGCTTCGAGCGGCTGATGCGCAAGGTGCCTGCTTCGCTGGCGGCGGCCTTGTTAGCGGGGGTGTTGTTCAACATCGGCAGCGAGATTTTTCGCGCCGTGGAAGTTCAGCCAGTGCTGGTGCTGGGCATGTTCTTCAGTTACCTGCTCGCCAAGCGCTTTCAGCCTCGCTATGCGGTGCTCTCGGCGCTGTTAATTGGCTGCGGCCTGTCGGCAATGATGGGTCTGCTGAACTTCAGTCAGCTGAGCCTGGAAGTCGCAGCGCCGGTCTGGACCACGCCGGGCTTGTCGCTTGCCGCCATCTTCAGCATTGGCATTCCCTTATTCGTGATTGCCATGGCCTCGCAAAACATGCCGGGGCTGGCCGTGCTTCGCGCTGAGGGCTATCAGGTGCCGGCATCGCCACTGATCTCGGTGACTGGCATCGCCTCGGTGCTGCTGGCCCCCTTTGGCTCTCATGGCATCCATCTGGCCGCGATCACCATGGCCATCTGCAGCGGCCCGGAGGCACATCCGGACCCCGCAAGGCGCTATACCGCAGCCGTCTGGTGCGGCGTCTTCTATGGCATCGCCGGAATTTTCGGCGCGACCCTGGCTGCCCTCTTCGCCTCCTTCCCGGCTGCCCTGGTGTTATCCATCGCAGCGCTAGCACTGCTCGGCTCGATCGGCAGCGGCCTGACCCAGGCCATGCAAACGCCGCGTGAGCGCGAAGCGGCGCTGATTACCTTCATGGTGACGGCGTCGGGCCTGACCCTATTTGGCATCGGCTCAGCGCTGTGGGGGTTGGTAGCGGGTGTGCTGACGCTATTGATAGTCAGCGCACCCAAACGATAGGCCTGAATCGCCCGAGCGAATCAGATTGCCGTGGCACCACCGTCGACCGCCAGCGCGTGGCCGGTGGTAAAGGCCGCACCATCGCTGCAGAGATAGAGCACTGCAGCGGCAATTTCTTCAACCTTGCCTACACGACCTACCGGATGCATTGCAGCGGCAAACTCTGCCTTGCGTGGGTCCGCCTCATAAGCACGGCGAAACATGTCGGTATCGATCACCGCTGGGCAGACGGCGTTGACCCTGATTTTCTTCTTGGCGTACTCGATGGCTGCCGACTTGGTCAGGCCGATGACCGCATGCTTGGACGCCGAATAGATGCTCATCTTCGGCGCTGCCCCCAGGCCTGCAACCGACGCCGTATTGACGATGGCGCCGCCGCCCTGTGCGAGCATTAGCGGTAGCTGGTGCTTCATGCACAGCCAGACGCCTTTGACGTTGACCCCCATGATGGCGTCGAACTCAGCTTCACTGCCTTCAGCCAGGCGGCCCTGTTCGATTTCTATTCCGGCATTGTTGAAGGCGTAGTCGATGCGCCCATAGGTCGCCACCGCCTGCTCGACCATCGCCTTGACCTCCGCGTCGCGGGTTACGTCACAGCGCACGAATACAGCCTCGCCGCCAGCCTCACGAATGGCTTCGGCGCAAGCCGCCCCGCCTTGCTCATCCACATCAGCCACGACTACCTTCAGCCCCTGCTCGGCGAACGCCAATGCTGTCGCGCGGCCAATGCCTGCCGCACCGCCGGTAACCAATGCAACCTGACCGGAAAAAGACATGCTCATGCTAGATACCCTGATCGAATTAATGAAGGCGCCGAGTCCGAATGTGACTACAAGCCAAACCCTGGTCATGGTTATACCGCCATCCTTCCCTTCGATTAAGCAGGGGATGGCGATATCACTCACGCGGATGCCAATGCATTCCAGCGCACCCGCCTTGCTTGCAGTGCTGCGCCAGGGAGGCTAAACCAAGGGTTTGCACACAAAAGAGGTTTCCATGGACAAGACCAATCGCCAGTTCCTGCTGGCCAAGCGCCCGGTTGGCGCACCTAACCGCGAAACCTTCGAGTACGCGGAAAAACCGCTGGGCGAACTCGGCCAGAACCAGATACTGGTCAAGAACGAATACCTGTCGCTTGACCCAGCCATGCGGGGCTGGATGAACGATGCCAAGTCCTACATTCCCCCGGTCGGCATTGGCGAGGTGATGCGTGCCCTCGGCGTGGGAAAGGTCATCGCCTCCCAACATCCAGGGTTTGCCGAAGGCGATTACGTCAATGGCGCGCTGGGCGTGCAGGACTACTTTCTCGGTGAGCCGAAAGGCTTCTACAAGGTTGATCCGAACCAGGCGCCACTGCCTCGCTACCTGTCTGCACTAGGCATGACTGGCATGACCGCCTACTTCGGCCTGCTGTCTGTGGGCGAACCGAAAGCCGGCGAAACCGTGGTGATTTCCGGTGCAGCCGGAGCGGTTGGCAGCGTCGCGGGGCAGATCGCCAAAATCAAAGGCTGTCGCGTAGTTGGGATCGCCGGTGGCGCCGACAAGTGCCGCTTCCTCACCGAGGAGCTCGGATTCGACGCCGCCATCGATTACAAGAGTGAGGATGTTGCAGCAGGGCTGAAGCGCGAATGCCCGAAGGGCGTTGATGTCTATTTCGACAACGTGGGCGGCGACATCCTCGATGCAGTGCTGACGCGCATTGCCGTTGGGGCGCGCATCGTCATCTGCGGTGCTATCAGCCAGTACAACAACAAGGAGGCAGTCAAAGGCCCGGCCAACTACCTGTCGTTGCTGGTCAACCGCGGGCGTATGCAAGGCATGGTGGTGATGGATTATGTCTCACGTTATCCAGAAGCCATGAAAGACATGGCTGGCTGGATGCAGAGCGGCGAGCTGAAGAGCAAGGAAGATGTCGTCGAGGGCCTGGAGACTTTCCCAGAGACATTGATGAAGCTGTTCACCGGCGGCAACTTCGGCAAGCTGGTGCTGAAGGTCAGCTGAGCGGGTTAAAACCGCCGGTCGCCGCGATGGCGGCCGGCTAATCGATCACGCCAGTTCTGCAACGACTGCTGCCAACGCCTGAGCTGGATCGGCGGCCTGGGCGATCGGACGGCCGATCACTAAATAATCTGAACCTGCTGTAATCGCCTGCGCAGGGGTGAGAATGCGCCGCTGATCATCCGCTGCGCTGCCGGCGGGACGAATGCCCGGCGTCACCAGCTGCAAACCGGCGAACTGCGCCTTCAAGGGCTGCGCCTCCTGAGCCGAGCAGACCAGCCCATCCAGCCCCGCCTTCTCAGCCAGCCCTGCGAGACGCAATACTTGCTGCTGCGGTGGCAGATCCAGGCCGATGTCAGCAAGGTCTGCCTGCTCCATGCTGGTCAACACCGTAACGCCGATCAGCAGCGGCTTCTGCCCGCTCAGCTTATCCAGCGCTTCCCGGCAAGCGGTCATCATCCTCAGGCCGCCGGAGCAATGCACGTTGACCATCCACACGCCCAGCTCTGCTGCCGCCTTGACGGCCATAGCCGTGGTGTTGGGGATGTCGTGGAATTTCAAGTCGAGAAACACCTCGAAGCCTTTGGCCTGCAAAGCTTCCACCACCGGTGGGCCGCAACGGGTGAACAGTTCCTTGCCGACCTTGACGCGACACAGAGCCGGGTCCAGTTGGCCGGCCAATGCCAGCGCAGCATCACGGGAGGGAAAATCGAGCGCAACGATGATCGGAGTCTGGCAGGGCATGGCACGTCCTCGGCAAAATTCGGCGCGTATTGTCGCAGAAAAACCGGTAACCGGCGGAGCTGCTCAGACGCCCGCAAGGCCACAGCCCGCGCCGGGATGGCCTAACGCTGCAGCCGGGCGTAAGGTGGTGCACATACCGATCAAGCTACTGGAGAACTCGCATGCCTTGGTACATCTGGCTTTTACTGGCTCTCGTAATAGGAACAATCATCGGCGGCTTGCTGATGTTGCGCGCAGGGGCCCGCAAGATTCCGCTGACCGACGAGCAAAAACAGCGCATCGCTCAGCGTAATGCCGAGGCAGACGCCCAAGACGCTCGGGATCGCTGAACACAGCCTTGGCGTAGCATTGCGTCCACTCGGCTTGGCACCTATGAACCGCGCGTCTATAAAGTGCTGCAATCAGCGGCCGCAGATGGCCTTTGGCCATGATTCAGGCGATCATTCATCTTCTCAACAGGATGATTGAATGTCAGCATCTCGCTCCCTCACCGACAACCTCGACCCCAACGCTAAAAGCGCCTTCGCTCGTCGCACCCTGCCCGGCATCGCCTGCCTATTGGCGGCCGCGCTTCTGGCGGCTGCGGTTGCGGTTATCCAAATCGCCAGCACTATTGACAGTGATGCGCTTGTGCGGGAGCGCTTCCTGACGGGCAAGGCGTTTGAAGCGCACCAACGCGGCATGAGCCGCCACGTGGCGGATAACGCGTTCTGGGGTGATGCCTATGCCAATCTGAGCAGTAGGGTGAACCTGAACTGGGCATACGAACAAGAAAACCTGGGGCCTTCGCTGTACCAGGATTTTGGCTACGACGCCGTTTTCGTGATCGATCCGGACGGGAAAACCACCTACTCGGTCATCCGCGGCGAACTCCTTCAGGTCGATGCGCAGCAATGGCTTGAGAACGGGCTAAAAACACTGCTGACCGATGCCCGGATAGCCCTTGAGGATGACGAGACGTCCGCTGGCATACTCACCGCCGAAGGCCATCCGGCCATGGCGACTGCTGCAGTGATGACCACCGGCGGCAGCGATATCGAAGAGCAACCCGGCCCTGCCTCGGTATTGGTCTTCGTCGACCTGATGGACCCCGAGTGGCTGCTTGACCTCGGAGAAGCCTACGCCGTCGAAGGCCTGCGCGCAGACCGCGACAACGAGCAAATCGAGGGTGCACAGGTCGAACTCAACAGGCTCGATGGCTCGCCAGTGCGTTTTACCTGGAGCGTGTCGCAACCCGGTGAATATCTGCTGTGGATCACGTTGCCGGTGCTCGGCGCGGTCACCCTCGGGCTCAGCCTGCTGGCCTGGCTGCTGTTGTGCCAGGCACTCAAAACCGTCCGCATCATGGACGCCAGCTACAGGCGTCTGGTGATCAGCCGCACCGCATTGGCGGCCAGTGAAGAGCGTTTTCGTGACGTGGCGGAAGCTGCTTCCGACTGGATATGGGAAACGGACCAGCACGTCCATCTCACCTACCTGTCTGCCCGCTTCGAGGAAATTACCGGGCATGTGCCTGCGACCTGGATTGGCCGCCCGCTGATCGACCTGCTGGTCACTGATCACGCCGCACTGCAGGAATGGCTGAGCGGTAAACACAACGTGCCGCTGCGTTGCAGCTACCACGCCGCGGATGGATGCGTGCGGCATTGCCGCTTGTCTGCCCGGGAGATCCACGACGGCGGCCAACTGCTGGGATATCGCGGCACTGCCAGCGATGTCACCGAAGAGACCAAGGCACAGGCTCGTGTCCAATACTTGTCTCAGCATGACGCCTTGACCGGCTTGCCCAACCGTAACCGGCTGCGCGATTACCTCGAGAGCAAACTTAATTCACTAACCACCGCGTCGCGGTTGACCGTTCTCTATATCGATTTGGACCGCTTCAAGCCGGTGAATGACACCCTCGGTCATGGCGCCGGCGACGAGGTCCTTATCGGTGTCGCCAACCGTCTGAAACAGTGCATCAGAGGTGACGATCTGGTCGCCCGCCTGGGCGGCGATGAGTTCGTCATGGTGATGAGCCGCCTACAACACAACGAAGACATTGAGGCGCTATGTGCCCGCGTTGTCGGTGCCATCAGCGAGCCATTCAGCTATGAGGACAAGCAGATTCATATAGGCGCCAGCGTCGGAATTGCCTTGGCGCCTACCGATGCCAGCCAGGCCAGCGAGCTGCTGCGGTGCGCCGACATCGCCTTGTATCAGGCCAAGGCCGACGGGCGTGGCACTTGGTGCTTCTATGGCGTCGAGATGGACAAGCGACTGCACGAACGGCGCAATCAGGAAGACGAGCTGCGCCAAGCAATTGCCGAAGGTCAGTTCGAAGCGTATTACCAGCCCCGTTATCTGAGCGAAGACATGCGTATCAATGGAGCTGAAGCGTTGCTGCGCTGGCACCATCCCAGCCGGGGCCTACTGCTACCCGAACAATTCATTCCGCTGGCAGAAGAGACCGGGCTGATCGTGCCACTGGGCGAATGGGTGCTGCGCGAGGCCTGCTTCGAGGCGGCAAACTGGAGTGATGACCTGGTCGTGTCTGTCAATCTATCGCCGCTGCAACTTCGCATTGGCGATCTCTACCAGGTGATAGTCAGCGCGCTCGGTGATAGTGGCTTGCCCGCAAACCGACTGGAACTGGAGATTACCGAAACCGCGTTGCTGCAGGAAAACGAGAGCACTCTGGATGTGCTCAACCGGCTGAAATCGCTCGGCCTGCGACTGGCAATGGATGACTTCGGCACTGGCTACTCATCGCTGAGCAACCTACGTAACTACCCGTTCGACATGATCAAGATCGACGGCAGTTTCATTGCGGGCATGTCCCTCTCAGTAGAAAACCATTCCATTGTCAAAGCGTTGATCGACCTCGGCCGTGGTTTGCGTATGCGCGTTACCGCTGAAGGTGTGGAAACGCTGGAACAGCTGAACCTACTGCTGGCTGATGGTTGTAGCGAACTGCAAGGTTTCCACATGAGCCATCCGATGCCCGCGAAGGAGCTCAGCGCGTTACTCAGCAAGGCCCGACCGGCCGACGAGGCGAATCAATAATCCGTCAGCACATTCAACGCTTGAGTTCGAAATTGATCTGCGCCCCATCGATGATGGCTTCGTCCTCGGCCATGCCTGGCAAAAGCTCGCCGCTCATCTGCAGCGAGCGAGAATCCTGGCTGGATTCGAACAGCGGCGGAAGCAAACTCAGGTTCGTCGGCTCGTCCGCTGGACCGAGGCTTTCGGTCCAATCCTCCGGTAGACTCAGGTCGAGATCCGGCTCGGGCAGTTCCACCTTCTCCAGCTTGGTCTTTGGCGCAGCGGCGGGTGCACCCTTGACCTTTGGCGGAGGGGCCGCGGGTTCGTTTGGTGATGGTTCGGGGTTCGCTACCAAAGCCGACTCGGTTTCGATCTCGATGCTCTCCGGGCGATCCCTCGCATCCAGCTTGGGCTCAGCTATTACCGGCGCAGCAGTATCAGGCGTCGAAACAGTGACCTTGGGCGGTGCAGGAGGCGCAGGCTGATCCGGAACCTTGTCGCAGGCGCCAAGGAGCGATAGCCCCACCAACATCAGCCATCTCATCTCCCGCCCTCCTCATATCAATTAGCTCGATTGTCGGCAAAGCTCTCCAGCAAGCTCACCCAAGGTCTTCAATGCTCGCTCCGCCTCGGCCGTCCAGGGCAACGCGCAGTTGAGCCGCACACAGTGATTGAACTGCTCAGTGTTGCTGAAAATCAGACCCGGCGCGATGCTGATCCCACGCTTCAACGCCTGGACATGCAGATCCTTCGTATTCACCCGAGCCGGTAAGCTGACCCAGAGGATGAAACCGCCCGTAGGTCGAGTCATCTGAGTGCCTTCCGGAAAGTAACGTTGCACGGCCAATTGGAAAGCGCTGAGATTCTTCCGGTACTCGTGGCGGATGTACCGCAAATGGCGGTCATAACCCCCATTTTCCAAATACGCGGCAACGCCCATCTGCGTAACGCTGCAGGCCGAATGCGTGCTGAAGGTCTGCAAACGCTTTATCTCTTCACGGTAGCGGCCAGGAATAATCCAGCCAATACGCACACCGGGTGAAATGGTCTTGGAGAAGCTTGAGCAATAAATCACCCGCCCCTCGGTATCATTGGATTTGAGCGCCCGGATCGATCCTACGTCGAACAGCAACTCGCCGTAGATATCGTCTTCGACAATCTGAATGTCGAAATTCGCTGCCAGCTTCAGCAACTGCTTCTGCCGTACGTCGGGAACACTGCCACCGAGCGGATTGCTTAAACGCGCTGTCAGTACCAGCGCCTTGATCGGCCACTGGCTGGCCGCCAGCTGCAACGCTTCGAGGCTAAGCCCGGTATCCGGATCACAAGGGATCTCGATCACCTTGAGCCCGAGCAAATCGGCCAGTTGCAGCAAACCGTAGTAACTGGGCGACTCCGCTGCGATCAAATCGCCGGGTTTGGTCAGCACGCGCAAGGACATCTGCAGCGCATCGACGCAGCCGTGCGTAATCACCACGTCGTCAGGTCCGACGACCACGCCCGCGTCGCGCATGCGAATCGCCACCTGCCGGCGCAGCGGCTCGTAGCCGGGGCTGAACATGTAGCTGAACGCCTGCTGACTCTGGAAACGAGTGACCTTGGCGAGCTGTTGATGTAACGCACGAGCCGGCAGATAGTCCACGTGCGGTACGGCGGCACCCAGCGGTATAAGCCCGTCACGGCGCGACTCACTGAGCACCTGATTGATGATGCTGCTGCGGGTGACCAACGTCGGCCGTTCGACCTGAGCGATATCCGGTGTAGGCGCGGTCAGTGCGGGAGTGTGATGAACGTAGAAACCGGATTGCGGACGGGCGCGGATCATGCCCTGGTCTTCCAGATTGGCATAGGCCTGCAGGACCGTCGCGTGGCTGACGTTCAGCTGCATGCTCATTTTGCGCACCGAGGGCACCCGCTCGCCCGGGCGATAGACGCCTCGCCGGATATCGTCGGCGAGCTGGTGTGCAATACGCTGATAAAGCAACAGATTGGTCATTTCGTCCGTCTCCGCCAACTGGACCATAACAGTAGTACAACACCGTCATGCACGACCAATACAGTTATCCGCTAACTCGCCGACACAGTCAGTTACCTTTATAACCATCTGAGTTCAACGGGGGCTGCTCAGACGTCCTTGCTCGTCAGAAAATAAAATCTCGACCCGCCGATTCTGTGCACGCCCGCGCGCCGACGCGTTCTCGGCGACGCGATGTTGCTCTCCATAGCCGACCACCTCGATACGCCCCGCATCGATCCCGAGGCTCTGCATGAAGTCGCCGACCGTTTGCGCACGCGCCTTGGACAAGGCGAGGTTTTCGGCCGCATCCCCTCGATTGTCCGTATAGCCCTCGATCCGGACCCGCCGCTTGGGATTGAGCTGCAGGAAATGGACGATCTTGAGCAGCGTGCGGTTGGCGGATGCGCCTAGTTCGGCACTGGCCGCCCTGAACAGCACGTCACCCAGGGTCATGACCAGACCGCGATCGGTCTCGGCCGCCGCCAGGCTGACCATCTGATCCTCCAGCCAGCGCCCCTGATGTTGCATGTCGAGCATCCTGGCTTCCTGTACAGCCTGACGTAGACGCTCTAGCTCCATGCTCAGCTGGGTCGCGCGCCTTTGATTCTGTAACTGTTCGCTGTGCTGGCGGGCAATCTCGCTATAACGTTTGCTGAGGTAGGCATAATGAATGACATCCTCTGCGCTGCCCCAGTAGCCAGCGAAGCGCTTTGCGCGCTCCAGTGACTCGCCCGCTCGCATCACGTCCTTGGGCGCATCCTGAAGGATCTGCGGCACTTCACTAATGCTCTGAAAAGTCATGGCTGCGTCTTCCAGCTGCTGCTGCGACTCGAGCGTCGCGCAACCTGGAAGTGCGCCAAGCGCAACCAGCAGCGCGGGTATTAGATAGACCGGCTTCACTGCAACGCTCCCAGCTGTTCTCGCAAGCGCGCGATGCGGCGGTGCAACTCCGCCAGCTCCTGCTGACTTTTATCATTAAGCACGCGGGCCTCGGCAAGTCGCGCGTCAAGTTCGGCTTGCTCGGCTTGCAGGCGTGCCTCTCGATAATGCTCGCCCTTCATCGCTGCCTCCGCAGCCGCCAGTTTCTGCTCAGCCAGTGTCAGATCCGAAGCGCCCAACGAGCGTGCCTGGTTCAACGCCTGCTCGGTAAGTCGCAGCTGTTCAATGGGAGCGGGATCGCTGGCACAACCGACCATTGCGAACAGCACGAGCGTGCCGCAAAGATGTTTTATCAAGTGAAAATCCTACCGTTGCGAATTGCGTGTCGACGCTGACTGCTGCTTCCAGCGCTCGATGTTGTCCACCAGCAGTTGCTGCGGCACTCCCGCGGCGCGCAATTCTGTCATTTTTATCGCCAGCTGTCCGCGCAGCCATGGCCCGTTGCAGGCCGAGTCGTGAGCGACCGCAAAATGCAGACCGCGGATGAAAACCGGTGGGTCCAACCGCTGTATATCGGCTAGCAAACCCTGTCGGGCTGCATATGCAATCAGGCTGTAGCGCTCATGCAGCACATAATCAGCTTTGCCCGCCAACAGTGCGCTTAGCGCCTTGGCCAGGCTCGACACCGAGCGCAGATTGGGGTTGTCTTTGGCATAGCTGTCGAATGCACTGCCAAAGCCAGCCGTCTTGACATAAATGCCCGAGCGACCTGCCAGATCCTCCCGATTGGAGTAGAGGAACCCCGGCTCCTGGCGTACCCAGGCAGACATCTGCAAGTTAGTGATCGATGGATGGATAAAGTCCAAATAGGCCAGCTCACTGGGAGACAGTACCGCATCGGCCAGTACGTCCACTCGGCCGCTGCGCACTTGCTCAAGCGCCTTCGGCGCGTCAGCTGTGTAGAGCACGTCAAGTTTCAAATCGAGCGAGTCGGTGATCTTTTTCAGCAGATCGGCATTCGCACCTACTAGACGCTTGGGATTTTGCGGATCACGCCAGAGAAAAGGTGGATTGTTCGCGCCGCCAGTCGCGATCAGCCGGTCACACTTTGCTGCCGCCGCGTGCGTCGCGAGAGGTGTTGCCAACAACAAGGCGAGCAAGGCGGACTTCAGCGGAACGGCACAGCGCATGGAAAACCTCATTGTTCGAAATCGGACAGGCGCCTTCTCGCGCCTGCAGGAATCTTACCATTGGGCAACGCAGCCAAGCGCCCATAAAAAAACCCGCTGCGAGAGCGGGTTTTTCAACCTAGTCGGTCACACCAGCTCTTCAAGCTCTGGCAGGATCTCGAATAGATCGCCAACCAGGCCATAGTCGGCAACCTGGAAGATAGGCGCCTCCTCGTCCTTGTTGATCGCGACAATTACCTTGGAGTCCTTCATGCCCGCGAGGTGCTGGATCGCTCCAGAAATACCGACTGCAATGTACAGCTGCGGCGCAACGATCTTGCCCGTCTGACCGACCTGCATGTCGTTCGGCACGAAACCGGCATCGACCGCGGCACGCGAGGCACCAACGGCGGCGCCGAGCTTATCGGCCAGCGAGTAGAGGTGCTTGAAGTTGTCGCCGTTCTGCATGCCGCGACCGCCGGAGACAACGATCTTCGCAGCCGTCAGCTCAGGACGATCAGACTTGGCCAGTTCCTCGCCAACGAACGAGGAAACGCCCGCATCGCCAGTACCGGAAACCTGCTCGACAGCTGCCGAACCCCCTTCAGCATTGACCGGATCAAAACCAGTGGCACGCACGGTAATAACCTTGATCGCTGCACTGGATTGCACGGTGGCGATGGCGTTACCGGCATAGATCGGACGCTTGAAGGTGTCCGGGCTTTCAACAGCGATGATTTCAGAGATCTGATCAACGTCCAGCTTGGCGGCGACGCGCGGCAGGAAGTTCTTGCCGTTGGTAGTGGCAGCAGCCAGTACGTGGCTGTAATCCTTCGCCAGATCGGCAATCAGCGGCGCTACGTTTTCCGGCAGCTGATTGGCGTAGGCAGCATCGTCGGCGACAAGTACCTTGGAAACGCCTTCGATCTTGGCTGCAGCCTCACCGATCGCAGCGCAACCGGCACCGGCAACCAGCACATGAATGTCGCCGCCGATCGCCTTGGCCGCGGCCACGGTGTTCAGAGTGGCAGCAGCCAGAACGGCGTTGTTGTGTTCAGCGATAACCAGGATAGTCATTTAGATTACCTTCGCCTCGTTCTTCAGTTTCTCGACCAGTTCAGCCACGGACTTGACCTTGATACCTGCGCTGCGTGCGGCCGGCGCTTCGACTTTCAGGGTCTTCACGGTGGAAGTGGTGGTTACGCCGAGCGCGTCCGGCGTCAGCACTTCCAGCGGCTTCTTCTTGGCCTTCATGATGTTAGGCAGCGACGCGTAGCGCGGCTCGTTCAGGCGCAAATCGGTGGTCACGATTGCCGGCAGATTCAACGCAACGGTTTGCGCGCCGCCGTCGATTTCGCGCTCAACGTTCACCTTGTCGCCCGACACTTCGACTTTCGAGGCGAAAGTGCCCTGGGCGAACCCAGTCAGCGCACCGAGCATCTGGCCAGTCTGGTTGTTGTCACTGTCGATGGCCTGTTTGCCAAGGATCACCAGCTGCGGCTGCTCTTTGTCGACAACAGCCTTCAGAAGTTTGGCAACGGCCAAGGAATTGAGCTCTTCGCTGGACTCGACCAGCACGGCGCGATCGGCACCCAGTGCCAGCGCGGTGCGCAGCTGCTCCTGGGCAGCGGTCGGACCGATGGAAACCACGACGATTTCGCTCGCCACGCCCTTCTCTTTCAGGCGTACGGCTTCTTCAACAGCGATTTCGCAGAAGGGGTTCATCGACATTTTGACGTTGGCGAGGTCGACGCCGGAGTTGTCCGCCTTGACGCGAACCTTGACGTTGTAATCGACCACTCGTTTGACAGCTACAAGAATCTTCATGGATTCCTCGTTACTCTCCGGTGAATAGAATTTCGCCGAGGCGAACCGAGCCATGCTCAAGGACCGGGCCGCCATTAGCCTTCGGACCTGTTCGGCGAGCACAAAACTGCCCGTATCTTGACTGCAGGCAACAGCTGGGGTCAACAACGCAAATGACCCGTTATAAGCCGCTGTTTCCGGATTCTATCAGGCTTGAGAGAAATTCAAACAAACGTTTGTATTGGACCCTTTCGGGCGTCTATATATAATGCGGCAGCTCGGCTTGGTCAGGGATACGATCCAGCCCTCCACTATCTATAAAACAATCAAGCCTTGAGTAGGAGATAGCCAATGGAACGCGAATACATGGAATTCGACGTAGTCATCGTCGGCGCCGGCCCCGCGGGCCTGTCCGCTGCCTGCCGACTGAAGCAGCGAGCCGCCGATGCCGGAAAGGAAATCAGCGTCTGCGTCGTTGAGAAGGGTTCCGAAGTTGGCGCCCACATCCTATCCGGTGCCGTGTTCGAGCCGCGCGCGCTGAATGAACTCTTTCCCAACTGGAAAGAACTGGAGGCGCCGCTCAACACGCCAGTCAAGCGTGACGACATCTACCTGCTCAAGACTGCCGAAGCCGCTCGCAAGCTGCCCAATGCGCTGGTCCCCAAAACCATGCACAACGAAGGCAATTACATCATTTCGCTGGGTAACTTTTGTCGCTGGCTAGCCCAGCAGGCTGAAAATCTCGGCGTCGAGATCTATCCCGGCTTCGCTGCCCAAGAAGCGCTGATCGACGAGCAGGGTGTGGTTCGCGGCATCCTTACCGGCGACCTCGGCGTGGACCGTGAAGGCAATCCGAAGGAAGGCATGTACACCCCCGGCATGGAACTGCGTGCCAAGTACACCCTGTTCGCCGAAGGCTGCCGTGGCCATATCGGCAAGCAGCTGATCAACCGCTTCCAGCTCAACGCCAATGTCGATCCGCAGCACTACGGGATAGGCATCAAGGAGCTCTGGGACATCGACCCAGCCAAGCACGAGCAGGGACTGGTCGTGCACACTGCAGGCTGGCCGCTGAACGACGACAACACCGGCGGCTCGTTCCTCTATCACTTGGAAAACAACCAGGTCGTGGTCGGGCTGATCGTCGATCTCTCCTACAGCAACCCGTACCTCTCCCCGTTCGATGAGTTCCAGCGCTACAAGCATCATCCGGTAATCAAGCAGTACCTGGAGGGCGGCAAGCGCGTTTCCTACGGCGCGCGGGCGATCGCCAAAGGCGGCATCAATTCGCTGCCGAAGATGGTGTTCAATGGCGGCGCATTGATCGGCTGCGATGCCGGCACCCTGAACTTCGCCAAGATCAAGGGCAGCCATACCGCCATGAAGTCCGGCATGCTGGCGGCAGAAGCGGTAGCGGACGCCTTATTCGCCGGCCGTGAAGGTGGCGACGAGCTGACCGGCTATGAAGAGGGTTTCAAAGCCAGCTGGCTTTATCAGGAGCTATACGCCAGCCGCAATTTTGGCGCAGCGATTCACAAGTGGGGCGCCGTCAAGGGCGGTGCGTTCAACTTCATCGACCAGAACATTTTCAGCGGTAAGATTCCGTTCACGCTACACGACACCAAGCCGGACTACGCGTGCCTGAAGACTGCCGCAGAGTCGAAGAAGATCGACTACCCCAAACCGGACGGCAAGCTCAGCTTCGACAAGCTGAGTTCGGTATTCCTCTCCAACACCAACCATGAAGAGGAGCAGCCGGTTCACCTCAAACTGATCGATCCGAGCATTCCGATCGAAAAGAACCTGCCGATGTACGACGAACCTGCCCAGCGTTACTGCCCGGCCGGCGTCTACGAGGTGGTGGACAGCGATGACGGTGGCAAACGCTTCCAGATCAACGCGCAGAACTGCGTGCACTGCAAGACCTGTGACATCAAGGACCCGGCGCAGAACATCGTCTGGGTCGCGCCGGAAGGCACCGGGGGACCGAACTACCCCAACATGTGACAAGGCTGCCCTGCAGCTTAGCGAACCCCGCCTCGGCGGGGTTTTGCTTTTTAAGATCCACTACTTCGGCGACTGCGATAAACATCTGTGCCATCGTGAAGGTCACCAGAGCGCAGCCACCTAGCAAAAAGCCCTGAAAACGAAAAGCCCCGGCCTGGGCCGGGGCTCTGTCACAGTTTCGCTAACAGCCGAACGGCTGTTTAGCGAATAGCCGGCGGTTACAACCCAGCCACATCTTCCGCCTGCAGGCCCTTCTGCCCCTGAGTGACCGAAAACTCGACCTGTTGCCCCTCGGCAAGAGAGCGGTGGCCTTCGCCACGAATCGCCTGGTAATGCACAAACACATCCGCACCACTGCCACGCTGGATGAATCCATAACCCTTGGCATCGTTGAACCACTTAACGGTTCCGGTTTCGCGCTCAGCCATCCTACTTCTCCAACTCGATTCTTATTATTCCCGCTCGGGGATCAACGGACAGGCGTGATCTTCCTAGAATCAACGCCAGCGCCAAATATAGCGCAGCGGCCATGACAAGTACGTTTCTGGCGTTCGCCAGCGCATCAGCGTAGGCCCGATTGGGGTCGGGGCGCTCAGCACGCAACACAAGCAAACCGCCAGGCTAGCCAGCTCACCACGCTCATACTGGTCGACGCCTGCGCCAGAACCACAGCAGCAACATCCCGAGCGTGAGTATCAGCGGCACCAGACCGATATTGAAGAATTTCAGCACCCGCCCCAGCTCCTCGATGTCCGCGTTGAGCTGGTAACGCACCTCACGCAACTCCTTGCGAATGAGCAGCTTCTGCTGCATGAAATCCTGCAGCGCGGCCTGTTGCTCAGCCGTCAGCTGTACAGCTCCTTCGGCGTCCGGCTCCTGCAGCTCGGCGAGTTGTGCCTCGGTGGCAGCCAGACGCTGCTGCAGCACTTCTTCCTTCTCACGAAAGCGATTCTCAGCCTGGCGCTGTAAGTCCTCGACGACTGTAAACGGGCGAGCAAATCGACCTCGTGAGCGCACGCTGATCAACGCATCGGTGCCGGACAAATTGTCCAGCGCATTGATCACGAAGGTGCCGTTGTCTGCCCAGGGCTGGGGCATACGCTGGCCAAAGAAATCATCGATTTGCACCCACATGCGATCGGCAAGCAGGTCGGTATCCGCCACGGCGAGCACGTTGATGTTGGTACTTTCCTTCAGGCCATCCTTGCGGCCCTCTATACCGTTCGGATAAGCCGACTTAGCCGGGCCCTGGATACGCGCGGCAAGGGTATAGCGCTCGCCAGTGGGTTGCAGGTCCCGCAATAGCACCTCGGGATTTTCCAGTTTCGCAAAGCGCTCCGCCTCGATCGGCATGGCGTAGCTGGAGCTCTGGATCAGCGGCGTGAAACGAGTCGTCGCGTCTTCTAGCGGTTCCAGAAAGCCTGCAGTCGCCATGGTCAGGCTCTCCAACGAAGAGGTAACGACGTCTTCGCTATCCATCATGCGCTGGGGCAGACCCAGCCAGGCCGGATGCCTGACCGGACGGCGTTCCTCTCCCACAGCGACGGACATCGCATAGGACGCATCCAGCACCACCTGACTTGGCGCCATACGCACGCCCCAGGCGGTGAAAAGCGGCTCCAGCTCTGACGTCTTGCCCTCACCGAACTCACCCGGCCCAATGCCCATACCAGGGTCCGCCTCGCTGTACGGATCGAGGAACACCAGCAACTTGCCGCCGCGCATGACGAACTGGTCGACGGCATACAGGGTCTGCTGCGAAAGCTCCTTAGGATGGATCAGCATGAGCACCGATACGCCGGGGGGAATCACGTCCACGTCGCGCTTGAGGCTTTCGATATGGAACAGCTGGCGGATGTTCTCTAGCACCATCCAGGGGGACGTCGCCTGCTGGGTACGCATGTCGAAACCGCCCATCAAGGGCAGCCCGGAAAGCACGCCGACCACCGGCATTTGTGGCGCCGAAAGTGTTTGAACCAAACGGCTGATCTCGTATTCGAGAAACGCCTCTTGATCCAACGGGAAGAACGGAATGCTCTGCGTCTGGCCAGCAGCATTAACGCCAGCCAAGCCGAAGTAGACCTTGTCACCGCCCTGATTCAGCGGCACAGCCTGCAGCCCGAGCTCCGCGGCCCGGTCCTCCTCCTCGGAGAACGGCTCAGGATCGATCACCCGAAGCGTGACTTTGCCATTAGCCTCGCGCTGGTAGGCATGTAGCAGCTCCTCGACACGTCGCGCATAGTTACGCAGCGCGACCAGGCCCCCCGTCGCCTCGTCCGAGTAGAACAATTGCAATTCAATCGGCTCCTCCAGGCCCTCGAGGATTGTCTCGGTGCCTTTCGAAAGGGTGTAGAGCTTTTGCTCGGTCAGATCTAACCGCGCATCGGTAAGGATCAGGCTGGAAATAACGTTGAATGCCAGGAAGGCCAGTGCGATCAGCAGCAGCCCGGCACCTGAATACATCTGTCGTTTCATGCGGGCTCCCTTATGCCGCTTTCTTCAAATCGACGACGATGGCGGTCGCCATCAGCCAGACGATAATCAGGGTGACGAAATACAGCAGGTCTCGCAGATCGATGACCCCTTTGCTGAGCGAATCGAAACGGATCAGGAAACTCAGCGAAGCCACCGCATCCACCAGCCACTGCGGGGCCCAAGCGAAGGCGTCGAGCACCATCGGCAGGCCGCTGACGATGAACAGGAAACACACACTCACCGCCAGGATGAAGGCGATCACCTGATTCTTGGCCAACGCCGACATGCAGGAGCCGATTGCCAGAAAAGCGCCGGCCAGTAACCAGCTACCGAAGTAGCCGGTGGCGATCGCACCGTTGTCTGGCTGGCCAAGGTAGTTAACGGTAATGACCATCGGAAACGTCAAGAGCAAGGCGATTCCGGCGAACACCCAGGCCGCGAGAAACTTGCCGGTGACTGCCTCGAAACGCGTTATAGGCAAGGTCATCAACAGCTCAATCGACCCCGATTTACGCTCCTCGGACCAAAGCCGCATGGCAATAGCGGGAATCAGAAACAGATAAAGCCAGGTATGGAAACTGAAGAAGGGTATGAGGTCCGCCTGACCACGCTCGTAGAAGCCCCCTAAATAAAAGGTGAAAACACCGGACAGCACGAGAAAGATCAACGTGAAGACGTAGGCGAGCGGCGTCGCGAAATAACTGCCCAGCTCGCGTTTGAAGATCACTGGCAACTGGCTCATTGCGCCTCCCCACGAGTCAACGTCTGAAATACCTCATCCAAACGGCCGCGCTCCACATCCAGCTCCCGCACGACCCAGCCCTGCTGGACGATCAGTGCGTTGATCTGCGGGAAGATCACCTGGCCTGGCTCGGCCAGCACCGTGACGCTGTGCTCCGCCTGATTCACCTCGATCCCGGCTACGCCCGGCAAGGCCGCCAGCGCGACGGTATCCAGCGGTCCGTCGCCAACCAGGGTCACTGCCTGGTGATATCTGGAGCGGCTTTGCAATTCCAATGGCGTGCCATCGGCCACCAGCCGCCCGCGGGCGATCACGATGGCACGCGTGCACACCGCCGTGACTTCTTCGAGGATATGCGTGGAGATGATGACAATCTTGTCTCGTGCCAAGCCTTTGATCAGCTCGCGGACCTGGTGCTTCTGGTTTGGGTCGAGCCCATCTGTGGGCTCGTCGAGGATCAGCACGCGCGGATCGTGCAGGATCGCCTGAGCCAATCCGACTCGCCGCTTGAAGCCCTTGGACAGGGTATCGATGTTCTGCCCAAGCACGGATTCCAGCTCGAGCTGACCAATGGCCGTATCGACCCGAACGCGTTTGTCCGCGCCGCGGTAACCACGCACCTCGGCGATAAAATCGATAAAACCGCGCACCGTCATATCACCGTAGCAGGGCGCGCCCTCGGGCAAGTAGCCCATCTGACGCTGCGCCTGCAGCGCTTGGGTTCGGATATCGCAGCCACAGATGCTTGCGCTGCCTGACGTCGGCGTGAGAAAGCCGGTCAGCATCTTCATGGTAGTGGACTTTCCGGCCCCGTTCGGGCCAAGAAAACCCAACACTTCCCCCGGTTCGACGCAGAATGACAACGCGTCAACTGCCGTGTGCCGAGCAAATCGCTTGGTCAGATTTTTCAGTTCGATCATCAACTTCCATCCATGCTGACGGGGCCGCGGCCACGTGAGGCGAGACCGGCCCAATGCGCGCCGAAATATAAGGAGAGCCGCAGCGCTATTGCAACCGGGCCGGGCGGGCGTTCGATATCTTCATCGCAGTTTCGCGACTTGCACTAGCCTCAAGCGAAGCAACGAGCAACGCGGAGCTCCCGACATGATCGAACGAATCTTTCGCAGCAGCCGCTTTCTGGTACTGGTTGCCGTTGCCACGACGGCGATCTCTGCCGTGCTGCTGTATGGGGTCAGCCTGAACACCATGATTCACCTTCTGCTAGAGCTGACTCAGCAGTTTCCTAGCAGCGCGAACGACAGCAAGAGTCTCGCCGTAAAACTGTTAAAGCTGCTGGACCTCCTGCTGATCGCGATCACCTTTCAGCTGATTGCCATCAGCCTGTACCGACTTTTCGTCAAACCACTGCCCGCAGAACAAAGCGCCTCTCTCGGGCCGCTGGATATCAGATCTTTCCATGACCTGAAGAAGACCCTGATTCAGGTCTCGGTAGTGATCATCGTCATACTATTTCTTGAGCATGCGGTTGAAGTGGGCGCACGACTGGAAACCCTGTATTTCGGAGCGGCCGTAAGCCTGGTGGTGTTCTCGGCCGTCTACGCATGGAAAAACATGAAGTGAGCCGGGACGGCCGATAACAGCGATTTTGAATGACAACACCCTCCCTCTACCCGGCGCGTCAGCACACCGACCAGCGCCCTTCACTTACCAGAGATTTTGCTCACCAACACCGCATGCGGCACACTTGCACGCCTCAAGGGCATTAACCCTTCTACAGTCGAATCTGCCGTATGACTCGTTCCCCGCTCCGCCGTCTCGTCTTCTCCCTCGTGCGTCGCCTGCTCTATTTCTGGGTGCGCTCGGAGACGATCAACCAGTCCGCTTTCACCCTCAAGCTGGACCGCAGCAAACCGGTGTTCTACGTGTTGCAACGCGCCTCGCTGAGCGATCTCGCGGTGCTCGATCATGAGTGCAGCAAAGCTGGGCTGCCGCGTCCGGTGGCCGATGTGGCGGTGGGCGACCACATCGAACCGGCGGCCTTCATTTTTCTCAACCCAGCCGCCAGCTGGTTCGGCACGCGGACGCGCGCTGTTACGCCAGAGCCACTGGTGCGCTTGGTCGATGCACTGGAACAGAACGCGGTAGACAACGCGCAAATCATCCCGGTGACCATCTTCTGGGGTCGCTCGCCGGCTCGCGAGACCAGTGCCTGGAAGCTGCTTTTCGCCGACAGCTGGGCCGTCACCGGACGGATGCGCAAGCTGCTCAGCATCGTCATGCTCGGGCGCCAGACCCGTGTGCAGTTTTCCGCGCCCATCCAACTCAACGAACTGGTCGCGCAGAACAAGGGCCACGAGCGCACCCTGCGCATGGCCCATCGCATGCTGCGCGTGCATTTCCGTCACCAGAAGACGGCGGTGATCGGTCCCGACTTGTCGCACCGTCGCAACCTGGTCAAGGGTCTGGTGCACGCACCTCAGGTGCGCCAGGCAATCAAGGACGAGGCCGAGCGCGAAAACATTTCACTGGAAAAGGCGGAAGCCCGTGCGCTGCGCTACGGCAACGAAATCGCCTCGGACTACGCCTACACCGCCGTGCGCTTTCTCGAGGTGGTGCTGTCCTGGTTCTGGAACAAGATCTACGACGGCATCCGGGTCAATCATCTGGAGCCGCTGCAGGAAGCCGTCCAGGGTTACGAGGTCATCTACGTGCCTTGCCACCGCAGCCATATCGACTATCTGCTGCTCTCCTACCTGCTGTTCCGCAACGGCCTGACACCACCGCACATCGCCGCCGGCATCAACCTCAACATGCCGGTCATCGGCAGCCTGCTTCGCCGCGGCGGCGCCTTCTTCATGCGCCGTTCGTTCAAGGGCAACCCGCTTTATACCTCGGTGTTCAACGAATACCTGCATACCTTGTTCAGCCGGGGCTTTCCGGTCGAGTACTTCGTTGAAGGCGGTCGCTCACGGACCGGGCGGATGTTGCAGCCAAAGACCGGCATGCTCGCCATCACCCTGCGCAGCTACCTGCGCTCGTCGCGTCTGCCGATCCTGTTCGTGCCGGTCTACATCGGTTACGAGCGAGTGCTCGAAGGCCGCACCTATCTGGGCGAATTACGCGGCGCGGCGAAGAAAAAGGAATCGATCTTCGACATCTTCAAGGTCATCGGCGCGCTGAAGCAGCGCTTCGGCCAGGTCTGGGTCAATTTCGGCGAACCGCTGAAACTCAACGAATTTCTCGACCAGCAGCAGCCGGGCTGGCGCAAGCAGGATTTGGCACCGAACTTCCGCCCCGACTGGCTCAACGAGGCCACCAACAAACTGTCCGAACGCATCGCCCAGCGGCTCAACGAAGCCGCTGCGGTCAACCCGGTCAACCTGGTGGCGCTGGCGATGCTCTCCACCAGCCGTCAGGCCTTGGATCGCCGTTCACTGGCGCGAATCCTCGACCTCTACCAGAACCTGCTGAGGGCCGTGCCCTACTCGCCCCACACCACACTGCCGGACGGTGATGGCGAGGCGCTGATCAGCTACGTGAAAGAACTCGACCTGCTGGCCGAACAGAAGGATGCGCTGGGCAACATCCTCTATTTGAATGAGCAAAACGCCGTTCTGATGACCTATTACCGCAACAACGTAATGCACATCTTCGCCCTGCCAGCGTTGCTGGCGAGCTTCTTCCAGAGCAGCTCACGCATCAGCCGAGAACAAATTCTGCGTTTCACCGAGGCGCTCTATCCCTATCTGCGCGCCGAGTTGTTCATCCGCTGGGAGCCAGAAGAGTTGCCCGCCGTGATTGATCAATGGCTGGCAGCCTTCGTCGAACAGGGGCTGCTCAAGCGCGACGGCGAAACCTACGTGCGACCGGCGCCCAGCTCGCGTCAGTTCGTCCTGCTGACCTTGCTGGCGCGGACGATCATGCAGACGTTGCAACGCTTCTACATGGCCATTGCGCTGCTGCTCAACAGCGGCCAGAACACCCTTGACGCGGAAGAGCTGGAAAACCTCTGCACGGTCATGGCTCAGCGCCTGTCGATCCTGCATGGCCTGAACGCGCCGGAGTTCTTCGACAAAAGCCTGTTCCGCCACTTCATCAAGAGCCTGCTGGACCAGGACGTGCTTCAGCAGGACGGCGCGGGCAAGCTCGGCTACCACGCCAAGCTGGGCGAACTGGCTGAAGGCGTGGCCAAACGTGTGCTCCCGGCTGAGATTCGCCTGTCGATTCGTCAGGTCGCGTTGGAGCGGCACGACGAGGAACCCCCCTCGGACTGATTGCGCTCGAAGCTCAAGCACGGGCGCTTGCAGCCAAGTCCACAGTGGCAACCACGCTAAGGACGCCCAGGCTTAATGCCGAAACGTTCGATTGATGACAGATGCGGCACCCATACTCAGCAGGTCACCCACCGAAAACGTCGGCGACCTGCCGAGAGGGGACTGTATGACGCACAGCCGTGTGATCGCCTTGTCGCTCGTCTTGGGGATGGGCGGTTGCGCGACGCCCAGCCTGAACAACCTAACACCCTCCTCGGTTGCCCGCTCACCGGTGCCGCTCTACCCGTTGCGAGCGCAAGTGGATGGGCGTGGCAACCGCATCGCACAGGTCAACGTGGTCATCCATGGCACGCCCTGGGCCATGATGCCGTTGCCTAGTGATCAATACGCGGTGGGCTACTTCGCCGACACCTGCGAAACCAACATTCCCTATCACTTCAGTGTCGGTTATCAGCGCCGCAACTGGCTCGGCTCCGGCTATTCGAGCACCGTCCATGAGAAACGCTTTCCGGAAGCATCCGGTTACGTCATGAACGCCACTGGCGACCCGCTGCCCAGTGATTGCGCCGCCTCCATCGGCCTGACCCTGCGTGTGGACAGTACGGCCGACGAGGTGGATACCGAGCCGGGCGACGGCAACTGCCGATCCATTTCCAATCGCTGCACGCTGAGAGCGGCGGTGATGGAGAGCAACGCGCACCAGGGCCACGATTTGATAGAGGTGCCGTCAGGGCATTACGTGCTCTCGTTGACCGGCACAGAGACCGCAGACGTGCCGAACGACGCGGTTGGTGATCTGGACATCACGGATGGTCTGACGCTATCGGGCCTCGGGCGAGCCGCGAAAAACGATGATTTGCAAGTCATCATCGACGGCGGGGCCATCGACCGGATTTTAGATATTTATGCTGCCGCGCCAAGGGCGGTAACGCTCAGCTATCTGCGGCTGGAAAACGGCAGGCCCATGGGCAGCGGCGGCGGCGCGATATGGAATCGAGGCAACCTGCGCATGGACCGGATGCTGTTACGTGGCAACACCATCGACCATGAACTGGAAACCTCCTGCGCGGCCTTTCCCAGCCGACGCCTGTGCAACCGTGGCGCGGGATTGTTCAACGAGGGACAGGCGCTGGTGGCGCGCTCGACCATCGAACAGAATTCGACCGGGTACCAGTCCGGCCATGGCGGTGGCATTTCCAATATGGGCTCGGCGGCGCAGCTGTATCTGCGCAACAGCCTGATAACCGCCAATGACGCTCGCTTTTGGGGTGGGCTGCTGAACTATCAGGGCACCGTCGACATTTTGAACAGCACCTTTGTCGACAATCGCAGTACCACCGGTGGTGTCCGAGCCGCAGAAATCGGCAACATCGACGGCAAAGTCTCGGTCCGCAACGCGACCTTCAGCAATCACTCGCAGCTGTTCAGCCATTCGGGTACTGGCGAGTTCCGCCTGGCCAACAGCCTGGTCGAAATCCGCACCTTCGGCGACATGCCGTTCTGCAGTGGCGCGCTGACCAGTGGCAGTTTCAATGCCATCGGTGGCTCCGGAGGAGGACTCTTCGACTTCCTGGGTGGCTGCGGCTTCACACCCACCACCGCGGACGAAGCAGGGGTTCGCCTGGCGCTCGGATCACTGCAGGACAACGGAGGTCCGACCCGCACCGTCGCGCTGCGCGAACCGTTCGAAGACAGCCCCTATTTCGACGCCATCGACATGGGCGGCGTGCTTTGCCCGGACACCGACCAGCGCGGCAACCCGCGTGACGATCGGCAGTGCGACCCGGGCGCTTTCGAGTTCTGACCCGCATGGCCGGCAGTCAGGTGCCGAGCACCTCCAGCTTGGCACGTATGAAGTCTGAATGCGGCACATACAACAGATCGGCGATACGGCGGATCAGGTGGTCTTCGTATCGGTGGATATCGCCATCGGCGGCGGCGACGCGCCATAGCGTTTTGATCAGAACAAATTTTTCGTCCATCGAATATTCAGCGTTGATCAGCGTAGTGAATTCATACAGTGACGTCGATCGCTCGGCGGATTCCTGCGCGGAGGCGACCAGGGATTCGAGCTCGCCGTCTTCCAACCCCGAGCCGAGGCGGATGGCTTCGATAATGGCTTTTTGTTCGTCTGCATCGCTTTCGTAATCCGCACGGCCGACTTCGATCAGCAGCGCCGCTGCGGCCACTTCAACGCTGTGTCCCGTAGGCTGATCTTCCCCACTGCGGTCGAACAGCGACTTAAGTGCTTTGAGCATGGTTTCATTCCTCTACACGGGTTGGTATTCGAACGGATCCGCGGCGAAGGTTCAGCCGCAATCGTGTCGTCGGTCAGCGCGTAGCGGATGTTCGCTTTGGCAGATTGATGAATCCGCCTCATGATGATCTTTTTGTAGCCGTGAAGCGGCTAAAAGTTGCACCAACGCGACCGTTATAGCGCCCCGCACCTGCGCTAGACCGAGCGGCAGACATCGCTGGATGCCGCCGGCCGGCAGCGAATGTCGCGGACGAGCGTCAACGAAACGGTCGAAACAAGCTGCTGCCACCGTTTGGCACGCCGCGCCAGGCCTATTAAGCTCGCTGCATCACTCAGAGGATTTGTCCATGCTACGCACCACTGCTTTGCTCACCGGTTTGATCCTCTCCGCCAGCGCTTGGGCGCTTTCGCTGTCCGACCTAAGTCAGGGCGATGCTAACAAGGCACTCAAAGACGCGCTCAGTCAGGGCACCAAAGTTGCGGTGCAGCAGCTCGGACGACCTGGCGGTTTCGGCAATGACCCGGAGTTGCGTATCGAGCTGCCGGGCAACATCGGCAAGGCTTCGCGCATGCTGAAAATGATGGGCATGGGCGCCCAGGTCGAACAGTTGGAAACCGGCATGAACAAGGCCGCCGAAGCAGCCGTTCCACAAGCTCAGGCGTTATTGCTGGATGCGGTGAAGAAGATGACCGTAGCCGACGCCAAGGCCATTCTTGCCGGTGGCAACGACTCGGCAACGCAATACCTGAACAAGACCAGCCGTGACGAGATTCGTGCCAGGTTCATGCCGATCATCAAGCAAGCGACCGACAAAGTCGGCGTCGCCCAGCAGTACAACGCGCTGGCCAGTAAGGCATCCGGGCTAGGCGCGATCGACGCCAAGTACGGCACTGTCGAAGGCTACGTGGCCGAACAGGCGCTCGACGGGCTGTTCACCGTCATTGCCGAGCAGGAGGCAGCCATTCGCCAGAATCCAGCACAGGCCGCCACCAGTGTGGCGAAAAAGGTGTTCGGCGCATTGATGGGTAATTGATCAACGGTTTCAAGGCTGCACACGATGTATCACGGAGAAAAATTCAACGCCTGGACGCACCTGACCGGTGGCGTGCTAGCGCTCATCGGAACGGTTTGGTTGCTGATCCTGGCAGCTATGGATGGAGACATGGCGAAGATCGTCAGCGTCGCCATCTACGGTTTCACCCTGGTGCTGCTGTACAGCACTTCGACGCTTTATCACAGCGTTCGTGGCCGTGCCAAAACAGTGATGCAAAAGCTCGATCACCTGTCGATCTATCTGTTGATCGCCGGCAGTTACACACCCTTCTGCCTGGTCACCCTGCGCGGCAGCTGGGGCTGGTGGCTGTTCGGGATCGTCTGGTCACTGGCGGTCATCGGCATGCTGCAGGAAATCAAACCGCGGTCGGAAGCGCGGGTGCTGTCGATTGTCATCTACGCGGTCATGGGCTGGATTGTGCTGGTGGCGGTCAAACCACTGCTCGCCGCACTCGGCACTGCCGGCTTCAGCTGGCTGGTTGCCGGCGGCGTGCTCTATACGGTGGGCATCGTCTTCTTTGCCTACGATCAGCGCTTCCGTCACTGGCACGGCATCTGGCACCTGTTTGTCATCGGCGGCAGCCTGCTGCATTTTGTGGCCATCCTGCGCTATGTGGTCTGACCCCGTTCAGCTGAGCGTGTCGATCAGAGTTCGTGCATGCGATTGACCTGTTGCGCCAGCCGCATGGTCTCGTGCTCCTCGAGCTGGAGCATCTCGCCGAGCAGCTCGCTCGCCTTGCCCAGTCCAGGCCGTTTTTCCAGCGAGCGATACAGATCGATGATCCGGTTGTGAATGGCGAACACTTCTCGTGAGATATCGTCGACACCCATCTGTACATAGGCCTCACCGTCGAGGTCCAGCGCAAGCACGTCACCCTCTAGCGCCTCGGGCAGCCGGGCTTGTAGGGCGCGCGGGTCGGCGTGTTCCTTGATCCGAGCAATCGTACGGGTCAACTCTTGCTCGTGCTGCGCGAGATAGACCAACAGCATCTTGGCCAGCGAGTCGCTGCGGTCCTCTGCGCCCTCGGTCATGCAGGTAGACAGTCGGGTATGGGCGTGGCTGGTCCAGTCAAGCAGCTCTTCGCATCGTTCGATGTTCATGGCACCTCCATCCGCCGCGTCTGTTTGCCGAGCAGGATAGCCAGCAAGTTGCCTGTAAAGCGGTAGCCCGATGCAAACACGTGCAGCCCGGATTGGCCAGTGCTGGGTATCGGTCACCGACGTGTTCACCGTTAACGAAGCGTTCCAAAGCCAGCGAACACTACCGGCCATGATCAGCCACGCGGGTGGAACACGATGTCAAACGACGTCCATCCGTCGCGGCTGCTGCAATGGATCTCGCCATGGTGCGCTTCGATGATCGAGTGGGTGATGGCCAAGCCCAGTCCTGCGTTGTTCGGGTTGCCCTCACGCCGCGCCGGGTCGACGCGATAGAAACGGTCGAACAGTCGCGGCAAGTGCTGTTCCGGGATGCTCGCACCGGGATTACCGATGCTCAACGCCACATTCTGGCCGGTCGCCGTGATATCCAGCCGGATCGTGCCGCCATCGGGCGTGTAACGCAGTGCGTTGGACAATAGATTCGACAGTGCCCGGTGCAGCATGGCGGGATCGCCACGGAGCCGCGCATCACCTGATAGCAGGAAGCGGATACCGCGTTCATCAGCGGTCAGCTGGTAGAAATCCAGCAGTTTTTGGCACAACGCATGCAATTCGATCGATTGCTCCTCGGGGATGATCAGCCCGTTATCAGCTTTCGCCAGGAACAACATGTCGTCGATCATCCGCGCCATGCGGCGCAATTCTTCCAGGTTCGAGTAGAGATTCTCCTGATAATCCTCGCGGCTGCGTGCACGGGTCAGCACCACCTCGGTGTGCGTCATCAGGTTGGACAGCGGCGTGCGCAACTCGTGGGCGATGTCGGCTGAGAAGTTCGACAGCCGCACGAAGGCATCCTCCAACCGCGCCAGCATCGCATTGAAGGCCAACACCAGTTGCTGCAGTTCGGCCGGTGTCGACTCGGTCGGAATGCGTTCGGTCAGCGACTTCGCCGACACCGATGCCGCCACCAGAGTGACCTCGCGTAATGGCTTCAGGCCGCTGCGCGCCAACAGCCAGCCGAGTACGCCACTGAGCAGCGCACAGAGCACCAACGCCCCCCAAAGCCAACCCGCAAGGGTGCGCAAGAACACCTTGTGTGTGGTGATATCGAGCGCCAGCTCGATGCTCAGGGGCTTCCCCGCCACCTCGACCACACCGGCTTTGCGGCGCCATACCCGGGTTTCACGCCGCACCCCGCCGTCGGAGGAGCCGTGCGCATGCGTTTTCGCCGAACTAGTGGCACCGCTCGCGGCGAACAGCAACCTGTCGTTGGCGTCGACAATCCTTACCACCAGATCACTATGGCCGCCGAGCAAGGCCTGCAGTTGCGGCCGCAGCGTGTCGAATTGGGCTAGGTCATCGACGCCTTTCAGTAGCTCGCGGCCGGCCCGGAGCTTGTCTTCCAGCGTGTGCCGGTCCAGTTCGTCGAAATGGTGCTGACTCATCTGATAGAAGAAGAAGCCCGCCGCGCCAAGTACGCCGGTGACCGCCAACATGAACATCAGGCTCAGCCTGGCGGTTAGCGACAACTGCTTCATCAGCTTGGGTCCGGCTCGTCGAGCATGTAGCCCATGCCTCGCGCGGTGTGGATGAGCTTGGGCTCGAAACCATCGTCGATCTTGGCGCGAAGCCTGCGAATCGCCACCTCGATGACGTTGGTGTCGCTGTCGAAATTCATGTCCCAGACCTGCGACGCGATCAGCGATTTGGGGAGTACTTCGCCGCGCCGACGCAGCAGCAACTCCAGCAAGGCGAACTCCTTGGCGGTCAGGTCAATGCGCTGACCGGCACGGATAGCGCGGCGCTTGAGCAAATCCACCTCCAGATCGGCAATGCTCAGCTGGGCCTGCAAGGCAGCCGCATTGCCCCTGCGCAGCAACGTGCGTACCCGCGCCAGCAGTTCGGAAAAGGCGAAGGGTTTGATCAGATAGTCATCAGCGCCCAGTTCCAGCCCCTTGACCCGGTCCTCTACGCGATCGCGCGCGGTGAGAAACAACACCGGCACCTCCTGCCCTGCCGCACGGACCATACGCAGCACTTCCCATCCGTCCAGCCCCGGCATCATCACGTCCAGGATCAGCAGGTCGTAGGGCGTACTCAGCACGTGCTGCAAGGCGTCGGTGCCGCTGGTAACACGGTCGACGGAGAACCCTGCCTCGCTGAGGCCCTGTTGCAGATAGGTCCCGGTTTTCGGTTCGTCTTCAGCGACCAGAAGCTTCATTCGGCTCGTCCTCTTTTTCATCGCCCAAGTCTGCCGGTATCACCGCTGACGAACCACAAGCTGACAGAAAAGTAATGTTCCGCTCAGCTTGCAGAAAGCCGCATCAGGCTATGTTGGTATCCAGACAAAGCGTTCGTTGTAGCACCTTGACCTTGCCATAAGGACAAGGTTGATGATCAAGCCTAGCCGGACTGACCGGCACCAACGGAGGGCTTTTCATGAATTTCACCCAGCTTCAGGTTCAAGGCATGACGTGCGGCGCGTGCGTTCGACACGTCACTCAAGCATTGAACACCGTTAGCGGAGTCAATGCCGTCGAGGTCGATCTGCAAAGCGGACGAGTACGCGTCGACGGGGATGCCGACAACGCTGCGCTGATTGCCGCGCTCGACGAGGCCGGCTATCCCGCTCAGCTCGCGACCCAGACTACCCCGGCCGCCGCACCCAAGACAGGCTGCGGCAGCGGCTGCGGTTGTCGTTGATTTCTCATTCAGGAGAGCTGTAATGCGTTTCATCAAACCCAAACTCGCGATCATCGCCGCTCTGTTCATGGCCGGCAGCGCCCATGCCGCCGACGTGATCGACGTGCACCGGGACGCCAACTGCGGCTGCTGTAAGGACTGGGTCAAGTACCTGCAGGACAATGGCTACGAAGTCCGCGACCACGTAGAAAGCAACATGTCAGCCGTCAAGCAACGCCTGGGCGTCGCCCCGCGGCTAGGCTCGTGCCACACCGGCGTGATCGACGGCAAGTTCGTTGAAGGTCACGTGCCAGTCGCACAGATCCGTGAGCTGCAGCAGCGCGACGACCTGCTTGGTGTCGCTGCGCCCGGCATGCCAGCTGGCTCGCCCGGCATGGATTATGGCCAGCCGGCCCAGGCCTATCAGGTCATCGGCCTGACCGCCAAGGGCACTGACCTGGTCCTGGCAAACTACCCGGCAGAGTGAATCTGGCCGCAACCTCTTCGCCCGCCTGCCTCAGCGTTGGCGGGCGTATTTGCATTCAGAGCTGACCAAACAGGATCTCCATGCGCAGCACATCTTCGCGCCGTACCTTCGTCAAAAGCCTGGCCGCCGGAGGCCTTGTCGCCGGGCTGGGCGTTTGGCGTCAGCCCGTATGGGCTGTGGCACGCCCAGGCCAGTCGAACGACCAAGGTATATTGGCAGGCACCGAATTCGACCTGACCATCGACTCGCTCGGCGTGAACTTCAGCGGCCGTGAACGCACCGCGATGGCGATCAACGGGAGCATCCCGGGCCCGCTACTGCGCTGGCGCGAAGGCGACACAGTGACGCTACGGGTGCGTAACCGCCTGCCGCAGGACACCTCGATCCACTGGCACGGCATCCTGCTGCCCGCCAACATGGATGGCGTGCCGGGCTTCAGCTTTGCCGGCATCGCGCCGAACGGCATGTACGAGTACCGGTTCCGCGTCAAGCAGAGCGGCACCTACTGGTATCACAGCCATTCGGCCTTCCAAGAACAGCTCGGTGTCTACGGACCACTGGTTATCGATCCGCTCGAGCCCGAACCCTTCGAATATGCGCGGGACTATGTGGTGATGCTCACCGACTGGACCGATGAAGGCCCGGCGCGGGTACTCGACAAGCTGAAAAAGCAGTCCGACTACTACAACCGCGGCCGGCGGACTTTGGGCGACTTTATCAATGATGTGGCGGACCAGGGCTGGCGCGAGACGATGAGTAATCGCTGGGCCTGGGCGAAGATGAAGATGACGCCCACCGATCTCGCCGACATCAGCGGCGAAACCTACACATACTTGCTCAACGGTCAGGCACCGGACGACAACTGGACTGGCGTTTTCGAGCCAGACGAACCGGTGCGCCTGCGCCTGATCAACGGCTCGGCGATGACCTATTTCGACTTTCGCATTCCCGGCCTGAAGCTCACTGTGGTGGCTGTCGACGGCCAGCATGTCGAGCCGGTCGAGGTCGACGAACTGCGCCTGGCTGTGGCCGAAACGGTCGACGTTATCGTCTCGCCGGACGGCAGTCAGCCGGCCTACACGCTTTTCGCTCAGTCGATGGACCGCAGCGGCTACGCTCGCGGCACGTTGGCCGTTCGCCAAGGTCTGAGCGCGCCGGTGCCCGAGCCCGACGCGCGTCCCGAGCTGAGCATGGAAGACATGGGCCATGGCGATCACGGCACGCATGCAGCCCAGCCGTCCATGCAGCACGAAGCTCCAGAACACGGCCAGATGGACCACAGCCAGATGCAACCATCGAGCATGGGCGGCATGGATCATTCAGCTATGGGCCATGGTGGCAGCGCCGTGGCCAGCGGTCAGATGCAGGCGCACCCTGCCAGTGAGAGCGGCAATCCGTTGGTCGACATGCAAACGATGATGCCGGTGCCAAAGCTGGATGATCCGGGTATCGGCCTGCGCGGCAACGGCCGCCGGGTACTGACCTACGCTGACCTGCGCAGCACCTTTCCCGACCCGGACGGCCGTGAGCCGACACGCACCATCGAGCTGCACCTGACCGGCCATATGGAGCGCTTCGCCTGGTCATTTGACGGCATTCCGTACGCGAAATCCGAGCCGATCCGTCTCAAGTACGGCGAGCGGGTGCGCTTCGTACTGGTTAACGACACCATGATGCACCACCCCATTCACCTGCACGGGTTGTGGAGCGATCTGGAGGACGAAAACGGCCATTTCCAGGTACGCAAGCACACCATCGACATGCCACCCGGCTCCAAACGCAGCTATCGCGTCACGGCTGACGCACTGGGGCGCTGGGCCTATCACTGCCACATGCTGATGCACATGGACCTCGGGATGTTCCGCGAAGTCCGGGTCGAAGAATGAAGGAGAACCTCATGCGCATTCTCAAACGCAACTCGCTGATTGCTTTCGGCTTCCTCACGGCCTTGCCCTTTGCTGAGCTGCAGGCGCAGACCGAGCACAACGGCCACCATCCGGAAGGAGCCCCGCCGCAGCAATCCGTTCCCCAGGCCGGCCACCCGCAGACGCAACTAGGTGGAATGATGCCCCATGAGGGAATGGGGATGGACCACGAGGGCATGGATCACGACAAGATGATGCAGATGCACAAAGAGCACATGGGGTCCGGGCAGATGGACCACGGCAGCATGGGCAAGGGCCCGCAGCCAGCCCAAGGGAGCGACGAAAAGAGCTCCCAGCATGACCATTAAAGTCGCGCTGCTCGGCGCGCTCTGCCTGGCTGCGGCCACCAGCCACGCGCAGGAAACGATGAACCACTCGGGCCATGCCGGTCACCCATCGGCGGCGCCCGCGCCCGCTGAACTGCATGGTCAGCACAACATGCAGCCGGACCACGGCATGATGGACCATCGAGCGATGGATCATTCAGGGCATGCAATGCCACATCCCCCACCAACGGGTATCCCACCGGGGGAGGCAACACGACCCCCGGTCCCAACCCTTAGCCCCGCCGACATCGAGGCGGCCTTTCCCGACTTGCCCGATCACGGCATGCATCAGGGCAGCAGCCATTTCATGTTTGTCGCCGACGAGCTGGAATGGCAGGACGCCGACGCCGGAAGCACGCTGGCCTGGGATCTGAGCGGCTGGGCTGGCGGGGACGTCGATCGGCTGGCCTTTCGCTCGGAAGGCGAGCGAACCAATGGACATACCGAAGAAGCGGAACTGCAGCTGCTCTGGAGCCATGCCATCGGACCCTGGTGGGAAACCGTCGCTGGTGTTCGCCAGGACTTCAAACCCGGCTCGCCGCAAACCTGGGCTGCATTCGGCCTGCAGGGAATGCCACTGTATGGGCTGGAAACCGAAGCCACGGCGTTCATTGGCGAGGGCGGCCAGTCAGCACTCCGGTTGGAAGCCGAATACGACATGCTGCTGACTCAGCGCTGGGTGCTTCAGCCCACGGCAGAGATCAATCTACATGGTCGCACGGACGAATCCCGTGGCATCGGCTCCGGACTCAGCGATGCCAGCATTGGGCTACGGCTGCGCTATGAAATCAGTCGACAGTTTGCGCCTTACGTGGGCGTCAGCTGGAGCCGGGCTTACGGCAACAGCGCGGAGCTGCAGCGGGCTGAAGGTGAAGACACAAGCGAGGCCCGTCTGGTGGCGGGCATCCGATTCTGGTTCTGAGGTAATGGATGATGCTCAAAACCCTGACGACATTGCTACTGGCTGCGTTGGCCTTGATTCTGGCAGCTACCGCCGTGGTGTACTTTGGAGTCGTCAATGTCGCGGCCGACGTTCCGCATAGCGGGCCGATCCGGGCGCTATTGGAGACAGCCCGCCAACGCTCCGTCGCGGTTCGCGCCGAAGCTATAGAGGTGCCAGAACTGAGCGAAGCTGAACTGATTCGCTCGGGCGCCGGTAACTACGAGGCGATGTGCGTCGCCTGCCATCTCGCGCCAGGGTTCGGCCCGACAGAACTGAGTGAGAACCTCAACCCTGCGCCGCCGAATCTGACTGACGCCAACCGCAGGCGCGACCCGGCCAAGGATTTCTGGACGATCAAACACGGGATCAAAGCCACCGGCATGCCCGCATGGGGCCAGAGCATGGACGATCGCTACATCTGGGAACTGGTCGCCCTGCTCGAGCAGCTGCCAGCGCTAACAGCCATGGAATATAGAACACTGGTGGCAGCCAGCAATGGCCATCATCACGGCGGCGGCGAGACTCACATGCCCAGCGGTTCACCCGGTGCTACAGCCGATCACCATGGCGAAATGCGCTCGGCTGAAGACCATAATCGGGCGATGGAGGCCAAGCCTGAAATCCACCGTCACGCCGACGGCAGCGATCACGCTCATTGATCGGCTGCCCCGCCGCGTCTCGATCAGACGCGGCGGAGGCCTTTCGGTTTAGCCCTAGGACGCTGCAACTGCTTCGATGCCGGAGGCTTCTTTACCGAAGTCAGGCTGGCGGTAGGCGTCGCGCCACGCCTGGTAGCGCTGATCCTGCCAGACCCGCAAGTGCAGCTGCGCCATACCGTCCGGGTCGTTCAGCAAGCGCCAGCGGGCCGCTTCGGCAGCACCATCCGGCCCTGCATCGAGGATCTGCTGCATCCGCTGCTCACGCAGCAACTCGGCACCCGGCACCACCTTGGCATGCCGCGCCCGCGCCATTCCGCACACCAGCGCGTTGTAGATCGGATCGACAGCGGCCGCGATAAAGCCTTTCGTCAGGGCATTGGCCTGGTTCTCCCGCGTATAGCGGTCGGTCGATGCCAGCTCCTGCGGCGGCTTAAACTCCTCCGGGATCAGGAACAGCTTACGGCGAAACGCCGCAAGACCGAGACCGGTACGGCTGGTGATCACCGATACAGGCGCCGACAGGATCAGCGAAACCACGATTGGCGCCAGCCACCAGAGGAAGGCAGGGTCGAGCCAGCCCACCAATGCCGTCCAGAGCACGCCCAGCAGCATTTGCGGGCCGTGCCGACGCAAGGCTTCGCTCCACGGTGTCGCGTTATCGGCGCGCTGTGGTGAATTCCACTGAACCGACCAGCCGAGAAACGCAGCGCTGACAAATACCGTGTGGAACAACATGCGCACCGGCGCGGCCAGCATCGAGAACAGGCTCTCCAGCAGCATCGACAACAACAGACGAGTGCGCCCGCCGTACTCGTGAGCGCCCTGAATACAGATCAGCAATACGCTGAGCAGCTTCGGCAGGAACAGCAGGGTCAAGGTCGCCGTGAACAGCGCGATGGCTTCCTGCGGGTGCCATTGCGGCCACAAGGGATACAGCTGGTTCGGCTGCAGGAAATATTCCGGCACCATCAGCGTGTGAATCGCCAGCAGCCCTGTCGACAACGCCAGGAAGACAAACCACAGCGGCGCCGACAGGTAGGACATCACCCCAGTCAGGAACACGAAGCGGTGCACGGTGTGCATGCCCTTGACCAGAAACAGCCGGAAGTTCATCAGGTTGCCGTGGCACCAGCGACGGTCGCGCTTGAGTTCGTCGAGCAGGTTCGGTGGCAGTTCCTCGTAACTACCCGGCAAATCATAGGCAATCCACACGCCCCAGCCGGCACGCCGCATCAGAGCCGCTTCGACGAAGTCGTGGGAGAGGATGTCGCCAGCGAACGAGCCCTTGCCAGGCAAGGGCGCCAAGGCGCAATGCTCAATGAACGGTTTGACCCGGATGATCGCGTTGTGGCCCCAGTAATGAGACTCGCCCAGCTGCCAGAAATTGAGCCCGGCCGTGAACAGCGGACCGTAGACCCGTGTGGCGAACTGCTGCATGCGCGCGTACAGCGTATCCATGCCCGAAGCCTTCGGCGCCGTCTGGATGATACCTGCGCCGGGGTTGGCCTCCATCAGCCGTACCAGACTGGTCAGGCAATCGCCGCTCATCACGCTGTCGGCATCGAGCACCACCATGTAGCGGTAGCTGCTGCCCCAGCGACGGCAGAAGTCATCAATGTTGCCACTCTTGCGCTTCACCCGGCGGCGGCGACGTCGGTAGAAGATATGGCCGAAGCCATCGGCTTCGCGACAGACCTCCAGCCAGGCCTTCTGCTCGGCGACACAGGTGTCGGGATCATTGCTGTCGCTGAGCACGAAGATGTCGAAATGCTCTAGCTGTCCCGTCGCCTTGAGCGACTCGAAGGTCGCGCGCAGCCCGGCAAACACACGCGGCACATCCTCGTTTGCAATCGGCATCACCAACGCCGTGCGCGCCTCGCGTGGGATTGGCTCGTCGCCAAGGGTAGTCGCCGAAATGTTGTAGCGGTCATTGCCCTTGAGCAGCTGAAAGAAGCCCATCAGCGCGGTCCAGAAACCCACCGACACCCAGCAGAACAACAGGGCGAACAGCAACAGAATGCTGGTTTGCACAACATACGGAAGAATCTGCCGTGCCGATTCTTGCAGCGGCTGCTGGAACACCTCCTGCAGATCGACCAGTGCCCAGCCCTGATACGGCAGCACCGATTTCATGTGCCAGGTGGCAACCACCGTCTGCAGCAGCATCAGCACCAGCAACGTAGCGCGTCGGACCGCCGCCACCCGGCGCCAGCCCGAGCGATCGACGGACTGAGCCGGAGGCATTTCCACCGTGCGGTTCTTCTTGCGCAGCAAGCGCCACCAGCTAAGTCGTAACACGTTGGTATGCCAAGGCTCCGGCACCATGCGCGTACGCACGATGGGCGGTGTCGACTCAATGCAGACGCGCCCCTGATGGTCGCGCGTGAGCGCCTTGGCACGCTCCAGGGTTTCGCCCCAGCCGAGTTTCAGGCGAGCGGCGACCGAGCCCAGCAAATCGCCTCCGCTCGGCTCGACGTCACTGGCAGTTGGCACCGCCCGGCCCAATGCCCGATGAATATCCTCCAGCGCTCCATCGCCCTGAGCCATATTCTTGATCAGGGCTTGGCGCTGGGGGTCATCAAGGGGCAACTGGCTGATATAGCGCCCGGTAATCGAAGGGTCCACGGGACTATTCATTGGTCGGGATCTGGTAGCTCCAGGTTTCGGAAAGCGTCTTCTCGCCATCCACCAGCGCTGCCCTTAGTTCAACCGGTTGTTTGGGATCTCGAACCTTCAAACGCAAGGTCAGACGCCAGCCGTCGGTCACCGGGTTATGCCGCAGGTTGTTTTCCACCAGCTCGGCATTATCACCAATGCTGACCCGCGTACTGACCGGCGCGTCTGCAGGCAGCTCGGCCAGGTTGGGGCCGATGAAATCCACGATCAGCGCCGTGCTGCCGTCAGGCTGGCGAATCAGGTTGGACTGTTTGACATCGCCTGCCGACAGGCGTGTCTGGCTGACCCAGGCAAGTTTCGGATCATGCAGCGCAGGTTCATCCATAGTGAAGTGCAGCCGGTACTCGAAATCCAGCGGCTCGCCGGGCTCCGGTCGCTGCTCCGGGACCCAGAAGGCAACGATGTTGTCGTTTGTTTCGTCAGGCGTAGGAATTTCGATCAGTTCCACGCGACCCTTGCCCCAATCGCCCTTAGGCTCGACCCAGCCGCTGGGCCGCAGCTCGTAGCGGTCGTCCAGATCCTCGTAGCGGTTGAAATCGCGGGTGCGCTGGAGCAGACCGAAACCGCGCGGGTTTTCGACCGCGTAGCTGCTGATAGCCAGCCGTTTGGGATTGTTCAGCGGCCGCCAGATCCACTCGTCAGCGCCGGTATGAATCGCCAGCCCCTCGGAGTCGTGAAGCTGCGGCCGGTAGTTGAGAAGTTCGCTCGGCTGGTTGGCGCCGAACAGATACATGCTGGTGAGCGCAGCGATGCCCAGCTTCTCCACGGGCTCACGCAGATAGACCCGCGCTTTGACATCGACCGTGCTGTCCTTGCCCGGCGTGACCACCATCCGATAGGCACCGGTGGCGCGCGGAGAGTCAAGCAGCGCATAGATCACCAGGTTGCGACGGTCAGCTTCGGGGCGCTCGATCCAGAATTCGCGGAAGCGTGGAAACTCCTCTCCGCTCGGCAACGCTGTATCGATAGCCAGACCGCGTGCAGACAGGCCGTATACCTGATCCTTGCCGATTACCCGGAAATAGCTGGCGCCGAGCAGCGTCATCAGTTCATCGGCCTTATCCGGCTTGTTCAGCGGATAAAGCACTTTGAAACCGGCAAACCCAAGGTTTTCCAGCGCAGCAGGTTCGATCTCAACGTTGCCGAACTCGAACATCTCCGGGCTATAGCGCACCTTCTCGACGCCTTTGGCGGTGATCTCGTTGATTCGCACCGGCACATCGAAGTGCATGCCCTGATGGTAGAACTGCACTTCGAAAGGTGTCGGCGCGTCATGCCAGAGCGCCTTGTCACCGCGGAAGCGCAGCTGCTGATAGTCAGCGAACGCCATGTTGCGGAACACCGGCGGCAGATTGCTCTGCGGTGCTGCATAGCCTTCGGACGCCAGTTTTTCCGCCTTGGCCGCGACATCATCGAGGCTGAATGCCCAGCTACTGCAGGCAAACAGACCCAAACACAGACTCAACGTCATTCCCAGTGCCCGACCTGAGCGAGCCCCTGATTTGAAATGATAGGTACGTGACACATCGCCTCCTGAGCAATCACGATTACCGCTGACCGCGTTGCGGCCCGGTTTGCTGTTGTTGGTCTTCCGCAGCGGCAAATGATTCACTGCGAAGCCAAGCAAAGCGGCAAATCATCCCACGCCGCATGTGCGCCGGATAGCTACCTGGAGAGGACTTTTTTCACATTGCATGCGGTCGCCCAAACGCCCGGCCGTAGCGGGCTGAGGCCAGGCGACCAGCGGTGCGCTCGATGGCTCACAGAAGGGTGAATTGCCCCCGCTTGACCTGCTCCGAATCTAACCCGATTTGCACCTCGAACACGCCGGGCTCGGCAACACGCTCAAGCTGCGCGTTTACGAATTTCAGGTCCTGTTCTTCGAGCTTGAAGCGGACCTCCCGCGTCTCGCCGGCCTTGAGGAAAACCTTGCGAAACCCTTTGAGCTCCTTCACCGGGCGGATCACCGATGCCACCTCGTCCCGAACGTACAACTGCACAACCGTCGCACCGTCACGCGACCCGGTGTTTTTCAGCGTCACGCTTGCTTCCAGGCCGCCGCCACGCGGCATGCTCGGGCTGGACAAGCGCACCTCGGACAATTCGAAATCGGTGTAGCTCAGGCCATAGCCGAAGGGATAAAGCGGCCCATTCGGCTCCTCAAAGTACTGCGAGGTGTAGTTGCCAGGCTTGCCCTCGACATAGGGCCGACCGACGCGCAGGTGGTTGTAATAGGTAGGAATCTGCCCCACCGAACGGGGGAAAGAGATCGGCAACTTGCCGGCGGGATTCTGATCGCCGAAAAGCACATCCGCGATGGCATGTCCCCCTTCGGTACCACTGAACCAGGTTTCTACAACTGCATCGGCATTGGCCTTCGCCCAGTTGAGATCCAGCGGACGGCCATTCATCAGCACCAGCACCAGCGGCTTGCCGGTCTTCTTGAGCGCTTTCAGAAGTGCTTGCTGGCTTTTCGGGATTTGCAGACTGGTACGACTCGACGCTTCATGGGACATGCCGCGCGATTCACCGACTGCAGCAACGATCACGTCGGCCTGTTTGGCAATTGCGACCGCTTCGGCAACCATCGTTTCGGGTGAGCGTGAGTCTTGCACCACCTCGGGTTTGTCCCAGTTGAGAAAGTTCAGGTACTCGACCATGTGCGGATCGTCGGTAATATTGGCGCCGCGGGCGTGACGCAGAACGGCTTTGTCACCCAACGCGTCGAGCAAGCCTTGGCGCAGGGTCACCGACTGTTTAGCGACGCCCGCAGCGGACCAGCTGCCCATCATGTCGACCGGCGAATCGGCCAGCGGCCCCACCAGCGCGATGGTCCCCCGCTTTTTCAGCGGCAAGGTCTGGTCCTTGTTTTCCAGCAGCACAATTGATTCGCGCGCGACGGCCCTGGCGGCCTCGCGATGCAAACGGCTTTCCGCGTTGACGTCTGCCGGATCGTCTTTGGCCAAGCCGATGCGTCGGAACGGGTCGTGGAACAGGCCCATGTCGTACTTGGCGCCAAGCACCTCGCGCACCGCCGTGTCGATCTCACCGATCCCGACCTCACCCGATGCCACCAGCCCCGGCAGTTCCTCGCGATACAGCGAGTCGGCCATGCTCATATCGATGCCGGCCTTGATCGCCAGCTTTGCCGCCTCGCGGCCATCTTTGGCTACGCCATGACGCATCAGTTCGCTGATCGCGCCGTGGTCGCTGAGAGCAACGCCGTCAAAGCCCCAGTCGCGCCGTAGCAGATCCTGCAGTAGCCAGGTATTGGCGCTGGCTGGCACTCCGTTGATGGAATTCAGCGCCACCATCACGCCCCCCGCTCCGGCGTCGATAGCCGCTTGGTAAGGCGGCAGGTAGTCCTGATGCATGCGCATCGGGCTCATATCCACCACGTTGTAGTCACGCCCGCCCTCGACCGCACCGTACAGGGCGAAATGCTTGACGCTCGCGGTCACGCTGTCCGGTGCGGCTGGCGAATCGCCCTGATAAGCCTGCACCATGGTGCGCGCGATTTCCGATACCAGATACGGGTCTTCGCCGAAGCCTTCGGATGTCCGGCCCCAGCGTGGATCGCGGGAAATGTCGACCATAGGCGCGAAGGTCATGTCCAAGCCGTCAGCGCTGGCTTCGATGGCCTGCACCCGGCCACTGGTGGCGATTGTGTCGAGATCCCAGCTTGAGGCCAGGCCCAGGCCGATGGGAAAGATCGTCCGATGACCATGCACCACGTCATAGGCAAAGAAGATCGGGATCTTCATCCGGCTGCGCAGGGCTGCCTGTTGCATCGGCCGGTTGTCGTGGCGGGTGACGGTATTGAAGGTGCCGCCAATATGGCCCGCTTTCAGTTCGTCGAGGATGCGTTCGCGCGGCATGTCGCCGCCGATGCTGATCAACCGCAACTGGCCGATTTTCTCTTCCAGCGTCATCTGCTCGATAAGGCTGGCAATAAAGGCCGGCTTGTCATCCAGCAAAGGGGAACGAGGTTCGGCGGCGATGGATTGCAGCGAAAGACCGGCCATCAGGCCGAGCATAAACAGCCGTTTCATTATTGGGAGATTCCTGAGCCTGAAAGGCTAATGGGACGAACCATCTGATTCCGGCACCGCCGGGTTAAGCGTTGCCGAGTATGAGTTTTCCGATGGATTACAACCAGCGCTATCCAACGGCGGTGCAGCCATTGCAGCGTGCCGCTATGCGCATTAGGGATTACAGGTGTGCGGGGCACGCCGTTCGTCTCACCAGGAACCGGCAGCGATCAGTTGATCAGGCCGCCAGGGGTACGCCAGCCAATCGGCAAGCGCGGCTGGCATGGACGGAATCGGACCACTTCGTCAGTGACCCGCCTCACAGGGTCACTTTCCGGCGGGGAAACGCTTCACGGAGACTAGCCAGGCGTCATCCAGACGGTTCTGATCGATATCCATCCCGCGCGCTTCCATCATGTCGCGATGCTGATTGATTTCTTCTGTCACTTCGCTGAGCGAGGCGCTGTTGCCATCCAGCTGATGCATCTGCGTCAGCCCGAGATGGTAGAACCGCAGCAGTTTTATCGCGTCGGGATTACCTGCTGCCACACCCGCCATGACATGGTGCATAACGTTAGTGACGCTCATCAGGCTGCGTTTGAGGTTCCAGCCGTAAGCAGCGCAAGCCATCCAGGACTGCTGCAGATAGACAAAGCGCACCAATGCGGCAGTCAGCAGCAAACCGGACACGACCCCTGCGACGTTCCACTCCAGGTTATCTGCACCCGCCTCGCCGAACAGCGCAACGGCCAGCGTCGCCAGCCCCATCGCCAGCACTGCAAAGGTCACGGCTACAACCAGCGTGCTGCGTCGCGTCTTCTGCCGGTAGGTTTCCGGGCTGAGCGACTTGATTTCGAATACCACCATGAGTTCGCGATCCTTGGGCTGGACGGGGAGAAAGTGCCGACGGCGTTGCATTATTACCCAGCCAAGCTTTGGGCAGCTGATACGGGACAGCCTTTGTGTCGCCCGTCGAAGACCACCGTCGGCGCTGACAAACCCGGCATGCCAACGACGTCGCAGCGCAGACAGCACGACCAACCCGCTGGCTTTCAAGCGTCAGTGCCAGGCTCTATGATCAGTGCATCCTTTCCTTGGCAGTCAAAAGGGCCTCTATCATGAGCCGCTATGAAATATCGTTTTCCGGCGAACTCGCTCCGGGCGCAAAGCTGGAGCAGGTCGAGGCCAACCTGACTCGCCTGTTTCAGGCGGACGCCCAGCGCATCGCCGTGCTGTTTTCCGGTCGGCGGATCGTGATCAAGCAGGACCTCGACCATGCCAGCGTCGAGAAGTATCGCCAGGCCATGGCACGCGCGGGTGCCATCGCCGAAGTGCGACCGATGCCGGTGGAAGTCGAGGAAATCGAGCTCGCCCCGCCGCCGTCGGAAGACGCGGTCCCGGCACAGCAGCCGTCTGCCGCTGCAGCATCGCCACAACCGTTGAAGGTCGCCCCGCGCGACGAATACATGGCGGCCTTCGTCGACGTCGAGGCGCCAGACTTCGGCATTGCACCGGTCGGCGTCGATCTTCAGGACGCCCGCGCGCCCGTGCAGCCGCCTGCTGTCGACTTGTCACAGTTCAGCCTGGCACCGGTGGGCAGCGATATGGGCGAACGGCGCCGTGCCAGCGATGCGCCTGTGCCGGACACCTCCCATCTAAAGTTGGTGGACTGATCCCCGCCGAGCAGGATGGCTTTTACTCCACCCACCTGACCAGAGGCGACCTCCCGGCCCTGTAGGGTGGGCTTCAGCCCACCGACGCGACCTTGCAGGCGAACTCCCAACGCCGACCCGGGCTCCAACGCTACAAGCCCGCAAAGTGTCTGTATTCATGGATCTTGTCGTTGCCCGCCCCGAAGGCCTGTATTGCCCGCCTGGTGATTTCTACATCGACCCATGGCGGCCGGTAGAGCGCGCCGTCATCACCCACGCCCACGGCGACCATGCGCGCTGGGGCATGGGCCATTACCTGGCCTCCCGCGACAGCGAAGGCATCCTGCGCTCACGCATCGCCGCTGACATGCCACTGCAGACGCTGGCGTATGGCGAGTCCATCGAGCACCACGGCGTAAAGCTCAGCTTCCATCCCGCCGGCCATGTGCTCGGTTCCGCCCAAGTGCGATTGGAATACAAGGGCGAAGTCTGGGTCGCCTCGGGCGACTACAAGGTGGAGCCGGACGGCACTTGCGCACCCTTCGAGCCGGTGCGCTGCCACACCTTCATCACTGAATCGACCTTTGGCCTGCCGATCTACAAATGGCCCTCCCAGGCCGAGATATTCCGCGAGATCAACGACTGGTGGCGCGCCAACGCGGCGGCCGGGCGCGCCAGCGTGCTGTTCTGCTATGCCTTCGGCAAAGCGCAGCGCATCCTGCATGGCCTGGACGAAAGCATCGGCACCATCGTCGTCCACGGCGCCGTCGAGCCGCTGAACAAGGTCTACCGCGAAGGCGGCATCTATCTGCCACCCACCGTCTATGCGGGCGACCTGAAGAAAGGTGACCCGCGTTTGAAGCACGCCATCATCCTCGCCCCGCCCTCCGCCGGCGGAAGCACCTGGATGCGCCGCTTCGGTGACTACGCCGACGCCTTTGCCAGTGGCTGGATGATGCTGCGCGGCACCCGTCGCCGGCGCGGGGTCGACCGCGGCTTCGTGCTTTCCGATCATGCCGACTGGCCGGGCCTACTCTGGGCCATCGAGCAGACCGGCGCCGAGCGGGTGATGGTGACCCATGGTTCAGTTGCGGTCCTGGTGCGCTACCTGCGGGAGATGCGCGGCCTCGACGCCCAGGCCTTCGAGACCGAGTACGGTGATGAGGATGACGCCTCGTCCCAGGAGGTCGAATGACCCGTAGTCATGCCTTACGCTTCCTACGGAAGAAAACCGCCGCTGAAATACGACGCCGCCCCTGTGGGAGCGAGCTTGCTCGCGATCCGGAACCATTGCGCCACCAGGGGTCGCCAGCAAGCTGGCTCCTACCAAAGAGCAACAACGCTGAGCTCCGTCGCCTCTCCTGTAGGAGCGAGCTTGCCCGCGAACCGGGACCATTGCGTCACCATGGATCGCCAGCAAGCTGGCTCCTACCGAAGAGCATCAACACTGAGCTTCGTCGCCTTTCCTGTAGGAGCGAGATTGCTCGCGAACCGGAACCCTTGCGTCGCCATGGATCGCCAGCAAGCTGGCTCCTACCAAAGAGCAACAACGCTGAGCTCCGTCGCCTCTCCTGTAGGAGCGAGCTTGCTCGCGAACCGAAACCCTTGCGTCGCCATGGATCGCCAGCAAGCTTGCTCCAACGGAAGTGCGCCCAAGCAGAAACGCGACCTAGCCCCAGTAGGAGCAGGATTGCTCGCGAACAGCCTGCCGCAGCTATTACAGGCGGGCCGAAATGAAATCCTTTGCCACCCTCTACAGCCGCCTCGACGCCACCACCTCGAGCAACGCCAAGCTCGCGGCGATGCGGGACTACTTCCGCGACGCCGATCCCGCCGACGCGGCCTGGGCGGTCTACTTTCTGGCTGGCGGCCGCCCGCGCCAACTGGTCCCGACCCGTGTACTGCGCGAAACCGCCACGCATGCCTCGGGCTTGCCGGAATGGCTGTTCGAGGAAAGTTACCAGGCGGTTGGCGATATGGCCGAAACCATCTCACTATTGATGCCTGAAGCTGAGCGCAGCTCCGACGACGGGCTGGCCGTGTGGATGCAGGACAAGTTGCTGCCGCTGCGCGGCCTGCCGCCGGAAGAGCTGACCGAACGCCTGCCCGCACTCTGGGCACAGCTGGATCGCCTGAGCCTGATGGTCTGCATCAAGCTGATCACCGGCGCCTTTCGCGTCGGCGTGTCGAAACTGCTGGTCACCCGGGCCCTGGCCTCGCTGGGCGATCTCGACCCCAAACGCGTCGCGCAACGGCTGGTGGGATACACCGACCTGTCTCATCGCCCCAGCGCTGAAGGCTACCGCGCACTGATCGCCGAAGAGTCCGAACACGAGCACGCACAACGCGGCGGCCAGCCCTACCCGTTTTTCCTCGCCCATCCGTTGCAGGCGCCGGTCGAGGAGTTCGACACGCTGCTCGGCGCGCCGGAGGACTGGTACATCGAGTGGAAGTGGGACGGCATCCGTGCCCAGCTGGTCAAGCGCGACGGGCAGATCTGGGTCTGGTCGCGCGGCGAGGAGCTGGTCAGCGAACGTTTCCCCGAACTCTGTGAACTGGCCGGCTGCTTGCCGGACGGCACGGTGATCGACGGCGAGATACTGGTCTGGAAGCACGCGCCCGGCGAGCCTGCGGCCGACTTATTCCAGCAGCCCACGCGCGACGATAGCGAAGCAACCGAGCGCTTCGGCGTGCAGCCCTTCGCCCTGCTGCAACAGCGGATCGGCCGTAAGAACCTGACCGCCAAAGTGCTGCAGGACGCCCCGGTTGCGGTGCTCAGTTATGACCTCCTGGAATGGCGGGGCGACGACTGGCGCCAGCGAGCGCACCACGAACGCCGGCAGCAGCTCGAAGCCGTCGTCGCACAATGCCCCAATCCACGGCTGATGCTGTCGCCGCTGGTGACCGGCCGTGACTGGACCGATCTGGCGCGCCAGCGCGAGGCGTCCCGTGAGCGCGGCGTCGAGGGCATGATGATCAAGGCGCGCGCCGCGCAGTATGGCGTTGGCCGGACCAAGGACGTCGGCGTCTGGTGGAAATGGAAGATCGATCCATATTCCATCGATGCCGTACTGATCTACGCCCAACGCGGGCACGGTCGACGCGCCAGTCTGTATACCGACTACACCTTCGCCGTCTGGGACGGCGAGCCGGGCGACCCCGAGCGCAAGCTGGTGCCCTTTGCCAAGGCGTATTCCGGGTTGACCGACGAGGAAATGCGCAAGGTCGACGCCATCGTGCGCAAGACCACCGTGGAGAAGTTCGGCCCCGTGCGCAGCGTGACCCCGACTCTGGTGTTCGAACTCGGCTTCGAGGGCATCGCCGCCAGCAGCCGGCACAAAAGCGGCATCGCCGTGCGTTTCCCACGCATGCTGCGCTGGCGTCTCGACAAGCCGGTGGATGAGGCCGATACGCTGGAGACGCTGAAGGAATTGCTCGGATGATGCGGCCTAGAGAAGTCATGCAGAAGCACGAGTCCTGTGTAGGAGCCAGCTTGCTGACGATCACAACCCGCACGGAGCCCAAGGATCGCGAGCAAGCTCGCTCCTACGAAAAGCAGAAGCACGCCCCCCATGCAGGAGCCAGCTTGCTGGCGATCACCATCCGCGCGGAGCCCCAAGATCGCGAGCAAGCTCGCTCCTACGAAGAGCAGAAGCACGACGCCCGTGTAGTAGCCAGCTCGCTGGCGATCTCCATCCACGCGGAGCCCCAAGATCGCGAGCAAGCTGGCTCCTACCAAAAGCAGAAGCACGACTCCCGTGTAGGAGCCAGCTTGCTGGCGATCACCACCCCCGCGGAGCCCAAGGCTCGCGAGCAAGCTCGCTCCTACGAAAAGCAGAAGCACGACTCCCGTGTAGAAGCCAGCTTGCTGGCGATCACCACCCGCACGGAGCCCAAGGATCGCGAGCAAGCTCGCTCCTACGAAAAGCAGAAGCACGACTCCCATGTAGGAGCCAGCTTGCTGGCGATCACCACCCGCACGGAGCCCAAGGATCGCGAGCAAGCTCGCGCCTACGAAAAGCAGAAGCACGACCCTCGCTTTTATCGGGTGGCCTTCGGGTTATGAGTACGACGCCCGCGTCGCTTGCCGAACATTGGTTTGCCAACCGCAACTGGCAGCCGTTCCCGTTCCAACAGCAGGTCTGGCAGGCAGTACACAAGGGCGAATCGGGCCTGCTCCATGCCACCACGGGCTCGGGCAAGACTTACGCCGTCTGGCTTGGCGCGCTCAATCGATTCGCTTCTCGCGGAGCCGATTGGTCCGCAGAAGACCCGCAGCCATCTGCCAAGCCATCGGACAAACCTGCTCCGCTCACCGTCCTCTGGATCACCCCGATGCGCGCGCTGGCCGCCGACACGGCGCGCGCCCTGCAAGCGCCGCTGGATGATCTCGGCATCAACTGGAGCATCGGCCTACGAACCGGTGACACCAGCAGTTCCGAGCGCGCGCGCCAAGGGCGAAGGTTGCCGAGCGCGCTGGTGACCACACCGGAGAGCCTGACCCTGCTGCTGACCCGGGCCGATGCGCGTCAGGCATTCGCTGGCTTGCGCATGCTGGTGGTAGACGAGTGGCATGAGCTGCTGGGAAACAAGCGCGGCGTGCAGCTGCAGCTCGCGATGGCACGACTTCGCCAATGGATGCCAGACCTGATCGTCTGGGGCCTGTCCGCGACCCTTGGCAACCAGCCACACGCGCTGGAGGTGTTGCTGCATCCGGGGGGCGGCAGGCTGGTGCAGGGCCGGGTTGTCAAGGATCTGCGCGTCGACACGCTCCTGCCACCGAGTATCGAACGCTTCCCCTGGGCCGGTCATCTCGGGCTGCGCATGCTGCCGCAGGTGGTCGAGCAGATTGATTCCGCCGCCACCACACTGGTCTTCACCAACACCCGCTCGCAGTCGGAGATCTGGTATCAGGCGATCCTAGGGGCGCGGCCGGACTGGGCCGGCCTCATAGCTTTGCACCACGGCTCGCTGGCGCGCGAGGTGCGTGACTGGGTCGAACAGGGCCTCAAGCAAGGCGCGCTCAAGGCGGTGGTCTGCACCTCGAGCCTGGATCTTGGAGTCGACTTTCTGCCGGTCGAACGGGTGCTACAGATCGGTTCGCCGAAAGGCGTGGCGCGGCTGATGCAGCGGGCTGGTCGCTCCGGCCACGCACCGGGACGGACCTCCCGGGTCACGTTGGTCCCCACTCACAGCGTGGAAGTGGTGGAAGCCGCTGCCGCGCAAGTCGCGATTGCCGAACGCCGCATTGAAGCCCGCAGCGCGCCCCATCGACCGCTGGACGTGCTTGTGCAGCACCTGGTCAGCATGGCACTGGGCGGAGGCTTTCGGCCTGATGAGCTGTTCGCAGAAGTTCGCCAGGCCTGGTCATATCGCGAGCTCACCGATGACCACTGGCAGTGGGCACTGGCCTTCGTGCGGCACGGTGGTCATTCGTTGACGGCATACCCGGATTACCAGCGCGTCGAGCCGGACGAGACCGGGCTGTGGAAGGTCCCCAGCCGCCGCGTGGCGCTGCGTCATCGCATGGGCATCGGCACCATCGTCAGCGATGCCAGCCTGACGGTGAAATTCTGGGCCAAGGGTGGCAGCGGCCGCTCACTGGGCACCATTGAGGAAGGGTTCATCGCGCGCTTGCGGCCCGGCGACAATTTTCTCTTCGGGGGCCGACTGCTGGAACTGGTGCGGGTCGAGAACATGACCGCCTACGTCAGTCGCGCCACGGGCAAGAAGGCCGCCGTGCCACGCTGGAATGGCGGGCGGATGCCGCTGTCCAGCGAACTGGCCGATGCGGTGGTCGAGCAGCTCGGCGCCGCCTCGCGCGGGCAGTTCACCACGCCCGAGATGCGGCTGGTCGAGCCGTTGCTGCGCGTGCAGATGGACTGGTCGGCGCTGCCCACCGAAACCACGCTGCTGGCCGAGGTGATGAAGTCCCGCGAGGGCTGGCACCTGTTTCTCTACCCCTTCGCGGGTCGCCACGTGCACCTGGGGCTCGCCAGCCTGCTGGCCTGGCGCATGGGCCAGCACCAGCCGCTGACCTTCTCCATCGCCGTCAACGACTACGGGTTCGAACTGCTCTCGGCAACCGAGGTGGACTGGTTGCAGTGGCTGACGCCCAACCTGTTCAGTCAGGACAATCTGCTGCATGACGTGCTTGCCAGCCTCAATGCTGGTGAGCTGGCGCGCCGTCGTTTCCGGGAGATTGCACGAATCGCCGGACTGGTCTTCTCAGGCTACCCCGGCGCTCAGAAAAGCGCGCGCCAACTGCAGGCCTCCAGCGGTCTGTTCTTCGACGTGTTTCGCCAGTACGACCCGGCCAATCTGCTACTGAACCAGGCAGAGGAAGAAGTGCTGCGCCAGGAATTGGAAGTCGAGCGACTGGAACAGACCATGAGCCGGCTGCAGCAGCGCCAGCTGGACATCCATCAGGTCAAACGCACCACGCCGCTCGCGTTCCCGCTTATGGTCGAACGCTTCCGCGAAAGCATGAGTTCAGAAAAACTCGCCGACCGCATCCGTCGCATGGTCGCGGAATTGGACAAGGCAGCAGGTCCCGGTGGCTATCAGCCAGAGGGCGACGCCAGTATTGCCGTGGAGCGGGAAACCAGCCCCAAGCGCAAACCGCGCGCAACCAAGGACGGAACGCCAAGGCCGCAAAAGGCGCGACGCGTACCTTGAAACACGTCGTAGCGCCAAGGCGACCGCCTGCTCCCCGAAAACAAAAAGCTTCGCCCCGGGGGCAGGCCTCCCACAGAATCAGCAGCCCGCACCCAACCGCCCATGTAGGAGGCGCGCCCCGCGGCGAAAGCGAGCTTGGGGACGCCCAGTAAAAGCTTCGCCCCGAGGGCGGGCCTCCCACAAAATCAGCAGCCCGCACCCAACCGTCCATGTGGGAGGCGCGCCCCGCGGCGAAAGCCAGCTTGCGGACGCCCAATAAAGCAAAAGCTTCGCCCCGAGGGCGGGCCTCCCACAGGAAAAGCAAAAGCTCCTCCGAGGCGACGCCCACTCAGCATCAAAGCAGCACCGAACCGCCATAGGAGCCGCAGGCGCGATAAACTGCCGTCATGATTCCGCACCTCTCCATCGAACTCGAGCAGACGGAGCTCTGGTTGCTCCCCGACAAAGCCATCTACTGGCCTGATCGAAAAGCACTGCTGATCGCCGATATCCATTTCGGCAAGGCCGCCGCCTATCGTCGTCTTGGCCAACCGGTGCCACACGGCACCACCCAGGCCAACCTGCAACGGCTCGACGCCCTGCTCGACCGCTACCGCTGCGAGCAGCTGATTTTCCTCGGTGACTTCCTCCATGCGCCGGAATCACAGACGCCCGCCACGCTCAGCCAATTGCTCGACTGGCGCGCCAAGCACCCAGCGCTTGCGGTGACCCTGATACGAGGCAACCACGACCGCCGCGCCGGCGACCCGCCTGCCAGCCTGGCAATGACCGTGGTGCCCGAACCGCTGCTGCTCGGTCCGTTCGCCCTGCAGCACGAACCCGATCCGCATCCCAGCCATCACGTCCTGGCAGGCCATCTGCACCCGGCGTTCCGCCTGCATGGACGCGGCCGTCAGTCGTTGCGCCTACCCTGTTTCTGCCTAGGCGAGCGGGTCAGCCTACTGCCGGCCTTCGGCACCTTCACCGGAATGATGGAAGTAGACGCCGACCCGGGCCGGCGTCTTTTCGTGGTTGGGGGTGATGGGGTGTGGCAGGTGGCCTGAGCGAATCAGGCCTGGGAAATGCCTGTCACGGTGATGCCGAAGCGCTGGGCCAGGCGGGTGGCGGGAGTCTGCTCTACGTCCGGATCCATCTCGTAAGCCTCTTCCTCACCGGCGAAGTCCTGCTCTGCCTTTCGGGTGACCAGCTCTACTGCCTCGTCTATATCCGGCTGGCGATCGGATTCGGTCCGCAGAATGGAGGTATTGCCGTCTTTGCTGTAAGCGATGATCCAGGTCGTCATAGGTGTCCCTCGTGTCTTAGCGCCTTCGGCGGAAACTCGCTCGCCGAGATTGGCGTCGCTTTGGTTAGAGACTAGTCCGTCGCATTCAGTTCTGCCGCTTGTGCTTGTTGAATCAGCCGCCGGACGGTCTGAACGGGGCAATCCGCCGTCGGTCATCCTAGAAAGCAGACCAGGAGACGAGGCCATGATCCAGTCACGTCCACGACCTAAAGAATCGACCGAGGAACAGCTGGTAGAGCTGCTGCGCCGTAGCGCAACCGTATTGCCCGACATTGATGATCCGGAATTTGCCGACGCCTTCGAGCAGTTTGCTGACGCACGGGTAGTGTTGATCGGCGAAGCCAGCCACGGCACGTCGGAGTTCTACCGCGCCCGAGCGGCGATAACTCGCCGATTGATCGAGCGACACGGCTTCAGCATCGTCGCCGCCGAAGCCGACTGGCCGGATGCGGCAAAGATCGACCGCTACGTGCGTCAACATCAGCCACCCGCCTGGGTCGAGGAAGGCTTCAAGCGTTTTCCGACCTGGATGTGGCGCAACCAGGAGGTCGCTGATTTCGCCCGTTGGCTGCGTGACCACAACGATGGCCTACCCGCCGAACAACGGGTGGAATTTCGCGGGCTGGACGTCTACAGCCTGGGTGCCTCGATTCAGGAGGTGCTCGGCTATCTCGACCGGGTCGACCCGGACGCAGCCGCGACCGCGCGGCGCCGATATGGCTGCCTCAGCCCTTGGCATGACGAGCCGGCGATCTACGGTCGCAACGTGATGCGCGGCGAACCGTCCTGCGAGGGCGCCGTGGTCGAACAGCTACGCGCCTTGCTCGACCAGCGGCTGGAATACATGAAAAGGGACGGCAGCAGCTTCTTCAATGCCGAGCAGAATGCCCGCGTCGTGCTCGCCGCCGAGCAGTACTACCGAGCCATGTACCAGGGCTCGACCGAATCGTGGAACCTGCGTGATCGGCACATGTTCGACACCCTGCAGGCCCTATTGGCGCATCGCGGTGAGGGCGCCAAGGCAGTGGTCTGGGCGCACAACTCGCACATCGGCAACGCCGCTTCGACCTCCATGGGCTGGGGCGGCGAATTCAATATCGGTGAGCTGTGCCGCACCGCCTTCGGTCGCGATGCGGTGCTGATCGGCATGGGCACCGACCGCGGCGAGGTGGCAGCGGCTGACAACTGGGACGAACCCATGCAGGTCAAACAGGTTCGGCCGTCGCGCCCGGACAGCTGGGAGCAGCTGTTCTTGCGCACTGAACTACCGGCTTCGCTAACCACGTGGCGCGACGATCCGCAGCTTCGCAAAGCATTGGCCAGGCCCCGCCTCGAGCGGGCCATTGGGGTGATCTACCGCCCGGCTACCGAACGCCAGAGCCATTATTTCCAAGCCATACTGTCTGAACAGTTCGACGCCCTGCTCTGGCTCGAACAGACCCACGCGGTCAAACCGATCGGCCCCCAGCAGATCGATGAAGAGAGCGTTCCGGATACCTACCCATTCGGAGAGTGAGTCATGCGCGTCTTAATGCCCGAATCGCAACTGTTTCGCGACCGCGCCCATGCCGGTCAGGAGCTGGCCGAAGCCCTGCAGCACCTTGCGGCGGATTCGCCCCTGGTGCTGGCCCTGCCGCGCGGAGGGGTTCCGGTCGCCTTCGAAGTGGCGCAGCGCTTGAGGGCACCACTGGATCTGGTGCTGGTGCGCAAGATAGGCGCGCCGGGTAACGAAGAGCTGGCGCTGGGCGCGGTGATCGACGGCGCCGAGCCGAAGTGGGTGATCAACCAGGAATTGCTTAACCAGATCGCACCACCACCGAGCTGGTTCGAAGAAGAAATGCAGCGTCAACTGACCGAGCTGGAACGTCGTCGGCATCGCTACTGTGGCGAGCGACCAGCCCCCGTGCTCACGGATCGCTGCGTCATCGTGATCGATGATGGGATCGCCACCGGCGCCACGGTGCGGGCAGCGTTGAAGGGGCTCAAGCAATCGAAGCCGAGCCACGTGGTCCTAGCCGTGCCAGTGGGCCCACGGGATGTGATCGAAATGTTGAAAACAGAAGTGGACGAGCTGGTCTGCCTGGCAATGCCCGAGCCGTTCATCGGGGTCGGGTGTCATTACGGCAACTTCGAGCAAACCAGCGACGAGCAGGTGGTCGACCTGCTCGCGCAGGCCGCTGGTCCGGCGTGATGACGGCTGTCAGGCTACCGGGTCTGGCGGCGGCTGATCCGGGATAGTCGGCTCGCCGGGCTCGCTCGGCAGGTCCGGCACGCCAGGCTCTTCGGGGTCACCGGGCACGCCGTGAGCTTGCAAAGCTCGCGTGTCTATCTCATCCGAATAACGGGTGGTTTCCATATCGCGTCCTCCTGCTGTCGATTAGCCCGGATTGGGCTATAGCAGTAGAGGGCGTCTGGCCGGCATCTATCCGTCCATCCGTCAGCCGTTGCTGATATCCGCCAACCCCTGTTGTAGGAGCCAGCTTGGCGATCCCGCACCCACGCAGTCATTTCTGATCGCGAGCAAGCTCGCTCCTACACGAGCGCCGGTTCAGGCAGGGCGACTTACCGCAGCAGATCAACAGCAAGCTGAAGCCTGCCGCCCCCTTATTGTAGGAGCCAGCTTGCTGGCGATCCTGCAACCACGAGGTTTATCCTGACTGCGAGCAAGCTTGCTCCTACACCTCGACGTTATATGCGCTGATTTCAGGCAGGCTGGTTACCACATCAGATCGTCAGGGATCTGGTAAGCGGCGTAAGGATCATCGGCATCCGGCGCTTCGGTCTGAACATTGAGCTGCACGATGCGGCGCGGGTCGCGCTCCTGAATCTTCAGTGCCGCCTCACGCGGGATCACTTCATAACCGCCGCCATGGCGGACGATAGCCAGCGAGCCGCTGGAGAGCTTGTCGCGCATCAGCTTGTTCACCGACAGGCGCTTGACCTTCTTGTCGTCGACGAAGTTGTAGTAGTCCTCGGTTGTCAACTTAGGCAAGCGGCTACCTTCGATCAGTTGCTTGACCTGCGCGATACGGGCCTTCTGTTCGGCTTTTTCCTGCTGCTGACGGTTCAGCTCCTGGTCGCGGGCGAGTTTTTCGGCATGAGTCTTAAGTGCCGCATCGCGTTGCGAGGTGTCCTGTTCAGCCTGGCCTTTCTTCACCAGGCGCTGCTGTTTTTGCTGTTGCTTGCCGGCCTGCTTGGCCTGTTTTTCATTGACCAGCCCGGCTTTGAGCAGCTGATCGCGAAGGGAAAGACTCATGTGTCGGCTCGTCTCGTCGTGAATTCAAATTAGACGTAAGGGCGGATCAACCAGGATCCACCGAGCGGGTTCGTGGCCCTGACAACTTCCACGATTACGCTCCGGCTATCAACCGCAGGTCGGTATCTTTTCGGCTTTCTTGGCCTCGCCCCATAGCGCGTCGAGCTCTTCCAGGTCGCAATTTTCAATGGGCCGACCGCTATCCCGCAAGGCTTGTTCGATAAAGCGAAAGCGTCGCTCAAACTTGCGATTGGCCGCGCGCAATGCATTCTCTGGATCGACCTTCAGGTGCCGCGCCAGATTGACCGTGACGAACAGCAAATCGCCGATTTCCTCAGCAATGGCCTCCGGGTCGTTCTCGCTCATGGCCTCAAGGACTTCGTCGAGTTCCTCACGCACCTTGTCCACCACCGGCAACGCGTCCGGCCAGTCGAAGCCGACCTGAGCGGTGCGCTTCTGCAGCTTGGCAGCGCGACTCAAGGCGGGCAACGCGCTGGGCACATCGTCGAGCAGCGACAGTTGCTCGGGCACTGCTGACTTCTCCGCGCGTTCCTCGGCCTTGATTTCCTCCCAACGCAACTTGATGGCTGCCTCATCGAGGCGCGGCAACTCCGGCGAGCCATACAGATCGCCGTCAGGGAACACGTGCGGGTGCCGACGCAACAGCTTGCGGGTGATGCCTTCAACGACTGCATCGAACTCGAAGCGGCCCTCCTCCTTCGCCAGTTGGCTGTAATAGACAACCTGGAACAGCAAGTCGCCCAGCTCACCCGGCAAATGATCGAAGTCACCGCTCTCGATGGCATCCGCCACCTCGTAGGCTTCTTCCAGAGTATGCGGCACGATGCTGGCGTAATCCTGCTGCAGATCCCACGGGCAGCCATGCTGCGGATCACGCAGCCGGGCCATCAGGTGCAGAAGGTCATTGAGCTGGTACATGAGATTCCTCGGTGAAAGCCTGAGAGTGAAGCTGAGCCCATTGTAGGGTGGATGACGCTTCATCCATCCACCGCAGCGTCGTTATGGTGGATGTAAACAGCGACATCCACCCTACGGTGCTGGTACATGAGATTCCTCGGTGAAAGCCTGAGAGTGAAGCTGAGCCCATTGTAGGGTGGATGACGCTTCATCCATCCACCGCGCACAGTCCCCATACCGATTTCAGTCCGTCCCGGACGTCCCCATGGTGGATGTAAAAAGCGACATCCACCCTACGGAGTCAAGCCGACTGTAGGGTGGATGACGCTTCACCCATCCACCGTGGCGGGGCAGGCGGCACCGCCGGAGTACACCGTCACGTGGTTCTCTGACGCTTGGCCTCGATAATATTGGGCAGCTGCGAAATTCGGCTCAGCAGTCGACCCAGCGCATCCAGCCCGGGGATTTCGATGGTCAGGGTCATCTGCGCGGTGCTGTCTTCCTTGTTCGAGCGAGTGTTGACGGCCAGTACGTTGATCCGCTCGTTGAGCAGGATCTGCGAAACGTCACGCAGCAGGCCGGAACGGTCGTAGGCACGAATACTGATGTCTGCCGGATAGGTCTTTTCGGGGATCGGTCCCCAGCTAACCTGAATGATCCGCTCCGGCTCACGTCCGGACAGTTGCAACACCGAGGCGCAATCCTGGCGGTGGATGCTGACGCCGCGCCCGAGGGTGATGTAACCGACAATCGGATCGCCCGGCAGCGGCTGGCAGCAGCCCGCCATTTGCGTGAGCAGATTGCCGACACCCTGGATCTGCACGTCGCCGCGCTTGCCCGGTTTGGTGCTGGTGGGGCGCTTCGGGATCAACTCAAGCTGATCGTCGCTATGGCTATCCGGTTCCACCAGCTGCTGGGCATGATTGACCAACTGCGCCAGACGCAGGTCGCCAGCACCCAGCGCGGCGAACATGTCTTCAGCGGTCTTCAGGTTGGCCTTTTCCGCCAGTTTGTCGAAGTCCACCGGCGGCAGATCGAGGCGACCGAGCTCGCGTTCCAGCAACGCCTTGCCAGCCGCGACGTTCTGGTCGCGGGCCTGCAGCTTGAACCAGTGGACGATCTTCGCCCGCGAGCGAGAGGTGGTGATGTAACCCAGGTTGGGGTTCAGCCAATCGCGGCTCGGCGAGCCGTGCTTGCTGGTGATGATCTCGACCTGCTCGCCGGTTTGCAGGCTGTAATTGAGCGGCACGATGCGCCCATTGATCTTGGCACCCCGGCAGTTGTGGCCGATCTCGGTGTGCACGCGGTAGGCGAAGTCCAGCGGTGTGGCGCCCTTGGGTAGATCGATGGCATGGCCGTCCGGGGTGAATACGTAGACGCGATCGGGTTCGATGTCGACGCGCAGCTGATCGGCCAGACCGCCAATATCACCCAGCTCTTCATGCCATTCGAGCACCTGACGCAGCCAGGAGATCTTTTCCTCGTAGTGGTTCGAGGTGCTCTTGACGTCGGTGCCCTTGTAACGCCAGTGCGCGCAAACGCCCAGCTCGGCTTCTTCGTGCATGGCCTGGGTGCGGATCTGCACTTCCAGCACCTTGCCTTCCGGCCCTAGCACCGCGGTATGCAACGAGCGGTAGCCGTTCTCCTTGGGGTTGGCGATGTAGTCGTCGAACTCCTTGGGGATATGCCGCCAAAGGGTATGCACGATACCCAGCGCGGTGTAGCAATCGCGAACCTCGGGCACCAGCACGCGAACGGCGCGAACGTCGTAGATCTGGCTGAATTGCAGGCCTTTCTTCTGCATCTTCCGCCAGATCGAATAGATGTGCTTGGCACGCCCGTCGATTTCGGGGTGGATCCCGGTGGCGGTCAGTTCGTCCTTGAGCTGCTGGACCACATTTTGGATGTACTGCTCACGATCCAGGCGGCGCTCATGCAGCAACTGAGCGATCTGCTTGTACTGCTCAGGCTCAAGGTAGCGGAAGGACAGGTCCTCCAGCTCCCACTTGATGTGACCGATGCCCAGGCGATGGGCCAGCGGTGCATAGATATCGAACACTTCCCGCGCGACGCGGTGGCGCTTGTCGTCATCGGCGTTCTTTACCGCGCGGATGGCGCAGGTCCGCTCGGCCAGCTTGATCAGCGCGACGCGAACGTCGTCGACCATTGCCACCAGCATCTTGCGCAGGTTTTCCACTTGGGTTTGTGTGCCCAGCACCAGCGACTCGCGCGGGTTGAGGCTGTCGCTGATGGCCGCCATGCGCAGCACACCCTCGATCAGCTTGGCCACCACCGGGCCGAAGTGCTGGTGCACCTCGGCCAGCTGGATCTTGCCTTCGCGCACGCCGCGATAGATCACTGCGGCTACCAGGCTGTCCTGGTCGAGCTTGAGGTCGGCGAGTATCTCGGCGATCTCAAGCCCGGTCTGGTAGCTGGAGGTGCCCTCGCTCCAAAGATTCTGTGCCGCGTTGGCCTGCTGTTCCGCCGTTCGGGCGAACTCGCAGGCCTGCTTGAGAGCGTCGCGGTCGAGTGCTGGGTCCATCCCCAGCACATGATCGAGCCAGCCATCGAGGTTGATGCTGCCGTCGGTGTTGATCGGCTGAAGCGCTCTGACCTGGACCATCTAATTTACCTTCCCTCTACGCATCATCTGCGTCGAATACGCCGGCTTTCTCGGAGCCGGTCGGTTGAACCACAGGCCGATCGCCTGTCAAAAAAACTGAACTACGCTGGCCGCTCGAAGAGTGCCATGGCCTCGACGTGCGCGGTTTGCGGAAACATGTCCAGCACGCCTGCTTGCTTCAATTGATAGCCCTGCCCGACCAACTCAGCGGCATCGCGCGCCAGCGTTGCAGGATTGCACGAAACATAGACCACGCGCCGTGTGCCTAAAGTCGCCATCTGCCGCACAATTTCCAACGCACCATCACGCGGCGGATCGAGCAGCACCGCCGCGAAGCCGCCTTTGGCCCACTGTGCCTCGATAAGCGGCTTCGACAGGTCCGCCTGATAAAAGTGCGCACTCTGAAGGCCGTTTTGCTCCGCATTGGTGCGCGCGCGCTCGACCATCTCGCCAACAGCTTCGATGGCCACCACTTCTGCACCCTTTCGAGCCACCGGCAAGCTGAAGTTGCCCAGCCCGCAGAACAGGTCGAGCACCCGCTCGCCTGCTTCCGGTGCCAGCCATTCCAGGGCCTGCGTCACCATTGCCTCGTTGACCGGCGCGTTGACCTGGACAAAGTCGCCTGGTCGCCAGGCCAGTTCCAGGTCCCATGCTGGCAAGCGGTAGCCCAACCTGTACGCGGAGTCCAGGGGCTGCGCCGGACCCTCGCCTTGCAGCCAGAGCTGCACGCTCTGCTCATTCGCGAAGTCGACCAAACGCTTTAGATCGTCCGACCCCAGCGCAGCGGTATGGCGTACCAGCACCGCCTCGGCCGTCCCGCTGAACAACTCCAGATGCCCGATCACTTGCGGCTTGTCCAATGCATGCAACACGGCCAGTAAAGCCGGCAACAGCGTCTGCAAGGGTTGTACCAGCACCTGACATTCGCGAATGGCGACGATGTCCTGGCTGGCACTGGCGCGGAAACCGACGTCGAGCCGCCGCGCCTTGTTGTCCCAGCGCACCGCCAGCCGTGCGCGCCGGCGATAGCCGAACTCGGGGCCACTGAGCGGCGCCGCCCATTGCTGCGGCTCGATCGAGGCCACCCGGGACAATTGCTCGGCGAGGCTGCGCTGTTTCAGTTCGAGTTGATCGGCCGCGCTCAGGTGCTGCAGGTTGCAGCCTCCACAAACTCGCGCATGCGGGCACGGCTCGGCACGCCGCCGGTCGCTGGCAGCCAGCACCCGCTCGGTACGGGCTTCGACGATCTGGCTGCGGGCGTTCAGTACGCGCGCCTCGACGTCTTCCTCGGGCAAGGCCCCTTCGACGAACCAGGTGCGGTTATCGAGAAAGGCGATGCCGCGACCATCGTTCGCCAGCCGCTCAATGCTCAGCCGCTGCTTCTTGCCGGTCGGGACCTGAGGCTTCTTCTCCCCACCGCTAGGCTGGAAGCGCAAGCCACCACTGCGTTTGGCCATCAGCAAGTACCGCCTTCAACCGGCACGATAGGATCAATTGGGCTGGTCATAGACGCCTGTCGACAGGTAGCGATCGCCGCGGTCACAGATGATCGCAACGATCACCGCATTCTCGACTTCCTTGGACAGACGCAGCGCCGCCGCCACTGACCCGCCTGACGACACGCCGCAAAAGATGCCTTCCTCGCGGGCCAGGCGGCGCATGACGTGCTCGGCCTCGTCCTGCGCCATATCGACGATGCGGTCGACGCGTTCCGCCTGGTAGATCTTAGGCAGGTACTCCTGAGGCCAGCGGCGGATGCCGGGGATCGCCGCGCCTTCCATGGGCTGCAGACCGACGATCTGGATATCCGGATTCTGCTGCTTGAGGTAGCGAGAGACACCCATGATGGTGCCGGTGGTGCCCATCGAACTGACGAAATGGGTGATGCTGCCCTGAGTCTGCTGCCACAGTTCCGGCCCGGTACTGGTGAAGTGAGCCTCGGGGTTGTCGCCGTTGGCGAACTGATCGAGCACCTTGCCGCGCCCTTCGGCAGCCATTTTCACCGCCAGGTCGCGAGCGCCTTCCATGCCCTCTTCCTTGCTCACCAGAATCAGCTCGGCGCCATAGGCCGTCATGGCCGCCTTGCGCTCGGCACTGGAGTTGTCCGGCATGATCAGGATGAACCTGTAGCCCTTGATCGCCGCAGCCATGGCCAGGGCGATGCCGGTGTTGCCGGACGTGGCTTCGATCAGCGTATCGCCGGGCTTGATGTCGCCCCGCGCTTCGGCCCGCGCGATCATCGACAACGCGGGACGGTCCTTGACCGAGCCGGCCGGGTTGTTGCCTTCGAGTTTTACCAGGATGGTGTTACTGGTTTCGCCGGGCAGACGCTGCAGGCGAACCAGAGGCGTGTTGCCGACACAATCGGCGATGGTCGGGTACTGAATTGTCATGGCTTCGATGGACCGCACAGCCTTTGAGAGGCGCACATGATAGCGGCAACCATCGGCCACGGGCAGACCGCGCTACCCTCGTGTCGGTCTGGTGGGGGTCACGAATCCGCTGCCGATGCGCCACACGCCGCACCCATTCGGCGAAGCAAGCAGACGAACGGCTCAGCACAATGAATGTACGAAGATTTTACCAACCGCAGCGATCAGGCTTGGCAAACCGGGGTCAGTGAACTAGCCCTGTAAACAGCTACACCTTTTTCCTTCCGCCCAAACAAGGAACATTCCATGCACGTCGGACGAGCCGCCCTGGTTCCCTCGATTCTGTTGTTCAGCCTCACCGCCTGCACGCAACCGGACGGCCCATCCAGCGAAATCCCACCCGCCCCGGAAGCGTCCAGCGGCTACTCGGCCAAGCCAGGCTGGGCGCTGGAACGCTTTGCCGTTGCCGCTGCCAACCCGCTGGCGACCGAAGCCGGCTACGAAATGCTCAAGGCTGGCGGCAGCGCAATGGACGCCGCCGTGGCGGTACAGATGGTGTTGAGCCTGGTCGAGCCGCAATCCAGCGGGCTTGGCGGCGGTGCCTTTCTACTGCATTGGGATGGCGAACACATCGCCGCACTGGATGGCCGGGAGACCGCGCCGGCAGCGGTCGACGAACGACTGTTCCTGACTGCCGACGGCAAGCCGATGGCATTTCTCGATGCCGTCGTCGGTGGTCGTTCGGTGGGTGTGCCAGGCGTGGTGAGGATGCTTGAGCGCGCGCACGACCAGTACGGCAAGTTGCCTTGGAAAGCCTTGTTCCAACCAGCTATCGAACTTGCTGAAAACGGTTTCGAAATCAGCCCGCGCTTGCATGGCCTGCTGGTCAGCGATCCGGCCTTGCGCAAGGACCCGCGCGCCGCGGCGTTCTACTACCAGGACGATGGCGAGCCTCTACCGGTCGGCCATCGCTTGCGCAATCCGGCCCTCGCCGCGCTGCTCAAGGACATCGCCAAACGCGGCAGCGATGCGTTCTACACCGGCGCTAACGCCCGCTCGCTGGTCCTGCAGGTGAACACTCACCCGACCAACCCAGGCCGCATCAGTCTGAACGATCTCGAGGGATACCAGCCGCGCGAGCGGGACGCCATCTGCACGCTCTGGCAGAAGCGCTATCAGGTCTGCGGTTTCCCGCCGCCGTCGTCGGGCCACATTACGCAGATGCAGATCCTCGGCATGCTGGAACAGCTGCCAACGGTGCAGCCGCTCGATCGGGGCGTGCCTTCTGTCGAATTCCTGCATCGCTATACCGAGGCTTCACGACTGGCGTATGCCGACCGCGCCAAGTACCTGGCTGACCCGGATTTCGTGCCGGTACCGGGCCGCACCTGGAACAGCATGCTTGCACCGAGCTATCTCAAGCAGCGTGCCGCAATGATCGGCCCGCGCAGCATGGGCACTGCCGAAGCAGGCGAACCCGGCGAAATGCCGATTGTGTTTGCCCCGCAGGCGGCACAACCGGAATACGGCACCAGCCATATCAGCATCGTCGACGCCGAAGGCAACGCGCTGGCGATGACCACAACCATCGAGCAAGCCTTCGGCTCACGTCTGCTCAACGATGGCGGCACCGGCCTCCCCGGCGGCTACCTGCTGAACAACGAACTCACCGACTTTGCCTTCGAACCCTACGACGCTTTTGGTCGGCAGGTGGCCAACCGAGTCGAGCCGAACAAGCGCCCACGCTCGAGCATGAGCCCGACGCTGGTATTCGACGTCACCGGCGAGCAGTTTCTGGCGAGCCTCGGCTCCCCTGGCGGCGCCGCGATCATCCACTTCACCGCGAAGACCCTGCTGGGCATGTATGACTGGGGTCTGGATGCGCAACGAGCAATCGACCTGCCCAACTTCGGCAGCTTCAACGGCCCGACGGTGCTCGAAGCAGGACGCTTTCCGGCTAGCACCGTACAGGCCCTGAAAGCGCGCGGCCATGAGGTCAACGAGACGGAAATGACCAGCGGACTTCAAGCTATTCAACGCACCGACAGCGGCTGGTTCGGCGGTGCCGACCCGCGCCGCGAAGGTGTGGTGATGGGCGAATAACGCCTCGGCGACTGCCAGCCATCAGGTAGCCCTGCGGCTGGCATCCGCCGCGGGCGCGGCCCTACAGGTTCGAGTGCGTGGTAGACGTAACCGCCGGAGGGGCCCTCCGGGTGGTGCACTCAGGGACGACGTCTGCGCTAGACCACCCGCGCCTCGATCTCCAGCCGCTCGATGGCGCTGTCCAGCTCATCCAGAGCCTGGGCCGCGCTTGGGTGATTCTGCTTGAGTAATGTTTCGCTGCGCTCGCAGGCCGCCCGCAGCTGCGGGACTCCGCAATAGCGGGTAGCGCCGTGCAATCGGTGCACACGGTCGATGGTCGCCTGCCGGTCATTGGCCAGACGCGTTTCGCGGATCACCTGGCGATCATCCTCCAGCGAGGCCAGCAGCATGCTCAGCATGTCCGCTGCCAGATCAGCTTTGCCAGCGGCTAGGCGCAATCCCTCTTCCGCATCGAGCACTTTGAGGTTGTTTTCCGGCGTCTGTGTCTCGAGAGATGCTGCGACAAAGCTGCGCGCCAGCGGTAGACCGGTCCACTTCAAGATCACCTGGGCCAGCTGCCGCTCGCTGATCGGCTTGGTCAGGTAATCGTCGAGACCGCTTTGCAAGAGCGAGCGCTTTTCGTTGGACAGCGCGTGAGCGGTGAGCGCGACGATCGGCATGGGTGGCTGCGCGCTGTCGTCCTCCCAGCGACGAATTGCCTCGGTGGTCTGGCGTCCGTCCATGCCAGGCATCTGCACGTCCATGAACACCAGATCGAAGGGCTTGTGCTTGACCGCCTCCAATGCTTCGGCGCCGCTGCTTACCGCTTCGACTTCACCGCCCATGTCGGTCAGCAAGGTTTCCAGCAGCAGCAGGTTGGCGGGGTTGTCATCGACACACAGTACACGTGGCGGTCGGGTTTCCGGCACAGCGATGTTCTCGTTCATGGTCTGCGGCGGGCGTAGCAGATCAAGCAGCACTCGCTGCAACTTGCGCGTACAGGCCGGCTTGCTTTGCAGCTGGGCATGGGTGTGCGATTCGGGCAACGCCTCGTGATACTGCGCCTGCTCACTGGTCGGGCAAAGCACGATGCATTTGCAGCCCAGCCCTTCGAACTCCCAGAGCCGCAGGCATAGCTGTTGCGGTGCGATTTCTCGATGGGTCACGCCGAGCACGGCTACTTCGATCGGTTTATCGCTGGTATGCGCCTCGAACACCGCCGCCTGCAGCTGATCCAGGCTGTCGAACGGCAACACCTCCATGCCGCAGCTTTCCAGCTGATGCTGCAAGGCCTGACGTGTCAGTGGATGCTGTTCAAGCAAACCGACCTTGCGCCCGAGCAGCGCTGCTCGCGGCAGATCCTCGATATCGTCACGCGCTTTGGGCAGGCTCAGGCTGATCCAGAATTCGGAGCCCTCTTCAGGAATGCTGTCGACCCCGATTTCCCCGCCCATCTGCTCGATCAGCCGCTTGGAAATCACCAGCCCGAGGCCGGTACCGCCGGGTTGGCGCGACAGCGAATTGTCCGCCTGGCTGAACGCCTGGAACAAGGCACGCAAGTCCTGATCGGTCAGACCGATGCCGGTGTCCTGCACGCTGATGCGCAGCTGCGCACGGTCGGAGCGTTCATCCTCGACCATCGCACGGACGATGACGGTGCCTTCATTGGTGAACTTGATGGCATTGCTGACCAGGTTGGTCAAGACCTGCTTGAGCCGTAGCGGATCGCCGACCAGCGACAGCGGCGTGTCGCGATAGACCAGGCTAACCAGCTCCAGATGCTTCTGGTGCGCCGCAGGGCCGAGGATGGTCAGGGTGTCCTCGATCAAATCGCGCAAATTGAACGGGATGTTGTCGAGGACCAGCTTGCCAGCCTCGATCTTCGAGAAGTCGAGGATCTCGTTGATGATCCCCAGCAGGCTGTCAGCGGATTTTTCGATGGTCGACAAGTAGTCCTGCTGGCGTGGCGTCAGGTCGCTTTTCTGCAGCAGATGGGTAAAGCCGAGGATGCCGTTGAGCGGCGTGCGGATTTCGTGGCTCATGTTGGCCAGGAACTCGGACTTGATCCGACTGGCCTCCAGCGCTTCCTTACGCGCCAGGTCCAGCTCGATGTTCTGGATCTCGATGGTCTCGAGGTTCTGCTGCACGTCTTCGGTGGCCTGGTCGATGCTCTGTTGCAATTCTTCACGAGCGGCCAGCAAGGCTTCGGCCATACGGTTGATGCCTGCCGCCACTTCGTCCATTTCATGGCTGCCGAGCGCTGGCAAACGAGTCTCCAGGTGACCGTCCTTGAGCTGCGCCACGGCCACCTTGACCCTGTGCAGCGGCTTGCTGATTGCCGTACTCATGCGCAGCGCCAGCAGCGCAGTAATGATCAGCCCTGCGCCAATCAGCAACAGGCTGGCAAACAGGCTGCGGTAACCGCGCAGCAGCGTGCCTTGGTGCGACAGCTCCAATTCCAGCCAGCCAATCAGGCGGAGGTCGTTGTCGGGATTGTCTTCGGCGAGATTCAGATGCTTGCCAAGCACCGGCAGGAGGATGCGCGTGGTGTCGACGCTGCTGACCTGAGTCAGCGCTTCGGGATCGGTTGGCGGCGACGGGGTGATCATGTTTGGCCCGGCATGGGCCTGCAGATTGCGCTCGGCGTCGAGGATGGAGACCGCACGCACGTCAGGCTGATCCAGCACCTGATTGAGAATACGCTGCAGCCGCTTGCCGTAGCCCTGCGCCATGGCCGGCGCCGCCAACGGGGCCAATTGCTCGGCGATCAGCTGGCCGCGCGCATCGAGCTGATGGCGCATCTCCGACAGCTGCATCCAGGTGAAGTAGATGCCCAGCGCCACGGCTAGCACCGTGCTGGGCAACAAGATCAGCACCAGCACCCGACTCTTTATTCCTAGGTCTTTCAGCACGGTTCCATTCCCCTGGTGGCCAGTGCGCTAGTGTAGCGGCTCGAACGGCGGGAATCTGCGTTGCAAGACAAATGCATGCCAGGCAGAACCAGGCGTGTTCCGATTGGGCGCCTGGCGTAGCGGACTCAGTCCAGCCCGCGGATGTCGCGCTCCTGGAAGTGCGGCAGCTGCCACTGGAAGGTCATCGCCAGCACCCGGAACAGGAAGCCCGCACAGAGCGTGGCCAGCGAGGCGATGGACGTGTCGATCCCGAGCCAGAGCAACGTCACGTAGAGCACGCCAGTGAACAGCGCCACCGTGGCATAGAGCTCGCGCCGCAACACCATCGGCACCCGGTTGCAGAGAATGTCGCGCAGCAGTCCGCCAAACACGCCGGTGATGACCCCAGCCAGCACGACGATCGAAAGGTGCGCGCCCATATCCATCGCCACGCCGCAACCGATCACGGTAAAGGCCACCAGGCCGAGCCCGTCGACCAGCAGAAACACCTGCCGCAGGTGATGCATGTGCCGCGCAACCATCGCCGTGACGATGGCCGCGCCCACGGTGAAACCAAGGTACTCGGGGTGGGCGATCCAGCCGATCGGGTAATGCCCCAGCAGCACATCGCGCGCCGTGCCGCCGCCCAGCGCCGTCACCGTGCCGAGCATGCAGATACCGAACAGATCCATGCCGCGGCGCATGCCCATGATGGCGCCAGACATGGCTTCAGCCGTAATGGCAACAAGGTAGATGATGTGTAACAGGGTCACGGCGCGACTCCAAGTGGGGCATAAAGCTGAAAGGCGCGCGATTATGGGGCACACTCCTGTTTAATCGGTGTGGCTAAGTAAATTTAGGCTATACCAATATTTACTTAATTTGAGTTGCAGCTCTTGATTCTCGACCCCAAGCAGACCGAAGCCTTCCGCGCCGTGATCAAGACGGGCAGTTTCGAGCAAGCGGCCCTGCGCCTGCACCTGACGCCGCCTGCGATATCGCTGCGGGTGCGCGCCTTGGAAAGTACCTTGGGCAGCGCGCTGGTTGTACGTAGCCGGCCTTGTCGCCCAACAGAAACCGGTCAGCGGCTGATGCAATACCTCAAGCGCGCCACGCTGCTGGAAGCGGATCTGATGGCAGAGCTTGCCGAACGTAGCGATGCCCCGCTGGTGGTCGTCGCGGCACTCAATGCCGACAGTCTTGGTACCTGGTTCTTTCCAGCTCTAGCCGAGGTGCTGATCAAGGAACGCGTACTGTTGGACCTCACCGTCGAAGATCAGGACCACACCTACAGCCTGCTGGAAACCGGCCTTGCCATCGGCTGTATTAGCACCGAACCCAAGCCCATGCGCGGCTGCACGGCCAGCCCGCTGGGGAGCATGCGCTATCGCCTGGTGGCGTCCACCGCCTTTCGGCAGCAGTACTTTCCCAACGGCCTGAACCGCAATGCCGCGCGCAAGGCGCCAGTGGTCGCCTACACCAACAAGGACCGCCTCACGTCTTCGTTCCTACTGCGGCAGCTGGGCCTGCCCGAGGGCGCCTACCCTTGTCACTACGTGCCTGGCGCCGAGCCACGCTTCAATGCGATCCGCTACGGGCTGGGCTATGGCATGGTGCCGCAGCCGTTGCTGCAGGATGCACTGGCCGAGGGCATCGTGGTCGACCTGGCCGTGGACGCGCCGCTTGACATCTCACTGTACTGGCACACCTGGAAGGTACAGTCGCCGCGCATGGAAAGCCTGTCCCGCCAGATCATCGAAGCGGCGCCGAAAATCCTTGCGCGGCCCGAGGGGGCTTGATGAATGATTACCCGTCGATGTGTCCTGGTTCGCGAGCAGGCACGCTCCTACCTAAACGTGCGGCGTTAACCTGGCCCGCATCGGTGCGAGCTTGCTCGCTAACAGTCCCATTTACAGGGGAAGTGCTCCGCCGGGACTGCGCCGGGTCGGGCCCTGAGGCAAACTAACGCCCATGACTTCTACTCTTTATCATCCGGCCTGCTGCTCGCCCCTGAGCGATCACTGGCCGCTGCCGCTCGACTTGCCCGGCGTGCAGTTGATCAGCACCCGCTTCGACCCCGCCCTGCTCGACCCCGAGGATTTCACCCGCTGCGGCGTGCCGGGCATGACGGCGGTGAGCAAGCGCCAGACCGAATTTCTTGCCGGCCGTTTATGCGCTTGCGAAGCCCTGCGCCGGGCGACCGGCACACCGTGCATTCCGGCTGTAAACGAAGACCGCTCGCCCTGTTGGCCTGCCGGAGTGGTCGGTTCGATCACCCATGGCGCCGGCTGGGCTGCGGCCGCAGTGGCGCGGCGCGAGCAGTGGCGTGGCATCGGGCTGGATGTAGAGAAGCAGATCCCCACCACACGGGCCGATCGGCTAGTCGCTGAAATCCTCACCCCGAACGAATTGGAAGGTTACGCCGCGCTCGACGAGACCCAGCGCGCCCTGCGCGTCACCCTGACCTTCTCCCTCAAGGAAAGCCTGTTCAAGGCGCTCTACCCGCTGGTGAACAAGCGCTTCTATTTTCAGGAAGCCGAACTGATTCATCACGACAGCAGCGGCTACGCCCGCCTGCGCCTGCTCACTGATTTATCCGAAGACTGGAAGCCCGGCGCTGAGCTGGACGGCCAGTTCGTCCAATTCGATGACTACCTGCTGAGTTTTGTAAGCATTCCGGCCTGATCTTCAAAGCCAAGCGCAAACCCATCGCGGATAGCCTCAGCCTCAATCCGACTCGGGAGGCTAATGCTTGCTCAGCCCAGCGTGGGTAACCCAACGACCTTTCAGTAAGCGCAAGGCGCCGATCCCAACGCTTACTTCACCCGTTTGCGCGGCCAGACCAGGGTGAAACGCGCGCCGCCCAGCTCGCTGTGTCCAATCTGCGACCGACCGCCGTGCCAGTAGGTAATCCGCCGGACGATGGACAGGCCCAAACCATGCCCGCCGGAAGCACGGGTGCGGCTGTCATCCAGGCGCAGGAAAGGTGCAAAGACCTTCTCCCACGCTTCCTCGGGTACGCCCGGGCCGTCATCGTCGACCACCAGCTTTGCCCGGTCGGCATCGATGACGAAGCTGACCTCGACCCGCGTTTCGGCGTGGCGCATGGCATTGCTGATCAGATTGCTCAAGGCGCGACGCATGTAGTGCGGCTCGGCATCGACCACACTGCTCCCGTCCGAGGCTGGTTTACAGGGCCCGCGCTCGACCAACACCGCCGGGCGCAACGGCGCCAGCTCCCCGATGACCTGATCGATCAGCGCGCTCAAGTCGACCGATTGGAATGTCAGCTCCGGCGATCCACGCTCGAGGCGCGTGTAGACCAGCATCTCGTCCACCAGTCGATCCAGATCGTCGATGTCACCGTCCATGTCTTCCAGATAGCGGTGGCGTGCTTCCGGCGTCTGCGCCGAGCCGGCCATCTCCAGGCCGAAACGCAACCGGGCGACTGGCGTTCGCAGCTCATGGGCCACCGCGCTGACCATTTCGCGCTGCACCGCGAGCAAGCGCTGCAGATGGCTCGCCATGCCATTGAAGGCTTTGGCCAATCGCCCCACCGAATCGGTGCCGGCATCCGGCACGCGCGCTTCCAGCTGGCCGGTCGCGATGCGCGTGGCAGCGCGCTCGACGCTTCGCAGACGCCGCTCCAGCTGGCGCACCAGCAGATACACGGTCAGCCCGATCAGCGACAGACCCAGCACACCGATCAAAATCAGCAGCTCGGGCGGATAGGGATTGAGCTGACGCAGCGGCCCCAGCGACATGATCCAGGGGGTTCCGGCAATTGCTGCGAACACCCGGATGGCCTCGCCGCCGTTGACCAGCGCCATCACCGTGTCCCCTTCATCCAGCCGGCGCCGCTGATCATCATCGAGACTGGCGCTGTCGCGGGTCAGCAGCTCCAGCGGGTAGCCGAAACCGCGCGCTTCCTTAAGTTCGGCCAGGCGCTGGGGTTGCTCGGCTTCGGGGTAGCGGATCAGCTCATCGATCAATAGATAGATGGTTGCGCGTGCCAGCTGCTCGCTGAGCTGCTCGACCTCGCCGGTCAGCGCCAGACGGTCTTCAGCGCTGACCAGGGAATAGATCGTCACGCTGCCAGGGCGGATCTGCTCCACCAGAACCTGGCCGCGCAGCAGTCGCGTCTCCAGGCCGCTCTCCAGCCTGATGTCCTCCAGGGTTCGCACGCGCAGCGGTATGCCCAGCAGCCGCCCCCAGAGGTTCGCCGCCTGACGCCGCTCAATGGGCGTCATGCTGCTCATGTTGTGCGCCATCAGGCGAAAGGTACCGGCCGCCAGCGCCTCGCGATGCTGATCGGCCCGGACCTGATTGAGCAGATGCAGACCACCCGCGCCCAGCAGCCCCACCAGCACCAGCACGGCGAGCATGCCGCCGTAGATGCGCAGGAAGATCGAATTCACTGCAGCGCTTCAGCCGCTTCGGAGACGAACAGGTAACCCTTGCCCCGCACCGTCTTGATCAGCCGCGGGTGATCGGGGTCGTCACCAATCTTCGGGCGGATACGCGATATACGCACATCGATGGAACGGTCCTGGCCGTCGTATTCGATGCCGCGCAGTTCAGAGAAGATCTGTTCGCGGGACATGATCCGTCCCGGGTTGGAGGTCAGCAGCCACAGCAGGTCGAATTCCGCGCCGGTCAGCTCAATGCCCTCCCCGCGCAACCAGGCCTCGCGCAGCGCGTTGTCGACCACCAATGGGCCGTACTGGACGCGCTTCCCACCCACAGCCGACGGTGCCTCTGCCCCTTCACGCCGCCGCAGCAAGGCCCGGATGCGCGCCAGCAGCAACCGCGGCCGCACGGGCTTGCAAACATAGTCGTCAGCACCGATTTCCAGGCCGAGTACCTGATCGAGGTCGTCGGCGCGCGCGGTGAGCATCAGGATCGGCCCGTCATAGCGATCGCGCACCTTGCGGCAGATAGACAGCCCATCTTCGCCGGGCAGCATCAGGTCGAGCACCACCAGATCGGGACGCTCATTAATGATGCGTTCGGCCGCCTGGGCGCCGTCCGCCTCGATGGAGACCTGCATGCCGTTACTTTCAAGATACTCACGGGTCAGCTCGGCCAACCGCTGGTCATCTTCGACAATCAGGATGTTCCAAGACTCTTGATCCACCACGCGCCCTCCCGAGACACCGGCCGGCATTGTAGCGCCAGGGCATAGCCAGATGGCAGCGGTTGACATGCTCCGCTTGGCGCACGGCTTGGAAGAAACGAGGGAAGCTGCGCCCGGTGAGGCCTCTTAGCGGGCTGGCACATCGCTGCGCCCAGCCCGGCGCTGAGCAAAAGGCCATCACGTCTGCCCGCTCCGTCAAAATCAAGCCTTGCGGGCTGCAAAACGCAATAAATCCGTCTTTGACAAACACCACATATAGTGTTTTCGCCTGGACGTCCCCGGGCATCCGAAAGCGCCGGCGAGCACGCATTTCATCCGAACATCGTGCAGCCCCGAAACGGCGCGGGCTGCGCCCTGATCGCGCACAGCTCACCCACATCTTATCCACAGGTTGTTCATTTCGAGCGCCTTGCGCTGTGTCTGAACCGCCACTATCGTGTCGCTCCAGGCGCCTTTTACCCCATATGTTGGGTGTCGAAAGCCAAACAGACACAAACGCCGAAAAAAGCAAGCAAAATAAATTCGCTCTGATTTTTACCCGGCTCGCGTCCGCACGGGCGCGATAGATCGTCGCCACAGACCGCGATCCTGCGCAGCCCAACGTTGATTTCGCTCAAGCCCAGCAGTAGCGCATGCGCCAAGCGCGTCACACTACATGTTGTGTTTTGAGGTTGTGATCTTCACAACGCCTGACTATGCTTCGGCACATTCGATTCGCCACCTCAGGTGCCGGATCGTTTCCAGTTTTGAGTCACCCATGGGCCGGTTCGCCGGGGCATGGTTCATGCAATACGAGACCTGCAAGACCCGATCAAGGCCGCCCACAAAGCAGGCCTGACACCTAACGTGCTACCGAGACAGAGAGAATCCGGAGACCCCATGCAGAACGAGTCCATTCGCGAGAACCCGCACGCCGACAACAGCTCGCTGGACCTGGCCGCTACCGCGCCGGGCCAGCTGCGCGTGATCAAGCGCAACGGTACAGTCGTCCCCTACACCGATGACAAGATCACCGTCGCCATCACCAAGGCGTTTCTCGCAGTGGAAGGCAACAGCGCCTCCGCCTCGTCGCGCATCCATGACACCGTCGCGCGCCTGACCGAACAGGTCACCGCCACGTTCAAGCGCCGCATGCCCTCCGGCGGCACCATCCATATCGAAGAAATCCAGGACCAGGTCGAACTGGCCCTGATGCGCTCCGGCGAGCAGAAAGTCGCCCGCGACTACGTGATCTATCGCGAATCCCGTAGCCAGGAGCGCAAGCGTGGCGCCGTCGACGCACCGGTCGAGGCTCATCCGAGCATCCGCATCAAGCGTGCCGACGGCAGCATGGCGCCGCTGGACCTGGGCCGCCTGAACACCATCATTACCGAAGCCTGCGAAGGCCTCGAAGAAGTCGATGGCTCGCTGATCCAGAAAGAAACCCTGAAGAACCTCTACGACGGCGTTGAGCAGACCGACGTCAACACTGCCCTGGTGATGACTGCCCGCACCCTGGTCGAGCGTGAGCCGAACTACTCCTACGTCACCGCTCGCCTGCTGATGGACACCCTGCGCGCCGAAGCCCTGAGCTTCCTGGAAGTCGCCGAGTCCGCCACTCATCACGAAATGGCTGACCTCTACGCCAAAGCCCTGCCGGCCTACGTGGAAAAAGGCGTGCAGTTCGAGCTGCTCGACCCGCGCCTGAAGGAATACGACCTGGCCAAGCTGGGCGCTGCGATCAACCACGAGCAGGACCAGCAGTTCACCTACCTCGGCCTGCAGACCCTCTATGACCGCTACTTCATCCACAAGGATGGCGTGCGTTTCGAGCTGCCGCAGATCTTCTTCATGCGCGTCGCCATGGGCTTGGCCATCGAAGAAGAAAACCGCGAAGCCCGCGCCATCGAGTTCTACAACCTGTTGTCGTCCTTCGACTACATGGCCTCCACGCCGACCCTGTTCAACGCCGGCACCCTGCGTCCGCAGCTGTCTTCGTGCTACCTGACCACCGTGCCGGACGACCTGGGCGGCATCTACGACGCCATTCGCGATAACGCCCTGCTCTCCAAGTTCGCCGGCGGCCTGGGTAACGACTGGACTCCGGTCCGCGCCCTGGGCGCCTACATCAAGGGCACCAACGGCAAATCCCAGGGCGTCGTGCCCTTCTTGAAAGTGGTCAACGACACCGCCGTCGCGGTCAACCAGGGCGGCAAGCGCAAGGGCGCGGTCTGCGCCTACCTGGAAACCTGGCACCTGGACATCGAGGAATTCCTCGAGCTGCGCAAGAACACCGGTGATGACCGTCGCCGTACCCACGACATGAACACCGCCAACTGGATTCCGGACCTGTTCATGAAGCGCGTCTTCGACGACGGCAAGTGGACCCTGTTCTCGCCAAGCGAAGTACCCGACCTGCACGACCTCACCGGCAAGGCCTTCGAGGAGCGTTACGAGTACTACGAAGCCCTGATCGAATACGGCAAGATCAAGAACTACAAGACCCTGCAGGCCAAAGACCTGTGGCGCAAGATGCTCTCCATGCTGTTCGAAACCGGCCACCCATGGCTGACCTTCAAGGACCCGTGCAACCTGCGCAGCCCGCAGCAGCACGTCGGCGTGGTGCACAGCTC
>Ga0163200_1000008_pt1 | contig 101920 bp, 78 predicted proteins | sample PL_2010_200m_FD_113535 | JGI IMG/M metagenome (GOLD analysis project Ga0163200, IMG submission 113535) | Freshwater microbial communities from Powell Lake, British Columbia, Canada to study Microbial Dark Matter (Phase II) - PL_2010_200m | ecosystem: Environmental > Aquatic > Freshwater > Lake ... | reverse complement strand
GTTCATCTCCATAAAGAAGAACTCACCGCGCGCGTCGAGCAGAAATTCCACCGTGCCGGCGCCCACATAGCCGATGGCTTGAGCCGCCTTGACCGCTGCTTCGCCCATGGCGCGACGCAGCTGGGGCGAAAGTCCTGGCGCGGGAGCTTCCTCGACGACCTTCTGGTGGCGGCGCTGGATCGAACAGTCACGCTCGTTCAGGTACAGGCAGTTACCGTGTTGATCGGCAAATACCTGGATCTCCACGTGGCGCGGTTTGAGCACGTATTTCTCAACCAGCATCCGCGAGTCGCCAAAGGACGACTGCGCCTCACGCTGAGCCGATTGCAGCGCTTCGGCCAGATCCGCCTCTCGCTCGACCACCTTCATGCCTTTGCCGCCACCACCGGCGGTGGCCTTGAGCAGCACCGGGTAGCCAATCTTCTCTGCAGCGACGCGGAAGGTTTCCACGTCCTGCGCTTCACCGTGATAGCCAGGCACGAGCGGCACGCCGGCTTTTTCCATCAGCGCCTTGGCGGCGGATTTGCTGCCCATGGCATCAATGGCCGAGGCGGGCGGGCCGAGGAAGATTAGGCCGGCATCCTCAATGGCGCGAGCGAAGCCCGCGTTCTCCGAGAGGAAGCCGTAGCCGGGATGGATCGCTTGTGCGCCGCTGGCTTTGGCGGCATCAATCAGCTTGTCGATCAAAAGGTAACTGTCGGCCGGCTTGGCGCCGCCGAGGTTTACACGAATGTCGGCCTCGCGGGCATGCCTCGCATCGCGGTCGATGGCGCTGTGCACGGCAACGGTGGTCAGGCCCATGGCCTTGGCGGTGCGCATCACGCGGCAGGCGATTTCGCCCCGGTTCGCGACCAGCAGGGTGGTTATCATTGTTCTGGCTCCTGCGTCCAATTCGGTTTGCGCTTTTCGAGAAAGGCATTGAGGCCTTCCTGTCCTTCGGGGCTGACCCGTATGCGCGCAATGGCGTTTTCGGTGTAGCGGCGTAGCGCGGGGCTCAGCGAAATACTGGCGGCTTCGCGCAACAGGTCCTTGCTGGCACGCATGGCTTGCGGGCTGTTAAGCAGCAGGTTGTCGAGCCAGCCGAGCAAGGCATCGTTCAGTTCGGCGGCGGCATAGGTTTCTGACAACAGGCCGAGCTCGCGGGCGCGCTCGCCACTGAAGCGCTCGCCGGTCATGGCGTAGCGACGCGTGGCGCGCTCACCCATGGCCTTGACGACGAAGGGGCTGATCACTGCCGGCGCAAGGCCGATGCGCACTTCGGAAAGGGAAAACAACGCATCATGCGCACCGATCGCCATGTCGCAGCAGGCAACCAGCCCGACCGCACCACCGAAGGCTGCACCTTGCACCACTGCCAGTGTGGGCAGCTTGAGGTGGTAAAGGCTGTACATCAGTTCGGCCAGCTCACGGGCGTCGGTGAGGTTGGCATCGAAATCCAGCTTCGCCGACTGTTGCATCCAGGCCAGATCCGCCCCGGCCGAAAAATGCTTGCCACGGCCGCGCAGCAGCAAGAAGCGCAGGCTCTTGTCCGCCTGCACCGTGTCGATTGCCTGTACCAGCTCGCGGATCATTTCGGCGTTGAAGGCGTTGTTCTTTTCCGGTCGGTTGAGCCATAGGGTGGCGAAGCCGCGCGGGTCTTTGTTCAATTCGATGGTCTGGAAATCGGTCATCTGCTTCTCCTGTACGAGCCAGCTAGCGATCAATACGCGCCGCGACCGGCCGCTTTGGCCAGCGCACTGCGTGCGGGATCGCAGGCTTACATCCGGAATACGCCGAATCGGGTCGGTTCGATCGGTGCGTTGAGACTCGCTGAGAGTGCCAGGCCCAGTAGATCGCGCGTCTGCGCCGGATCAATAACACCGTCATCCCACAGTCGGGCACTGGAATAGTAGGGATGCCCCTGGTGCTCGTATTGCTCAAGGATCGGCTGTTTGAGCTGCGCCTCGTCTTGTTCTGAAAAGGTCTGTCCGCTGCGTTCGGCCTGCTCACGCTTGACCTGCACCAGCACACCCGCGGCCTGTTCACCACCCATCACGCCGATGCGCGCATTCGGCCACATCCACAGAAAGCGCGGATCATAGGCACGACCGCACATGCCGTAGTTGCCAGCGCCAAAGCTGCCGCCAATCACCACGGTGAACTTAGGCACCTGAGCGCAGGCTACTGCTGTGACCAGCTTTGCACCGTGCTTGGCGATACCGCCGGTCTCGTACTTCTGGCCAACCATGAAGCCGGTGATGTTCTGCAGGAACAGCAGCGGTATACCGCGCTGGCAGGCCAGCTCGATGAAGTGCGCGCCTTTCTGAGCGGCTTCGGCGAAAAGGATTCCGTTGTTCGCCAGGATCGCGACCGGATAGCCGTGCAATGTGGCGAACCCGCAGACCAGGGTGGTGCCGAACAGCGCCTTGAATTCATCGAACTCGCTGCCGTCGACGAGCCGCGCGATGACCTCGCGCACGTCGTAGGGCTGCTTGGCTTGTGCCGGAATCACACCGTAAAGCTCGTCCGGGGCATAGAGGGGTACACGCGGTTGGCGGGTCTGTACCTGGCCAAGCTTTTTCCAGTTGAGGTTGGCCACGCAGCGCCGGGCGATGGCCAACGCGTGCTCGTCATTCTCAGCGTAGTGGTCGGCCACACCGGACGTTTTACAGTGCACATCGGCACCGCCGAGATCTTCAGCGGTGACCACTTCGCCCGTCGCGGCTTTGACCAACGGCGGGCCGGCGAGAAAGATCGTCGCCTGGTTGCGCACCATGATGGTTTCGTCCGCCATGGCCGGGACGTAGGCGCCGCCAGCAGTGCACGACCCCATCACCACCGCAAGCTGCGGGATACCCATGGCACTCATGTTGGCCTGGTTGAAGAAGATGCGACCGAAGTGTTCACGGTCGGGAAACACCTCATCCTGGCGCGGCAGGTTGGCGCCGCCGGAATCCACCAGATAGATACACGGCAAACGATTCTGCTGGGCGATGGATTGCGCGCGCAGGTGTTTTTTCACCGTGAGTGGGTAGTAGCTGCCACCTTTTACCGTGGCGTCATTGGCGATGATCACGCATTCGACGCCCTCGACTCGGCCGATGCCAGCCACCACGCCCGCAGCAGCAACGTCTTCACCGTAGACCTCGTAAGCCGCCAGGGGCGCGACTTCGAGAAAGGCCGAACCGGGGTCGAGGAGGGCGTTGATGCGGTCACGCACCAGCAGCTTGCCGCGCGAGACATGGCGCTGCTGCGCTTTCTCGCCGCCACCTTCGCTGACGCGCCCGAGCAGCGTGCGCAGGTTGGTTACCTGCTCGAGCATCGCGGCGCTGTTGGTCGCGAACTCCGGTGAACGGGTATTGATCTGGGTATTCAGGATGGCCATAGAACCCTCGAAAAGAGCGCTGGAGGCTGAAGCTGGACGAAGGCCGAAGTGGCGCTTCATCCTGGGTAGGGTGGGCTTCAGCCCACCACGTCCGGGAATGGTGGGCTGAAGCCCACCCTACGGTTACCGCGTTCCGCCTCTGCTGCTTTGTCTTATTTGGTTTCGTTAAACAGCTCGCGGCCGATCAGCATCCGGCGAATCTCGCTGGTGCCGGCGCCGATTTCGTAAAGCTTGGCGTCGCGCAGCAGACGGCCGGTGGGAAATTCGTTGATGTAGCCGTTGCCGCCGAGAATCTGGATCGCCTGAAGGGCCATCTGCGTCGCCGCTTCGGCGGTGTAGAGGATCACCCCGGCGGCATCCTTGCGAGTGGTCTCGCCACGGTCGCAGGCTTGCGCCACGGTGTAGAGGTAGGCGCGGCTGGCGTTGAGCTGGGTGTACATGTCGGCCACCTTGCCCTGGATGAACTGGAACTCGCCGATGCTTTGGCCGAACTGCTTGCGGTCGTGGATGTAGGGCACCACCACATCGAGGCACGCCTGCATGATCCCGACCGGGCCGCCTGCCAGCACCACGCGCTCGTAGTCCAGGCCGCTCATCAATACCTTCACGCCGCCGTTCTCGATGCCGAGGATGTTTTCTTCCGGCACCTCTACGTCATCGAAGAACAGCTCGCAGGTATTGGAGCCGCGCATGCCGAGCTTGTCGAACTTGTTGCCGCGCGAGAAGCCTTTCCAGTCGCGCTCGACGATGAAAGCGGTGATGCCGTGCGCACCCTTGTCGAGATCGGTCTTGGCATAGATCACATAGGTGTTGGCGTCCGGACCGTTGGTGATCCAGGTCTTGCTGCCGTTCAGCACGAAGCGGTCACCCTTGCGATCGGCACGCAGCTTCATCGAAACCACGTCGGAACCGGCATTCGGCTCGCTCATGGCCAGCGCACCGACATGCTCGCCCGAGACCAGCTTGGGCAGGTATTTGGCCTTCTGTTCGGCCGTACCGTTGCGGTTGATCTGGTTGACGCAAAGGTTGGAGTGCGCGCCGTAGGACAGACCCACCGAGGCCGAGCCACGGCTGATTTCTTCGATAGCGATGACATGTGCCAAGTAACCCATGCCAGCGCCGCCGTATTCCTCGTCTATGGTGATACCGAGCAGGCCCATGTCACCAAACTTGCGCCACATGTCGCTGGGGAAGAGGTTGTCACGGTCGATGGCTTCGGCGCGGGGCGCCAGTTCGTTCGCAACGAAACCGCGGATCTGGTCGCGGAGCATGTCCACGGTTTCACCGAGCGCGAAGTTGAGGCCTGAATAGTTCATGTGCCACCTGTCTATTTTGTAGTTGTTCTGATCCGACCGCCGATCAAAAGCTGGATTTCGCCTGCGGCTCAGCCTGTTGTTTGTCACGCGTGCGCACCGACTTTTGGCGTAGGGTGCGGTGGGTTGTCACGCTGTTACCTTTACGTTAACGTAACCACGTCCCGAATGACTGTCAACAACAGCGCACGGGACAGTAAGGCCTCATAACAAACATAAGACTGAGGAATTTCGACATGAGTCTTCCGAGCTACACCTGCGGACCGCAGACCAAACCCCTGTTGCCGATGACCATCGGTGCGGCGTTCGACCGAGCTGTCGAGCGGTTCTCCGACCGTGAGGCCTTGGTCGTTCGTCACCAGAACCTGCGCTACACCTGGGCCCAGCTGGCCGAAGAGGTGGACCGTTGCGCACGGGGCTTGCTGGCACTCGGCCTCAAACCTGGCGAGCGGGTGGGCATCTGGTCGCCTAACAATGCGCAGTGGTGTATCGCTCAGTTCGCGACCGCCAAGGTGGGTGTGGTGCTGGTTAACATCAACCCGGCCTATCGCCTCAACGAACTCGAATATGCCCTGAAGCAGTCCGGCTGCCGCTGGTTGATCTGCGCCGATGCGTTCAAGACATCCGACTATCACACGATGCTGCATGAGCTGCTACCAGAGCTGGAGCGCTCGGCCATCGGAGCCTTGCAGAGCCACATGCTGCCAGAGCTGCGTGGGGTGATCAGCCTGTGCGACACGCCGGTTGACGGGATGCTCCTGTGGAAAGGGCTGATGGACATGGCGGAGAACGTCGGCCCGGAGCAGCTGCGCCAGTGCGGCGAGCAGCTGCAATTCGATGACCCGATCAACATTCAGTACACCTCCGGCACCACGGGCTTCCCCAAGGGCGCCACGCTCAGTCACTACAACATCCTTAATAACGGCTACATGGTCGGTGAGAGTCTCAAGCTCAGCGAGCACGACCGGCTGGTGATTCCGGTCCCGCTGTATCACTGCTTTGGCATGGTCATGGGCAATCTTGGCTGCGTCACCCATGGCACCACGATGATCTATCCGAGCGCCGCCTTCGAACCGCTCGCGGCGCTGCAAGCGGCAGCCGAAGAAAAGGCCACCGGCATGTACGGCGTGCCGACCATGTTCATCGCCATGCTCGACCACCCGGAGCGTCAATCGCTGGATCTGAGCAATCTGCGCACCGGGATCATGGCCGGTTCCACCTGCCCGATCGAAGTCATGAAGCGCGTCATCGACGACATGCACCTGGCTGAGATGCAGATCGCGTACGGCATGACCGAAACCAGCCCCGTCTCGACTCAGACCGGCCCGGATGATGACCTTGAACGCCGTGTCACCAGTGTCGGGCGCACCCAGCCGCACCTGGAAAGTAAGGTAGTCGACGAACACAACCGCATCGTCCCGCGCGGGCAGATCGGCGAACTCTGCACCCGCGGTTACAGCGTCATGCTCGGTTACTGGAACAATCCGGAGGCCACCGCCGGTGCTATCGACGGCGCGCGCTGGATGCACACCGGCGACCTGGCGACCATGGACGAGGAGGGCTACATCAAGATCGTCGGCCGTAACAAAGACATGATCATTCGCGGCGGTGAGAACGTATATCCGCGGGAGGTGGAGGAGTTCCTGTTCACCCACGCGGCGGTGGCTGACGTGCAGGTGATCGGCGTACCAGACAAGACCTACGGTGAAGAGATCGTTGCCTGGGTCAAGTTGCACCCAGGGCATTCAGCAACTGCCGACGATCTGCGCGAGTTCTGCAAAGGTCGGATCGCACATTTCAAGACGCCGCGACATATCAAGTTCGTCGAGGAGTTCCCGATGACGATCAGCGGCAAGGTGCAGAAGTTCAAGATGCGCGAGGTCAGCGTCGCAGAGCTTGGCATTGCCGAGTAATGGCGCCAACGGCTGGTTTCGACTAGCCGCTTCATTTGCTGAACGATACGGAGCCTTCTATGACCCAGCCCATCAGTCGTTTTCCGCTCGTCGATGACTTCGCCTCGCTGCCGGACGATGTGCGTGAGCGGATTCTGGCGGTACAAGAGAAAGCCGGCTTCATACCCAATGTTTTTCTGATGTTGGCCCATAGGCCAGATGAATTTAGGGCTTTTTTTGCCTATCACGATGCGCTGATGGAGCGAGAATCGGACAGTCTGACCAAAGCCGAGAAAGAAATGATCGTGGTGGCGGTGAGTGCCGATCACGGCTGTCTGTACTGCGTAGTGGCGCATGGCGCGATTCTGCGAATCCTGGCCAAGGATCCGCTGATTGCCGATCAGATTGCAGTGAACTACCACACCGCCGGGCTCAGCGAGCGCCAGCGGGCAATGCTCGATTTTGCACTGCACTTGGCTGCACAACGTGGCGTACTGGATGACGCCTGGCAGGCGCGATTGGAAAAGATGGGCTTCACTCAGAGCGACATCTGGGACATTGGCGCGATTGCTGCGCTGTTTGGTCTTTCCAACCGTCTGGTGTCGATGGCGCGAACGCCGCCCAACGACGAATTTTATTTGCTGGGTCGTGTGCCCAGAGCTGCCGCGAACTGAGCGGTAGCCATGGATTTACCGCATAACGCGGTAAACGAGACCCGACAGGAGCGAGGTCGGGTCCATCAGCTGCATCAACCAAGACAATAACAAGAGAGATGATCATGCAATTGAAACCCCTGAGCCGTTTCTTCCTCTTCAGCAGCCTGGCAGCTTCAGCGCTGGGCACCTCAACCATGGCATCCGCCGCGTTTCTCGATGACAGCAAAGCCAGCGTCGAGCTGCGCAACTTCTACATGAACCGTGATTTCCGCCAGTCCGGGGCGTCTCAATCCAAGGCCGACGAATGGGCGCAGGGCTTCATTCTGAAGATGGAATCGGGCTACACCGAAGGGCCGGTCGGATTCGGCGTGGATGCGCTCGGCTTGCTGGGCGTCAAGCTCGATTCCAGCCCGGATCGCTCCGGCACCGGCATCCTGCAGCGCGATTCGTCCGGTCAGCCGTCTGATGACTACGGCACTGCCGGCCTGACCGCCAAAGCGAAGATGTCCAACACGACCCTGCACGTCGGCACCCTGCAGCCGATCATCCCGGTGGTGATGCGCAACGACAGCCGCCTGCTGCCGAGCATCTTCCGTGGGGGCTGGTTGCAGAGCAAGGAAATCGAGGGTCTGACGGTTGATGTCGGTATGCTCGATCGCATCAGCTACCGTGACTCGTCGGATTATGAAGAGCTGACAGTGTTCAATGGTGGTGCTCGGAATATTCAATTGGGCAGCGCCAAAACCAGCGACGAGTTCCTGTTCGCCGGTGGCCGCTACCAGATCATGCCGGAGCTTACCGCTAACTATTACTACGGCGGCATGGATGGCATCTACAAGCAGCACAACACGCAGTTGGTCCACATCATGCCGCTCGGTGAGAACCAGAGCTTCAAGACCGACCTGCGCTACGTGCGGTCCACTGATGACGGCGGCAGCAACGTGGACAACAACGCCTTCGGCGCGCTGTTCACCTACAAGATCGGCGGCCATGGCTTTACTGGCGGTTACCAGACGTTGAGCGGCGACACTGGCTTTGCGTACGTCAGCGGCGGCGACAACATGCTGATCAACCTGTTGCAGATCAATGACTTCGGCAACGAAGACGAGAAGTCATGGCAGGTTCGCTACGACTATGACTTTGCTGCTGCTGGCATCCCCGGGCTGAGCCTGATGACCCGCTACGTGTCCGGTGACAACGTCAACCTGGCCGGCGGTGGCGAAGGTGAAGAGTGGGAACGGGACACCGACATCGCCTATGTGGTCCAGAACGGACCGTTGAAGAACCTCGCCATGAAAGTGCGTAACGCCACGGTACGCAGCAACTTTGGCAACGACATCAACGAAACTCGCGTGATCCTTAGCTACACCCTGGCGCTCTGGTAAGCGCCCTGAGCAGCACCGCAATACCTCCTCGTTGATCTTTTACCGGGCCCTTGCGGCCCGGCTTTTTTCAGCAGTCTCCATGCGTACGGCAATGCCGCAAAAGCCGCATCGCTACCCACTTTTTACTCAAGCGAGCGTTTGAAAACGATGCTTGCAACAGCTTGCAAACGGTTGTTATCGTTTACGTAAAGGTCATCCATAGACCTGCGCCATAACCAACAACAATAATCAAGGTTAGAGGGCATCCCATGGCACCTGAGTTCGTGCTGGAAACGCGCGGTCTGACCAAGGAATTCCGCGGCTTCACCGCAGTGGATTCCGTCGATCTGCGTGTGCAGAAGGGACACATCCATGCACTGATCGGCCCCAACGGTGCCGGCAAGACCACAGTGTTCAACCTCCTCACCAAGTTTCTGACGCCCACACGCGGCGAGATCCTCTATCGCGGCAAAGCGATCACCTCGATGAAGGCCAACCAGATTGCCCGCCTCGGGCTGGTTCGCTCGTTCCAGATCTCGGCGGTGTTCGGTCACATGAGCGTGTTGGAGAACGTCCGTGTCGCTCTGCAGCAAAAGCTCGGCACGTCCTATCACTTCTGGAAGTCCGAACGGTCACTGCGCGAGCTCGATGAGCGCGTCATGCAGTTGCTCGCCGAAGTGGACCTGGAATCCTACGCCCAGACGCTCGCCATCGAGCTGCCCTATGGCCGCAAGCGCGCCCTGGAACTGGCCACCACGCTGGCGCTGGACCCGGTCGTGCTGCTGCTCGATGAACCTACGCAGGGCATGGGCGGTGAAGACGTCGACATGGTCGTAACCCTGGTCCGCCGGGCTGCGGTGAACCGCACGGTGCTGATGGTCGAGCACAACCTGAGCGTCGTCAGCCGGCTCTGTGACCGCATCACTGTACTGGCACGGGGTTCGGTTCTGGCCGAAGGCGATTACGAAAGCGTTTCGGCAAATCCCGAGGTGCGCGAGGCCTACATGGGCAGCGAAGCCGACGCAGAGGAGGCTCACGCATGACGCCCAAAGCTGACCGCGACCAGCTGCGGGTCGATGATCTGCATGCGTTCTACGGTGAATCGCACATCCTGCATGGGGTCGATCTGGTGGTCGGGCGCGGCGAACTGGTCACCCTGCTGGGACGCAACGGCTCAGGCCGTAGCACCACGTTGCGCGCCATCATGAACATGGTGGGACGACGGACCGGCTCCATCATCGTCAATGGCAACGAAACCATCGGCATACCCGCCCACCAGATACCCAGACTCGGCGTGGGCTATTGCCCCGAAGAGCGCGGGATCTTTTCCAGCCTCAATGTCGAAGAAAACCTGTTGCTCCCGCCCACCGTGCGCAGTGGCGGCATGGGCCTGGACGAGCTTTACGACATGTTCCCCAACCTCTACGAGCGCCGTTTCAGCCAAGGCACCCGGTTGTCCGGTGGCGAGCAGCAGATGCTGGCCATGGCGCGAATACTGCGCACCGGTGCCAATCTGCTGCTGCTTGATGAGATCACCGAAGGGCTGGCCCCAGTGATCGTGCAGAAGCTCGCGGAGGTCCTGATCAAGCTGAAGAAACGCGGCCTGACCATCGTGCTGGTTGAGCAGAACTTCCGCTTCGCCGCGCCACTGGCCGACCGTCATTACGTGATGGAGCACGGGCAAATCATCGAAGAGATCAGCGCCGCCGACCTGGATTCGAAAAAGGAGTTTTTGAATAGTTGTCTGGGGGTGTGACCGCCCTCGTCATGCAAGCCAGCCGGTCCGCAGTACATGCCGGTGATCAATAGCCACAACAAAAACAATCACAGTGGGTGAATATGAAAATGCTCAAGAAAACCGCAGCCGCCGTCCTCGTTTCCAGCATGATCGCCAGTGCTGCCCAGGCCGAAATCAGCAACGACGAAATCCGCATTGGCTATCTCGCTGACATGTCCGGCACCTACCGTGATCTGTCCGGTCCCGGTGGTCTCGAAGCGCTGAACATGGCCATCGAAGATTTCGGCGGCACGGTCGATGGCAAGAAAATCGTAACCTTCAACGCCGACGACCTGAACAAGCCGGATGTTGGCGCCAACACCGTGCGGCAGTGGATCGATGAACGTAACGTCGACATGGTCACCGGATTGGTGGCCAGCTCCGTGGTGCTGGCGGCAGCCAAGGTGGTGGAGCAGGGCGGCAAACTTGCACTGATTTCCGGCGCCGCCGCATCGAGCATTACCAATGAGTTCTGTTCGCCCAATCATATTCACTGGACGTACGACACCTTTGCCCTGGCCAACGGTACGGCCAACGCGGTCCTCAAGGATGGCGGCAAAAGCTGGTTCATCCTGACCGCCGACTACGCCTTCGGCCACGCAATGGAGGCCGACATCAAGAAGGTCGTCGAAGCCGAAGGCGGCAGCGTGGTCGGCACGGTCCGCCACCCGTTCCCGAGCAGCGACTTCTCGTCCTATATCCTCCAGGCGCAGGGTTCCGGTGCTGATGTTATCGCCCTGGCCAACGCCGGCGCTGACACCGTCAATTCGCTGAAGACCGCGAGCGAATTCGGCGTGACGCAGTCCGGACAGCGTCTTGCTGGCATGGTCGTGTTCCTTAACGACATTCACGCCATGGGGCTGGACGTCACGCAAGGCCTGATGCTGACCACCGGCTGGTATTGGGACATGGACGAAGAAGCCCGCGCTTGGGCCAAGCGCTATGAAGAGCGTGTAGGCAGTATGCCGACCATGGTCCATGCCGGCATCTATTCCGCCGCCACTCACTATTTGAACGCGGTGAAGGAAACCGGTAGCGACGACACCGCAACCGTGCGTGCGCAAATGGCCAAGACTCCGGTCAACGATATGTTTGCCAAGAACGGCAAGATTCGCGAAGACGGCCGCATGGTGCATGACATGTACCTGGTGCAGGTCAAGACGCCAGCGGAGTCGAAAGGTGAATGGGACCTCTACAAGGTCATCAGAACCATCCCAGGCGATGAAGCCTTCCGTCCACTCTCAGAAAGTCAGTGCAAGCTGGTCACCCAGAACTGAGCGGCCTGCCCCAAGCCATTCCCCGGCCGCCTGGCCGGGGCGTCACGGACTTTTCTGGGTAGTGAATCATGACTCTCGTTTTCGGCGTTCCCCTGAGCGTACTGTTCGGGCAGCTGCTGCTCGGTCTGATCAACGGGTCGTTCTACGCGCTGTTGAGCCTTGGTCTGGCGATCATTTTCGGTTTGCTACGGATCATCAATTTCGCCCACGGTGCGCAATACATGCTCGGCGCTTTCGCCGCATTCCTCGGGCTGAACTATCTGGGCATCAACTACTGGGCCGCATTGTTGCTCTCGCCTCTGCTGATCGGACTGCTGGGCATTGGAATCGAGCGCGGTCTGCTGCGTCGCATTGCCGGCGAGGATCACCTGTATGGTCTGCTGCTGACCTTCGGCCTGGCGCTGATCGTCGAAGGTAGCTTCGTCAAGCTGTTCGGCGTGTCCGGCTCGTCCTACCCGATGCCGGAATTGCTCAAAGGCGGGCACAACCTCGGGTTCATGTTCCTGCCAACCTATCGTGCCTGGGTCATCGTCGCCGCGCTGACGGTGTGCTTTGCGACCTGGTACATGATCGAGCGGACTCGGCTTGGCTCCTATCTGCGCGCCGGGACGGAGAACCCCAAGTTGATGCAGGCATTCGGCATCAACGTCCCGCTGCTGGTCACCCTCACGTATGGCTATGGCGTTGCGCTGGCCGCATTCGCCGGCGTGCTTGCCGCGCCCATCTACGCTGTCACGCCGGGAATGGGCTCCAATTTATTGATCGTGGTGTTCGCGGTCGTCGTGATTGGCGGGATGGGCTCGATCATGGGCGCGATCGTCACAGGGCTTGCGATGGGGCTGATCGAAGGGCTCACCAAGGTGTTCTATCCGGAGGCGGCCAACACGGTGATCTTCGTGATCATGGTGCTGGTCCTGCTGATGCGGCCGGCCGGTTTGTTCGGAAAGGAGGCATGAACATGTCGACTCAGGAAAGTGTTCAAGCCTCTGGCTTGCAGGCGACCTCCACCCAGGTCAGAGCCAATGCCGAGCGCGAACGTCGCCGTGCAGCTCGGCGGCGCATGGCCATTTTCTACGGCGTCTTGCTAGCCGTGGCGATGGTGGCACCGCTGATGGTCTATCCGGTGTTCCTCATGAAGCTGCTGTGCTTCGCACTGTTTGCCTGCGCCTTCAATCTGCTGCTGGGATACGCCGGCCTGCTGTCGTTCGGTCACGCAGCATTCTTCGCCTGTGGCGGCTACATCACCGGTTACATGCTCAGTACTTACAGTGGGTTGAGTACTGAGCTGGGCATTCTGGTCGGTACGCTGGCCTCCACCGTGCTGGGGTTGGTCTTCGGTTTGCTGGCGATTCGCAGGCAGGGCATCTACTTCGCGATGATCACGCTGGCATTGGCACAAATGGCGTTTTTCGTCTTCGTCCAGGCGCCTTTCACAGGCGGCGAGAACGGTATGCAGGGCGTGCCTCGTGGCTATCTGCTGGGCCTGTTCGACATGCAGAACAACATGGCCTTGTATTATTTCGTGTTGACAGTGTTCGTGATCGGGTTTGCCATCATCCAGCGCACCATTCATTCCCCATACGGGCAGGTGCTCAAGGCGATTCGAGAAAACGAGCCACGGGCAATTTCACTGGGCTACAACGTTGACGGCCACAAACTGCTGGCCTTTGTGATCTCCGCGGCGCTGACCGGGCTGGCTGGCTCAACCAAGACGGTGGTGTTCCAGCTCGCCTCGCTGACCGACGCACACTGGCACATGTCGGGTGAAGTGATTTTGATGACGCTACTGGGCGGCGTCGGCACCATTCTCGGACCGATCGTGGGCGCAACCGTGGTGGTCACGCTGCAGAGCTCGCTGTCCAACGGGCCGTTGGGTGAGTGGGTGCACGTGATTCTCGGGGTGATCTTCGTGCTCTGCGTGCTGCTGTTCCGCTCGGGGATCGTGGGATGGGTGGAGCGGCTGATCAAGCGCAATTTCAAGTAGTACGGCTGGCTATGACGTCGAGGGTGATGGTCACCGGCCCCGCTTGAGCGGGGCCGGGTTCGGTCTCAGGCGTTCTGCCACGTGGCGCTGCGTTTTTCCAGGAAGGCATTGACCCCTTCTTTCTGGTCCTGCGTGTCGAACAACTCGGCGAACAGCTCGCGCTCAGCTGCCCAGCCGGCGGCTTGCGGTGCCTGCCGCGCATTCATCACCAAGCGCTTGCAGCGACTGACGGAGGAGGGGCTTTGCTGATCCACCAGGGCCGCCAGTTTGAGCGCCGCCTCGAGTGACTCGCCGCGACCGACCACCTCTTCAACCAGGCCGATCTTCTCGGCTTTCTGTGCGCTGATGCGCTCGCCACAGAGAATCATCCGCTTGGCCCAACCTTCGCCTACCAGCCATGGCAGATTCTGCGTACCGCCTGCGCAGGGCAGCAGCCCAACCTTGGCTTCCGGAAGTGCCATTTGGGCCTGCTCTTCGGCGATGCGTATGTCGCAGGCCAACGCGCATTCAAGTCCGCCACCCATGGCGTAGCCATTGATGGCGGCAATCGACACACCGCGGAAATGACTCAAGGCGTCAAAGGCACGCCCGAACAGTGCCGCGATTTCCTGGGCGCCTTGCTTGTCGCCCTCGGCAAACTGCTTGAGATCCGCGCCTGCCGAAAAGAACTTCTCGCCCTGGCCGGTAATGACCAATGCATACACGTTGGGGTCGTCGTTGAGCCGGTTGATGATCTGTTCCAGCGCTGCCAGCGACTCGCGATCCCAGGTGTTGGCAGGCGGATTGGCGATGGTCAGCAGGGCCGTGTGGTCGCGCATTTCGAGCTGGATTTTCTGGCTCATGTCGGTTCCTTCTTCTTGGAATGATGCGGATGTCGTGAGGCGAAACGGAGTTCGATAGACGAGCCTAGCAGCGTAAAAATAGTAAACCCATGGTGCGAAATGCACAGGTATTCTGTGTTTTTGCACAGCGTGCCGCGGACGGCACGCGTCAATTCGATGGATCTGGAGTCTGCAGTGGACTGGGACAACCTGCGTTTTTTTCTCGAACTCTCGCGTGCTGGCAAGTTGACGGTCGCCGCGAGGCGATTGGCTGTAGACCACACCACGGTGGCCCGACGGGTGCAGGCGCTGGAAAAAAGCCTGGATCGACAGCTCTTCATTCGCGCCAAAGCGGGGTATCGGCTGTCCGAAGCGGGCCGCGAATTGCTGGCCCAAGCCGAGGCGATGGAAAGCGCCATCGCCTCCATCGAACAGCCGAGCCTGACCGCCGATAAGCTGTCCGGCCAGGTTCGCATTGGCGCCACCGAGGGGTACGGCACCGTGATGCTGGCGGGCCAGCTGGCCAACCTGACCCGTGATTACCCGCATCTCGGCGTGGATCTGCTGGCGGTGCCACGCTCGGTCAGGCTGGCGCGTCATGAGGCAGACATCGTCATCACGCTGGAGCGTCCCGAGCGCGGCCCCTACGTGATCACCAAACTCACCGACTACGTGCTGCGGCTCTACGCGTCGGAAACCTACCTGGCGTCACACCCGCCTATCCGCAGCCGCGAAGACCTGAGCGGGCACGTGTTCGTGAGCTACATCGAAGATCTGCTCTACAGCAAGGAGCTGTTCTACCTCGACGAGATCGTTCGCCCCCGTCAGCACTCGTTGCGCAGCACCAGCATCCTTGCCCAGCAGGAAGCCGTCGCCGCTGGAGCAGGGCTGGCGATCCTGCCGGCGTTCCTGGCGGCTAGGGAACCGTTGCTCAAAGAGGTTCTGGTCGGTGAGGTCGAATTCACTCGGACCTTCTGGATGTTGATGCCGGTGGAAAACAAGGACCTGGCGCGGATGCGCGTGTGTTGGGACTTCCTGCGGGATGTGGCCGCCAACAGCCACGATGTGATGATGGGGCGCGCATGAACCGAGACGACAAAGGCACCATTTCCGTCCGGCTGGTGGAGGAGGCGTTGCTGGGTTTCACCTTGTCTTCGCGATCAGCCGAAGAGCTGCTGCGCCAGCTTGGGCTCGGCGCTATTGACCTGGCCGACAACGAAGCGCGTGTCGATGTGGCTGACTTCAGCAAACTCTGGCGACGCTTGGCGCGGCAGTTCGACGATGAATTTTTCGGTATGGATGCGCGGCGTATGCGTACCGGCAGTTTCGCCTTCGTTTGCCGCGCCGCCATGGCCCAGCCGACACTCGATGCAGCGCTTCGTGTGGCGCTGGATTTCTTCAGACTGACCTTCGAAGGCTTTCACGGCCAGCTTCATCGCAGCGAGAGCCTGGCGGAGGTGGCGCTGCATGAGGCGGCCGGCGCGCCTCCGTTGCGCGCCTTTAGCTATTTCACATTCTGGATGCTGTTGCACGGCATGGCCTGCTGGCTGGTGGGCCGTCGCATCCCGCTGCTAGCAGTGGAGCTGCGCTGTGACGAGCCGGCCTACACCGACGACTATCGAGTGATGTTCTCGCGCAATCTGCGTTTTTCCCGGCTCAGCACGCGCATCATCTTCGCCGCCGAGGTGCTCGACCTGCCGGTACGGCGCAGCGAGCAGGAACTGCACAGCTTCCTCGCTCAGGCCCCGGCTAATATTTTGGTGCGATACCGCGACACAACGAGCCTCGCCAGCCGCATCAAGTCGCAGCTGCGTGAATTGCCCGCCGAGCAGTGGCCGACCAGCGAAGCGCTGGCGCGGACGTTGTGCGTATCAGCCTCAACTTTGCGCCGTCGATTGGCCGAGGCCGGGCAGACTTATCAGGCCATCAAAGACCAGGTGCGACAGGAGATGGCGACCCTATGGCTGGCGGACGCCTCGATTACCTACGCTGACATCGCCGAGCGCCTGGGTTTCGCCGATGTCAGCTCTTTCTACAAAGCGTTCCGCAAATGGACCGGCACCAATCCGGGGCAGTACCGCAGCCTGATCTTACGTGGCGATGAAGCGCCATAGCCCATTTGTAGGTGCTTAGGGGGCCTAGTCCTTGCTGGCGATCCGGTCTATTGGTTGGGCCTTGGATAGCCAGCAAGCTGAGCTCCTACAGGGCTGGCAGGGCGAGTACAGGCGTCAGCCGTTCGCCGTCGCGCTTTTCCTAGGAGCGAGCTCGCTCGCGATCAGGCGTTAGCTCTCAGTTCACGCGGGGCGGTGAAGCGCGGATCGCCAGCAAGCTGGCTCCTACAGGGCTGGCAGGGCGAGTACAGGCGTCAGCCGCTCGCCGTCGCGCTTTTAGTAGGAGCGAGCTCGGGCGATCAGGGGTTAGCTCGGTTCACGCGGGGTGGTGAAGCGCGGATCGCCAGCAAGCTGGCTCCTACAGGGCTGGCGGGGCGAGTAACAGGCGTCAGCTACTCTCCGTCATGCTTTTCGTAGGAGCGAGCTTGCTCGCGATCAGGGGTTAGCTCAGTTCACGCGGGGCGGTGAAGCACGGATCGCCAGCAAGCTGGCTCCTACAGGGCTGGGGCGAGTACAGGCGTCAGCCGTTCGCCGTCGCGCTTTTCGTAGGAGCGAGCTCGCTCGCGATCCGGCGTTAGCTCGGTTCACGCGGGGTGGTGAAGCGCGGATTGCCAGCAAGCTGGCTCCTACAGGGCTGGCAGGGCAAGTACGGGAGTCAGCCACTCGCCGTCGCGCTTTTCGTAGGAGCGAGCTCGCTCGCGATCAGGGGTTAGCTCAGTTCACGCGGGGCGGTGAGGCACGGATCGCCAGCAAGCTGGCTCCTACAGGGCCGGCAGGACGAGCACGGGCGTCAGCCGTTCGCCGTCGCGCTTTTCGTAGGAGCGAGCTCGCTCGCGATCCGGCGTTAACTCAATTTACGCGGGACGGTGAAGCGCGGATCGCCAGCAAGCTGGCTCCTACAGGATTGGCAGCGCTAGTACAGACGTCAGCCACTCGCCGTCGCGCTTTTCGTAGGAGCGAGCTCGCTCGCGATCAGGCGTTAGCTCTATTCACGCGGGACGGTGAAGCACGGATCGCCAGCAAGCTGGCTCCTACAGGGCTGGCAGGGCGAGGACACGCGTCAGTCGCTCGCCGTCGCGCTTTTCGTAGGAGCGAGCTCGCTCGCGATCAGGCGTTAGCTCAATTCACGCGGGACGGTGAAGCGCGGATCGCCAGCAAGCTGGCTCCTACAAAGCCAATCATGGGCCAGCACCGCCCATAGCGTGCAACCCGTACCAACTGCCTTGGCCAAACCGGTCACCGCGATTGCCCGCAACGACCATTGTCCGTACCCATCGGTCTGAAGAAGATGAACCCAGCGGGATCCGGCAGGTGATCTGCCGCGATACCTATCATCTCTACGAGGTCGTGCAGTGAACATCCAAGACAAGGTTTTCCTGATAACAGGCGGCGCCTCCGGGTTGGGCGCTGCGGCTGCCGAAGCGCTGGTCGCCGCGGGTGCGAAAGTGGTTCTGGCCGATATCAACGCCGAGCTGCTCAACGAGCGCAGCGAGGCGCTCGGCGTCAACGCTCACGCGGTGGTCACCAATGTATGTGACGAGGCTGCTGCGCAAGCGGCTGTGAACGCGGCGGTCGAACGTTTTGGCGGTCTGCATGGGCTGGTCAACTGCGCCGGAGTCGCCAGCGGCGAGAAAATCCTCGGGCGACAGGGGCCGCATGGGCTGGAGAGTTTCAGCCGGGTGATCGGCCTTAACCTGATCGGCAGCTTCAACATGCTGCGTCTGGCGGCTGAAGCCATCACCCGGGGCGAGCCGGATGCACAGGGCAATCGCGGCGTCATCATCAATACGGCGTCCATCGCCGCTTATGACGGCCAGATCGGCCAGGCTGCCTATGCTGCATCCAAGGGCGGCGTGGTCGCCATGACGCTACCCGCGGCCCGCGAACTGGCGCGCCACGGGATCCGCGTAATGACCATCGCCCCCGGCGTGTTCGAGACGCCGATGATGGCCGGCATGCCGCAGGAGGTTCGTGACTCGCTGGCTGCCGGGGTGCCGTTCCCGCCGCGGCTGGGCCGAGCGAATGAATACGCGGCGCTGGTGCGCCACATCATCGAGAACGACATGCTCAACGGCGAAGTGATCCGCCTCGACGGCGCGCTGCGTATGGCCGCGAAATAATTCGGAGATAGTGATGAACAACGATCCAATCGTGATTCTGGGCAGCGCCCGTACACCCATGGGCGGCTTTCAGGGTGATTTGAAAAGTGTCAGCGCGCCGGAGCTTGGCGCGGCCGCGATTCGCGCGGCGGTCGAGCGCAGTGGTGTCGCATCCGAACACGTACAAGAGGTGCTGATGGGCTGCGTGCTGCCGGCAGGCCTCGGTCAGGCGCCGGCGCGTCAGGCCGCGCTGGGCGCAGGTCTGGGCAAGGCGACGGCCTCGACCACGCTGAACAAGATGTGCGGCTCCGGCATGCAGGCGGCCATCCTTGCGCATGACGCATTGCGTGCGGGAAGTGTCGACCTGATCGTCGCGGGCGGCATGGAGAGCATGTCCAACGCCCCTTATCTGCTGGAAAAGGCCCGTAGCGGCTACCGCATGGGGCACGGCAAGGTGCTCGACCACATGTTCCTCGACGGTCTTGAAGACGCCTATGACAAAGGCAGGCTGATGGGTACCTTCGCCGAAGACTGCGCGCAAAATCATAGTTTCAGCCGCGAAGAGCAGGACGCCTACGCGCTGACTTCACTACAGCGTGCCCGCGATGCAATCACCAGCGGCCGGTTCGCCACTGAAATCGTGCCGCTCGACGTTACGCAGGGACGCGAGCAGCGCACCATCCGCGACGACGAGCAGCCGCCCAAGGCGATGCCGGAGAAGATTCCGTCCCTCAAGCCGGCGTTCCGTGAGGGCGGCACCGTGACTGCAGCCAACTCCAGCTCGATCTCCGATGGTGCAGCGGCACTGGTGCTGACGCGCCGCTCATATGCCGACCAGCATGGCCTCAAACCGCAGGCCGTGATTCATGGGCACGCCGTGTTTGCCGATGCCCCGAATCTGTTCCCGACCGCGCCCATCGGTGCCATCCATAAGTTACTCGAGCGCACCGGCTGGAGCCTCGACGAGGTGGATCTGTTCGAAATCAACGAGGCCTTTGCCGTGGTCAGCATGGTCACCATGCGCGAGCTGGGGCTGGATCACGCCAAGGTCAACGTCAACGGCGGCGCCTGTGCGCTGGGGCATCCGATTGGGGCCTCTGGTGCGCGGATTCTAGTGACCCTGCTCGCCGCGCTGCGTGACCGTGGCCTGCGCAAGGGCATTGCGGCCATCTGCATCGGTGGTGGTGAAGCGACTGCCATGGCCGTTGAACTGCTGGACTGAGGATTTGCCATGCTGCTCAACGACGATCAAACCAGTATTCGCGACATGGCCCGGCAGTTCGCCCAGGAGCGGCTGAAACCCTTCGCCGCCGAGTGGGACCGTGAACACCGTTATCCAGCCGACGCGATTGCCGAAATGGCCGAGCTCGGGTTCTTCGGCATGCTCTGCCCTGAACAATGGGGTGGCAGCGAGACTGGCTATATCGCTTATGCACTCGCGCTGGAGGAAATCGCAGCCGGCGATGGTGCCTGTTCGACCATCATGAGCGTGCACAACTCGGTGGGTTGCGTGCCGATTTTGCGGTTCGGCACCGATGAGCAGAAGCAGCGCTACCTGACGCCGCTGGCCAGCGGCGAGCAGATCGGCGCCTTTGCTTTGACCGAACCGCATGCCGGTTCCGACGCCAGCAGCCTGCGTACCCGCGCCCGGCGTGACGGCGATGGCTACGTACTCAACGGCGCCAAACAGTTCATCACCTCGGGGCAGCACGCCGGCACGGTTATCGTGTTCGCCGTGACCGATCCCGAGGCCGGCAAGCGCGGCATCAGTGCATTCATCGTCCCCACCGACACGCCCGGCTACCAGGTTGTGCGTATCGAGGACAAGCTCGGACAGAACGCCTCGGATACCTGCCAGCTGGCATTTGAAGATATGCGCGTGCATGAATCCCAGCGGTTGGGGGAAGAGGGCGAGGGCTACCGCATCGCCCTGGCAAATCTTGAAGGCGGCCGCATCGGCATCGCCGCCCAGGCGGTCGGTATGGCCCGCGCGGCATTTGAAGCAGCCCGCGACTACGCCCGAGAGCGTGAGGCGTTCGGCAAGGCGATCAGCGAGCATCAGGCGGTTGCGTTTCGGTTAGCTGATATGGCGACTCAGATAGCAGTTGCCCGTCAGATGGTCCTTCACGCCGCCGCATTGCGCGAAGCCGGCCAGCCGGCTTTGGTTGAGGCCTCCATGGCTAAGCTGTTCGCCTCGGAGATGGCGGAGAAGGTCTGCTCGGCAGCGATCCAGACACTGGGCGGCTACGGCTACCTCAAGGATCTCCCAGTGGAACGCATCTATCGCGACGTGCGGGTGTGCCAGATCTACGAAGGCACCAGCGACATTCAGCGTTTGGTGATTGCGCGGAATCTAGGCGAGTGAACCGGGTGCTCTCAAAGCTAGCGCACCTTTAAAGCTTGTCGCCGTGCTTTCCAGCAGCGTGAGTGAGTTCGCCGGCCCTCTGCGATCTTCTGTTGCTGCCCGTGCGCCGCTCATGGGCCGTTGATCTCGCCGCGGGCAATTTCAGCCAACGATCCGATCCGGCCCAACCGCTCATGCACCCATAACCGACCGGTGATTGTGCTCGGTCAGCTCGTGGCGTCCCAATCTTATCTAGACTCTGAGCAACCGCGTGTACCAAGCGCTAGCGAAGAGGTACCAGGATGGAATCGTTGCTGGCCCATGGCCCTTATGTCGAATTGGCGGTGCTGTTGGTGTTCTCGGCAGCCGCCGGTGCGGTGGCCGTGCGGCTTCGGCAGCCGGTGTTGATCGCCTACATCGTCGTCGGCATTCTGGTCGGGCCGGCGGTATTCGGCCTAGTCAGGGCGCATGACCAGATCAATCTTCTGGCGGAAATCGGGGTGACGGTGTTGCTGTTCGTGGTCGGACTGAAGCTCGATCTCCAACACGTACGGCATATCGGCCCAGTGGCGCTGGCCACCGGGCTTGGCCAGCTAACGTTCACCATCTGCTTCGGGTTCATTCTGACGCTCGCCATGGGCAAGACCCCGATTGAGGCAATCTACATTGCCGTCGCGCTGACTTTTTCCAGCACCATCATCATCGTCAAGCTGCTCTCGGACAAACGCGAGCTTGACTCGCTTCACGGGCGCATCGCGGTCGGTTTCCTGATTGTTCAGGATCTGGCTGTGGTGCTGGCAATGATGGCCATGAGCGCGCTGCGGGGCGCTGGCGACGCGGACATGCTGGACGTGGCGAGTTCTTTGATCCTGCGCTTGGTGCTCGCCGCTTTACTGATGTTCTTGTTGATGCGCTACGTGCTGCCGAAAGTGATGGCCGCCATGGCTCGCTCTCAGGAGTTGTTGCTGATCTTTGCCATTGCCTGGGGCTGTGGGCTCGCCGCACTTGGCGAGTGGGCTGGCTTCAGCAAAGAAGCCGGCGCGTTCATTGCCGGATTCTCACTGGCCTCTACCGGCTATCGCGAGGCGATGAATGCGCGGTTGACCGGCATTCGTGATTTCATGCTGCTGTTCTTCTTCATTGATCTAGGCGCCAAGCTGGATTTTTCCTCCTTAGGTGGTGAACTGCTCCCCGCAGCGGTGCTATCGCTTTTCGTGCTGATCGGAAATCCGCTTATCGTCATGGCGATCATGGGATACATGGGCTACCGCAAGCGCACTGGCTTTCTGGCCGGGCTGACGGTGGCGCAGATCAGCGAGTTCTCCATCGTGTTCGTTGCCATGGGCATCACCCTGGGGCACGTAGATACCCAAGCGTTGGGGCTTACCACCTTGGTCGGGCTGGTCACTATCATGCTGTCGACCTACATGATCCTTTTCTCGCAACCACTTTATGAGCGCCTGATGCCCTGGCTCGGTGTGTTCGAGCGAAAGCGTCCGTTTCGCGAATTGGAAGTGGACCAGCCGTTGCGCCCAGAAGGCCAGCCGCGGGTTGTGGTGTTCGGCATGGGTCGATACGGCTCGCGTTTGCTGCGGCAGCTTGATGGTGCCGGTGTCACGGTAATGGGTGTGGATTTCGATCCGGAGGCCGTGCGGGGGCTGGCTCATAGTGGCTTGAACGTGCGCTTCGGTGACGGGGAGGACCCGGGCTTGTTGTTGAGTTTGCCCTTGCAGCACGCCGACTGGGTCGTGACCACCTTTCCACAATGGGAATCGAACCGGGCATTTCTGCATGCGTTACATGTCGCTGGCTTCAGTGGTCGTGTGGCCGGGGTGGTGAGGGATGATCAGCACGGCCAGGCGCTCGATAATGCTGGTGTCGCACTGGTGCTCAATCCCTTTACAGACGCCGCAGACTTCGCTGCGAGGTGGCTAGTCAGCGATCTGCAAGAGCCTGTGAATCGCTAGATTCGCCGCGCTTTGTTGTGGTCACCAGCGGCCTTGTAAGTTGTGATTGACCCAGTCCTCAGCACGTCCAAGTCAACCTTGTCTCGCGGACGGCTGTCACTTCAATCCCTGCCTGTCACATCCTGGACTGAACCCTTCATCGCACTCGGTGTTCGGGAAAAACGTGGCGCGGGGGCAGCGTGAAGGGCCCCGTCGATGTCGCGGTAAACGCCGCATTCTCGCATATGCGGGTGCTGTGCGGCTCCGGGGCGAAGCAGGCGTCAGTGCCCTCGAGCAGTGCGCACCATTGGGCTTGGGATCGGCTGGCGAACAGCGTGGCAAGCTGTTCGCTTAGCTCCGGCCATTTCGCCGGGTCGTTAGCCTTCTCGATTTCCAATTGCAGACAGTGCGCCGACAATGGCGACGTAATTGATGTCGTGGCCTGCGCTGTTGGCCAATGGGCCGTTCTGGCCCCATCCGGTCATGCGGCCGTAGACCAGCCGCGGATCAGTACGTCATTAGCGGTCTCTGGGCAGACCTACTCAGTCAGAGCCCTCGGCCCTAAGCATCGCTCGAATCCCACGCAGCGCTTGGCGGATGCGGCTCTGGTTTTCTATCAACGCAAAACGGACGTGGTCGTCGCCGTACTCACCAAAACCAATCCCGGGAGAGACCGCAACCTTGGCTTCTGCCATCAGCTTTTTGGCGAACTCCAGTGAGCCCAGATTTTGGTATCGCTCAGGGATTTTCGCCCAGACGTACATGGTTGCCTTGGGTTGCTCGACCATCCAGCCGAGCGCGCGCAATCCCGAAACCAGAACATCTCGGCGGGCTTGGTAAGTTTTGGAGATTTCCTTCACGCAACTTTGGTCCCCCTCCAGCGCCGCTATTGCGGCGACCTGAAGCGGGGTAAACATGCCGTAGTCGTGGTAACTCTTTATACGAGCCAGGGCATTAACGAGTTCGGCGTTACCCACCATGAAACCAACGCGCCATCCGGCCATGTTGTAGCTTTTCGAAAGCGTAAAGAATTCGACCGCAACATCCTTGGCGCCAGGAACCTGCATGATCGAGGGGGCTTGCCAGCCATCAAATACGATGTCCGCATAGGCAAGGTCATGCACGACCAAAATGCCGTATTGCTTCGCAAGCGTGATTACCCGTTCGAAGAAATCGAGTTCGACGCATTGCGCGGTCGGGTTCGATGGAAAGCCGAAGATCATCATCTTTGGCGTCGGAATGGATTCACGAATGGCCCGTTCCAGCTCGATGAAAAAATCCACGCCTGAAACAAGTGGAACGGAGCGGACTTGAGCGCCCGCGATCACCGCACCATAGATATGGATCGGATAACTTGGGTTCGGCACGAGTACCGTGTCCCCGGCATCCAGGGTCGCGAGCATCAAATGCGCCAGCCCTTCCTTGGAGCCGATCGTCACGATGGCCTCGGTTTCCGGATCGATCTCGACGTCGTATCTGCTCTGGTACCACTGGGTAATCGTGCGGCGCAGCCGGGGAATGCCTTTTGAACTCGAATACCCGTGCGTATCGTCCCGCTGAGCGACCTCACAGAGCTTTTCCACGATATGTGGCGGCGTCGCGCCGTCCGGGTTACCCATGCTGAGATCGACGATATCCTCCCCCCTGCGTCTCGCTTCGAGCTTCAGCTCCGCCGTGACATTGAAAACATAAGCAGGAAGGCGATCGATTCGGCTGAACGCCATCTTGGATGGAATGGGGGCTGACTGACTGTTATTGGACATTTGGATCTCGAGAATGAAGACGGATATCTTGAACGGGAGCTGGTTTTACGAGCGGCTGGATTCCGGCCCGCCCAGTCGCTTGGCCCAGGATTCAACAGTGCGGGTCTTGAGCCGATTCGCCACAATCTTCTGCCAGGAGGGCGGCAATCGAAGCGACTGCAGACGCACCAGTGCGTCCAGGTCCATCGTGTTGATGTAGAGGAGTTGCAGCACCCTGCGTAGTGGCCACTCGGGGTGTGGGCGGTCGAGCAGGTTCAGCGGCGCGCCGGCTTCGATGACGCCCGGCTCAAGCACTCGGTAGTACCAGCCGACTTTGCCGCTACGCTGCATTTCGAGTGCTGCGCCCTTGGTGCCAAGCCGATCATCGAGCTTCCAGCAGGGCTGGCGAGTCTGCGAAACCTCCAGCACTGTGGTTCCGCACGAGAGGATGTCGCCTATGCAGATGTTTTCTTCGGTCAGCCCTACAGTCGATAGGTTTTCACCGAAGGCGCCAGGAGCACTTAGTAGCTCTCGATCCCCGAACGTTTGCCGCCAGTGGCGATAGTGCTCGTAGGGGTAATGGTGGATGGCCTTGTCCGGCCCGCCATGCACACGTCGATCTCCTTGCTCGTCACCTTCGAGGCCTTCAAGCCCAACGCAGACCGAGCCTGTGCGCGGTCTTTTGTCGATTCCACTGAACGTCTCGGGCCGAGTAAATGGCACCGCTGTTCCGGTCATGATGGTTTGAATCGTCCCGAGTAGCATTTATGCGGCTCCGTCAGTTCCTATCCAGCCAGGATGCAAAGATCGTCTGTGCTGCGGCGAGCAGTTCGTCTGCGCATGCCTGCGCCTGCTCTCTGAGCACTCGGGGGTCGAGCTTGATGCTGTCGAGCTCACCTGCATGGCCGACCAGCCAGTGCTCGATACGCTGCGGGTTGGCCTCGAGATGAAATTGAAGGGCGAGAACCGAGTTGCCTATGGAAAACGCCTGGTTCGGGCAGGTGTCGGTTGCTGCCAAGCGCGTCGCTCCGGCGGGTATTTCGAACTGATCACCATGCCAGTGCAGTACCGGCACGCCGCTACTCAAGGGCTCCAGGCAGGACTGCAGGCCCTCGTCCGTGAGCGATATCGGCGCAAAACCGATCTCTTTCTTTTCCATTGGACCAACGTTGCTGCCCAGTGCCCGTGCTATCAGCTGAGCGCCAAGGCAAACTCCCAGTATTTTCTTCCCGCACTGGAGGCGTTGTTCGACGAATGAGAGGACGGACTTCAGGAATGGGTACTTCGCTTCGTCGAAAGCCCCTATCGGGCCGCCGAGAACGATGACCAGATCGTGGGCTGACGGATCGAGGCCGGCAAACGAATCGAGGTTCGCGTCCAGTGTTTTGATCTGGTATCCCCGGCCATCAAGAACTTGCTGCAGCGAGCCGAGATCTTCAAAAGCGAGAAAGCGAATGACAAGGGCGGTTTGCATTTATGTACCAATACAATAGAATGAATGTATGAATACAATATCTAGCGGATCGACCGCTGTCGAGATCGCTGAGTCGATCGAGCAACAAATTCGTTCGGGTTTTTACCGGGATGGCGCCTTACTGCCTGCCGTCAGATCACTCGCGCAGCAGCTTCAAGTCAGCCCAAACACAGTGGCGGCGGCCTATAAGTTGCTGCGTGATGCGGCCTTGATAGTTACCGACGGACGGCGTGGAACACGTGTGGCGAGTGAGATGCCGATGGCCGAAACTCGGACCACTATTCCGGAGGGTTTGAGAGACATGGCCTCTGGAAATATCGATGGATCCACGCTCCCTGCGATTGATGCTGGCTGGCTTACAGAGAGTCAGTCCGGCTACGACGTGCAAAGTAACGACCCGCAGCTGCTCGATGTCGCAGGCTGGTGGCTGGCTGAACAGCGAATCCCTTGTCAGCAGCTGGGTATTTATTCGGGAGCCCTCGATGCCGTGGAGCGTGCGCTCCGTCTACGTTGCCGGCCAGGCAACAAAGTAATCGTGGAAGATCCCTGCTGGCCGCCGGCGCTCGCGTTATTGGCAAGCCTGCGACTCAAGGCCGTTCCCGTTCCGGTGGACGAGGAAGGCGCGTTGGTTCCATCTGCCGAAGTCCTTCGCTCGGCCGCCGCCGTCATTCTGACCCCGCGTGCCCACAACCCCACCGGGTTTTGCATAAGCGAGCGCCGGTGGAAAGAATGGCTCGACAAGCTTGCAGACGCACCCGATACGCTGCTGATTCTTGATGATCATTGGGGGCCGCTCAGCGCTGCCGAGCCCTTGAGCTTCAGTCGTGAGCCTCTGAGTTGGCTCTACGTTGTATCGGTCAGCAAATTCCTGGGGCCTGACCTGCGCGTTTCGGTGGTCACAGGCACCCCCAGCGTGCTCAAGAGCATGCATCAGCAGCAGACGCTTGGCCCCCGCTGGGTCAGCCTGTTGCTGCAAAGGCTGGCTGGGCACCTGTGGCAGAAGATGCTCGATAGCAGTCGCCTATCGGCGGTGGGAGCAGAGTACTTGGGGAGGCGTTCGGCGCTGATTCAGGGGCTCAGAGATTTAGGCGTCGCTGTGCCTACTCAGGGGGAGGGCTTGCACGTGTGGCTGCCTGTCTCGGACGAAACCTCGGTCGTGCAGACGCTGGCATCGCTGGGGTGGGCCATCCAGGCGGGTTCGCCGTTCAGGCTAGAAAGCCCTGCGGCCGTAAGGATCAGTATCGGTAATCTGAACCCTATCAGCGTGCCGGCATTGGCGCGCGATGTTGCGCACGCATTGAAGCAGCGTCGTCGCACGGTGAACTGAGCAGGTGTAGTAACCGCTCGAGGCGCCGAGTCAGTGGATACAGAGACTTAGATCTTCGGCGAAGCGGGCGGTCTGGTCCGCGTCCATCATCGAGATGGTTATACGGATGCCACGCACCGGCTCTTGAACCGTGAAGCCCGTGCCGCTGCGCACGACCCAGCCCCGCTGGGCCAGATGCAGAATGACTGGCTCGACGTCTTGGTCGATCGGCACCCAAACGTTGAGCCCGTCACATGGCTGCAGGGCCTGGATTCCATAAGTACTCAGTGCACCAATCAGAAGATCTCTGCGTCGCGTGTAATCCGCTCGAGCCCGCTCGATCTGCTCTCCGACCTGAGACGAAGTCAGGCAGCTATGCGCGATATCCTGCAGAAGGTGGCTCACCCAGGTAGTGCCTGAAGCCAGTCGTAACCGAAGCCGCAGCGATGTTTCCCGATCGCTGCCGACGGCAGCGAGCCGGAGATCAGGCCCTAGCGCTTTGGATACGGAACGGATCAGCGCCCAGCGCCGGCTGGAGGGAGGGATGACTTGATGGAACTTCGCGTTGGATAACAATGCGAAGTGATCATCGACGAGCACTAGAACCTGCGGGTATCGGTCCAGCACGGCGCGGATCTGTGCAGCCCGCTCGGCGCTTACGCTCGCGCCGGTGGGGTTGTGAGCGCGAGGGGTGATCAGCACCGCCTGCACGCCCTTTGCTAAAGCAGCCTCCAGCGGGGCAGCTTGCATCCCGTACTCGTCAACAGGGACGCCGACCGCCTGCAAGCCGGCGATGCGCAGCGTGTTGATGCTACTGATGAAGCAAGGGCTCTCGACCGCAACCTTGTCGCCTGCAACAAGATAGGCCGCCAGCAGACGTTCGACAGCGTCCACGGCCCCGTGGGCCAGGTCAATCTCCGGAGGCGAGGGGCAATCGTCGGTCAGCCATCGACAGACCACGTCGTGAAAGCCCGGGTCAACCGGCTCGTCACCATAGAGCCGAAGGCGCGGTTGTTGCTGTGCCAGTGCGAGGGCCGGGTCGGGCAACCACATCGGATTCGGATTGCCGCTCGACAATTCGAACAGTCGGGAATGACCAATGCCACCTTCTTGCTCGCCGGGCGCAGCGGTTTGGCAGATCACAGTCCCGTGGCGTCCTCTGGTCTCAGCAATGCCTGCAGCAACCAAGCGCTTGTAAGCAGCCGCGACAGTATTGCGATTAACCCCCAGCTCCTGCGCCAGTTGGCGCACAGGTGGGAGCGTTTGACCTGGGCTCAACTGTTGCGTCCGCACCCTTGATCTGATCGTTTCGAAAATGTCAGCCGATGTCTTGCTCATGATGTTTATTTTGTCCTATGCCAATATTTACTTAGACACAGGACAACTCTACACTGATGCCCGATGTAGCCAAATTGTTTGAAGTCGACTGTTACCTCGCTGGGTGCTTTTTTGCCAAAAGCAGCGTCAGTGGAGAGGAAGTGTTAATGACCGCCGGAAATGATTGCGCCGTTTCGATTAAACAACCGCTTCCAATAGACGTGATTTCGATTCAATCGCAGGTGGTCTACGGGTGCGTTGGTAACAGCATCGCCGTGCCTGTGCTGCATGCCAGTGGTTTTTCTGTGGGCGCCATACCCACCGTCTTGCTCAGCAATACTCCTCACTACGCCACCTGTCATGGAGGTGCGCTTCCGATCAGCTGGTTCGCCGGTTACCTGAAAGATCTGGAGGCCCGAGAGGTGTTGCGTTCGGTAAAAACTGTGCTTGTGGGTTACCTCGGCAACACAACGCAGGCGGCGGTACTTGCCCGTTGGCTGGGCACGGTGCTGGAGAAGTACCCGGATATACGCGTTCAGCTGGACCCTGTGCTGGGTGATGATGACTGTGGCATGTATGTAGAGCCTGCAATGGTGAGTGCCTTCCAGACTCATTTGCTCCGGTTCGCCCATGGCATCACGCCCAACGCGTTCGAGCTGGCTCGTCTTTCCGGCCGCTGTGTTGAAACTGTTGAGCAGGTTATCGACGCCGCACGCTGCCTGCTCACCGGGCGGACCCAATGGATTGTTGTTACCAGTGCAGCGCAACACGAGTGGCCAGGCGAGCGAATGTACGTGGTGGTGGTGACGAAAAAATACGCGCAGGTGATTGAGCACGAGCGCGTCAACGTGTCGCCCAAAGGCACAGGTGATTTTTTCAGTGCGGCTCTGGCCGCCTCACTGTTGAAAGGAGTGGAGCTTACCAAAGCCGTTGAGTATGCCAGCCGCCAGGTAATTGCTTCTCTTGCTCTCACGCTTCAAAGCAACTCGGCCGAGCTGCGCTTACCAGCGGCCGGATTCTCTCTCAGCGCCAAGGAATTACCGTCATGCCCATCTATCGTCTGAACATTCATCGTGACCAAAAGCACCTTGGTCATTTTGAATCCGATACGCCATGGGCCTTAGAGGCCGTACATGACATCGCTCAACGTCTGCCTGCAGCTGAAGGCTATTACATCGAGATGCTGGTGTCCGAAGGCGAGCGGCGCTACCTGGAGGTTGGGCCCGACGGAATTCGAGTACTGGGAACGGAGCATAGCTTCCGGTCAGTAACGCCGCGTCCTTCGCTTCTAGCTCCGGTGGAGTGAGGGTTCATGGACGATCAAAATTCACACCTGATGCATGCCTATGCCAGGCAGCCGGTTTACTTCACCCGAGGGCAGGGGGCACGGCTCTGGGACGCTCAAGGGCGCGAATACCTCGATGCGATTGCGGGAGTAGCCGTAACCAATCTAGGTCACTCTCACCCTGAAATAACCGCAGCCATTGCCGATCAGGCGGGCCGCTTGATGCATACCTCGAATCTCTTCGGCATTGAGTGGCAGGACTCGCTCGGTACGCGGCTTTGTGCGATATCCGGGATGCGTCGAGCGTTTTTCTGCAATTCGGGAGCTGAGGCAAACGAGACAGCGCTGAAACTGGCACGCCTGCACGCAACCCGCCGTGGCATACCCCATCCGGTCGTGGTGGTAATGGAGAACAGTTTTCATGGCCGCACGCTCGCAACGCTCGCCGCAACCGGCAACCCAAGCGTTCATCGGGGGTTCGAGCCGCTTATGCCGGGTTTCATGCGCGTGCCATACGCTGATATTGATGCAGTGAAGGCGCTTGCATCGCAGTTCTCCAATATCGTCGCGGTGCTGGTCGAGCCAGTGCAAGGCGAGAGCGGTGTACGCATTGCACCGATTGAATATATGCAGGCGCTACGCAATCTGTGCACAGCGAACGACTGGTTGTTCATGGTCGATGAGGTGCAGACCGGCTTAGGGCGTACCGGAGCATGGTTTGGGTATCAGCATGCGGGAGTGTTGCCGGACGTGATCACCTTGGCCAAGGGCCTCGGCAACGGCTATCCCATCGGTGCGTGCTTAGCCAGAGGCGCCGCAGCGGACCTCTTTTCGCCCGGTCACCACGGCTCAACCTTCGGCGGTAATCCAATGGCCTGTCGAGTCGGCTGTACCGTCATCGATGTGATGGAGCGAGATGGCGTACCGCAACGTGCCAACGTTATGGGGCAGCGCTTGGAAGGCGCCCTTCGGCGAGGGCTCGCAGGTTGTGAAGGCGTCGCAGCGATTCGCGCACTCGGTTTGATGATAGGCGTCGAACTGGATCGCCCCTGTACCGAGCTTTTGTCCTACGCATTGAAGGATGAAGCCTTGTTGATCAGCGTCTCGCGGGAAAGAACGATCCGCCTGTTGCCGGCGTTGATCTGCTCCGAAGCGGAGATTGCCGACATTGCCGCCCGCGTGTCTCGCGTCGTTTGGCAATGGTCGCGCCGGTGTGAGGCGTTACGCTTATCTGATACAGCCTAGCGTTTATGAGTGGCCTCTCCAGGCGGTATGTCTGCTATTGGCAGAGATTCGGGCAAGCCACTCGTTTGGATTCGCTCAATCCCAACCTTCTACCACCTTAACGGAATCTCTGATCGAACCCGGCGTCCGTGAAAAGCGTGGCGCGGGGGCGGCGTGCAGCGCGCCGTCGATGTCGCGATAGACGCCACGTTGTTGCATGTGCGGGTGCTGCGCGGCTTCTTCCAGGGTGAGCACGGGGGCGAAGCAGGCATCGGTCCCTTCCAGCAGGGTGCACCAATTGGCTTGGGTTCTGCTGGCGAACAGCGCGGCGAGTTGTTCGCTTAACTCCGGCCATTGCGTCGGGTCGTTGCAGCCTTCACGCAAGGATTCGGGCGCCTCGATCTGCTGCATCAGTTCGGTCAGGAACTGAGGTTCCAGCGGTCCAACGGCGATGTCGCGGCCATCGGCGCAGGTGTAGCAGCGGTAATGCGGTGCGGCGCCCGACAGCAGATTGCGGTCGCGTTCAAGCGAGATGGCGCCGCTGGGCAGGAGCCCGGCGAAGAAGCTCATCATCGAGGACACGCCGTCGACGATGGCGGCGTCGACCACCTGGCCCTGGCCTGACCTTTCCCGTTCCCATAACGCGGCCATGATCCCGAACGCCAGATACAGAGAGCCGCCGCCGAAGTCGCCGACCAGGTTGAGTGGCGGAATCGCTGGGCCTTCGCGATTGCCGATCGCAGCCAGTGCGCCGGTGATCGCCAGATAGTTGATATCGTGGCCGGCACGCTTGGCTAGCGGTCCGGTCTGGCCCCAACCGGTCATGCGGCCATAAACCAAACGCGGGTTGCGCCCGTGAACCTGCTCAGGTCCGAGCCCCAAGCGTTCCATCACGCCGGGCCGAAAGCCTTCGATCAGCACATCTGCGCCTTCGGCCAGCGCCAGGCAGCGTTCGCGTCCGGCGTCGGTGCGGATATCCAGCGTCAACCGTTTACGGCCGCGATCCACGACTGGGTTGGGCCAGCCATTGCCGCCCTCGCGCTCGATGCACATCACCTCGGCGCCAAGGTCAGCCAGTAGCATCGCGCAGTGTGGACCGGGCCCGATACTGGCGAACTCCAGCACGCGCAGGCCGAGCAGCGGGCCTTGGCGGGGTGTGGCGGTGGCGGTGGCGGTCGACATAAGGCGCGTTCCTGTTGGTGATGGGATCCATCGCGCCCGTACGTGCAGGTGGACTGAAACCCACCCTAGGGGTCGCCAGGTGGCTCGCCGGTGATGACTGGGTGAATCCGCAAAACGGCGCGGCCCGCTACGTTCGCTCGGCTGGGTGAAATCGCTGGGCTGAAGCCCATCCTACGGTAGCCACGGTCCCGTCCCCCAGGTTCTGCCGCGCTAAAGGCTCGCCGCGTCAGCTGCGTTTTCCTCCAGCTCTATCAAGTGGTCGCGGTAGCGGTCGCGCAGGGTTTTCTTGTCGATCTTGCCGGTCGCGGTCAGCGGGACGGTGTCGATGATGACGGCGTCGGGCATCCACCATCTGACGATTTGCGGCTCCAGGTAGGCGAGTACCGTGTCGATGCAGATGTCGGCCTCGTCGTGGGGTTCGATGATGAGGATCGGGCGTTCTTCCCATTTCTCGTGGGCCACACCGACCACCGCTGCGATGCGTACACCCGGGCAGGCCACGGCGATGTTCTCGATATCGATGGAGCTGATCCACTCACCGCCGGACTTGATCACGTCCTTGCTACGGTCGGTGATGCGCATGTAGCCGTTGGGGTCGAGGGTGGCTATGTCGCCGGTGTCGAACCAGCCATCGGCGTCCAGTGCGCTGGTTTCGCTGCGGAAATAGCGCTCGACCGTCCAAGGGCCGCGCACTAGCAGGGCGCCGGACGTGACGCCGTCATGCGGCAATTCGTTGCCCGCCTCATCGACGATCTTCAGTTCGATGCCGAATTGCAGGCGCCCCTGGCGGGTCCAGATCGCTTCGTTGGTGGCTGCTTCGCCCATGGCCGCGAGCTTGGGCGTCGGGGTGGCGACCACGCCGAGGGGGCTGGTTTCAGTCATGCCCCATAGCTGGCGGACGCTGACGCCATAACGCGTCTCGAACTTCTCGGCCAGCGCACGGGGGACGGCCGAACCAGCGATCACCAGGCATTTGAGCTGGCCGGTGTCTTCGCCCGTGCGCTCTAGATGATTGAGGTACATGGTCCAGATGGTCGGCACGCCGCCGGAGAATGTCACGCCCTCGTTCTGAATCAGCTCCTGCAGGCTCGCGCCGTCCATCTTGTCGCACGGCAGCACGAACTTGCAGCCGTTGATCGCGGCCGTGAAGGGCACGCCCCAGGCGGTGGCGTGGTAGAGGGAAGAGCAAGGCATGATGCAGTCGAATGCGGAGAAGCCGAAGGCGCCGGTGAGGCCCGCCGCCATGGCGTGAAGGACGACGGAGCGGTGGCTGTAGACCACGCCTTTCGGGTTGCCGGTGGTGCCGGAGGTGTAGCAGAGCATCGCGCCGGCGTTTTCGTCGAACTGTGGCCAGTCGGTGACTGGCTGTTCCTGCGCGATCAGCGTTTCGTAACTCAGCGCGCCGACCTCGCCTGCTTCGGTGCGCTGGGCATCGGACAACATGATGAAGGTGTGGGCTTTTTCCAGGTGCGGGCGCACACGCTCGACCAAGGCCAGGAAGCTGCGGTCGAACAGAAGCACGCCACTGCCGGCGTGGTTCAGGGTGTAGATGATCTGCTCGTCCGACAGCCGTGGATTGGCCGTGTGCAGCACCGCGCCAATACCAGGCACGGCGAAGAACAGCTCGAAGTGGCGATGGGTATTCCAGGCAAGCGACGACACCAGGTCGCCGGGCTTCACCCCCAGCTTGCGTAACATGCTGGCGGCTTGGCCGGCGCGTTTGGCGAGCCCGGCGTAGTCGTAGCGCCAGATAGGTTCGTCCACCAGCCGTGAGACGATCTCGCGGTCGCCGTGGGCCAGGGCTGCATGGGTCAGGATGCCGCTGATCATCAGCGGGGTCTGCTGCATCGTACCTTTGAGCATCGTCGTATCCTTTTTATTGTTGTCTGGATAGCGGTCGCGCTTGCCGCCATCTCGCTTGGGATTACTGCCTCGGGGTGTTTCGTTCTTCAGCTTCTCTGATAGTCGGGCCTTTGATCGCCAGCAAGCTGGCTTCTACAAGAGCAGGTGATACCGAAGACAATCAGGCGGGTCATGAATTGCCCTCCGCGGAAACTTCCAGGGATCATCTGATCCCTGGCAAAACCTGATGCTGCCTTCACGCTTATAGGGGTTGCTCACAACCCGTAGTTATTCAACTCCCTCGCAATCAACAGCCGCTGAATTTCGCTGGAGCCTTCATATATCTGGGTTATGCGCGCATCGCGGTAATAACGCTCGACGGGGTAGTCCTCCAGGTAGCCGTAGCCGCCGTGGATCTGCATGGCCTTTGAACACACGTATTCGGCGACTTCCGAGGCGAACAGCTTGGCCTGGGAGGCTTCGGACAGGCAGGCCAGGTTGGCGCTACGCAGGCGTGCGGCATGCAGGATCAACAGCCGCGCGGCGTTGAGCCGCGTGTGCATGTCCGCCAGCATGTTCGCCACGCTCTGGTGCTCGATGATCGGCTTGTCGAACTGGATGCGCTCACGGGCATAACCCAGCGCAGCTTCGAACGCCGCGCGGGCGATGCCTAGAGCCTGGGCACCAATGCCGATGCGGCCGCCTTCGAGGTTGGAAAGGGCAATTGCGAGCCCCTTGCCGCGCGGGCCGAGCAAATTGGCTTCGGGGATGCGGCAGTCGCGAAGGGTCACGCCGCAGGTGTCCGATGCGCGGATGCCCATCTTGCTTTCCATGCGATCAACGACGAAACCAGGGTTGTCAGTTGGCACCAGAAAGGCCGAGAGGCCTTTCTTGCCGAGATCAGGATCAGTAACCGCGAAGACGATGGCGATCTTGGCGCGCTTGCCGTTGCTGACGAATTGCTTGGCGCCGTTGATCACCCACTCGCCATTTTCCAGCATCGCGCGGGTGCGCAGGTTGTGTGCTTCCGAGCCAGCCTGGGGCTCGGTGAGGGCGAAGCAGCCGATGGCGCGGCCAGCAGCCAGATCCGGTAGCCATGTGTCCTGCTGTTCGGGCGTGCCGTATTTGAGAATGGGCCCACAGCCAACCGAGCTGTGAATGCTCATTAACGCGCCAATGGCCCCGTCCCCGGCCGAGATTTCCTCGACCGCCAGGGCGTAGGCGACGTAGTCGATATAGGTGCCGCCCCATTGCTCGGGCACGATCATACCCAGCAGCCCAAGCTCGCCCAGCTGGGTCACGGTGTCGTCGCCGATCCAACCGGCCTGTTCCCACGCTTGGGCCTTCGGCGCGATCTCGGCGCGGGCGAAGTCGCGCGCCATGTCGCGGATCATCCGTTGCTCTTCGCTCAGTTCGATGTCTTGCATAAAAATCAGTTCCTAGTCGGCGAAGAAGGCCGCCACGCGTTCTGGCGTCACTTCCTCCAGCGTAGGCGGGTTCCAGCGCGGGTTTTTATCCTTGTCGACGATCAGCGCCCGGACGCCTTCGATGATGTCGCCCTGATCGAACCACTGTCGGTCCAGATGCAGCTCCATGGCGAAGCAGTCGGCCAGCGACAGGGCGCGTCCGCGGCGGAGCATCTCTAGCGTGACGCTGACCGAAAGCGGCGAACGGCTGTCGATCACCTTCAAGGTCTCGGCCGCCCAGTCGCGGTACTCGGAGCGCTCTTCGGCGGCCAGCGACTGGCGAATCGCAGCGACGCTGTCATGGGCGAAATGCTTTTCGATGGCCGGGAATAAGGCTTTGAACGGTGCATCCGGCAGTTCGGTGCAGCCCATCGAAACCAGAAGGTTGGTCAGCGCCTGCAGCGGCGGCATGGACCAGTCCTGCTGGTCGAGGCATCGTTCGAGTTCGGCGAATTGCTCGTGCGGCACGCTGTAATCGGCGAGACCGGCATACAGCGCATCAGCAGCATTTACATGGTTGCCGGTCAGGCCCATGTAAATGCCAAGGTTGTTTGGCAGGCGCGACAAGAAGTAGCTGCCGCCGACATCAGGGAAATAGCCGATACCGACTTCGGGCATGCCCATGCGCGTACGTTCGGAGATCACCCGCAGCGAGGCGCCCTGAACTAGCCCCATGCCGCCGCCTAGGACGAAGCCATTCATCAGCGCCATCAGGGGTTTGGTATACGCATGAATGTACTGATCGAGCGCGTATTCCTCCTCGAAAAACTCGCGGTGCAGGCTGTCGCCGCTTTTGTAGCTGTCGTACAGCGAGCGGATGTCACCACCGGCGCAGAAGGCTTTCTCGCCTGCGCCGCGCAGCACCACGGCCACCACCTCTTGGTCGTCGGCCCACTGCTGCAACTGGCGGTGCAGCATCCTCACCATTTCCAGGGTGACGGCATTCAGCCCGGCGGGGCGGTTGAGCGTGAGATAGCCGACGCGATTGCGTACCTCGATCAGTACCGGCGCTTCTGCCTGGGTCATGTCTAGTCCTCTTGGCGGTAGAGTTTGATGATCGCGGAGAAGTCCAGCCCACCGTGACCTTGCATGCTGAAGGCTTGGTACAGCTGCTGCGCGAGGCCACCGAGGATAACCGGCTGGCGCACTTGTTTGGCCGCTTCGCTGGCCAGCCCGAGGTCCTTGAGCATCAGGTCGGTGCCAAACCCGCCGCTGTAGCCGCGCGAGGCCGGGCCGTTCTCCAGTACGCCAGGGAAGGGGTTGTTGATCTCCGATGCCCAGCATCTGCCGCTGGATGAGTTGATGATTCCGGCCAGAACCTTGGCGTCCATCCCCAGCGCGACGCCGAGGGACATGGCTTCGGCCACGCCGATCATCGAGATGCCCAGCAGCATGTTGTTGGCGACCTTGGCCACCTGCCCGTTGCCGGTGTCGCCGCAGTGGACGATGTTCTTGCCCATTGCGGCGATGATCGGCTGCGCTTTCTGGAAATCCGCCTCGCTGCCTCCGACCATAAACGTCAGGGTGCCGGCTGCGGCGCCCACCGTGCCGCCGGATACCGGGGCATCGAGCATGGGGTTGCCATTCTGTGCGGCGGCCGCTGCGACTTCCCGCGCGGACATCGGGTCGATGGTGGAAGAGTCGATCAGCACTACGCCGGACGGTACATGCGCGAGCAGCCCGTCCTCTCCTAAGTAGACCTGCTTCACATGCGCTGCCGCAGGCAGCATGGTGATGATGGTTTCGACACCCGCCTGGGCGACTGCAGCCGGCGATGTGGCCTCTTTGGCACCCGCTTCGACCAGCCCGGAGACCGCCGTGGCGGAAAGATCGAAGACAGTGACCTCATGCCCGGCCTTGAGCAGGTTGCGGGCCATGGGCCCGCCCATGTTGCCGAGTCCGAGAAATCCGATATGCATGGCCGTTTCCTTCTTGTTATTGGCGGCTGATTCGACGCCCTGCGCGTAGGCAGGGCGCCGTAGCGGTTACTTGAGGTTGATGGTGGTGTTCACCGGGCCGCCGACTTCGTTCTCGTCGAACCAGCGCTGGGTGACGGTCTTGGTTTGAGTGTAGAACTGCACCACCTGCTTGCCATACGGGCCGAGGTCGCCGAGTTTCGAGGCGCGCGAACCCGTGAAGGAGAACATCGGCACCGGCACCGGGATCGGCACGTTGATGCCCACCTGGCCGACATCAATCTCTTCCTGAAAATGCCGGGCTGCCGCGCCGGAACGGGTGAAGAGGGCGGTGCCGTTGCCGTTGGGGTTGGCGTTGATCAGTTCGATGGCTTCATCGAGCGTGTCGGCCTGCATCACGCAGAGCACCGGCCCGAAGATTTCCTCGCGATAAATGCTCATCTCAGGCTTCACGCCGGAGAAGATGGTTGGCCCGACAAAGTTGCCTTTGTCGTAGCCGGCCACCTGAGGGTTGCGGCCGTCCAGCACCAGTTCCGCGCCTTCCGACACACCGCGCTCGATCAGCGAGCTGATGCGATCCAGCGCTGCGCAGGACACCACCGGTCCGACATCGGTGCCGCTTTCGGCGCCTGCGTTGATCTTCAATGTCTTGGCTTTGGCGACCAGATCCGGCAGCCAGCTCTGCGCCTCACCCACAAGGATCAGCACCGACAACGCCATGCAGCGCTGACCGGCCGCGCCGAATGCAGCGCCCGTGAGGTTGTTGAGGGTCTGCTCCTTGTGTGCATCGGGCAGGATGATGCCGTGGTTCTTCGCACCCATCATGCACTGCACGCGTTTGCCGGCCTGGCTGGCGCGGTTGTAGACGTGGGTGCCGACCTTGGTCGATCCCACGAACGAGACAGCCTTGATATCCGGGTGGTCGCAGATCAGGTTCACCGCATCAGCGCCGCCGTGAATGACGTTCAGCACACCTGGTGGTACACCGGCTTCCATCGCCAGTTCCGCCAGACGCATCGTCACCATCGGGTCCTGCTCGGATGGCTTGAGCACGAAGGTGTTGCCCGTGGCGATGGCCATCGGAAACATCCACAGCGGGATCATCGCCGGGAAGTTGAACGGGGTAATACCGGCACAGACGCCCAACGGCTGCAGCAAGGTGTAGGTGTCCACGCCCGTTGCGACGTTGTTGGCCAGTTCACCGAGCTGCAGATTACCGATCCCGGCGGCGTGCTCGACCACTTCCAGGCCGCGGAACACATCGCCCTCGGCGTCCGGCAGCGTTTTCCCCTGCTCCGCAGTAAGGATCGCCGCCAGTTCCTTCATGTTTTCACGGATCAGCTGCTGGTACTTGAGGAAGATTCGCGAGCGTGCGCCGATGGGGGTCTTGCGCCAGGTCTTGAAGGCTTCCTTGGCACTGGCAACGGCGGCATTCATTTCCGCTTCGGTAGCGAAAGGCACGCGGGCCAGGACCTCCTGAGTCGCCGGGTTGATGATGTCGCGCCATTCGCTGGTTGATGACTCGACCAGCTCACCGCCGATCAGGAGTTTGACTGTTGGGATGGCACTTGACTGGGTCATGGCGTGTCCTAGCGATTGTTGTTATTCGGATAGGCAAGTCGATGGAGCTGTCCTGATCCTAGAGTGCATATTTGTCAACATCAATGCGGCTCGATGCATAGCTTGTCTGCATAAATGCACAGGCTATGCTTGCAGCGAATACGGCGGGCTGCTGAAGCTCGCCGCCTCGCTTGGTTCAGTAAACTTTGCTAGCGGGACACCCATCGACCGGCCGTGAAAGGTGCTAATGCAGATTGCAAATATCCCCGGCGCGAACCCGGCAACCGATTCCCTTGCGGATTCGCTGCCGTTCGATGATCCCGTACTCGACGTCATCCCCATGGGCGTGTGCGTGCTCGACGCCAACGGCGCTGTGCAGCGCTACAACCGGATGGCCGATCAGCTGTGCGGCGGGGTGTTAGCCAGTCACGGACGCTTGCGGATAGTGCGACACGATGGCGAGCTGATGCCGCTTGCCGATACCCCGCTGGCTTACACGATCCGCACCGGTCGCTCCGCTCAGGACGTCGCGCTGCTGATCGAGCGGCCCGATGGCATTCCGGCCGCTGTGTTGGCCAATATCGAAGCGCTGCGCAACGACACCGGACAGATCACAGGCGCAGTCGTTTGCTTTCAGGCCATTACGCCAGCGCGGCAGTCAAGCGCCGATCGGCGGCGTGATGTCGACTGGTTGAGCGCGATGGTGAACCACACGCCCGAATGCGTGAAGGTGGTTGATCGCGACGGGACGCTGGTACAAATGAACCCGGCTGGCCTGCAAATGCTGGCAGCGAACGGTCCGGAGGACGTGGAGGGTGCCTGCGTATTTGAGCTGATCGCGCCTGAGCATCGAGCCTCATGGCAGGAGCAGCACCTCCGGGTTTGTGATGGTGAAAAACTCAGTTGGGAATTCGACATCATCAATCTCGCCGGAAACCGGCGGCACATGGAAACCCATGCAGTGCCCATGACGCTGCCAAACGACAGCAGCGGATCCAGGGATGGTTTCGTACAACTGGCAATCACTCGCGACATTACCGAACGCAAGCAACTGGAGGCAGCCAACCGGGAGGCAGAACAGCGCTTGCGCGACCTTCTGGAAGCCTTGCCTTCGGCCGTTTACACCACCGATGCGAATGGCAAAGTCAGCTACTTCAACCAGGCTTGTGTCGAGCTGACCGGGCGTGTGCCAATCATTGGCAGCGATGAGTGGTGCGTAACCTGGCGGTTGTACTGGCCAGACGGCACACCGATGCGTCACGAGGACTGCCCGATGGCCGTGGCGTTAATCGAAAACAGCGCTATTCAGGGTGCCGAGGCGTTGGCTGAGCGACCGGATGGAACCCGTGTGCCATTTCTCGCGTATCCCGCGCCGCTACGTAATAGCGCCGGCGAGTTGATTGGCGCGGTCAACATGCTGGTCGACATTACCGAGCGAAAGGTCGCCGAAGATCATCGCCAATTGTTGCTCAATGAGCTTAACCATCGGGTCAAAAACACGCTCGCGACGGTCCAGTCGATTGCTGCGCAGAGCTTTCGTCGCGATGCCAGCAACCAAAGCTATCAGTGGTTTGAAGGGCGCTTGATCGCGCTCTCCAAGGCGCACGATGTGCTGTCGCGGGAGAATTGGCAAGCCGCTGACCTGCGTGATGTTATCGAGCAGGCCGTCGCGCCGTTCCGGGTCGATGGCCTGCAACGTTTTGTCAGCGAGGGGCCGGCGCAGCGGTTGCGTCCCAAGCAAGCGTTGGCGCTGGCTATGGCACTGCATGAACTGTGCACCAACGCATCCAAATATGGGGCGTTGTCCAGCGACTCAGGCCAGGTGCGCATCGCCTGGGAGGTGGTGTCACTGTCGGAGCAAACACCCACTCTTCGGTTGCACTGGGAGGAGGTCGGCGGGCCGGTCGTTACCCCACCCGTACGCAAAGGGTTCGGGTCGAGATTGCTTGAGCGCGGGTTGGGTGGTGAGTTGAACGCTGAGGTACGTTTGGCCTACCTCGCCGGCGGCGTTGTTTGCGATATAGAGGTGCCGTTGCAATGAGTGGTTTGTGTTCGAAGGTACTGGTCGTCGAGGATGAAGCGCTGATCGGCATGTTGCTGGAAGACATGCTGCAAGACATCGGCTGCGAACATGTGGAACTGGTGCCACGCTTTACGGAAGGCATGCAGGCAGCCGAGAGCGGTGATTTCGATCTGGCAGTGCTGGACGTCAACCTGGACGGGGTCAATAGCTTTCCGATTGCGGATCGCCTGATCAGCCGCCACATCCCGTTGGTGTTCGCGACCGGCTATGGCTCGGTCGGCATGGACCCGCGCTACGCGCACATTCCAACGCTGCAAAAGCCATTTTTCTTCAGTGACCTCGAGCGAGTCGTGCGCCAGGCCTTGGCGGTTGACTGAGACGGCAGGCCACGTTCTGAATGGCCTGCCACAGCACGTAGCTGCTGCGAGAGGGCTAAGCTGCAGCAAGCTGTAGGGTTTTACGGCCCCTGCGTAACGAACGCCGAATTGCCTGTACCGTTCTGCATGATGGTCGCGTCGTACTGCTGCACGTTGTCCCATGCGCCTGTCTGCACAAGCGAGGCGTAATTTTCCGTGCCCATCTGCTCAATGGTGCCGCTGCTGTAGTAGCCCATCTGAACCACGTCTATCTCGTTGGCCGTTCCGTTCTGGTCAATGACAAGGCTGCTGCCGTCGAAATCCTGCTCGATATCGACCCGGTTGGAGTTACCTGTGGAGCGCCCAACGACTGACGTCGAGCGTCCGCCTTGCTCCGCAGTCAGCACGTTGCCGATGCCGTCCTGCGTAAAGGAGAACGAAGAGAAGCCGCCGGACTCCACCACATCCGCGACGTTGTCCGTACCGATTTGAACCAACGCCACATCCCCTGAGGAATAGCGACCGCCTGAGCGCTGGTCGAGCGTCGCCTCGTTCCCGGTGCCGTTCTGGCTAATGGAGGCATAGGCGCCATAAGGGAAGCCGTCCTGAGTGAGTTTGATGACGTTGGCTGTGCCGGTCTGCTCGGTATCGGCAGAGGCGCTGCCGGACTGTTCGATGAACGCGGTATTGCCGTCACCGCTCTGGACGCCGGTGTAGCGTTTGCCCAGGCGCCCGACCTGGAAAACCTCGGTGGCGTTGCGCTGTCCGTTCTGACTAATCGTCGCGGCGTTCCCGGCGCCGTCCAGCTGTTCGATATATGCCAGGTTGCTGATTCCTGCCTGCGAGATAGCGGCCGACTGGCCTACGCCCACCGAAGATTGAAGGATGGTCGCCAGGTTGTATTGACCGTCTTGACTGATCGCCACTCTGCCGTTGGAACCACTCTGATCGGTAACAGAGATATTGCCGCTGCCGACCTGATCGCTCTCGGCTGTCAGTCCGACACCGCGTTGCTCGGTGAGGACAACGTTGGCCGTGCCGTTCTGACGCTGGGTGACGCTGCTGGTATCGCCTTGCTGAACCACATCGGCGACGTTATCAGTACCCGTCTGGTCCTGAACCGACTCGCTTGCGGCATAGGCGTGGTTAGCAATCATCAGTGAAATGGCGGCTGCCAGGATTGTTCTTTTTGTTTGCATTTCAGTATCCCTCCGCTGCAGGAGCCTGAGTTCTATGCGTCAGGTTTTCAGTTGTGTATCCACCGGAAAGACGATCTGGCATGGGCGGAGAATTAATACCTCCAGCACAACCCGGCATTAAACGAAGGCCTTGATGTCCGGGCCCGATTTGCCAGCATTCTGCTTTGTATTGTTTGGAAATAACGCGATGGCGAGCCGGTGCGAACGGGACTATGCGGGTTCTGGCGGGCCGCAGTCGGCGAGCAGCCGCTTGGTGAAGAACGCCTGTTGCGACTTGAGGTTGAACAGTTCAGGCGAGAACAGCCAGCTGTGGGTAATGCCCATAAGGCTTGCATAGACAAACAGCGCCCGGCTGTGTGGCTTGGCTGTGCCAGGGTCGCTGCTTGGGCTTGCGGCTTCGATGAGCGTTTCCAGCAGCGTAACGATGTCACGTGTCAGTTCGCGCTCACGCGCGAGGGTATCGGCCATCCGCTCGGTGAATTCGGTCTTGTTCAACAAGATCTCGAATGACTGCCGGTGCCAGCGATCCTCCAGCAACAGGCGAAACCATTCGCTGACGAAATGCTCGAGAGCCTCCAGCGGCCGCTCGGCCATGCCCTGGCTTTGGATAATCAGTTTTTCCAGGGGCTGCTGGGAATATCCCAGAACCGCCTGGTACAACTCATCCTTGTTCTTGAAGTGCCAGTAGATCGGTCCGCGGCTGAAGCCTGCTTCATCGGCGATCATCGCCAGGGTCGTGTTGGAGTAACCGTTTTTGCTGAATAGCTCCAGCGCGGCAGCGATGATCTTCAGGCGGGTTTGTTCGGCGTCTTCTTTGGTGCGGCGCATGAGCTTGATCGTTGAGAGAGGGGCATGAGAACGCGAGCTGCCAGCTTCAGTAGAAGCTGGCAGCCGGCACCTTTTACAACTTTCCGTCCGCCGCCATCTGCATGTAGGTGGTATCGAAGCGCAGTTTGACGTTGGCATTGGAGCCAAGCAACTTGTCGCCCGGCATGGCGATGCCGACGAAATCTACCGAGTCGGCGCCGTCGCCGAGCAGGCCGTGATCGAAGGAGAACTGGCGAACGCTGTCCATCGCTTGGTAGGCCTCGTCGCTTTCGATGAAGGCCAGCGAATCGGCCGGCTTCCAGAACATCTTCATGCCCTTGAGCTGGCTTTCGTAACCGGCTTGATCGGTGCCTGATGCTTGCCCCAGGGCTGCTCGTGCCTTAGCACCTTCCTCGGTGTCGCTTTCGAGGATCCCCATCACTTCATACCAGGCGCCTACTAGCGCTTTACCGAAGTCCGGGTTGTCCGCCAGGGTTTCGCTGTTGACGATGGTCAGATCCTTGATATGGCCTGGGATCTGGCTGGAATCGAAGGCCTTGTGCGCGCCGGGCATGGCAGCGACTTCATCCAGCAGCGGATTCCAGGTAACGACGTTGCGCACGTCGTCGGTGCTGAACGCCGCGACCAGATCGGCATCCGAGGTGTTCACCACCTGCACGTCGCGCTCGCTCATGCCCACACTATCCAGCGCCTGGGCCAGCAGGTAATGCGAGACCGACAGCTCAACCAGATGAATCTGCTGGCCTTCGAGCGATTTCAGATCAGCACTGTCCTTCATTACCAGGCCGTCGTTACCGTTGGAGTAGTCACCGACGATCAGGGCCGTGGTGTCTACGCCGCCGGCAGCCGGGATCGAGAGCGCATCCATGCTGGTGGCGACGACGCCGTCGAACTGGCCCGCGGTGTACTGGTTGATCGATTCGACGTAGTCGTTGATCTGGGTGATGTTCACCTCGATCCCGTACTTGTCCGCCCATTTCTTCATGATTCCCGACTCGTCGGCGTACTGCCACGGCATCCAGCCGGCGTAGATCGTCCAGGCGATGTCGAAGGTTTTCTTTTCTTCGGCCTGCACGGCAAAAGGCGAAAGGGCTGCAAAGATCACGGCGCCGGCACAGAGTGCCCGCTTGAACGTATTGGCTTGCATGGTGAATCTCCTTTTCATCGAGTCAGAAGAATTTCAGATAGCGCTGGATTTCCCAGTCGGAAACATGGGTGTGGTAGGCATTCCATTCGTCGCGCTTGTAGTCGACGAAGGCCTGGTACATGGCGTCGCCGAAGACCTGGCGGGACAGCGGGTCGGCCTCGAAGGCGTCGATGGCTTCGGACAGCGTGCGCGGCAGGGTCTCGATGCCCATGTCCGCGACATCCTTTTCGCTGTAGTCGTACATGTTCTCGCGGTGCGGTTGGCCCGGCTCAAGCTTGTCGCGGATGCCTTCGAGACCAGCGGCAAGGATCATCGCGGCGCCGAGATAAGGGTTGCAGCCGATGTCTGCGGCGCGACATTCCACGCGCGCGCCCTGGGACGGAATGCGCAGCATATTGGTGCGGTTGTTGTTGCCGTAGCAGACGAACACCGGTGCCCAGGTCGAGCCGGACATTGCGCCTTTGCGAATCAGCCGCTTGTAGCTGTTCACGGTGGGCGCGATCACTGCGCAGATGGCCTTCGCGTGTTTCAGTACGCCAGCGATGAAGTGGTAGGCGAGCGGGGTGACACCACAGCCGTGCGGGTCATCACCGTCCACCTCAAAGAGATTCTTGCCAGACGCCAGATCTGCCAGCGACATGTTGTAGTGCGCGCCGCTACCAGTGCGCTGCGCCGAGGGCTTGGGCATGAAGGTGGCGAAGGCGCCATGCTTGCGGGCGATCTCATTGGCCATCATGCGGAAGAACACGAAGCGGTCGGCCATCGTGAGTGCGTCCGAATACTTGAAGTCGGTTTCGAACTGGCCGTTGGCGTCCTCGTGGTCGAAGGAGTAGACGCCCCAGCCCATCTCGTTCATGGCCTCCACCAGTTCGTCGATCACCGGCAGGTTGTCCATCAGCAGGCGCGGGTCGTAGCAGGGTTTGGCTGCGGTATCGCGATCACTGAGCGGGGCGAAGCCGCCGTCCGGTGTGTCCTTGTAGAGGAAGAATTCGGTCTCGATGCCCAGATTGAAGCTGTAGCCCATCTCGGCTGCCGCCTCAGTCTGGCGCTTGAGAATGCCGCGCGAGCAGGCGTCGAACGGCTTGCCGTCCAGGTACAGATCACTGGCGAACCAGGCCAGGCTGCGGTTCCAGCTGCACTGGGTGGCGCTGGCCGGGTCCGGCATGGCGGCGACTTCGTTGTCGCTGATCTGTTGCGGGACGCCGTCCAGCGCCGCCCCGGTATACAGCTCCGAGCCACGCAGCATCTGGCCGAGATGCGCCAGTGGCACAAATTTGCCTTTGATTACGCCGTGCATGTCCACGTAGCTGGCCATGGCGTACTTGACGCCTTTGTCCTGCAGGCTCTGTTTGAGTTCGTCGATCTGGGAAAGCGGAAAGGTCGTCATGGTGGGAAATCCCTTGCTGAATTCGGGCCAGCGTTACGCGCTGTGGCACGAATCCTTCATCCAATATACATGCCAGCGTGTATAGAAAAGCTGCTGAAAGACCCGCCGGGACACTCGCCAATGCTGCTCAGAGGAACTGCAAGTGATTGAGATAGAAAGGGAAAAAAGTTTCTTCGAACTCGGCACTCTGGCGCTTGAAAGCGGCCAGACGTTGCAGAAAGCGCGGCTCTGCTATCAGGTCGTTGGCCTGCCGAATGCACAGCGAGACAACATCGTGCTGATTCCCAGCTACTACGGTGGATCGCATTGGGGCAGTCTGCCCCTGCTTGGTGCAGGCAGCCCCCTGGCCAGTGGTGACTACTGTGTGGTGTTGACCAATCTGTTCGGTGCCGGCTGGTCCAGCTCGCCGAGCAATGCCACCGCAGGGCAGGGTGGCGCGGATTTTCCGCACATCACGCTGGCGGACAACGTGCGAGCGCAACGCATGTTGCTCGACCAGCTGTTTGGCCCAACATGGCAATTGCACTTGGTCACTGGCTGGTCCATGGGCGGGATGCAGGCGCTTTATTGGGCGTTGCTGTTCCCTGAACAGGTGCAGCATATCCTGCCGTTTTGCTGTACGGCGCGCTGCTGGCCGCACAATTTCGTCTTCCTCGAGGGCGTAAAGGCGGCTCTGCAGGCCGATTCGGCCTGGCAGGGTGGGCGTTATATCGAGGCGCCCGAGCGCGGCTTGCGAGCCTTCGGCCGCGCCTATGCCGGTTGGGCCTACTCGCAGGCGTTCTTTCGCAATGAACAGTGGCGTGAGCTGGGTTTCACCAGTCTCGACGCCTTGCTCGGCTATTGGGAACAGGACCACCTGGAGCAGGACGCCAACGATCTGCTTTGCGTGCTGAACACCTGGCAATCAGCTGATCCGTCCGCGCTACCCGGTTTTGGCAGCCTGGAAGAGGCGCTGTCTCACGTTTCTGCTCGGGCGATCATCATGCCCAGCAGTAGCGACCTCTATTTCACCGTTGAAGACGCGCGACACGAAGCCTCGCTTATGCCCAACGCCGAGCTGCGGGAGCTGCAGTCGGACTGGGGACATTGCGCCGGCGGACCGGGGCGCAACCCGCAGGCCATGGCGCAGGTCTTCGCCGCCATGCATGACTTGCTGGCGTCCTGACGGTAAGTCCTAGGACGGCTGGCACGGTTCTGGCTAATAGCTAAAGGCCAGCGCCGCCAGGTGCTGTGCTCTCCACCGCTTCTGCGGGCACCTGCCATGGGATGCGTATGCCGAAAGACTCGATCGATATTCTCTGGGTAGTGCTGTGCGCCGGTCTGGTCTTCAACATGCAGATTGGGTTCCTGTGCCTGGAAGCCGGGCTGACGCGAAGCAAGAACGCCATCAACGTCGCGACCAAGAACATGGCTGACCTGTGCATCGCCTTGCTGCTCTATTGGTCATTCGGTTTCGCGCTGATGTTCGGCTCCAGTCAGGACGGGGTGATGGGGTCGGGGCTGTTCATGCTTGACCTCGCCATCGACGACAGCTGGCCACTGGCTTTTTTCCTGTTCCAGGCAATGTTCTGTACGACCGCCGCCACCATCGTTTCGGGCGCGGCCGCCGAACGGATGCGCTTCAACGCCTACCTGATCGTCGCCGCGCTTTCGGCGGGTCTGATCTATCCCTTGTTCGGCCATTGGGCATGGGGCGGCGCTTTGCGTGAAGGTCAGGGTTGGCTCGCGCAGCAAGGATTTGTCGACTTTGCCGGCTCGACCGTGGTGCACGGCGTAGGCGGCTGGATTGCGCTGGCAACGGTCATGGTCATCGGCCCGCGCGCGGGCCGCTTCGATAGCAAATGGCTGCGGCAGAACATGCCGGGCTCGAACCTGCCCCTGGCGATGCTCGGCGGCTTGCTGTTGCTGTTCGGCTGGTTCGGCTTCAACGGCGGCAGCACCTTGAGTTTCGACGGACGCGTGCCGGGAATCGTCGTCAATACCGTTGTGGCAGGCATGGCTGGTATGGCGTTGGCGATGCTGATATCGCAATGGCGACACGGCTACGTCGAGCCCGTTGCGTTGCTCAACGGCATGCTGGCGGGGTTAGTGGCTATCACCGCGAGTGCTCATGCGGTCAGCATTGCCGACTCCCTGCTGATCGGGGCAGGCGGCGGCCTGGCGATGTGGCTGGCAGACCGGCTGTTGGTGCGCTGCGCCATCGATGATGCCGTCGGCGCGGTTCCGGTTCACCTGGCGGCTGGCTTGTGGGGCACTGTGGCGGTAGCGCTGTGTGGTGACCCACTGCTGCTCGGCACCGGCCTGAGTCGCTTCGATCAACTGATGGTTCAGTTGCAGGGCGTGCTGGTTTGCGCGGTCTGGGCTTTCGGCTTGACCTATCTGTTGTTGCGGCTGATCAACCGGTACTACCCGATGCGGGTAAATCCCGATGATGAGCGCGTGGGATTGAACGTCAGTGAGCATGGCGCACGCACCGAACTGATCGAACTGCTTGACGCCATGGCTGAGCACCAGCGCCAGGGCCATTTCCAGCGCGAAGTGGAGGTCGAGCCGTTCACCGAGGTCGGGCAGATCGCCGAGCAATACAACAAGGTGATCCGTGCCTTGCAACATGCAGTGGCGAAGACACAGAGCATCGTACGAGACATCCGCGACGGCATCGTCACCTATGGCCATGACGGCATTCTGACCAGCTGCAACCCCGGCGCGGAGCGGCTGTTCGGTTTACCGGCTGAGCAGATCGTCGGGCAACCCCTGCAACGTTTTGTCGTGGGCAACAGTGCGTCGCTGTTGCCGGAAGCCGGCGGCGAGTTGAAAACCGAACTGATGCTCCACGGCAAAGACGGCGAACTGTTCGCCGCAGAGCTGACCGCCAGCCAGGGAAACCGCCCGCAGGACGCCTTCGTTTGCATGGTGCGAGACATCACCGAACGCCGACAGATCGAGGAGCAGTTGTTCGCGGAGAAAATGCTTGCCCAGGTCACGCTCGCTTCCATCGGCGATGGCGTGATCACCACCGATAGAGCAGGGCGCGTGCGCTATCTCAACCCCAGCGCCGAGCGGCTGATCGGCTGGAGCCAGGCCGCCGCGCAGGGGCTGGTGCTTGACGAGGTCTACCAGCTGTTCGATGAGGCAACCGGTGCGCGGCTGCTCAATGCCGCCAGCCTAGGCCTTCGGCGCAGAAGTGACCGTCAGGATCGTACAGAGCGGGCGCCGGGCATCCTTCATCGACCTGATGGCACGCAATTGGCCGTACAGGATGCGGTTGCGCCCATCCGCGACGCCGAGGGTGCCGTCATCGGTACTGTGCTGACCTTTCGTGATGTCACGGTCACCCGCCAGCTGGCTCACAAGCTGACGTTCCAGGCCAATCACGACAACCTCACCGGGCTGGTCAATCGCTCTGCGTTCGAGCGCCAGATCGAGTCGCTGCTGCGCGAATACACAGGTGGCGAGCATGTTCTCTGCTACATGGACCTGGACCAGTTCAAGGTGGTGAACGACACCTGCGGCCATGCCGCCGGTGACGAATTGCTGCGCCAACTGGGCCAACTACTGAGAGGCCGCGTGCGGGGCAGTGATCTGCTGGCGCGCCTGGGCGGAGATGAGTTTGGCATCCTGTTCAATGAGTGTTCGTTGAATCAGGCGGTGCGGATTGCCGAAGACATACGCCACGCGGTTGACGAGTTTCGCTTCAGTTGGGAGGGCAAGAGTTTCGCGGTTGGCGCCAGCATCGGTCTGGTGGCCATCGACGAGCACGCGAAAACGCTCGGCCCCTTGCTTGGTGCTGCCGATAGTGCCTGTTATGCGGCCAAGGACGGCGGTCGCAACCGCGTGCATGTGTATCAGGCGGACGACCAACAGCTGATGGAACGCCGCGGCGAGATGCAATGGACGCACCGGCTACGGCAAGCACTGGATGGCGACCTGCTGCGTTTGTTCGTGCAGCCGATCGTGCGTGCCGCAGGCGATGACGGTTCGCAGCGCTATGAAGTGCTGGTACGCATGCAGGGCGAGGATGGCAGCATTATTCCCCCCGGTGCCTTCATGCCCGCGGCTGAACGTTACGATCTGGCACCGGCGGTGGATCGCTGGGTGGTCGGCAACTTCCTGGCATGGGTCGGCGATCTACGTCGTCGTCCCGGTGCGTCGCTGGGGCATTATTCGATCAACCTGTCGGCAACCTCGCTGGGTGAGGAAAGCTTTCTCGAATTCGTCCTGTCGGCCATCGAGCGTCACCAAATCCCCGCCAACTGCCTGTGTTTTGAAATCACCGAAACTGCGGCGATCGCCAACCTCAGCCGTGCCATGACCTTCATGAACAGCCTCAAGGCTGTGGGTTGCAGCTTCGCACTGGACGACTTCGGCTCGGGCCTGTCGTCGTTCGGGTACCTCAAAACCCTGCCGGTGGATTATCTGAAGATCGACGGCAGTTTCGTTCGGGACATTGATCGCGACCCCATCGCGCGGGCCATGGTGGCGTCGATCAACAACATCGGCCATGAAATGGGGCTGAGTACCGTGGCGGAGTTCGTTGAGTCAGCGGCCATCCTCGAGTGCCTGCAGGACATCGGCGTCGACTACGTGCAGGGTTACCACCTGGGCCGACCGGGACCGCTTGCCGAGCTCTCCGGCGTGCGGATGATGCCGCGCTGAACGACGATGCGATCTGGACCGGTAGGGTGGGCCGGGCGACGTTCCGCTTTAGCCCGCCGCAGGCTGCTCAGCGGGTACTGAAGGGGACAGCTGCACAACCCGGTCGACAGTAGGGTGGGCTTCAGCCCACCGTGGGTGCTAACCAGCGATCGCTGTCAGTTTCTGGAGCTGGTCGAGATCGGTCTGCATACCTGAGGTTTCGCGGATTCGCCCGAGGATCTCGCGTTTCAACGCGGTGAATTCGGGCGACAGCTTTATGTCTTGGTTGCGCTGCGCCGGCAGCGGCACCTCATAGATGGAATCGATTCGCCCTGGCCGTGGCGCCATCAGCACCACACGGCTGCCGAGGTAGATGGCTTTCAACATCGTGGGTGACGAACAGAATCGTGGTTTTCTCGAGCTTGTGCACGTGACGGATCAAGTCGTGCATTACCTCACGCGTCTGGGCGTCCAGTGGAAAAGGGAACGTATTTGTTTATCGGACACTGGCCGCTTCTAGCCGATTGCTGGCGGTCGCGAAGGACTGCATTCGGCCAAAAGCGGTTACTAGGCGTGCCTACGAAACTAAGGGCGATTCATTACACCAAGAAATCTAGTCAGTAATAACGGCTATCCCATCTACTCCGGACCAATTTTTTGTAAGCATTCTTGGCTAGGTTTGAGAGGTCTTGTGACGTGTAGACGGCTGAGCGCATTATGCGTAAAACGTATCAAAAAGCCACTACAGGGAACGTGTATGAACTCGTATCAAGCGATTGTGGAATGGGCGGCAAAAGACCTCCCAGAATGGGAGGCAGACCTTGTTCGCCGCCTTTTACAAGGCCCAGCGTTAGGTCCAGAACAGCTTAAGCAAATAGCGAAAAACGCGCTTTGCGCCTTTGGGATTAATGACGAAAACGAAAAAAAGGAATGTTCCCCGCCTGTGTATGAGTTAGACGGGCTCCTTGTCGAGACCTCCGCAGAACCTATAAAGCTGTGCAGTATCGACATTGTAGAAAATATCAATGCTATTCATTCAGAAGCTAAGTTGCCCTTTGGGCACTCAGGAATTACACTTATATATGGAGAAAACGGCTCAGGAAAATCTGGATACAGCCGTATATTGAAAAACGCTTGCTTTGCAAAACATGTAGAACCAACACTTCTTAGCAACATATATAAGCCAAAAACATCCAAGCAATCCGCACGCATAAGTTATTTGAAAAACGGCATCCGAGAAGAATGGACCTGGAGCCCAGGAAAAAACCACACGGAATTAGCTTCAATTAATGTATTTGACACCGACTGTGGAAAAACCCTGCTTGATAGCAATAACCGCGTGACATACAAGCCTCGAGGTGCGGACATCTTCGACTATGTATCCCAAACAATAGAAATCGTCAAAGATTCGGTCCAATTAAAACTACGAGACGCGAAGAAGCCGACTATTACCGGTCTAGAAGAAAATGCAGAAGTTCAGGCCTGGTTAAATCGTATATCGGACAAAACTAACAGTGCCGACGTTAAAATTAGTCTCACTTGGAGTGAACAAGACGCAATCGACCTAACGAACTTAACAACCTCTGTTGCCGACTACGAGAATGGCACCACAGTAAAAACCATTGCGAAACTTACAAAAATCTCAGCGGAGCGGTTGCCTCGAGCAATCCAAAAACTAGCAGCCGCTGCAAAAATATTAACCGAAACAAAACCTGACGAAATTACAAAATTACAAACTGCTGAAACTATTGCAAAAAAAGCCTACGACCTCTCCCTCTCCACCTTTGACAAAACAGATCCGTTAGAAGGCGTCCACTCCGACCCATGGAAAATTCTTTTCACGGCAGCCCGAGACTTCTCTACTTCTCATGCCTACACCGAAAGCGAATTCCCCAATATTAGTGACGAGGCCTTGTGTGTACTTTGCATGCAACCACTTGACGACCATGCAAAAGCACGTTTTGAACGTTTCTGGCAATTTATGCAAGACAAGAGCAAAGTAACTTACGACCAAGCCTGCACTAATTTAAAAAACACAAACCATGAAATTATCAATTTGGCTTTACCCGAGCCAGAAGCGTACGAACCGCTTTGTAATGAGTTGGTGGAGGCCCTCGATTCAGACTTTGGACTGGCTGAAGCCTTTCGCACCCTGAAAGCCAGACAAGATTTTTTCAAGGCGGACCAGACTCATAACGCGCTATATGACAACAGCATTATTTCTGCTGAGTCTATAAAAAATAGAATTTCTGAAAACCTTCAGGACAAGCTGAAAGAACTTCAAATAAATATCTCCCCCGAAAAATACGAGTTAGATAAAGAAAATCTCAAAAAGAAAAATAATAAGAAGCTATTATCAGATGCATCCGAGAAAATCACTAACTACATTGATAACCTCAAACACAACAAAAATGTAGAAAGTGGAATCATCTCACTCCGACAGACAAAAGCACGCTTTTCTGGGAAAGCAAAATCAATCATCTCTCAACTGGTCACGCCAGATTTTATTACTAATTTCAAAGCAGAACTAGATGCATTTAGTATCGAGTTAGAAGTTGAAATAGCCCCAATCGTCAAAGATAGCGATACTTCCCACAGCTTCTCAATAGGGACGCAAAAGCCGGGAAAAGTTCTCAGTGAAGGGGAGCAAAAAGTTGTTTCGCTAGCTGCTTATCTCGCAGAAATAAAAACATTCTCAAATTTGTCACCTATCGTTTTTGATGATCCAGTTAGTTCTCTTGATCACGTATATCGTGAAAAAATTGCCTCCCGCCTATGCTTGGAAGCCTTGTCTAGACAAATAATAATTTTCACCCACGATCTAGCGCTTATTATGGAGATCGATGGCAAGTGTACAGAAATGGCTTTAGGTCAGAGTATACGCCCTGCCGTTTCGTCATTTACAGTCAGAAGAAATGGTAAGGATTCTGGATTCTGCCATATAGAAGCGCCTTGGCGTGGGATGAGCACAAATAGCAGAGCCCACCACTTGGAGCAGGAACTACATTCTTTTAAGGATCTTTATAATTCGGATATCTCAAGTTATAACAAAAAATCTGCAATGCTTTACTGCTTGCTGAGGGAGGCATGGGAGTCTTCGATTGAGCAAGATCTTTTCTTTGATATAGTTAGCCGCGGAAGAAACAGCGTACAAACTACGAGGCTAGGTCAAATAACAATCGAGCCTTCAGATGCTAACCGAGTAACTACCAACATGTCTCTCGCGAGCAGTTGGATGTATGGCCATGATAAATCTCGGGCTCTCTCAGAAAATAGGCCGACGCCAGCAGAGATAAAAACTCATATTAACGAACTGAGGGAGTTTGCTAACGACATTGCCACCCGCAGAAAGGCTGCTGAAAAGGCATTCAAGGCTCAGACCCAACCTCCCATTAGCACCTTCGGATAAGGTTAATCAGGTTGCCGAGCGCAAGAACGGGGACGGATCTTTTTTTAGGGATTATATCCGCCCTTTTTTATCGACCAAACTCAATGGAATATGCAAAAAAGGGGACAGATTTATTTATCGGGCAGGCCGCTCCTGGCCAGTGGCGGCCATTCTCCGATGCCGCGTTAAGCATCAGGTCAAACGGGCCGCGCAGGTGGGGAGCTCGCACGGCTAGTCGATGGATTACCCGGCAATGGCCGTGAGTTTGGCCAATTGATCGAGATCGGTCTGCATGCCTGACGTCTCCCTGATGCGCGTCAGGATCTCGCGTTTCAACGCGGTGAATTCGGGCGACAGTTTCATGTCTTGGTCGCGCTGCGCTGGCAGCGGCACCTCATAGATGGAATCGATTCGCCCTGGCCGTGGCGCCATCAGCACCACGCGGCCGCCGAGGTAGATGGCTTCTTCAACATCGTGGGTGACGAACAGAATCGTGGTTTTCTCGAGCTTGTGAACGTGACGGATCAGGTCGTGCATCACTTCACGCGTCTGGGCATCCAGCGCGCCGAAGGGTTCGTCCATCAGCAATGTCGCTGGCTTGGGCATCAACGCGCGGGCGATGGCCACGCGCTGCTGCATACCGCCGGACAGCTGGCTTGGAAAGGCCTCGGCAAAGTTCGTCAGGCCCATGAGGCTGAGCAGGGCGTCGGCTCGCCCGCTAGCGGTTTCAACGTCACCATCGCCACGCACGGTGTCCGAAATGACTTTGAGTTGGCGGCAGAACTTGATGTTTTTCATGACCGTAAGCCATGGGTAGAGGCTGTAGTGTTGAAAGACCATCGCGCGGTCGACGCCGGGGCCATCCACGGGGTTGCCATCGAGCAGGATTTCGCCGCGACTCAGGGTTTCCAGGCCGGCAATGATGCGCAGCAGCGTGGATTTGCCACAGCCCGAGGCGCCGACGAAGGTGATGAATTCGTTTGGGCGCACATCCAGGCTGACCGATTGCAGCGCCTCGACCTCGCGCGTGTCGCTGATGAAGGTTTTGCCTACCTGCTGAATACGGATCTTGGCGTCGGTCATGCTTGTGTCCTCCACGGGAAGGCGCGGCGGGAAAGCCAGCGGAACGCCTGGTCGGTGAGCAAGCCGATCAGCCCGATCAGCAGGATGCCGGCGAAAATCTTGTCGGTGTGCATGTAGCGCTGAGCCTTGAGAATGGCGTAGCCGAGGCCCGAATTGGCGGCGACCAGCTCGGCAACCACCAGGTAGGTCCAGGCCCAGCCGCAGGTGATGCGCAGGGTGTCGAGGATTGCCGGGCGTGCGGACGGCAAGATCACCAGCTTGACGATCTCGCTGCGGTTGGCGCCCATGGTCTGGGCGGCCTCGATCTGGGTCATCGGCACGCGGCGGACGTCTTCGGCGACCATCAACACCATCTGGAAGAAGGTGCCGATAAAGATGATCAGCACCTTCGAGCCTTCGTCGATGCCCACCCACAGCATCACCAACGGTATGAAGGCCACCGCCGGCATGTAGCGGATGAAGTCGGTCAGGGGTTCGAGAAACGCCTGCACCGGGCGGTAGGTGCCGATATACAGCCCTAGCGGCAGCGCCAGTAAAGCCGAGGCGCCGAACCCGGCCATGACCCGCCAGACGCTGATGCCTATGTCGGTGAGCAGGCCTTCGCTGGTCCACCAGCGGCCCAGACGCTCGAGTACGGCGCCGGGGCTGGGCATGAACATCGGGTCGGCCAGCCCTAGCGCGGTATAGGCCCACCAGAGAATGAACGGTGAAATCAGGCCCGCTGCGGCCAGTGTCCAAACCGTGGTTTTCGGCAGATCGCCACGAATGCGCCACCAGCGGGCGCGGCGCGTTTTGGCAACGGGCGCGGGTTCTGCGCTGACCGGCTGCGCTGCGACCGCCGCGCGCGGCTCCAGGTTTGTGTTCGCGCTAAGGGACAAATGCGCCGTCATGCGACTACCTCCTGAACGAGAGCTGAAATCGGATTCGCCACGCTGACCCAGCCAAGGGTCGGCGGGAATTGACCGATGCGGGCCAGGTCCCCTTCGGGAATACCGGCGGGTTGGCTGAAATTCCAGTAGCTCGGCAGCAGGTTGTCGCCGACACGCCCCGGCAAGGTCGAATGGCTGATCATCCAGGGCGTCGCGCCGTTGCGTTGTCGGCCGAAAGAGATTTCACAGGCCAGCAGTTCGAGGCGTTTTGCCGGAGTGGCGCGGGCGAGTTGGTCGCGTAGCTGCCCACCTTCGGGGTCCAAGGGCGCAGGCCTGTCGGCAACGAACATGAAGTAATCCCCGGCAACCAGCAGGCAGGCCTGGCGCTCAGGTTCATCGGCTGACCGCAGCCACAGTCCCCAGTTGGTGCCGCTGGATTCGGGTACACGCTGCCAGACTTCGTGATAGCGGCCGTCCAGGCCATCTTCGAGCAACCGATCGGGCCCCTCGAAGCGCATGCGGCCAATGTCGGGTGAGCCGCTGGGCGGCTGGTAGTCGATCAGCCGATGCCATTGGCAAATGTCAGCTTCCACCATGGTTAAGCCGGCAAAACCGGCCTGTTCGCACAGAGCCAGCTGTTGTGCATGCGTGCACGTGGCAAGCGAGGCAGCGGTGGTGGGGGGATGGGGAATGCGCACGTCGGCGTGCAGATGGGCCGTCTGCAGCCAGTAAACATCGCTGGTTTCGTCGCGGCATCCGTCGCTGGTGGTCAACAGGCGACGGCGCCATACGCCCATGTAGGTCTCGGGAACGCTGTTCATGCGTGGTACTCCGGGAATCGTTTGAGGGTTCGCCAGAAGGCCATGTCGTGGTTCGGCCACAACTCAGCCCCGCTATCGGCGGCCAATCCCTTGAGCTTGCGGATGCTGTCCAGCGCCATGTCTTCGCGGTCCTGCCAGCAGAGACCGGGCGCTATTTCATCGGTGAGGTTTTCTTCCAGATCCGCCGCGTCTCCCGTCAGGATGACGGGCTTGCCGTGCGGCAGTTCGATCAGCAGAGACATGTGCCCAGCGGTGTGGCCGGGTGTGTTGATCGCCTGCACGCCGGGCACCAGTTGGTATTCCTCGCGCTGGAGACTCCAGCGGTTCTGGTCAACGAAGGGACCAGTGAAATCGTCGGCGAAGTAGGCATCGTCGGCTTCGGCGAGAGCGGCCGCCAGCTCGGCCTCGTGCACATGCACGTCGCAGCCGCACAGTTCGCACAGCCCGCCGGCGTGGTCGAAATGCAGGTGACTGAGAAACACCAGGTCGATGTCGGCCGGCGTCAGGCCGTTCCGGGCCAGGTGGGCCGGCAAACGCTGGTCGTCACGCATGTCCGGTGGCCCCATGGGGAACTCCAGCGGATCGAACCAGCGCGCCTTGAGTGCCGGGTCGTTGATCTTGGCGTAGTCGCAGCCAACATCGAAGAGGATGCGGCCCTGCCGGGTCTCGATCAGGAACGCCAGGATTGGCGCCTCGATCAGGGTGCCGTGGCCACGGTTGCGCGTGGAAATCGATTTGTCGTAGCGATGGGTGGCAGTCAGCAGCGGCCAGAGCTTGAGCACATCGGTCATGCGGGCATCTCCAGCAAGGCGATCAGCGCATCGCTGGTGATGACTTCGCCGAACAGTCCGCCTTCGACGCCGATCATCGACAGTGCCGCGGCATGCAGTGCCGGGTAGGCAGAGCCGCAAGCGTCAGCGACCGTGAGGCAGGAGTAGCCGAGATCCACCGCCTGGCGCAGCGTTGAGGAAACGCAGACCTCGGTGGTTACACCAGTCAGGATCAACTGACCGATCCCGCGGTTTTGCAGCAGCAGTTGCAGGTCGGTATGAGCGAAGGCGCTGTAGCCGGGCTTGTCGATCACCGGCTCGCCCGGTTCGGGCGTGAGCTCCTCGATCAGCGCGTTGCCAGGTTCGCCTCGCACCAGAAGACGGCCCAACGGACCGGGGCTGCCAATTGGCGCGCCGCTGGCCTCGGCACGTCGGCGCTTGGTGTCGGGGAGGTCGCTGAGGTCGGCGCGATGGCCTTCTCGGGTGTGCACGACCAACAACCCGCATCGTCGCGCCGCCACCAGCAGCTGGCGGATAGGTTCGATGGGCGCGCGCAGGCGCTCGATGTCCAGCCCAGCCTGATCGGCATAGCCGCCCGGCGCGCAGAAGTCGCGCTGCATGTCGATCACCAGCAGCGCGGTATGCGCCAGTGCGAGGTTCACTGCAGGTTCTCCAGGTCGAACTCATGGCAGACCGCCGCAGCGATGCCGCTGACGATGTCGTCGGCCATGCGCTGTCCCTTGCCCGCTGTCGAGCCCTTGGCCGAAGACAGCACGCCTGAAGGTGGCACCCATTCAGTGCGGGGCGGATACATGTCGTACGGTGGAAAATCTGCGCAGGCATCCTCCGGGATGCGCTCCAGCGCTACCAGGCTGGGGTAGTAATGCAGCATCAGTGAGGTTTCGATGACGGCTGCGTGCTCTAGGGCAAAGCCTGGAAAGCCGTCTGGAAACACGTCAGCCAGGGTCTGCTCACGGCAGAAGTCCCAATGCTCCAGGCGCATGACCTCGAGACCGGCATCCGGTCCCAGTTCGCGCAGCGCCAATTGGATGCCTTCGCCGACGAACCACTGGTTCTCGTAATGCCCGACCACCAACACCAGCCGCCTGACGCCGTGTCGGTGGAATTCACGCACCGCGTCGCGGACCAGCGCGCTCAGCGTGGCGCCATCCAGGCTGGTGGTGCCGCAAAAGTGCTGGCCGCCGCCACACTTGGGCTGTGATTTGTAGCCGTAAGACAGGGCGGGTGCGACCAGCCCGCCGATGCGTTGCGCCACATCGGCGCAGATGGCGCTGGCGAGCAGCGCGTCGGTGCCCAGCGGCAGATGCGGCCCGTGCTGTTCGGTGGCACCGCAGGGCAGAAAGAGCACAGCGCCATCACGCACGCGGCGTTCGTATTCGACCCAACTGAGTTGATCCATGTGCACGCTGTTCATAGCGAAGGGCTCCGAATTACGGTCAGGGCCGGGCGTTCCGGCCAGCTGGCGATCAGTGCGGCAAAGGTCACAAGCGCCGCGCCTAGCCATTCATGTGGGGTAATGGCCTGGCTACCGAACCAGGCGGAAGAGAGCACCGCTGCCACCAGCTCGAAGACGACCAGCACTGCCGCACGGCCGGCTTCGATATGACTGACACCGTACTGCACCGCAGCCATGCTCAACAGCCAGCCGAGGGCCATCAAACCGATCTGCCAGCTCAGCGTGAGGCTCAGCGGTGGCGGGTAATCGCTCAGCAATGGACAGAGCACGGCGGCAATCAGAGCGCTACCGATGAAAGGCGCCAAGGTCTTGCTGGCCAGCGGCACCCGGTCGGCGGCGCGGGTAGCGAGATTGTTCAGACTGAAACCGAGGCCGGCCGCCAATGCGAGCCAGTCGTTGCCACTCAGCGGGCGGATCAGCTCGCGGCTGACGCCAAGGGTCAGGGCGATGCCGAGCATGGCCACCAACAGCGCGCCGATTCGTAGCGCTGTCAGGCGTTCGCCCAACAACAGCCAGCCACCCAGCACGCCCCAGACCGGCGCCAGGTAGAACAACAGCATCACCCGTACCACGTCGCCGGTGGCCAGGGCCGTGACCAGCGCAGCTGTGGCACCGCCACCGCAGATGGCGATGGCCAGCAGACCGTTGCGCTGCGCTGCCCAGGCATGACGCTCGCGCCAGAGCACCGGCAAGGCGACCAGGCTGAGCAGTCCGTAGACCAGCAACACCAACGGCATGCCGACCAGGCCAACGCTGGCGAAATGGTGCAAGGGCAGCCAGCCGAGACCCCAGGCGACGGCACCCGTGACCAGCAGGACCTGTGGCAACAGGGTCGTCATGCGCCCATCCAGGAACCGCCGTTGGGCCCAAGTATTTGCCCGGTGAAATAGCTGGCCTGTGGCGAAAGCAGGAAAACGATGGCTGCCGCAACTTCATCAGGTGTGCCGAGTCGGGCCATGGGAATGTCCAGCTCCTTGGCCATCCATTCGGCGCTCATGTTTTCTGCTGAGACCATCGCCGTGGCGATGGGGCCTGGCGCGACGGCATTTATCCGTATGCCGCTGGCGGCGAATTCACGCGCCAGCGAGCGGGTCAGGCCGATCACGCCGGCCTTGGCGGTGCAGTAGGCGGCGTAGTCGCTGCGGCCGAGAAAGCCGAGGTCTGAAGCTACATTGACGATGGCGCCGCAACCACGCGGCTGCATATGCCGCAGCGCCTGCTGTGTGCATCGATAGACACCATGAAGATCGACATCCAGTACCCGTGCCCAGTCCTGCTCTGTGGTGTCGAGAAAGGGTTGTTCCAGAATGATGCCGGCATTGTTCACCAGCAGGTCCAGCGGCCCTTCGGCGAGGATTTGCTCGAACATACCGGCCACAGCGGCCGCTGAAGCGACGTCCGCCTCGACGCAGCGTGCTTGGCCGCCAAGCGCATCGACCGCAGCGCACAGTTGCTCTGCCAGTTCCAGTTGGCCGAGGTGGTTGATCCAGACGCTCGCGCCCACTTGCGCCAGGCTCAGCACGGTGGCCCGACCAATCCCGGTTGCCGCGCCGGTGACCAGCGCCACTTTGGCTTCCAGTGGCTGGCGATTCATCAATGCATCACCTCGCCATGGCTGACCGACAAGGCCTGCCCGGTGAGCGCCGCCGCCAGCGGCGAGCCGAGAAACAAGAAGGTGCCGGACAGATCCGCCGGGGTCAGCAGCTCCGGAATCGCCTGGGCTGCCAGCACCGCGACCAGTTCTTCAGCTTCGCTGCGCCCGTTTTCTGCCGCCATGATGCGCAGCGAACGCATCGCTGCATCGGTGCCGATCCAGCCTGGGCAGACGGCATTGACGCGGATGCGCCGCGGTCCCAATTCCCAGGCCAGTGAACGGGTCAGGCCGATCACCGCATGCTTGCTGGCCGCATAGGCGGAAAAGCCCGGTACGCCTTTCAGCCCCCAGATCGAGGCCTGGTTGATCACACTGGCACCGGCACGAAGACGAGGCAGCAGCGCGCGGGTCAGTCGCTGCATGGACGACACATTGTTGTCGAGCAAATGCGTCCAGCAGGCATCAGCCTTGGCGCCAGGGTCGGTAATCGGCGTCTGGTATTCGATACCGGCATTGTTGACCAGCACTTCGACCGAGCGGTTACGGCAGGCCAAGTCGTCAGCGAAGTGCTGCACGGCGTGCCAGTCTCCGAGTTCCAGCGTGGTGGCGTGCAACGGCCCCTCCGGTTGCAGGCTTTCGGCCAGTTCGGCCAGTGCATCGGGGTCGCGATCGACCAGCTCCAGCGTGGCGCCGGCGTCGGCGTAGGTTCTTGCCAGCTGGCGGCCTATACCGCCAGCAGCACCGGTAAGGACGACGCAACGTCCGCGATAATCGAGCGCTTTATGCATTTCACACCGCCGTGAGGAAAGACACGCCAACTGCACCGTAGAAGCCGTCGGCCTTCTGCGGACCTTCACCGACCGAGCCATAGTCGTCATCCAGCACACGACGCAGGCGATAGCGGTGGAAGCTGCCGAGCAGATCGCGCATCGGAATGACCTGGTTGTAGGCGCTGCCGTACAGCTCGGCATGCAGCGCGGGCAGGCGATACCAGGGCGCGACCGGTTTCTCGTGATGGGCGTTGTGGTAGGGAAAGTTGAGCAGCAGCAGATTCAGCGATGGCCAGCGTGTGGAAACCACATTGCTGAAGGTATTGAGTTGCTCGTAGGCGCGGTCGCGTTGCTTGTTTTCCGGCACCTGGCCGTCCTCAAGTACGGCGAAGGCGTCATAGGTGTGCTGGTAGGCGTCGGCGAAGCGCAGCACCGTGACCATCAGCATCCAGGCCACGGCATACAGCACCAGAGCTTTCAGCGAGAACCAGCCAAGCAGCCCGAACAGCAGCGCGCGGATAAGCATGATCTGGGCGACCTTGCCGCGGCGCGCACGGTGCTTTTCGTTGCGGGTGACGAAGGGCAACACGATCACGTAGCCGTGCATGATCAATTCGACTGCCGGCACGTAGGCCCACTCCAGCGCTACAACCAGCTTCTGGAACCACAGGGGGCGGGCCTTGAGAAAGGCCTTGCTGTCGAAGGTGATCACGTCGGCACGGTCGACGTGGTGACGCATGTGTTTCTTACGCAGGTCCTGAAAGTCGGCATAGCAGCTGCCGGCCAGCCAGCTGCAGGCATTGCCCGCCCACTGATTGTGCTTGGGCACGCTGAAAATGGTGCCGTGAGCGAACTCATGAATCAGGTAGGCGGCAATGATCATTGCGTGACCAAGCAGTAGCGTACCCAACGCATTCAACCAGCCATTGGCCGGGAACAGCATCATCAGCCCTGCGATGTAGCCGAGCAGGGCATAGGTCATGGCCAGTGTGTTCGGCACTCGACCATCGGCATAACGGAAAAGCGGCTTGCGGGTTTTCATACGGGTCTCCTGCCGGGGCGAGCGCTACTCGCCCCGGCGCGCGTTACTTGGCGAGTGCTTCGGTGAACTGCGCGTCGTAGGTGTCGCTGAAATCCGGGACGGAGGGGATCTGGCCGTTATCCACCAGCAACTTGGCAATGATCGCGCCGCTGCCATGGAAGGAATGGGTGTCGTCGCTGGGCGCGAAGCTCTTGCTCATTTCCGCGAGCGGGATGTTGTAGGCACCGGACATCTGCTCGGTGGCTTCTTCGGCGCTGACGCCCAGCACCTCGCCAATGATGTCTGCCGACTCCTCGGGATGCGCCTGCATGTAGGCGAGCCCGTCGAGGTAACCCTGGATCATCGCCTTGATGGCGGCAGGCTTCTTGGCGATTACAGCCTCGTCGAACACCAGCACGTCGGTGATCAGGCCGGGCGCATCCTTGGAGGAATAAACGACCTTGAACTTGTCGCCGCTGCCCATGGAGAGGATCTGCGACACGTTGGGCTCGTAGGTCACGCCAACCGGCAGATTGCCTGAGGCCATGGCACCGGGAATGCCTTCGGGCGTCATGTTGACCGGCTGGATATCCTTCTCGGTCATACCGTTCTGTTGCAGGGCGTAGGCGAGCAGGAAATCGGAGGGCGAGAGCGGGTTGTAGCCAACTTTCTTGCCTTTGAAGTCGGCCACAGAGTTGATCGACGCATCTGCGACGATGGCGTCACCACCATTGGAGAAATCGATGGGCATCACCACGCGGTGCTTGAGGCCTTTGGCGACAGAGGCAACGACCTGGTCATAGGTCAGCATGCCGCCATCGAGTGCGCGGCTGAGCATGGCGGTGGGAATCAGGGCCGGGTCGTTGAAGAACTGCAACTCCACGTCCAGGCCGTGAGGTTTGAACAGGTCTTTCTTGTCGGCCACGTAGAACGGCCCGTAACCGGCCCAGACGACGGTGCCGATCTTCAGTTTTTCCGCCGCCTGAACCACCAGCGGCGCGAATACGGTCGCGACGGCCAGGGTGGCGCCGAGCAGGGTCTTGTGCAGCGAAGGAAACAGCGGACCTGTCATGGTGAAACTCCTACACAGTGGAAGAACCGGCACGGGATGACATCGCGTCCTCCCGGGCTTTTATCCCGCCGTGTAGTCCCAATCCGTGGGACCGGAGAACTCTCGGACCAGCGCTCATCTGCATGAGCCGGAACCCTAGTTCGCCTGTTGTGTAGCTCCTGTGTGCCGAGCGATGTGAGCGCTGTCGCGACTCATCCCGTTCTGTTCTGGGTAGAGCAGGTTGCGTGCCAGTTCAATTTGTAGAAGCTGTTCACGTTAAATATCAAAGGGATGAGAGGTTTATCTCGACAGCTTATCGCGTCAGGGCGGCAGGCAATTTGCGCTCAAATGGTGAGCAGTGCGCCGCGATGGTGCTGCCGGTCAGCGAAGTTGCTTTGCGATTTCAGGGCCTTCGATGTCACGCCCTGCGACCGGCCTCACGGCTTGCAGCCTGGGTTAGGCAACCGGAACGTTTGGCCGGCTATGATCGAGGACCTTCGGAAATGGATGTCCACGAATGCAGAGGTTTCCGTTTTTCGGACTGTTGCTGCTTGCCTTCCTTTCGATTGGTGCCGACGCGGTAAAGATCATCAGCTGGTTTAGAGGCAGCGCGTTGGAACACCTGTCAGAGCACGACTGGCAGCGCGTAGTGGCCTGCAGTCGCAGTCTCACGTCCCGATGTGCATATTCGGAGCCAGTCGAAGCGCTTCTACAGGTGGAGTTTGTTTCGATCGGACAGGGCGCTGTTGCAGTGCTGGTCCTCGCCGTGGCGCTCCTTGTCAGCCACCTTGCAAGGACCTCGACTCGATCATTCCTCCTGCTGCTCGTTCTGTTGTTGGCATTTGCCCTCGCGATTCAGTTCGCTCATCTGCACTTTGCCGAATTAGCGGACCAATTTGTCCGATCGAGCTTGGCCTCCGTTGCGCGAGACTGCCTTGAGGCCCAAGCCGGCACGTCCTGCTCTAATTACGCGGTGCGCATGCGGGGGATTCGATACGGTGCCTTGATCATCTCGAAAACGGGTATCGCGATTCTCGCAGTGTTCGCTATCACGCTAAGCGCGACACTCGCGCTCGGATTGGGTGCGAAAAGGCCCGGCGGGGCGGTTTGAAGAGGGGTGGTGGGGGACGCGCAGGCCATGCCTTGGCAGTATCGCCACCACCAGGCGGTGCGTCAGCTCGGCACCGGGGCATCTTCAGGCAGCAACTGTTTAGCCTTCAGCGCCCGCCAGAAGTCACTCGGGATCTCGGCCTCGAACTGTTGCACGTACTGTGCAGGACGCTTCGGGTTGCTGGTGCCTGGAATGGCTGACAGGACGGCGGGATGCGCGAGGCAGAACTGCAGCGCCGCAGCCCGGATATCTACCTCGAACTCCTGACACACCGCTTCGATCTGCCGGGTCTTCTGGCGAATATCATCAGGCGCGTCGGCATAGTCGTAGTGTTCACCGCCGGCCAGTACACCGGAGTTGAACGGCCCGCCGACAACGATCCCGACGCCACGCTCCAGGCATGTGGGAAATAGCGTATCCAGCGCTTCCCGGTGGTCGAGTAGAGAATAGCGGCCGGCCAGCAGAAACACGTCCGGGTCGGATTGCTCAAGGGCCATGCGGCAGGGTTCGACCAGGTTCACGCCAAGCCCCCAACCGCGGATCAGGCCTTCTTCACGCATCTGCGTCAGCGCTTTCGCCGCGCCCTGCATGGCCTGTTGGAAATACTCGGTCCACTGTGGGCCCCACTGGTCTTCGGACACGTCATGGATGAAGGCGACATCGATACGATTCACGCCCATACGCTCCAGGCTGTCTTCGATGGAGCGTCGTGCGCCGTCAGCGGAGTAGTCGACCACGCGCTTGTTCGGCAGCTCATCGACAAAGGGCTGGGCGTTCTCCGGCCTGCTGGTCGGCTGCAGCAAGCGGCCAACCTTGGTGCTCAGGACGAATTCATCGCGGGGCTTTTTGCTCAGCAGACGTCCGAAGCGCTGTTCGGCCAGGCCCGCGCCATAGTGCGGAGAGGTATCGTAGTAGCGGATGCCGGCATCCCAAGCGGCCTTGAGCGTAGCGTCGGCGGTGGTTTCGTCGAGCGGGGCGAACATGTTGCCCAACGGCGCGCCGCCAAAACCGAGACGTGGAAGGGTGATGCGCATGGAACCTCCTCTGATGCAAATAGAGCCGACTATTCGGCGTCGCTTTGCATCGGAGGACGTCTGAAAGGGGATGTTCCGGACGGCACCGCAGTATTTGATCGTGCCGAGCCAGAGCGTCGCCGGGGGGATGTAGAAGCAGGCCGTGCCCCCAAACCGGCTGCTTTACCTGGCTGTTCGCGAGCCAGCTCGCTCCTACGAAAAGCGTTAGGAGCGGCTTTTGATGTACGCGCGCCAGCCGCCAAACTCGCTGATATCCGCGGCGCCTTCCAAACCGTACGGCTCACAGATGAAGCCGGTCTCCCAGCTGCCGTCGGCCAGTTGTACCTTGCCCAGCCCGAGGGGAGCAGGGATGCCGGTGAGGAAGGAGCCCAGTTCACTGCTCGGAATTTCCCAGATCTCCACCTCAATGGCGACGCCTTCATCGGCAACTCGCACCATGCCCGGGCGGAACGGTGGGCCGCCGGCCAACGCGTACAGTTTGTAGTGCGCTGCGCTGTGCGTCGCTTCGAGCAGTCGGCCGCCGCGCTGTTTGAGCTGCCAGTTCAGCGGCAAACCATCCAGATGCGCGCCACAGACCACGACACGGGCGCGGTCGCTGCGTGCGGCGTTCTGTGGGGCAGGCGAGGTGATCGACTGCCCACCGATCAATGCGATGTCATGTTGCCGTTGCAGCATGTCGGCCAGGCTCAGCAGGTACTGATCGGTGAATACTCGCCCGAACAAGGTCACGCCCCAGGGCAGGCCGTTCTGCATCACGCCCGCCGGCACCGCCACGGCGGCGTAGTCCAGCATGTTCATGAAATTGGTGTAGTAGCCCAGGTCCGAATTGCGCTTGACCGGCTCGGCGTGCAGCTCGTCCAGCGTGACCGGGCGCGGGTAGGCCGGGGTCAGTACACAATCCACCGTGGCCATGATCCGGTCGCAGACGGCCTTGAGCTGTTGCAGCCGGTACTCGGCCTGGAACAGTTGCACGGCAGTGGTGCCCGGTGCCTTTTCCAGTACCGCCTTGATCACTGGCAGCACGGCGTCGGGCTGTTGCTCGATCAACCCGCCGGCAACGCTGTAGCGTTCGGCAACCCAGGGGCCTTCATAGAGCAGCCGCGCGGCTTCAAGGAAAGGCGCGAAGTCGATCTCCACTGGCTCGCCGCCGATGGCTTTCAGGTGCTCAATAGTAGCGGCGAACAGCGCTGGGCTTTCCGAGCAGCCGAGAAATTCCGGTTGTTTGGGCACACCGAAACGGAAGGATTTGACCTGGCCAAACGCCGAACCGTCGTTCCACAGCGGATTGGCGCGGCTGTATTCGTCGCGCGGGTCGAGTTCGGCGGTCAGGGCTAGCAGCTGGCTGGCTTCGGCCGCGGTGGCGGTGAAGAAGGTGACGCAATCCAGCGTACGGCACGCCGGGACTACGCCCGCAGTAGAGATCAAACCCTTGCTCGCCTTGAGGCCGATCAGGTTGTTCAACGCGGCCGGCACCCGACCGGAACCGGCGGTGTCCGTGCCCAATGCGAAGCTCGCCAGGCCGAGTGCGACGGCCAGGGACGAACCGGCGCTGGAGCCCCCCGACGGATAGGCCGGGTGCACGCTGTTGCGGCACTCGCCGTAGGGCGAACGGGTGCCGTTGAGGCCGGTGGCGAACTGGTCGAGGTTGGTCTTGCCAAGCGGGATAGCACCGAGGGTGATCAGTTGTTCGACGATGGTCGCGCTGGTGTCCGGCGTATAGGCAAAGGCTGGGCACGCTGCCGTGGTCGGGATGCCGGCCAGGTCGATATTGTCCTTGATGGCGAAGGGGATGCCGTAGAGCGGCAGCTCAGCCGGGGATTTGCTATCCAGGGCTGCGAGGTAGGGCTCGAGTTCATCCTTTGTCAGCAGATGAATGAAGAGGTTGAATTCGGTCTGGAGCGCAGTGGCTTGGTCGTGCACTGCAGCGATGAGTGTGCGCGGTGACAGCTTGGCGCTGGAGTAAGCCGCACGCAGTGTGTCGAGGCGTAGGTCAAAGTCGGTTGTCATGTCGTATTCCTCGTCGGGTGGAAAACGGCAGCGCCTTTTCCACGCATGATATTCGGGACGGCCCGGTGGGCCGGTTGGTGGATCGGTGAGGCGTGATCCACCCTACGGTCATCTGTTGGGCAGGGAGCCTTACGCGTCCTCAATCACCACCACCCGCTGGCCGGCACGTACGGGCGAGCCAGGCTGAACACGGATGTCCTTCACCACGCCGGAAACAGGCGCGGTGAGGGGGATTTCCATCTTCATGCTCTCGAGGATCACCAGCACGTCGCCGGCTTCCACCCGAGCGCCCTCGGTCACGGATACCTGCCAGAGATTCCCGGCAATGTGGCTTTCGATGCCATGCTCGCCGGCGCCCAGCGGGGCGTCTTCACCGAGCTCAGCGGCGACTTCCTCGCTCTCGAAGTGCGCCTGGCCGGACGCGATCCAGCGTTGGCGTTCGGCGTCGAAAGCAGCGCGCTGCTGGCTGCGGAAGGCGTCGATACCCGCGGCTTCCTTAGCCAGGAATTCCTGATAGTCGGACAGGCGCAGCTCGGTCTCTTCGATCATCAGCGGGTAGCGGCCCAACGGAAAATCGCGGCGGATCTTCAAAAGCTCCTCGGCGGAAACCGGGTAGAAGCGGATCTGGTCGAAGAAGCGCAGCAGCCAGGGCTGGCCGCCGAACGCCTCCACCGCGCGGTAGCGGTTCCACATCTGCAGTGTGCGTCCAACGAACTGGTAGCCGCCCGGGCCCTCCATGCCATAGACGCACATGTAGGCGCCACCGATGCCGACCGAGTTTTCCGCGGTCCAGGTGCGCGCCGGGTTGTATTTGGTGGTGACCAGGCGATGCCGCGGGTCCAGGGGGGTTGCGACTGGCGCGCCGAGGTAGACGTCGCCCAGGCCCATCACCAGATAGCTGGCTTCGAACACTGTGCGATGCACCTCGTCGAGGTTCGGCAGATCGTTGATGCGACGGATGAATTCCAGATTGCTCGGGCACCAGGGTGCGTCCTTGCGCACCGTGGTCATGTACTTGTCGATTGCCAGCTGACAGGCCGGGTCGTCCCAGGAAAGTGGCAGATGCACGATGCGCGACGGGACTCGAAGATCTTGCGCCGAGCACACCGCGTCCCAGAGGCCGGCGACGGTGTCGAGCAGGCTCCGAAGCGGCAGGGTCTCCGGCTGGTAATGGACCTGCAGGGAGCGGATGCCGGGGGTGAGGTCGATCACGCCGTTGAGGTTCTTCGCCTCCAGCGCCTGCATCAATGCGTGGCCACGGAAGCGCAGGACAAGGTCCAGTTCGGGCGCGCCGATTTCCAGCAGCAGATGAGTGTCGCCCGATAGTCGGGCGACTAGGCGGGTGTCGTCCTTACCCAGATCGAGAACGATGGGCGAGGTGAGGGCATGGGCTGTTGTAGGAGCCAGCTTGCTGGCGATCCTTTCGCATGGCTGATCGCGAGCAAGCTCACTCCTACAAAGGTTGGCGCACTCAAGATTTTGGGTCTTAGCCAACTCACGCGCCATGACCACATCCACCGGTACGAAGCGCACCCGGTCACCGGCCTTGAGCTGGCCCATCTGCCAGAGGTCGGCCTCGATGATGGTCACTGGACAGACAAAGCCGCCTAGGCTCGGGCCGTCCGGGCCGAGGATGACCGGCATGTCGCCGGTGAAGTCCACGGCGCCGATGGCGTAAGGGTTGTCGTGGATGTTCGAGGGGTGAAGGCCGGCCTCGCCGCCGCTGTCACGCACCCACTCGGGCTTCGGTCCTATGAGGCGAACACCGGTGCGGCTGGAGTTGAAATGCACCTCCCAGTCGGTGGCGAAGAATCGCTCGATATAGCCTTCCGTGAAGTATTCCGGCGCACCGTGCGGGCCGTAGATCACTCGGATCTCGCGTACCGATGGCAGCGGCGAGCTGAGCTCGACAGGCAGGCTGGCGCCGGCGCTGCGGTCAACGAGTTCAGGAATATGCAGTACGTCACCGGCGCGTAATGCGCGTCCGGCATGGCCGCCGAACTGGCCAAGGGTAAAGGTGCTCTTGCTGCCCAGATAATCGGGCACCTGCAGCCCGCCGCGTACGCATAGGTAGCTGCGCGCACCGGCGCAGGCGATGGTGCCGAGCGCAAGCGTGCTGCCAGCCTTGACCAGAATCGCAGTGCACATTGCTTGCGCGACGTCGTCGAGCTTCACCTGAATGTCGGCGCCAGTTACCGCGACCACCGCATCGGTGTTGAAGCGCAGGATCGGCCCGCTCATGGTGATTTCCAGGCCCGCCGCATCGGTCGGATTACCCAGCAGCGCATTGCCCAGGCGCAGCGCACGGCTGTCCATCGGCCCGGACGGAGGCACGCCGACAGCCCAGTAACCGAGCCGGCCGGGAAAGTCCTGAACGGTGGTTTGGGTGCCAGCGGTGAGCACCTCGAAAGTGGTCGCCTGGTAAGTCAGGCCGTCCAGGCAACGGGTCCAGGGATTGCCTTCGGCAAACGGGGCATACGCGAGGATCTGGCGCAGGTAGTCGCGGTTGGTCTCGACGCCATACAGCTGGCTGTCGGTTAAGGCCTGATCGAGCGCAGCCTTGGCTGCCTCACGGGTCGGCGCGTAGGTGATGAGCTTGGCGATCATCGGGTCGAAGTAGGGCGGAATTTCGCAACCTGCTTCGACCCAGGTATCGATGCGCAGTGCTTTGCCGTCGGCAGCTGGAAACTGGACCGCGGTCAGCAGGCCAGGGCTCGGCTGAAAATCGCGCCCCGGGTCCTCTGCATAGAGCCGCGCCTGGATGGCGTGGCCCTCGGGCTTCAGGCTCTTGGCCAGCTCGGTCAGCGGAGGCAGATCACCGGCCGCCAGTTCGATCATCCAGCGCACCAGATCGACGCCCCAGACCTGCTCGGTCACGCCATGCTCGACCTGCAGCCGGGTGTTCACTTCGAGGAAGTAGAACTGCTCGGCCTCGCTGTCATAAACGAACTCGACCGTGCCAGCGCTGCGATAGCTGACCGCCTTGGCCAGCTTGATCGCCGCCTCGCACAGCGCGTCGGCCATGCCGGCGGGTAAGTTCGGCGCCGGGGTTTCCTCCAACACCTTCTGGTTGCGCCGCTGCACAGAGCAGTCGCGCACGCCGAGGGCGATCACATCGCCCTCACCATCACCGAATACCTGCACTTCCAGATGGCGGGCGCGCTGGATGTATTTTTCGATGAATACGCCGGCGTCGCTGAAATTGTTTTGCCCCAACCGTTTGACTGCGTCGAAGGCATCCGCCAGTTCAGCCGCGTCACGGCAAACCCGCATGCCGATGCCGCCGCCGCCAGCGGTACTCTTGAGCATGACCGGATAGCCGACCTGGTCGGCTGCGCTTAGCGCATCGGTGAGGCTGTCGAGCAGCTCGGTGCCTTCCAGCATCGGCACGCCGTACTGCTTGGCCAGCGCGCGGGCGGTGTGCTTGAGGCCAAATACCCGGAGCTGCTCTGGCGTCGGCCCGACGAAGGCGATACCGGCCGCCTCGCAGGCTTCGGCGAACGCGGCGTTTTCGGAGAGGAAGCCATAGCCCGGGTGGATTGCTTTCGCACCGGTTCGATGCGCAATGGCGAGAATCTTGTCGACCGCCAGATAGGTGTTCGAGGCAGCGCCTTCGCCGAGGCTATGGGCTTCACTGGCCTGTTGGATATGCAAGCTGGCGGCATCGGCCTCCGAGTAGACGGTAACGCCTTTCACGTCCAAGGCACGCAGCGTACGCAGGATGCGGCAGGCAATAGCGCCGCGGTTGGCGATCAGGAGTGTTTCGAACATCTTCAGTCCCTCTGGGGGAGGCGGGCCGTCCCGCTTATATTCATTCATCGCCCCCGGCCGTCCGGGGGTTCATCCATTGGTAGGGTGGGCTTCAGCCCACCATGTGGACGTACTGCTAACGGTGGGCTGAAGCCCACCCTACGACGCTCAAGCGGGGCGCCGCGCGGGCCATCCCTCTGTGCTACTGGGCTGCGCGATGATCATCCTTCCCCCGCGCATCCGGCTTGGGTTTGGTGGGCCGCTGCCCGGCACGTGCTTGCATCAACGGCAGCAGGTAGCGGCGCAACCAGCGCATCAGTCCCATACCAGCACCTCGGCCGGCGTGGGGTTCCAGCCGTTGCACGGGTTGTTGAGTTGCGGGCAATTGGAGATCAGTACGATCACGTCCTGCTCGGCCTTCAGCTCGACATATTTGCCAGGGGCGGAGATGCCATCCGCGAAGGTCAGGCCGCCATCGGGCGTGACCGGGACGTTCATGAAGAAGTTGATGTTGGCGCCGATGTCGCGCTTCTCCAGGCGACCGTCGTGCAGGCTGGCGCGCAGGAAGTTATCGCGGCAGCTGTGCATGTAGCGCTTGTCCAGGGCGTAACGCACCACATTGCTTTCCTGCGCACAGGCCCCGCCGAGCGTGTCGTGACGGCCGCAGGTGTCGGCGACGATGGTCAGCAGCGGGTTGCCAAGGTTCGAGTAGAGCACCGTGCCGGTGGTGAGATAGACCTTGTTCTGCCGGCGCAGGGTGCGCTGCGGATCGAAACGCTCACGCGGATTCATGGCGCTGAAAAACAGGGTGTCGACCGCCTGGTTGCCTTCCAGATCGAGCAGGCGCAGGGTCTGGCCGGCCTTCACTTCGAACAGATAGGGCTCGCCAGCCGGAATCACATGCCGGAAAGTGGCGGCTTCGGGGTGCAGGTTGCTTTCGTGGATGGTCATTTGGGCACCCCTTCCTCAGATGTAGAGTCGTTCGGTGTTGTGAAAGCCGCGGGTATTTTCCGGGCGCGAGGTACGGCAAAGCACGCTGATGCCATCGCTGTCGACGCGGTGCCAGCTGAGCTGGACGGGTTTCGGTGCGTACTCGGGGTTCGGGTCCATTGGGTGTGGCAATGCGGTCAGCACAACCAGCGTGTCCATTGGCGCGTACAGCTCCACGGCGTCGCCGGCCTTGCTGTTGCCAGCCTCGAAGGCGAAGCCGCCGTCGGCGTCCACGGTGACCTTGCTGAACAAATTGAGTGTCATCAGCAGGTCCTGCAGATTCAGGTTCCACTTGCCCATTTCCACCAGCAGGTTGTCCGTGCCGTTGCGGAAGAAGCCGTTGCGCAGTTCCTGATAGCGACCCTGGCCGTATTTCTCGGCGACTTCGTCAGCGTTCAGTACGCCACCGAAACTGTCATGCCAGCCGCAGGTATCGGCTGTGATGCAGGCCAGCACCCGACCCATGTCCGAATACAGGCAATGGCCAGTGGTGAGCTTGGCGGTGTGCTGGCACTTGAGCGTGTCCGGCAGGTTGAGACGCTCGCTTTTTTCATGCGCGTTGAACATCAGCAGACTGACGTTGGCGCCGCCTTCGAGGTCGGTCAGGCGCAACAGCTGACCACGCTTGAGCACGAAGGAGGTGTGGCCGCCGCCGGGTAGGGTTTCTTCATAAAGCATGGGGCGGATAGCGAGTGAAGCGCTCATGTCAGACTCCTTGATTGACGGTTTGCAGGTGGCCTAGCTGCGATGGCAGGTCGCCAGCGGCGGCGCGCGCGACCCGGCGATCGCTGTTCAGCGGGATGTCATAGGTGACGCGTGCGCCGTAGGCGCCAGGGGCGTGAGGGTCGAGGCGGGTCTTGTCGAACACCAGGATGCGCGTTCCGAGGGTGAAGCCTTCGGACAGGTCGTGGGTGACCATGAACACCGTCAGTTGGGTCTCCCGCCAGAGTTGCAGAAGCAGCTCATGCATGTCCTTGCGAATGCCGGGATCGAGTGCGCCGAAGGGCTCGTCGAGCAACAGCACGCGGGGCTTCATGACGAGTGCTTGGGCGATGGCCAGACGCTGCTGCATGCCGCCGGAGAGCTGTGCCGGGTACTTATCTAGCGAGTGACCGAGGCCCACTTTGCGCAGGATCACTTCGGCCTGCTCGCGTGCTTCGCGCTTGCTGCGGCCGAACAGGCGGCCCAGCAGGGGGGACCTGGGCAACTCCAGGCCGAGGGCGACGTTGTCCAGTACCGACAGGTGTGGAAAGACCGAATAACGCTGGAACACCACGCCACGGCTGGCGTCGGGCTCGCCGGCGATGGGTGCGCCATCGAGCAGGATGTCACCGCGGCTAGGCCGTTCCTGGCCGAGCAATAGGCGCAGAAAGGTGGATTTTCCGCAGCCGGACGCGCCGACCAGGGTGCAAAATTCACCTTCATTGACGCTCAGGTTCAGCCGTTCCAGCACCACCTGATCGCCATATTCCTGCCAGACGTTGTTGACCTGAATGAAAGGGTTGGCTGGCCGTTCGCCAGCCGGGCGGATGACATGACTCATGCCTTGGCTCCTTCGTACCAGGGGAAGGCCAGCTGGGTGAGCTTGCGTAGACCGAAATCCATGCTCCAGGCGAGCAGGGTGATCCAGGCCACGTACGGCAGGATCACGTCCATCGCCAGATAGCGGCGGACCAGAAAGATGCGGTAACCCAGCCCGTCGGTGGAGGCGATGGCCTCGGCGGCGATGAGAAACAGCCAGGCTGACCCGAGGACCAGGCGCAGTGCGATCAACAGGCGCGGCAGTAATTGCGGTAGCACCACCCGCAGGATCAGCGTCCAGGTGTTGGCGCCCAGCGTCTGCGCTTTGATCAGCAGTTCCGGCGGCAACTCTCGGGCGCGCTGTTCCAGATCGCGTGCCAGTACCGGGGTCACGCCAATGACGATCAACATCACCTTGGACAGTTCGCCGAGGCCGAAGACGATGAACAGAATCGGCAGGATCGCCAGCGGCGGGACCATCGACAGCACCGTCAGCAAGGGCGACAGGGACGCGCTGAATAGCGGCAGCGTCCCAGCTGCGACACCGAGGCACAGCCCGGCAACCGCGGCGATGCCGAGGCCGACGCCAAGGCGCTTGAGGCTGGACGCGGTGTCCTGCCAGAACAGGTAGTCGCCACTGCGTTTGTCCGGCGTGAAGGCAAGGCGCTCCACAGCGCTGGACATCTGCGTGAAGCTAGGCAGGAGCTTGTCGTTGGGGTTGGTTTCGAGCCGTTGTGCAGAGCTGACCAGATAGGCGAACAGCAAAATTGCGAAGGGCAGCATCACCAGCAGCGTCCAGCTGGTGCGGCCCGGAACACGATTGATCAGGCGCATGGGGAGGTCCCCCTTTCGATCGGGGGGTGTTGCCGCGGGTCGGTCGTGTTGTCGAATCCGAGCAGGGGCATAAAAGGCCTCCAGTGAGTGGACATGGCAATAGGAGCTGCGTGTCGAACGCCGTCTCCCGGGCTTTTATCCCGCCGTGTAACCTCACTGGAGGTCGCCAACTCTCGGACCAGCCACTCGCAACCGCGAGCCGGAACCCTAGTCAGCTATTTCTGAATTTTCTCGTCCCTGAGCCGCAGCTTCCTGGCAATAGGGATTTTGCAAGAGCAGTGCCAACCACAAGACCTGCGTGTTTCGGCGCTTGCGGCGGGGCTAAGCAGCGCTGGCGCGCTTTAATAGTGCAAGGCGAGCGTTTCATGCCCCCTTTCGGGACGCCAGCTGGCAGATCCAGATCTGCGTAGGCGAGGGGGTGCATCGAAACCTGTCTGGCAGCGAAGCCGCCCGAGACTTTTGCTGGCAAGGCGGAAACCGCGCATATGCGGCGCTGAGCGCTAAGACAGGGCGCTAAGGGATTTTCTACGGCGCCGCCGTACATCAAGATCAACCTGTGCGAGGACGCCAGACGATTGATTCGCCCGAGAACACACAGGCAATAGCCGGCAGCCACCTGGTGCTGTCGTGCCAGTCTGCTTGTCTTGATCAGAGTTTCTGTTGCGCGAGCGCAGGTGAGCTTGAATGCCTACCGGCTCATGCGGATATCACGAACGCGCGGTATGGAAGCTTTCGCCTTGCGGCTAGGGCAGGTTGGAATCAGGCGGGGATAAGCAGGAGAGGGAAGGTCCGAGCAGGCGCTGCGTCCGTGAGGACGTCAGCGGCCCGGTTTCCTGGGATGCAGTGACTTAGTTCACTGCGTCCTTCAGCGATTTGCCTGGCTTGAAGCCTGGCAGCTTTGCTGCGGAGATCTTGATCGTTGCGCCAGTCTGCGGATTGCGGCCATCACGGGCTGCACGCTCTTTGACGGCAAAGGTGCCGAAGCCGACCAGCGTCACGCTGTCGCCGTTCTGCAGGGTGTTGGTCACGCTTTCGGTGAAGGCATCCAACACGCGGGTGGCGGTGCTCTTCGGTACATCGGCGGAGGCGGCGATCGCTTCAATCAACTCGGCTTTATTCACGGGTGTGGCTCCAGATTGGAATGGGTGGTCAGTATAAGCAGCGTCTCGCTCTGCCGCCTGCGGCAAATTTCCTCTTTTTCAAAAATATCCGGTGCGGGGCGACAAATCGTTTGTTTGCCTAATCCAGACGCTTTTGTCTGGACAGCGGGATTTTGGCTCCGGTTCATTGCCCTCCCGACCATTGGTAGGGTTGCCGTCGGCAGGATGCATCAAAAGCGATCCGTACGCGGCTAACCAGGTCGCGCCAAGCGCAAAACGCCCATGAGCCGGCCGATCAACAGGCTGATTGGCTCGCATTCGACTTTAGTAGTGGATGTCGACGTCGATCTCACTGGGCTTGTCGCCTGGCACTTCGAACCGGCTCTCCTCGAATGCTGGCGGACCCATTACCTTGGGGTTATTGGACAGTCCATAACCTTCGGTAGGAAACATGCCAAATCGAAGGTCCAGCTCGCCGTTAGCGTTTTCGTCGTGGTAGGCCATCACCGCGTATTGACCGGCTGGTACGTCATCGAACACCAGGGTGACCGTTCCGGCCTTGGCTGGCGATTCGCTCGAGGCAAATGCCTGGTCCGCTTTACGGAACGTCTTTGGGTCCGAGAACAGAGCCACGCGAACTGTGCCCCGGTCGTGTTCGATGTTGTTCAGTTTGACCGTCAGCGGCTGGCCGTCGGCGAAAGCCGCTTGGCCTACCGCCATTGCTACCAAAGTTAGCGCTACGCGCAGTGTCATCGATTCGCTCCTGGTTGGCGTGCATCTCGTTTGGATGGCGCGGGCATATCAAGCGTGCCCGGAACAGTATGGCGATAGTGCCGCGCTTCTAACGGATCGACCAGCCTATACGGTTGATAAGTCAGCCTCGCCTCAGCACACGCAGGTGCCCATATCGATTGAGAAGGACGCCGTGGCTCCAGGAGCACGGCAATGCGATGCTAGGGCCAACCGCCTTACTGACCGAGCCCGCATGAATAAGACCCATCTTCAGACGCTGATCATCGACAAGCTGCAGGCCGACCTGGCTGTTGCAAAGGATTCACTGAAGGCCTCTCACGAGGCAGCGACGCACGCCGAAAGCAAAGCGGAGAACAAGTACGACACCCGTGGCCTGGAAGCGGCTTACCTGGCTGATGGTCAACGGCGACGCGTTCATGAAATAGAAACAGCGCTCTCAAGCTATCGAAACCTGCCGGTGCGATCACATCGCAATGCAGCGATTACCCTGGGCGCTTTGGTTTCGTTGGAGTCCGCTGACAATTGCCGCTGGGTGTTCCTCGGGCCGGATGCCGCTGGGCTGAATGTGACGATTGAAGGAGAAGAGGTGCTGGTGATCTCTCCGCGTTCACCGCTGGGCAGAGCGCTGCTGGGCTGCGAGGAAGGTGATGAGGCCGAGATTCGTGTCGAAGGACAATCCATCCGCTACAGCGTAATCAGCGTCAGTTGATCTGCTTTCACCGCACGAACGAGAAAAGGCATCTCAGTGCATTTCTAATAATCAAAAATCGTTTATATATCAATAAGTTATGAATCATAACTGATGTTGATTGTATGGTTTGCGATACTGCTTTACAGCGGTGGATCTGGGGCGCAAGGCCATCCGATAAGTGATATCAATAAACGTCTCTATCCTTTTGATTTTAAACGATAAAAGGTTAGAGAGTGCTCGTTCTCAGCCGCTACCTTTAGCTCTCGCACTCAACCGTCCTACCGTACCGTTTCTACCTTGCTGCTGGCGTCGCAGCGTCGCTTGGTGCCGGCAAAATGCCACCCCTCAATCCGTCTAGAAACAATTTGACGCATCCAGACGAGCTGACTATCGTGCCGTATGCAGATGATAAGCAATCTCATTAGTATTTGCGGAGGTGGTGGTGAACGCATTGACTCGCGTCGCCTACGACGGGCCTGAGGCAGGGTACAAATTCCCGCCGTCGTACCGATTCTATTCACCGGCTGGGGGTATTGAAGCCAGCGGTTGTTTCAAAGTGATAGACACGCCGGCGGAGGGTGCCGGGCCGGGCCTTGAGAGGGACGTCCAGCGCGGTTTCGCCGAAGCCCAGGCAGCCGGGCTGCGCAATCCAGTGCTGGTTGGCGTGATTCCTTTCGATAAGCAGCAACCTTCAAATCTATTCATTCCGCGACACGTCAGTCATCTCCCTCCGACGGCACCGCCTACCTCAATTTGTGGATTTGCTTGTGGTAACGCACGCCAGTGCATCGAGCAGCCCAACCAGGCTGGCTTCCAGCAGGCGGTGAGCCGAGCGCTTGGCGCGCTACGTAATGGACGTCTCGACAAAGCGGTGCTGTCCCGTCTGTTGCAGCTCGAATTCGACGAGCCGCCATGTGCCGCGACGATCTTCCAGGGGCTGCGTCAGCAGAATCCTGAGGCCTACCACTTCTTCACCGACCTGCCTGGCGGCGGCGTACTGATCGGCGCCAGCCCCGAGCTTCTACTTCGCAAGACCGGCCAGCATCTGGAAACCAACCCACTGGCGGGCTCAGCCCGGCGTCATGCCGATCCCGCGGAAGACGAGCACGCGGCGCAGTGCCTGCTCGATTCCGCCAAGGACCAGCACGAGCACCGCTTGGTGATTCGTGACATGGAACGCCAGCTTCGCCCCTTGTGCCGAGAGCTGCACATCCCAAGCGCACCCTCTCTGATGAGCACGGCAAAGCTGTGGCACCTGTCGACGCGGATCGAAGGCGAGCTCGCCGAGCCCGTATCGGCGCTCAAGCTGGCGTGCCAGCTGCACCCGACTCCCGCGCTTTGCGGTTTCCCTACCGCCGCAGCCAAGCAACTGATTGCAGAACTCGAACCCTTCGATCGAGGTGTCTTTGGCGGCATTGTCGGCTGGTGCGACGCGGCAGGGAACGGTGAGTGGGCCGTAGTGATCCGCTGCGGCGTGATCGATGACCGCAGTGTTCGGTTGTTCGCCGGGGCTGGGCTGGTATCGGAATCGTGCCCGGAGTCGGAGTGGCGCGAGACCGGCACCAAGCTCGGCACCATGCTTGCGGCGTTCGGTCTCGATCGGGAGGCGGTATGAGCCTGGTTACGTTTACGCGCTGGCCTGATGAGTTCGCAGAGCGCTATCGTCGGGCCGGCCACTGGCGTGGCGAACCGCTGAGCCAGATGCTCGCCGAGCAGGCCAGCACCCAGCCGGACGCCGTTGCGGTAGTCGACGGCAGCAGGGCATTGAGCTATGCCGACCTGGACCGGGCCTCGACCAACCTGGCGCAACGGCTGGCGAACCGCGGCCTGGGGCAGGGCGACCGTGCGCTCGTTCAGCTGGGTAATCAGGCTGAGCTGTACGTTGTGTTCTTTGCATTGATGAAAGCCGGCATAGCGCCGGTCAACGCACTGTTCAGTCACAACCGTCTGGAACTGGTGGCCTATGCCGCTCAGGTCCGCCCCCGGTTGCTGATTGCCAGCCGGGCCCATTCGCTGTTCACAGGCGATGCGTTTGTCGAGGAACTGACCGAACTTATTCCCGAGCTGGATACCGTCTTGCTGCACGACGACCCCCACCCTGAGCTGCGTCTGCAGAGCTGGTGCGTGCAAGCGAAGGCACTGCGATCATTCAGCCCGACGCCGCCCGGCGAAGTGGCCTTCTTTCAGCTCTCCGGTGGCAGTACCGGGACGCCAAAGCTGATCCCGCGAACCCATGACGACTATCTCTACAGCGTTCGCCGCAGCGTCGAGATCTGTCAGTTCGACCGCGAAACCCGTTACCTCTGCGCCCTACCGGCAGCGCACAACTTTCCGTTGAGCTCCCCCGGCGCGCTGGGTGTGTTTCTCGCTGGCGGTCGTGTCGTGCTGAGTCCGGACCCCGGTCCCGCCAGTTGCTTCCCTTTGATTGCACAGCAGCAGGTCAACGTTACCGCGCTGGTGCCGTCTGCCCTGGCCATGTGGTTACAGGCCGCACCTAGCTGCCATGGTGAGCTCGATTCGCTGCAGTTGATTCAGGTTGGCGGCGCCAAGCTGCCTGAGGCCCAGGCCAGGCGTGTCCCTCAGGTGTTGGGATGCAGGTTGCAACAGGTCTTCGGCATGGCTGAAGGATTGGTCAACTACACCCGGCTGGATGATAGCGACGAGCATGTCTACCTGACCCAGGGCCAGCCGATGAGCCCGGATGACGAGATCAAGGTCGTCGACCGCGAGGGTCATCCAGTGGCCGCTGGCGAAATCGGGGCACTGATGACGCGCGGGCCGTACACGATCCGCGGCTACTTCCAGAGCCCCGAGCACAACGCCGCCGCATTCGATGCCGAGGGTTTTTACCGCTCCGGTGACCTGGTCCGCCAGCGAGACGATGGCTACCTCGTCGTCGTCGGCCGGATAAAGGATCAGATCAATCGTGGCGGCGAGAAGATCGCCGCCGAAGAGGTGGAAAACCTGCTGATGGCGCATCCCGCCGTAGCGCAGGCGGCGCTGGTTTCAGTGCCCGATGAGGCCATGGGCGAGAAGAGTTGCGCCTACATCGTCAGCGCCGACCCCTCGCTCAAGGGGATCGTGCTGCGCAAGTTTCTGCGCGGGCTCGGCTTGGCCGACTACAAGCTTCCCGACCGATTCGTACACATCGACGCGCTGCCGGTGACCGCGGTCGGCAAGGTGGACAAGAACCGCCTGCGCCGTCGCGTCGCTGAACAACTGACCGTTACCGAATAAGGATTCGTTTCATGGCAATTCCCACCCTGACGCCATACCGCCTGCCCAGCGAATGGAGCGCGAACAAAGTGCAGTGGTCGCTCGAACCGGATCGAGCGGTCCTGCTGATTCACGACATGCAAGCGTACTTTTGTGATTTCTGGGGCAAGGACAGCGCGTTTATCGATGAACTGGTCTCGCGTCTGGCACAGGTTCGTCAGCGCTGCAAAGCACTGGGGATTACTGTCATCTACACAGCCCAGCCGGGTGAGCAAGCGGATACGGACAGGGCGCTGCTGACCGACATGTGGGGTCCGGGCATCACGCAATATCCCGAGCGTCAGGCGATCGTTCCGGGCTTGGCGCCTGCTGTCGACGACACGGTTCTGGTGAAATGGCGCTACAGCGCTTTCCAGCGTTCACCGCTGGAACACATGATGAACGAGCTCGGTCGCGACCAGCTGATCATTGGTGGCATCTACGGTCATATCGGCTGCCTGATGACGGCGTGCGATGCCTTCATGCGAGACATCCAACCCTTCGTGCTGGCCGACGGCATCGCAGATTTCGGCGCGACCGAACACGAGATGGCGTTGAACTACGTGGCGACGCGGTGCGGCAAGGTCGTGACATGCCGCGAAGTGCTCGAACTGGGCGCCGCCAAGCGGTCATTGCCGAGTCGGGAAGAGCTGGAAGTCCGGTTGCTGTCGATGCTCGACGAGATGGATGAACCCTTCGACCCCGACGAAAACCTGCTCGACTACGGCCTGGATTCGATTCAGATCATGACCCTGCTGAGCGAATGGCGGGAGCAGGGGCTGGAACTGAGTTTCACCGATCTGGCCAAGACCCCGACGTTGAATGGCTGGTGGGCTCTGATCAACGCGCACGGAGGTGTCCGATGAGGCCGCTCGGGACTGCCCAGCAAGGGCTCTGGTCCGGCTACCTGCTCAACGAAGACCGCGCCATGTTCAATACCGCAGAATGCATCGCGTTCGCCGGCAAGATTCACGCGGCGACGATGATCGCCTCGGTGCAACAGGCGGTGCGGGAGTGCGAGGCGCTATCCGGAGTGTTCGTGGCCGATGAAGACGCGGTGTTCTTCAAACCCTGCGAACTGCCAGTGGTCGTTCAACAGGTGCAGGTTCCGGCAGGGACGGATGCGGAAGGCTGGGTCCGTGACTGGGCCATGCGCGACCTTCGCATCGCGATCGATCTACAACGTGAGTTGCCGTGCCGTTTCGTGTTGCTGCAGGCCGAGGGGCGCGATTTTCTCTATAGCTGTGTGCATCACATCGCCCTCGATGGCTATGGCACCAACCTGCTGTACCAGCGAATCGCCGAGCTCTACGGCGCTGCGATGAGCGGTGACCCGGTGCCAGCCAGTGAGTTTGGCCGATATGAAGATGTGCTCAAGGAAGACGCCGAGCGGGACGCTCAGGGCCGTACCGCCGCTGCGCGCGGTTACTGGCTGGAAACATTGTCACGCATGGAGCCTGCGAGCTTCAGTGAACGCAGTGCGCCGATATCGGCCACGTTCATCCGTCACGGCGCTCCGTTCACAGAGCCTCTGTGGCAGGCACTGAATCAGGTTGCCGAAGCGCATGGCATCGGCTGGCCGGACCTGCTGCTGGCCGGTGTCTCGGCTCATCTCCGGCAGGTAAGCGGTGTCCGCTCTCAGGTATTGGGTTTGATGGTGATGAATCGCATCGGCTCGGCCTCGTTCAACGTGCCGTGCATGCAGATGAACATCGCGCCGTTGTGCCTGGATCTGCCGGACGATGCCGATCTGATCGCCTGCGCCAAGGCCATCGGCAAGCTACGTCGTAGCAGCCGGAAACATCAGCACTACCGCTACGAATCCCTGCGCCGAGACCTGGGTCGTGTTGGCGGAGAACAGCGTCTGTTCGGCCCGCTGATCAATATCATGCCGTTCGACCGTCCGCTGACTTACGGCAACTGCCCGGCGCGAACGCTGAACCTGAGCGCAGGTCCGGTGGAGGACCTGACGCTGGAAGTCCAGATTGGCGCCGACGGCATGCCGGTACTCGACTACGACGCCAACCCGGCCTGCTACAGCCTCGACCAGGTGCGCAGCCTCCAAGAAGAACTGTTCGATCTGCTCGAATGCTGGCTGGCCGAGCCGCAGCAGCCACGTGCCGTGCTGCTCGAAGAGCTGTTTGCAGTTCGCCGAGCCTGGCAAGTCCTCAAGACCCCTGGTCGCGCCTCCCACGTGCAACCGAGCAATGTGCTGGAGGCGATACGCCTACAGGCACAGAGCAGGCCTGAGCACATCGCGCTGGTTCAGCATGAGCAGGCGCTGAGTTACGGCGAACTGCAGGCGCGTGCCGAGATGGTCGCGGCCGCGCTTGTCGAACAGGGGATTGAGCCGGGCCAGCGCGTCGGTGTGATGCTGAGCCGTTCGCCACAAGCAATCCTTGCCCAGTTGGGGGTGCTGCTCGCTGGTGCGGTCTACGTACCGCTGGACCCGGAGCAGCCCGCCGACAGGCAACGGCTGATCTGCGAGACGGCCGAGCTGGCGCTGGTCATCACGGAGGCGGCCTACCGGCATCGGTTGGCGGACATCCATTCAGGCGCGATCCAGTTGATTGGATTGCTGACTTCGGCAAACCGGACGTATAGCCCGCGCAGTAACGATGCAGGCTGTTATCTGATGTTCACCTCCGGTTCGACAGGTGCGCCGAAGGGCGTCGAAGTCAGCCATCTTGCATTGGCGCATTTCGCTCACGCGGCTCGGCAGCGCTACGACATTGGTTCAGCCGATCGCGTCCTGCAATTTGCGCCGTTCAACTTCGATGCGAGCATTGAGGAGGTCTTTGTCAGCTTGTCGGTGGGGGCGACATTGGTGCTGCGGACCGACGCGATGTTGCAGTCGATGGCCGCGTTTGTGGAAGGCTTGGAGCAACTGGCGATCAGCGTGGTCGACCTGCCCACCGCATTCTGGAACGAGTGGGTCGTTGCGCTACGCAGCGGTCAGGTGCAGATCCCGCCATCCTTGAAGACGGTGATCATCGGTGGCGAAGCGGTGTACCCCGAGCAGCTGCAGGCCTGGCAAGGCGTCGGGCGGCACGATGTTCGTTTGATCAACACCTACGGCCCGACCGAGACCACGGTTGTAGCGACGAGCTGCGATCTGCAAAGCCTCGAACTCAATCGCGAACGGCTGCCTATCGGTCAACCACTGGCAGGTGTCGAAGCGCTGGTTCTGGAGCGAGGAAATCGCGCTGGATCGGAAGGTGAGCTGGTGTTGTTTGGTCCACAGCTCGCCAACGGTTACCTCAACAGCGACTCACCGGCCTTTGCCCATCTACGCATTGGCGAGGAGACGATTCGGGTCTATCGCACCGGTGACCGGGTGCGGCTGGTCGATGGTCAACTGGTGTACCTCGGTCGGCTGGACAACGAGTTCAAGATCAGCGGCTATCGCATCCAGCCGGGAGAGGTCGAAGCACGGATGCTGGCACTGCCGGGTATCGACGAGGCCTGCGTGCTAGGCCTGGAGCTCAATGCCGGAGTGCGCCGGCTGGTGGCGTTTTTCGCTGGCCCGCGGGACGACGCCCGAGCAATCAAGCGCGAGCTGAGCGCCGTGCTGCCAGCAGCGATGGTGCCTACCGATTATCGTCATTTCGCCGTCTTGCCCCGTACCGGTAGCAACAAAATCGACCGTAAGCGCCTGCAGCAGGCCTATCTGCAAGGCTCGTCCGAACGCGTGCTAAACGACGAGACGCAGCGACGCGTCAGCGCTGTCTGGCAGCAGATCCTCGGTGTGAGTGGCATTCAGCCGAAAGACAACTTCTTCGAGCTCGGTGGGCAGTCGCTGCAGACCATCCAGATCGTCAATCGCCTTGGCGCCGAGTTCGGCACCGCCGTGAAGGTTTCCGATGTCTTCGATCACCCGCAACTGGCGGACTTCTGCAGTTTTTTGGACAGCCGACTGCAGCAGCAAGAAGAACTCGTGGAAATGGTTTGGTGAAGGGGCAGGCGAATGAACGATCAGATGAGTTTCAGCGGGCAGAGCGTTTGGGTGACCGGCGCCGGGCAGGGGATCGGCCGCGCCGTGGCCGAAGGCTTCGCACGGCTGGGTGCGCAGGTCATCGGTTTCGACCGCGCCTTTTCCGAAGGTAACTACGGCTTCACGACCTACCTGCTTGATGTCGGTGACGCGGCCGCGGTGCGGCAGGCGTGCAGTGATCTGCTGGGTGGACAACAGCGGCTTGATGTCTTCGCCAATGTTGCCGGCATCTTGCGGCTCGGAGCTATTGAGGATCTGAGTTCGGCTGACTGGGATGATTCGATACGGGTCAATGTGTCCGGTGCCTTTTATCTGCTGCGCGAGCTGATCCCGCGTTTCAAGGCGCAGGGCAGCGGAGCGGTAGTGGCGGTGAGCAGCAATGCGACCCACGTTCCACGCATGCAAATGGCCGCGTATAGCGCATCCAAAGCTGCGCTTACCAGCCTGATCCAAACAGCGGGTTTGGAGCTGGCTGAGCACGGCGTGCGCTGCAATCTGGTATCGCCGGGCTCGACCGATACCGCCATGCAGCGTGGCATGTGGCACGGCGAGGACGCGCGGGAACGGACCATCGCTGGCTTCCCTGAGCAGTACAAGCTGGGCATTCCGCTGCGCAAGATCGCCACGCCAGAAGAGGTCTCCCGTACCGTGCTGTTCCTCGCATCGGACCTGGCGAGCCACATCACCCTGCAGGACATCGTCGTCGACGGCGGCGCCACCCTGGCGGCCTGAGACTCCGAGAGGTAGCAGATGCAAAAAAATATAATCGGCCTGCTGAAGCACTTGACTCAGCAGGGCGTGCAGCTTGCGCTCAACGATCAGCAGCAGCTGGTTTCGCAGTCGAGCAAAGAGGCTGTAACCCCCGCGCTCGGGCAGCAGATACGTGACAATCGCGACGCCATCATCGAATGCCTGAGGGCTCAACGCGCATTCGATGCGCCGATCGCGCCGCAACACCACAGCGTAGGCCCGCTGTCGTCATCGCAGAGCGGGCTTTGGTTCATCGAGCAGTACGAACAGGATTCGCACCTGTACAACATGCCCGTCTTCTTCCGCCTGACTGGGGAGCTGGATGTGGCTGCGCTGGAGTTCGCCTTCGATGCGCTGGTCGCGCGTCACGCCAGTTTGCGCACGCGCTTCCAGCGTAGCGCCGAGGGCCGAGGCGAGCAGGAGATAGTGCCGCACACCGGGTTTCATCTGGCGCGGGAAAATCTCAGCCATCTCGAGCCGCAGGCGATTGAGGAGCGGGTGGCGCAGCGGGTGCGCGAAGAGATCGAACGCCCATTCGATATCACCAGCGGGCAGCTGACGCGCGTCACCTTGCTAAAGCTGGGCGAGCACGAGCACGTGCTGATGATCAATCAGCACCACATCATCTCGGATGGCTGGTCGGTGAAGAACATGTTCGCCGACCTGAAGACTGCGTTCCTTGCTTACCAGAATCGTGAGTCCCTGATTTGGGACGAGCCCACCCTGACCTACATCGACTACGCACTCTGGTTTAACTCGCCCCTGTTCCGGGACTATCACGAGCAGTTCAAACCGTTCTGGGTCGAACGCCTGGCGGGTATTCCTGAGGTGCACAGCCTGCCGCTGGACAAGCCACGGCCTGCCCAACCGGCCAGCGGCGGCGAAGTGGTGTTCTCGACTATCGACAATGTGCTCTGGGATCGTTTCAAAGGGCTGTGCCAGCAACACAACACTTCGCCCTTCATCGGCCTGCATGCGCTGTTCGCGCTGCTGCTGGCACGTCATTCCGGTGAGCGCGATATTGTCGTTGGCACCCCCTTGGCCTACCGCGAGCGGGCGGATGTCGAGCCTTTGGTAGGTTTTTTCGTCAACACGCTGGTGTTGCGCACGCAGCTTCCCGAACAGCAGAGCTTTGTCGAGTATTTGCGACAGTGCCGTGCTGACGATCTTCAGGCGTTCGATCACCAGCTCTATCGGTTCGAGGCCCTGAGCGAAGCGCTGGGCATGGACCGCCATACCGCGATCAATCCGATCTTTCAGATCATGCTGGTCTACCAGGCGCGGGTCGACTTCAACGACCTGATCCCCGGCTGTGACGCGGTGGAGGAGACCTCTCCGGTACTGCCTGCCAAGACCGACATTTCGGTCAAGGTCACCGAGCTGATTGATTCGGTAAGGGTTGATTGGTTATATGCCACGGCGTTGTTCGAACGCAGCAGTATCGAAGGCTATGCGAGCCGACTGCTGAACATGTTGAAGGCGGTGGTCGATGCGCCAGAGCAGGACATCTGGCAGTTGCCCATGCACGATCCTTCGTTGCTGGACCAGACCGCTGAGCGCCTGTCGGCGTTGCCCGCGATCTATCCCGACGGACTGACCGCGCTTTCGCTGTTCAGCGACATGGTTCGGTTACATCCGAATCGACCCGCGCTGCGGCAGGGGGGAGGCTACGTCAGCTATGCGGAGCTAGACGCCCGTGCCAGCCGGCTTGCCAATTGGTTGCAGGCTCAGGGCTGTGCGCAAGACGAGCTGATCGGCATTCTTGCGCGGCGAGAAAACGCCTTTGCGGTCGCGTTGCTTGCCTGCTGGAAAGTCGGCGCGGCCTATGTCCCGCTGGACCCGAACTATCCCCAGCAGCGCCTCAGCCACATCATGCGGGACGCCAATTTGCAGCTGGTCATCGGGCAGGGCGCAGCGCCATTCGAACTGGAGCCGGCCCAGCGTTGGGTCGATCTAGATAGCCATGAAACCCAGGCGCAGCTGGATGCCCAGTCGCCATGCGCGCCGCCGCTCCTGCATGACCCGCAACGACTCGCCCAGGTGATCTACACCTCTGGATCGACCGGAATGCCGAAGGGCGTGATGATCGAACAGGGATCACTGGTCAACCTGCTACTCGATCACGGTCGCCGGCTCGATGTCGCGCCGGGTGATCGAATGCTGGACTGCATGTCCTTGTCGTTCGATGCCGGCAACATGTGTGCGCTGGTGCCGTTGGTTCACGGTGCATGTCTACTCTGGGCCGATCCCGGTGAGAGCCTGCTGGATGAGATCGAGCGCACCGAAACCACCCACATGATTTTTGCCACAGCGCTGCTGGCGACACTGCCGGAGCGACCGTTGCCCGCGATGAAAGCGGTGGGCTTCGGCGGCGAAGCCTGCCCGCCTACGATCCCACAGCGTTGGGCATCCCAGTTCCGTCTGATTGATATGTATGGTCCGACCGAAGCCACCGTTACGGCGCTGACCAAGACGCTTGCGGCAGGCTCCCGCCTGACCATCGGCCAACCTATCGATGGCATGCAGGCGGTGATCCTGGATCGGCACGGCGCGGTGTGCCCAGTCGGTGTTCCGGGTGAGCTCTGTCTGGCGGGGCTAGGATTGGCCCGCGGTTACCTCAACCAGCCGGAGCGCACCGCTGAGGCTTTTCGTGAGCATGATTTCGCCGGGGTGAAGGTACGGATGTATCACACCGGGGACCGCGCACGGCTGCTGGCCAACGGTGAATACGAGTACCTGGGCCGTCTGGATGCGCAGATAAAACTGCGCGGCTACCGCATCGAACCGGGGGAGATCGAAGCTCAACTGCACGCTAGTTGCTCAAGCCTGCAGGAAATAAAGGTCTTGGTCGTCACTCAGGGCACACGTCAGGCGCTGGTGGCCTACGCCACGGTAACCGCTGGCGAAGCGACACCCGAGCCAGACGCAGTATTGCAGGCCGCAGCCCATCGACTGCCTGAATACATGGTGCCCCAGCGTCTGATCATCCTCGACAAGATGCCGCTTACGGCCAACGGCAAGCTGGATCAGCGGCAGTTGCCCAAGGTTGAGCTGGCCGAAGCTGAACAGCTAGTGTCGCCCGCTGGCGATCTGGAGCGACACGTGCTGGAGATCTGGCAGGCTGTGCTGGAGCAGCCGCTGGGCGTAGAAAGCGATTTCTTCCGGTTGGGCGGCGATTCGATTCTGAGCATCCAGCTGGCGACACGTCTGCGCGATGCCGGCTACCCCTGTAGCGTCAAGGAGGTGTTCGAGGCAAAGACCGTGCGCCGACTGTGCCGCGTGCTCGAAGGACCACGCGAGAACCAGGCGATCCGCGCCGAGCAAGGTCTGCTGACTGGCGATTTCCCTCTGCAGCCCATCCAGCAATGGTTCTTTGAGCAGCCGTTCGCTCAACCCCAGCATTGGAACCAGGGTGTTGTGCTGGGGTTGCCCGCCGAGGTGAGTCAGCTCCAACTGATGGATTACATGCGCCAATTGTTGGCGCAGCACGATGCGCTGCGGCTGATCGTCATTCCCTCTGGCCAGTGTTATAGGGATTTCCTGCCGTTACCCGAGCCTGCCCAACTGGATGCAGCGGAGCTGGGCGAGTCGGGGTTACAGCATGCGCTAACCGAGCTGCAATCCCACCTCGATCCTGCCAGCGCTCGAACGCTCGCCTGGGCCGTCATCGAGAACTTGCCGAACGGCCGGCGAGGGCTGTTTATTGCGTTTCACCATCTGGTCATCGATGCGGTGTCGTGGCGCATTCTGGTTGAAGACCTGCAGCGACTGGTCCGCGGCGATGGGTTGCTGGACAAGACCAGCAGCTATCGCCATTGGGGCGAGGGTCTCGCTGCCTATGCGCAGCGTGCTGAAGCGCAGCTGCCGTACTGGCGTGAGCAGGTCGGTGCGATGGGCCAGGCATTTACCAATCAAACCGTTCCCCAAGAATGGTCGTCCAGCGAGCGATCCGAGCCGCAACTGTTGCAGCTGGATGAAGTCACCACTCGGCAACTGACTCAGATGACGACCAGACGATTGCAGGTCGACGTCCGCGAATTGCTGCTGGCTGCGCTGACCCGGTCGCTGGTGGAGCTGGGGCTCGGCGAGCAGCAGTTGATCATGCTGGAAGGTCACGGCCGCGAACCGATTGATGCCGGGTTGGATGTCAGCCGCACGGTTGGCTGGTTCACCAGCATGTTCCCGGTCAGGGTGCATAACCAGGCGGACTGGCCGACGCTGGTTCAGCACGCTGCCGAGCAGTTGCGCCAGGTGCCGGACAAGGGCATTGGCTATCTGCCGCTGCGCAGCAATCCGGCGCATCGTGACAGTCTTCCGCTGCCCGCCGTCTCGCTGAATTACCTCGGCAATTACCAGAGCGGAGCAGGGGACTGGCAGCCATTGCCGTTGCCGCCGGGCAACCCGAGCGGTGCTGGAAACCTGTCTGCAGAACTGATCAGCCTGCATGGAGGCGTGTTTGGCGGCCTGCTGACCTTGCGGCAGATCGGCAGCCTGCGCACTGACCTCGGTGCCCGCCTGTTGCAGTCGTTGCAAGCGAATCTGCAAACCCTGGCTGCACTTGGCGGAGGGCTGCAATGAGGTCACTGAACATACAGCTCGCTCATGTTTTCGCCCGCCACGCCGAGCGCCCAGCGCTAGGATGTCTCGGCGCCAGCTTCAGCTACGCCGAATTGCAGGCACGCGTCGCGGCCATCGTGTTGCAACTGCGCGCAGACGGATTGACTGCAGGTGATCGCGTCGGGCTGCATCTCTCCCGTGGACCGGACCTGATCGCGGCGCTGCTCGCTTGCCTGCATGAAGGGCTTTGTTTCGTACCACTGGAGCCGGAGTTTCCGCTTGACCGGCTGCAGGGCATCGCCGACGACGCATGCCTGCACCGCATCATTCAGGATGTACAGCCGTCGCGCTCGCTGGCACCTTCGCTGCGCTTGAGACCCGGCTTGGCAGCGATGCCCGAGCCGCTGATGCTCAATGATCAGCTGCCTGCGTACATGATGTTCACCTCCGGCTCTACCGGAAAACCCAAGGGCGTCGTGATTGACCGGGCTGCGCTGGGCAACTTTCTCGACGCCGCGACCCGGCGTGTCGGGATCGGGCCGGACACACGTTGGCTGTTCACCACCACGCCGGCCTTCGACATCTCTCTGCTGGAGATGCTCGGGCCGCTGTGGGTAGGTGGCTATGTCGAAGTGGTCTGCGCACCAGTCCACAAGGACCCGGTGGCGCTTCTGCAGCTGCTCGACAGCCGGCCGGACCTGAACACCCTGCAGGCCACGCCTGCATTCTGGCGAATGCTGCTCAAAGTGGGATGGCAAGGGCGTGAGCGTCTGACCGCGCTCTGTGGTGGTGAAGCCCTGGACGCTAAGCTGGCGGCACGGCTCAGCGAGTCGGTAGGGCAACTTTGGAACTGCTATGGCCCCACTGAGGCAACCGTCTGGTCGATGATGGCGCAGGTCGGGCAGCCGTTGGCGGACCAAGGTGTGCGGCTCAAGCAGTCACTCGACGGCTACCGACATTGGGTTCTCGACGAGAACGGTAATGACATCGGGCCGGGCGGCGAGGGCGAACTGTGCATCGAAGGGGTATCGCTGGCGCAGGGTTACTGGCAACGCAGCGATCTGAGCGAGCAAGTCTTCATCAGCTGGCAAGGACGGCGTCTGTACCGCACCGGGGATCGGGTTCGCCGCATTGGCGACGACGAATTCCAATACCTCGGACGCCGTGACGATCAGATCAAGTTGCGCGGGTTTCGAATCGAACTGGGCGAAATCGAAGCCAACCTGCGGCGCATCGAAGGCGTGCAGGATGCTGCGGTGCGGTTGCTGGGTGAAGGCGACGAGGCCTGCCTGGTCGGTTATGTGGAGACAGGAGGCGAAGGTGCGCCCGGTCGGGTTCAGATCCGCCGAGCACTGCATCTGAGCCTGCCGCACTATATGGTTCCGAGTCGTATCGTGCTGCTGGACTCGCTGCCGAAAACACCGAGTGGGAAGATCGACCGCAAGCGGCTGCCAGAGCCGGTCTGATCGAGTGCGCTATCCCGTGGCCAGGGCGGCCACGGGACATATCTAAGCTAGTTTTTCGCGACCGGCTCAGCGTCTGTTTTGCTGACGATGGATTCCACATCTTCGATCACCTGCAGGGCAGCCATCGGCCCACCCAGCGAGGTCCACAGCGATCCATCGACGGCGGCGAAACGCTTGGCCTGGATAGCCGAGAGCTGGCGGAACGCTGGTGTCTCTTCAGCCTGGCTAAGCGCCTCGACGGCTTCGCCGCTGGTGGCCAGAGTCCCGATCACCAGCCAGTCCGCATCCAGCAGTTCAAGGGATTCAAGGCTCAGCGCCATGGAATGAGTGTGGCCTGGGTCCTGCTGGTGAGCCGGGCGGACCAGGCCGACGTCTTCCACCACAGTGCTGGAGAACGCGTCCTTGAACATGTAGGACGGGCCCTTCGGGTTCCAGCGAACGATACTGAACGTCTCGCCTTGATGGTCTTTCAGACGCTCACGCGCCTCGGCTGCACGCGCTTCGTAGCGGTCCATAAAAGCCTTGGCTTCAGCATCCTTGTTCAGGATATGCGCCGTTCGCTGCATGCTGGACTGCCAAGGTTCGGCCCACTTGAAGGTCACGACCGTAGGCGCGATCTCGTTGAGTATCGCCAGCTGCTCTGGCTTTACCGGGCCGGTGAGGATCAGATCCGGTTCCAGCTCAAGCAGTGTCTCCAGGTTGGGGTTGTCCAGATCGCCAACGACCTTGATGCCTGACGGCACCTTGCCTTCCAGGTAACGCGGCGGTGCAGCCTGGCCGCGACCGTTGACGGTGCCGATCGGTGTTACGCCCAGTGTCAGCGCCGTATCCAGATCGATCTCATTGAGCGTGACAACGCGCTCAGGCGTGGCCGGAACGGTGACGGTGTTGCCGAACGCATCTTCCACCTGACGGGTGGCGGCGTGCGCACTGAGTGTCATCAGCCCCGCTATAAGTGCGATGGTGAGGTGCCAGGGAGTTCGTTTGATCATTGGGTCGTGTCCTTTTGAGCGGGTTCGGGCACCGCTGGGGTGCGGGTGGCTGATGGCGCAGAGGCGGGAAGCACAGACGCTACGAGCGAACGGCGACGCGGCACGATTACCGGAGCGCCGTCACCGGGCGCCGGCAGGATGTCCACCTCGGTCTGGTAAAGGCGGTCAACCAGCGCTTTGGTCATTACTTCGCGCGCAGGCCCCATGGCTTGAATCTGCCCATCGGCGAGGGCGATCAGTTCGTCGCAATAGCGCGCGGCGATGCCCAGGTCATGGATGACGATCAGCACCGTGCGGCCTTCGGCTGCGATCCGGTGCACCGCTTCCATGACTTCGGCCTGATGGCCGATATCCAGTGCGCTGGTGGGCTCGTCGAGCAGGATCAGATCGGTGTTCTGCGCCAGGATCATGGCCAGCCACGCTCGCTGCGCCTGCCCGCCAGAGAGCGAAGAGGCCTGGCGATGCCAGATAGCGTCAAGCTGCATGGCCGCGCGAGCGCGGGAGACCTGGCGCGCATCCTCGTCGCTCCACTGATTGAACCACCCCTGATGCGGATGCCGACCGTATTGCACCAGCTGTTCGACGCGAATTCCTTCGGCCATGACCGGGCGCTGGGGGAGAAACGCCAGCTGACGGGCCAGACTTTTCATCGAGTAACGAGACAGCGACTGCCCATGGATGTGGATTTCGCCACGTTGCAAGGGCAGCTGACGCGCCAACAGCTTGAGCAAGGTCGATTTACCGCTGCCGTTGGGCCCGACGATGCCAATCAGCCGGCCTTTGGGCAGTGAGAAGGTGAGGTCGTCCAGAACCACCTTGTCCTGATAGGCGAAATGAAGGTTTTCGACGCTCAGTACCGTCATCAGTCAGCCCCTCGTCTGTCCTTGAGCAGCAACGCAAGCAGCAGAATGCCGCCGAGTAGCCTTGTCATGATGCCGGTGGGGATCTCTTCCGGCTGCGCCAGCACCCGCACCAGCGTGTCGCTGCCCAGTAGCAGCACTGCTCCGCAGAGGGCCGATAGCCAAAGCGGGGCCAGGTTATCGCGCGCCAGCCAGGACGCCAGGATCGGTGCGGCCATGGCGATGAATACGACCGGCCCGCCAATCGCCGTGCCCAGCGAGGCCACCAGAATGGCTAGCCCCAGCACGCCGAGCTGTACCAGCGGTACACGGATGCCCAGGTTCTGCGCAGTGGCATCGCCAAAGCGCAACAAGGCCAGGGGGCGGTTGACCAAGGCCATCAGCGGACACAGCGCCAGCAGGACCAGGGCAATCGGGTTGACGGTCTGGTAGCTGACGCCAGCGAAGTGACCCATGGTCCAGAGATAGAGACTGCCCAGGTGCACCAGCGGCTGCGTCGACATGGCGAAGTCGCCGATCGCGCCGAGCAGCTCCGACAGCGCAATACCGATGACGATGAACAGATAGCCTTGCTCTCCGGGGCGGCGGCACAGGGTGAACAGCGCTACCGCGGCCAATATCGCGCCCAGGGGAGAGGCCCACCAGGGCCAGCTACCCAACGTCAGGTAAAGGGAAAAACCGACAACCGCCAGCGAGGCGCCTTCGTTCACACCGATCATGTCTGGCGTCGCCAGGCGGTTGCGCACCAGCGTCTGGATCAGGCAGCCGGCCATGCCCATGGCAAAGCCGGCAACAATGGCCGCGGCGACCCGCGGCATGCGGATCTTGAACACCATGATCTCGTGCAGCTTGCTGCCATTGCCGAGCAGGGTGGCGAGCACGTCTCGCATGCCCATCTGGCCGGAGCCCAGGCTAATCGCCAGCGTAGCCAGTATGGCAAGCAGCAGCGTGAGCAGGCCGCACATCAGCCAGTTGCGCCGATGCAGCAGCAGACTCAGGCTGCCCATGCGCAGCGTCCATACGCCGCTGGGAGTGGTGGATGCCATGCTTACCTCACCGCCAGCAGAGATCGGAAGCCACCGCGCAAGACGATAGCGATCAGTGCCGGCGCGCCGAGTGCGGCCAGCAACGTCCCGACGGGCAGCTCGAAGGGTTGCAATAGCCAGCGCGCCAGCACATCAGCCGCCAAGAGGAACAACATGCCGAACAGCGTCGAGAACAGCAGCTGTCGGAGCAGAGCCACCGGTTCGATCAATCGAGCGCAGTAGGCTGCCAGAAATCCTACAAAGCCAACTGGCCCGGCCAGGGAGATTGCGCAGGCCGTCAGCAATGTCGAGGCGACCAGGACGCCCAGTCGCACCCATGTGGTAGGGATGCCCAGCGCCCGCGCCTGGCTGTCACCCATTTGCATCAGGGTCAGTTGTCGGCATAGCAGCCCGGCGAGTGCCAGGCCCAGCAGCGCGACAGGCGTGACGGTGCCCACCGCGTCGAGCCGGGTGGCGGAAAGGGAGCCCAGGTTCCAGAACCGAAATTGCTCCAAGGCCACACGTGTCGACAGCAACATGAAATTCGACAGACCGCCGAATATTGCAGCCAGCGCGACGCCGGCGAGGATGAGTTTCAGCGGGCTGGCCTGGCCCAACATCAAGCCGATGCCAAGCACCACGAGGTTGCCCAGCAGGGCACCGGCACCGGACCAGAGCAGATAGCCCCGTGTCGATTCGACGCCGTAGAAAATGAGGCCGATGACCAGGCCCAGTACTGCGCCGGCATTGACGCCGAGCAAGCCGGGTTCGGCCAGCGGATTACGTGTTGCGCTTTGCAGCAGCGAGGCGGCGATGGCAAGACTTCCGCCAACAACGAGCGCTGCCAGCGTACGCGGCAAACGCAGCGTCTCTACCACCATGGCCAGTTTTTCATCCGCCACGGCGAGTTGGTTTCCGAGAAGATAGTGCAGCACTTCGACCGCGCCGTAGACACCCGCGCCGGTGCTCATCGAGAGCGCCAGCAAGCCCAGCAGAAGCGCGCCGCCAGTGATGAGGACCGCTTGCTGGTAGCCGGGGAAGGTCGAATCAATTCGTGTCATTGGTTTCGAGCAAGCTCCTGAAACCCGGCAGCCAGGCTGCCGGGTAATGTCGGTATCAGATGTCGTAGCTGAAGCCAACGAACACTGTACGGCCCATGAGGATGTTATCGACTGACTGGGCGACATCGTCGCGCTTCTCGTTGGTCAGGTTGTTCATGCCGGCTTTCAGCACCAACTCGCGGGTGGCCTGGTACTTCGCACCGAGATTCAGTTGATGGAACGCACCGCTCTCGACATTTGGCTGCGCTGCCGAGACGTAGAGGAGTTGGCTGCCGGTGTACTGGTAGTCGAGATTCAGCCCGAGATCTGGCATGGCCTGCCAGTCGAAACCGATATTGGCGACATGCTGCGGGGTGTTGCGCAGTTGTTCATCGGTATCGCGGTCTTCGGCATCCGAATAGGTGTAGTTCGCACGCACTCCCATGGTGTCGCTCAGGTTGTAACGACCTTGCAATTCGTAGCCTTGTACGCGCGCCTTGCTGACGTTGCTATAGGTCATCACGGCAGGTCGATATCCGACTCGCCATGTATCGGTGATGATCATGTCGTCGATATCGTTGTTGAACAACATGACGCCTGCTTCGAGACGCTCGTTCTGGTACAGCGTACCGATCTCGTAGCTGGTCGCGGTTTCGGGCTTGAGGTTCGGGTTGCCGACCAGCGTACACATGCCCCGGCAGGCCAATACGCCATAGGTGTCGTCAGACTGATAGATGCTTGGTGCCTTGAACGAGCGCCCAACGCCACCTTTGATCACCCAATTGTCGGTGAGGTTGTACACGCCGTAGGCCCGCGGGCTGAATTCGCTGCCGAAGCTGTCGTGGTCATCCAGGCGTCCACCCAGGGTCACGTCCAGATCACCGATAGAAAACTCGTCTTGCAGGTAGACGGCCTTCTGGTCCACCTCGGTTTCGCTGCCAAGATTCTGGTTGTGTGTCAGCTCGGTACGACGCAACTCACTGCCAAGGGTAAGTAGGTGGCTGCCGACAAATGCGGTCACCTGGCCGTCGACGGTATGGTTTTTCTGCTCGATGTCGCCCTTCATGCCACGCAGCGTCGTCATGATCTGCGAGTCGTCCATCAACTCGACGTTTTCGTAGTAATAACGCACCCGTGTGTTGAAGCCGTCCCAGTTGCCGGTATGGCCGAGTCCAAAGCTCCAGCGCTCCATCTCCTGCACGTTCAGGACCACCGCACCGAAGTTGTTCCACTCGGCTTCGCGATCATCTTTGCGGTGGGTGATGTCCAGGTCAACGGTCTGACGTTCGTCCAGCAACCAGCTGAGGGAACCGTATGCGCTGCTGGCCTGACGCTGTTCCGCGGCATCGGTATTCGGGTTGACCGTTTGCTCGCTGAGCCAGGCGGCTTGGTCAGTGGTTTCCAGAATCAGATTGCCGAGCAGCTTGTTCTCGATCAACGAACCACTGACGTAGCCGCTGGCCTTATGGCCATCACCCGACTCGCCCTCGGTGGGGTGCTCGTAGGTGTAGGCGATACCGGCTTTCGTCTCTTCGGTGGGCTGGCGCAGGATCACATTGACTACACCGCCCAGTGCATCTGCACCGTACAGCGACGACATCGGGCCGCGTATCACTTCGATGCGCTCGATGGCCGCCATCGGGATAGAGGACAGATCGAAGTCGTTGGCATAGTTGGAGGACAGCGCATCGCGCGAGTTGATCCGGCGGCCGTTGACCAGCAACAGCGTGTAATCCGAGTCCATTCCGCGCAGCTTGATTTCCTGCCGGCCGTACGTGGACGACGGGTTGAGGTGCACACCGGGCAGGTACTTCACTGCATCGGCCAGGTTGTAAACCGGTCTCTGCTCAAGCTCTTCACGGGTCACCACCGACACGCTGGCCGGCGCGCTGAGCTCGCTGTGTGCCGTCTGGGTGGCGGTGATAACTTGCTGCTCCAGAGCAACAGGCTCGGCCGCGAGTGCGGCAAGCGGCATAAGGCTGGCCAGGATGGTCAGGGATAGGTGACGGGGACGGCTGATACCCCGGTTTAGTGCGATTGACATAGCATGCTCCGTTGCTGCTCGAGGGTCGAAAGGACTGATCACGTATCCGCGACGGGTTAGCCCGCCTGTTGTTTGGTTGAGGTGAGGCACATGTCGCGCTGTCTGATGCCATGAAGCAGATAAAGCACGCCGAGACCCGCCACGACGCCCGCTACTGCATAGAAGGCTGCTAGGTGTTCGAAGCCGATCACCTGGTGTTGAGGGCCTTCGCTCAGATAGCGCGCTGAAAACAAACTGCCGAGTCCGGCTGCGACATTCGAAACCGTTCCTTGAAACGCCATGAATGCTGCGCGTTGGTGAGCATGGGGAACGCCGGCGGCAATGGTCATGGTGCTGTTGGTACGCACGGCACTCAGCGCCATGAACAGCGTGAAGATGACGTAGAGGGAGATGCCCACCGGTGCGGCGAACCCAAGCAAGGTCACCAGCGAGAGGCAGCCGCTGCTGACAAGCACCACTGTTACAGCGCTGCCGCGATCGATCCAGGCGCCGGCGATCCGCATGGCCGCAAGGCTGGCAACGCCGCCGAGGAGATACAGCAGACCCAAATGAGTGCGCGGAAAGTCCAGGTTGAATTCAACGTAAGTGGCGAAGTGGGGCACCAGTAGAAAGTGCCCAAACATCTGCAATGACGTGATGCCGAGTGCGACCAGGCAAAGGCGCGAACCCAAAAGTGATCGGATCGAGGCTTTTGGCCGCTCCACGACCGCAGACTTGGGCAGCAACAACTGGCACAGCAGCGCCAGCACCAGCCCCGTCCCGCCCAGCAGGAAAAAAGGCGCCGTCCAGTTCCAACGAATCGAACATTCCAAAGCCAGCGGAATGATCAGGATTGCCGCGAGTGAAAAGCCCATCCCGACATAGGCAAGCTGGCGGCCGCGCTCCGCAGGCGGTATCAGGTCGAGCATGGTGGCCATCAGAATCGCGCCCATCGGACCCGCCACCAGGCCGGACAGCACGAAGATTGCAATCAGCTGGTTGGGTCCGGTCGCCCAGGCACAGCTCAGCAGCAGGGCAAATCGCAGGACGAGGAGGGTGACCAGCGCGCGCTTGCGGTCGAAACGATCGAGCCAAGGTGCACTGATGAACCCACTTAGCGCGGCAGCCAAGGTTGCGCCGCCGCTGATGTAGCCAACGTGGCTGGCCTCCATGCCGAGCTCGCGCACGAGGTCCGGCCCCAGCGGCATGACCATCATCAGGCTGCCAATGGACAGCATGTTGATCAGCATCGCTAGGTGAACAGAGATCCTCGTCTGGACGGCAACTTTCATTGGATTGCGGCACGCTCGGTTTGGCAGGCGGCTGCATCCTAAGCCAAGCTGAAAGCTATATCAAACACAAATCGTTCGCATTAGCATAATCGAGCGTTGCCGGTAGTCGCTGTCAGATTCAACAAGGAACATAAGCAACGCGCCCGAACAGCAGCCCATAGATGGCAATCCGTTAAAGTTGCTGCGCCTGTTCTGTGGCGTAGTGGCGGGTCGGCCCGACCAGCAAATTGAGACCCAACGAGCGACAGAGTGTGATCTGCACGGTTTGAAGCTGACAACCAGTTCGGTCAGCCGATGGTCATCAGACTCGCATTGCCGCCTGCCGCAGCGGTATTGATGCTTAACGCTCGCTCGATTAACAGCCGCTCCAGAGGGATGTCGGTATCGCCGCTGGCCATTCCCTGCACACCGACAATCGGACCGCTGCGTTGCGATAGCCGCTGGCTGACGTCGAGTAGCTGGTCGGGTCCGCCGTGGTACAGCACGACATCGAAACGCGTCGCGTCGCTGGTCCAGTCTGAGGTCAAGGTGGTTCTGGCTTGGACCGCCTGAGGAAGCGAGGCGTGAAGCGCTTGCGCCGGAGGAACATCAGGTAGCACGGCCTCGCTGCCAACGGCCAGTACCGCTGCCAGCTGGATCATCAGGTCACCTTCATTGTCTGCCAGACACAGTACATGCTCGCGCGGCAGCAGGCTGTAGCTGTTGCGCTCACCGGTGGGGCCGTTGAGCAAGCGTGTGGTTCCGCTCTGAGATTGACTGGCGTAACGGTCATACAGCTCCGCAAGCGATTCCCGGCCGGTTGTCCGGGCCCAGTCCTGGAATTGCCTGGCGGCATCGGCCTGGGCGGGGGCGCGACGCACCTCGGGTAGCGTCTGCGTACCGCCGAAATTCAGTGCGCGCAACAGCGCGTCGTGTGGCCGCTCCGATAGCAGGCGATACAGATACAGCGGGCCGCCAGCCTTGGGTCCGGTACCGGAAAGGCCTTCACCGCCGAACGGCTGCACCCCTACTACTGCGCCAACAATGTTGCGATTGACGTAGAGGTTGCCGACCTTGGCACGGTCGATCACCTTGGCGATGGTTTCATCAATGCGGGTATGCACGCCCAAGGTCAATCCATAGCCCGCCGCGTTGATCTGGTCCAGAAGTTGGTCCATCTCCGTGCGGCGATAGCGCAATACGTGCAGCACCGGGCCGAAGACTTCCTGCTGCAGCTCATCAAGACGTTCGAGTTCGATCAGCGTGGGTGTCACGAAGGTGCCATGGGCGCATTCCTTCTCGTCGACGCGGGCCAGCTGATGCACGCGACGCCCCTTGTCGCGCATGGCCTGCAGGTGGCGCTCGATGGTGTCGCGCGCTTCGCTATCGATGACCGGGCCTACATCCACTTGCAGGCGCTGCGGATTACCCATGCGTGCTTCGGCCATGGCGCCCTTGAGCATGCCGATGACTCGTTCAGCGACATCTTCCTGTATGCAGAACACCCGCAGGGCGGAGCAGCGTTGACCGGCACTGTCGAAGGCCGACGCCATCACATCCATGACGACTTGTTCAGCCAACGCCGAGGAGTCAACGATCATCGCGTTCTGACCGCCGGTTTCGGCGATCAACGGAATGCTACGTCCACGCTCGTCCAGGCGACCGGCGATGCTGCGTTGCAAGATCGAGGCGACAGCTGTGGAACCGGTGAACATCACGCCGCGGATACGTTCGTCAGCGACCAGCTGGGCACCGACGGCTTCGCCGCGCCCTGGCAGCAGCTGCAGGGCGCCCTTGGGAATGCCAGCTTCATGCAAGATCTGCACGCCCAGCATGGCAATCAAGGGTGTTTGCTCCGCCGGCTTGGCCAGTACGGTATTGCCCGCGCCCAGCGCGGCGCAGATCTGGCCAGTGAAGATCGCAAGCGGGAAATTCCACGGGCTGATGCAGACCACCGGGCCAAGTGGTACATGGGTGTCGTTGTGGAAGTTGTCACGCACTTCGGCGCCGTAGAAACGCAGGAAATCGACGGCTTCGCGCACTTCTGCAATGGCGTTGGCGTACGACTTACCCGCTTCGCGAATCAGTACGCCCAGCAGCTGTTGCATGCGCTGTTCCATCAGATCCGCGGCCTTTGCTAATGCAGCTGCGCGCTCTGCGGGCGGGGTGCTCCTCCAGGCGCTGGCGCAGTCGAGGGCGCAGCGCAGGGCATTGTCGACATCCGCTTCGCTGGCTTCCTGTACGTCACCGACCGTATCCCGATGATCAGCTGGGTTGAGCAAGGGTGCGGCGGGATTCGTCGAAACGGCGTCACAGCCGAGTAATGGAGCAGCAGTCAGGCGTTGGCGTGCGCCAGCAAGCAAGGCAGACGAAAGCGAGGCCAGCCGTTGCTCGTTGGACAGATCAAGGCCGCAGGCGTTGAGCCGACCGGGCCCATATAGGTGCTGGGGCAGCGGAATCCGCGGGTGCGGCAGGCCGAGTGTGCCTTCCGAGGCGAACATCTGTTCAACCGTCGCCACCGGGTCTGCGACAAGCTCTTCGAGCGAGATGCTCTTGTCTGCGATGCGGTTGACGAAGGAGGTATTGGCGCCGTTTTCAAGCAGCCGGCGGACCAGATAGGCCAACAGGGTTTCGTGGCTGCCTACGGGCGCATAGATGCGACAGGGCCGGTTGAGACGTCCGTCCTCCTTGCCCACGACCTGCTCGTAAAGCGGCTCGCCCATGCCGTGCAGGCACTGGAATTCATATTGACCGGGGTAGTAGTTCTGCCCGGCCAGGTGATAAACCGCGGCCAGGGTATGCGCATTGTGTGTGGCGAATTGCGGATAGATGGCTTCGGGCGCGGCAAGCAGCTTGCGCGCGCAAGCAATGAACGACACGTCGGTATAGGCCTTGCGCGTATAGACCGGATATCCCTCAAGGCCATTGAGCTGCGCCAGCTTGATCTCGCTGTCCCAGTAAGCGCCCTTGACCAGGCGGATCATCAACCGATGGTGGCTGCGCTTGGCCAGATCGATCAGGAAATCCACGGTGTAGGGGCAGCGCTTCTGGTAAGCCTGGATGACGAAACCGATGCCGTTCCAGTCTGCCAATGATGGCTCGAAGCAAAGCCGTTCGAGTAGTTCCAGGGACAACTCGAGGCGATCCGCTTCCTCGGCATCGATGTTGATGCCAATGTCATAGCGCCGCGCCAGTTCAGTCAGTGACACCAGGAC